>Ga0210024_1001678_pt1 | contig 19784 bp, 16 predicted proteins | sample CryGeymeta201525_FD_183988 | JGI IMG/M metagenome (GOLD analysis project Ga0210024, IMG submission 183988) | Groundwater microbial communities from Crystal Geyser aquifers in Utah, USA - Crystal Geyser metaG 2015-25 (SPAdes) (version 2) | ecosystem: Environmental > Aquatic > Deep subsurface >...
GCCATCGGTCATGCATAGCCGGTGCACAATTTCATAAGGGGCTTGGGTGATTAATGAATTTTTGTAAGCATGGTCCACGGCTTGTCTGTCGTCGGGGTGAATCATCTCGAAAAACGCTTCGTAGGATGCTTTGAAATGTGCTTGATCGCGCTCGAAAATTCTGAAAATCTCGTCAGACCATGTCAGTTCATTTGTGACGAGGTCAAGCTCCCAACCGCCAATCTTGGCCATCCGTTGCACTTCTGCCAGGCGCGCTGACTTGGCTTTGAGTCGCTGTTCCAGGATGAGACGGCGTGACAGATTCTGACCAACTGCAAGCAAGCCCGAGACGTTACCCTGCTCATCGCGTAAGAGCTGGTCATGCCATTCAATCGGCACCTCGTCGCCGTTGCGCTTGACAATGGGGTTGATGTTGCCGGACGCCGACACGCTGCCCAAAGAATTTTGAAACATGACGCGGATGGTGTCCTGGTCGCGCGTTGGCAACAGGGTGCTGAACCACTCTTTTCCCTTGACATCCTTGAGCAGGTAGCCAGTGATGTCCTCAAAGCAACGGTTGACATATTGAATCATTCCTTGGGTATCGAGCAGCAGCACGATCATCGGCATCGTTGCCAGCAGACTATTGGAGAAATCACGCGCTTGGCGCAAGAGTTCGTTTGCGTTGCGCAGTTGTTGCGATTTCAATTTATCGTCTGTGATGTCGATAAATGACGCCATCATGCAAACAGGCTCGCCGGCAGTGTTCCTAACCAAATGCGCCGACGATTTCAGATCAAAAAACAGATGATCGTTCGTCTTGCTCACGATTTCACCCTGCCAGCTACCGTCGCGGCCCAGTGCGTCAATCACCGCCTGCGCAGCTTGAGGGTCCTGCCAAAACTCAAGGCTGGACCGACCAATGGCATCCTGCGGTGCCTGCAATCGAAACAGATTTAAAAACGCCGAATTGACGTACACCAACTTGCCGTCAAGACCACAAATAGCAATAGCGTTGACCGATGAGGCGATGGCAGAGTCCTTGATCAGCAACTCGCGCTCCCGTAGCGCAATTTCATTCTGCATGTCATTGAAAGCATCCACCAGAATCGACAACTCGTCGTCCGAACGCGGCTTCTTGCGATCCAGCGTCATGGGCGCAAATACAGGCCCAGGCTCAGTCGGAAACTGTCGGATGCCTTGTGCGATCCGCGCCAGGTGTCTGCCAATAGTGTGATGAAAAAAAACAACAGAAATCAGGGCAATGAACAGACCCACCAACAAATTGGCTGCGACAAAGAAGAACAAGCGGTCCACAAGCCGACTGTTGGCTGCAGCAAAAGAGGACGCAACCACGAGCTCGCCAATCTGTACCCTTTGGCCGTGATCGTCTTGCCAGATCGGAAACGTTCGCACAGCTTCCCCTGAGTGATCGCTTTCACCGCTTTTCAAAAGCGTTTTTCCATCAACGCGAATTTCGGCAACGACAAGACCTTGCAAATCCATGATGTCACTGAGCAAAGCCATCAGCCGCTCTTGGTCAGCCCTCAGTAGCTCTCTGGCAATACTGGGAAGATGAAACTTTTCAATGTGACTGATGTGATCCTGAATGGCATGGATCTCACGGCGATACTCTGTTGCCAGTTCGAACATGGACATCAAAAGTGCCAGTAGCAAACTGGCGCCCAGGAAATACAGCGCCAGTTTCCGTCCCAGAATGCTGGCGCAACACAAATTCTTGAATTTCATTTATCTACTACTCTTGCGCGGCCAAAACGCGGTCAACCACTTCGTAAAATTTCTCAATATCCAATGGTTTGGTGAGATAGTCGGTAAATCCTGCTGACATGCCGAGCGCCATGTCGCTGGACGTGGCGCTGGCGGTGAGAGCAATGACTGGCATCGATCGCAGACTTTCTTCCGCCTGGAAAAGCTCAAGCACTTGATAACCGTTCATGCCGGGCAGGTTGATATCAAGCAGGGTTAATGTAGGGCGGTGCGCGAGCGCCAGTTCAATTCCCAGCTCCGGGGTGTTGGCGACCAGACAGCGGACGTGCTGACGTCGACCCAGCAGCCTGGTAACCAATTTGATGTTGGAGGGATTGTCCTCAATGTAAAGCACTGTGTGTCTCAATGTTCGCGCACCTTTCACCAATACGTCCTGATCGAGCCAGTTTACTCGCCGCTATTCGAGTTGGGCTTGGCGTCCCGGCTTAAGCTCTTAGCCAGCCCGAACCGTCTCGCTCGCGCAATGGTGAGTTGGTGGTGCTTGCAGCCACTGGGTTAAGGTCGCTGCATCCATTGCCTTGGCAAACAACCAGCCCTGGTAGGTTTCGCAGCCATGCTCGCGCAAAAAGGCCAGTTGCGCTTGCGTTTCCACACCCTCGGCAATCAGCGTCATGCCCAGCGTGTGCGCCAATGCCATGATGGCGCGCGCAATCGCCGCATCGCTGGCGTCGTTGGGGATGCCGTCCATGAAACTCTTGTCAATTTTGAGTTTGTGGATAGGTAACCTCTTGAGGTAGGCCAGCGACGAATAGCCGGTACCAAAGTCATCCAGCGCCACCCGACAGCCCATGGCCGCCAACGCAGTCAGTTGTTGGCGTGCCCGTTCCGGCTGGATCATGGCCATGGACTCGGTAATTTCAATGCCAAGCCACTGCGCCTCTGCACCTGTGCGCACCAGCGCCTGACGCACTAGCTCGGGTAAATCAGGTTGCCGAAATTGTTGTGCAGAGAAATTCACCGCAACGTGCAAGGGCGTTCCATCGCGCGTCCAAGTTGCGATCTGCTGGCAAGCCGTCTCCAGCACCCATTCAGACAACGGCAAGATCAAGCCCGTGCCTTCCGCTACCGGAATAAAGCGCGTGGGTGAGACATGACCCAGCACCGGGTCAAACCAGCGCAGCAAGGCCTCCACACCGACGATTTCACCCGACTTCACATCCACTTGCGGCTGGTAATGCAACTCCAGGCCATTGCGCGCTATCGCCTCCTTCAAATGGGTATGCAGTTGCATGTTGTCCTGCGCCAGACGATCCATTTCATTGGAGTAGCAAGCATAGGTACCCCGGCCGTTGGCCTTGGCCTGGTACAGGGCCATGTCGGCGTAGCGCAGCAGGGTTTCGCCAGTTTTTGCGTTGACTGGGTAAAAAGCCAACCCCAGGCTGGCACCTGAATACACGTCTTGACCTTTCAAAAAATAAGCCGCTTTGAGAATTGTGAGCAGTTTGCTTGCCACACCCATCGCCTCGTTGGAACTGACCAGATCTGCGAGCAGCACGGCAAATTCATCGCCGCCCATACGCGCCAAGGTGTCTTGTTCGCGAAGCACGTTGCGCATGCGTCCACCCGCTTGCACCAGCAATTCATCGCCGACGCTGTGGCCAAAGCTGTCATTGATGGCTTTGAAAAAATCCAGATCAATAAACAACACCGCCACATGCTGACCTGAACGCGCTGCGCGGGCCAACGCCTGGTCAAGCTGGAGTCGGAACAGCCAGCGGTTGGGCAACCCGGTGAGCTCATCATGAGTGGCCTGGTGCTTCAGCGAATCTTCAAACTGCTTGCGCTCGGTCAGGTCGCGAATATAGGCAATGGCGAAGGGCTCGCCCTCATCATCCCAATGCCCAAGTGCTATATCTACCGGCAACATTTGGCCGTCACGGCGCATCAGCTTGAGATCCATCATGCCCATGGACCGGGGATCCGGCGCTTTGAAATGTGACCGCATCGACTCGGCGTGGCGGGCACGCAGATGCTCAGGCAGAAAGATATCAACGTTTTGCTCCACAAGCTCTGCCGGGGTGTAGCCCGACAACACTTCCATGGCCGGGTTGGCCAGCAAAATCTTGCCTCTTTGATCTACCCACAAAACGCCGTCAGGTGCTGCACTCAAGATCAGCTTTTCACGCAAATGCTGAACTTCAAGACGCTCCAGCGGACGTTGCAGCGCTTCGTTGAAGGTGGCGTGAAACAGATACAGATAGGCCGCCACCTTGTAGGTGTGCCCGATGGCATTGGCCGCGTCCTTGTCCACAATGCCCACCATGGTAAAAAACAGCTCGGCCACGGCCGACAAGGCGGCGGTAAACACCAGCGCCATGAGACATTCACGCTGCAAGACCTGGCGGCGCCGCCACAGCAGGACAATGGTGCTCAAGTGGATGGCAATGACCAGCCATTCCAGGCCAATTTTGAGCGGCGTCAGCCCTACACCCGGCACAAACAGCGCGGGCACGCGGTCAGGCCATTGCAGGCCAACGACCGCCAGCAGGGCCACAACCAACAGCATCAGGGCCAATGCGCTGCGTTTGAGCTGGATGCTGACCTCTGACACCGTGCGCAATCCGGCGTACAGCAGCAAGGCGGTGGCACCCAGCAGGCGCGCTGCCAGCCAGAAGAAGATCGATTTTTGCGGGCTGTTCGGGCTGATGGCGTCGGGCATGCCCGCATAACTTATCAGGTGCAGAAAATCGAGCAGACCCACACCCAAATACAGAATGCCCAGCAGCACCACGGCATTTTTTCTGAACGAAAAAATGGCGCGGTAACCGGTGACAAAAATCAGTATCGCCACCACTACCGCAAAGAGTTCAATGACTGTGTGAAACAACAAAAAGCCATCGGCGTGCAGCACCAAGGGTTGTGCCGTGAGAGACACCCACCACAACAGGGGTAGCGCCAGCACCAGCAAGCCCACGCCAAGAGCGCTTTGGTAAGGGTGGGTGTGCACCTTGGCGGTGAGGGACTGATCTGGTTTCATTTGACTTTTTTCACGATCTCATGGGTGCCCTCAACGGCTGCCTGTCGCTTGACCGTGTCCAGTTCAAACTGGATGTCGCGCAGTTCCAGCCCTGCGCGTGTCCACGCATCCCGCATGCGGTTGAGCGCATCCACCAACTGGTCAACAGTCCAGGGCGTGACAGGGTCAGGCTTGGGCGTCATTGCGCTTTCTCCGAGAGTGGGTGAACGCATTCGTCAAACAGAAAACCCCTTGACCGCGTCCACCAGGCGCTGCGCCTGCTCGTCCATGCTGGTGGCAGCCGCGCTGCTTTGCTCCACCATGGCCGCATTTTGCTGGGTCATCTGGTCGAGTTGTGCCACGGCCAAGCCGACTTGTGAAATACCCTGCGATTGCTCTTGCGAAGCGGTCGTGATTTCATTCATCAGATCGTTGACGCGCTTGACCTGTGTGACCACTTCACTCATGGTTTGCCCAGCCTCTGAGACTTGGTGCGAACCGCTTTCGACCTTGCTGACCGAGTCATCAATCAGCGCCTTGATCTCTTTGGCCGCCACGGCAGAACGGCCTGCCAGGCTGCGCACCTCGCTGGCCACCACGGCAAAACCCCGGCCCTGCTCCCCGGCGCGCGCCGCCTCCACCGCGGCGTTGAGCGCCAGGATGTTGGTCTGGAAGGCAATGCCGTCAATCACGCTGATGATGTCACTGATCTTGCGGCTGGAAGAGGTGATCAGTTCCATGGTCGCTTCCACGTTGGCCATGACCTTACCCCCCTTTTCTGCGACCTGGGTGGCACCCAAAGTGAGCTGGCTGGCCTGATGAGCGGTGTCCGAGTTTTGCCGGACCGAGGCCGTTTGCTGTTCCATGGCCGCTGCCGTCTGCTCCAGGTTGGCCGCAGCCTGCTCGGTGCGACTGGACAAGTCATTGGTGGCAGCGGCAATTTGCTGGCTGGCCTCTTGCACGCTGGTCGCCTGCTCGAACACGTCGGCCACCAAGGACTGCAGGTTCAGCCCTGCCTGGTTGATGGAGCGGGCAATCAGGCCAATGTCGTCACAGCGGTTCAAATTGAGATCTTGCGCGGCCTCACCGGTAGCCACTTGCTGTGCCGCACCCAGGATCTGGCGGATCGGTCGCGTGATGTGGGCTTCTTGCATCCAGCCAGCCAGCAACAGGCTGGTAGCGATGGCCGCGCCAACACCCGCCAATGCCTCTGCAGCCAGGCCAGACAGTCCGAGTGCAACTCCAGCGACCACGCCCACACCCACCAGCGGCAAGCGCACCCGCCACGCCGTGGGCAACAATTGGGCGGCACTGGTCCAGCGCAGTAAGCCGGTGCGAACGATCAGTCCACGATGGAAAGCCAAGCCTTTGGCCCGGCCTTCCTTGAATTGGGCATAAAGCTTCGTGGTAGCCTCGACCTCGGCGCGCGCTGGCTTGGTGCGTACCGACAAGTAACCAACGACCTGACCATTGCGGCGCATGGGTGCGGCATTGGCACAGACCCAATAGTGGTCACCATCCTGGCGCCGGTTTTTCACCAGCGCACGCCACGACTGCCCGTCTTTGAGGCTGTGCCACATGTCTGCAAACGCCTCGACCGGCATGTCGGGGTGGCGCACGATGTTGTGGGGCTGGCCCATCAAGTCCTCTTTTTCAAATCCGCTGGTGCGAATGAACGCCGCATTGGCGTACGTGATGTGACTGCTGGTGTCGGTGGTGGACAGCAGCGTTTCAGAGCCCGGAAACTGGTATTCGTTTTGGCTGACGGGTAAATTGACTCTCATGGGGTGGTTCCTTATATGCTATTTATTACATAGCTACTTGCGCATTGATTACGGGGGCTTCAGGTCAAAAAGACTCCCAATCTCCGTCCTGACTGGCCGCTTTGACAGCGCGGTCTGTCAACTTGAGGGGGGGTGGACGTACCGCTGGTTTTGCGGCTGACTTTGAGGGCGCTGCCAAAACCTGTCGCGCAGGACCCTTGATACCCTTGGGTGCAGGCGCAGCCGCATGAGCGTGGCCTGGGCGATGGGCAGGGGCCGGGCGCCGCATGCTGACAGAACTGTTGTTGCCACCGAGCTTGAAAACCGCCACAGTGCCCACCAGTTCTTGCGCCTGTGACTGCAGACTGCTGGCTGCGGCGGCCATCTCTTCCACCAATGCCGCGTTTTGCTGCGTGACCTGGTCCATTTGTGTCACAGCCTCACCTACCTGGCCAACGCCCTGGCTTTGCTCACGGCTGGCGGCGCTGATCTCACCCATGAGGTCAGCCACGCGCTTGATGCTGGTCACCACCTCACCCATGGTCACACCGGCCTGGTCGACCAGTACCGTTCCTTTTTCGACTTGAGAAACGCTGGCGCCAATCAAGGACTTGATCTCTTTGGCCGCGTCGGCCGAGCGTCCGGCCAGCGAGCGGACTTCACTGGCCACCACGGCAAAACCGCGCCCTTGCTCGCCAGCGCGGGCGGCTTCTACAGCAGCGTTCAGGGCCAGGATGTTGGTCTGGAACGCGATGCCGTCGATGACCTGAATGATGTCGGCAATCTTCTTGGAGCTGTCATTGATGCCGCGCATGGTGTCCACCACTTGCGCCACCACCGCGCCACCTTGCTCTGCCACCGAGCTTGCGCTCATGGCAAGCTGATTGGCTTGTTGCGCGTTTTCAGCGTTTTGCTTGACGGTGGCGTTGAGTTGCTCCATGGAGGCAGCCGTTTCTTCAAGTGCACTGGCCTGGTGCTCGGTGCGGGCGCTCAGGTCGTTGTTGCCAGACGCAATCTGTGCACTGGCAGTGGCCACCCCCTCGGCGCCGCCGCGCACATCAGAGACCACTTTGGCCAGATTGCCCTGCATTTGCGCCAGCGCGACCAGCACCTGGGCGATTTCATCGCGGCCGTCGGGCGTGATGGTTTGATTGAGTTCGCCTTGCGCGATGCCGTTAGAGATGTCAACCGCTTGGCGCAGGGCACGCGAGGTACTGCGAATCAGCGCTGCACCAAACAATAGAGTGAGCAACACACCACCCAGAATCGAGCTGATGGACAGCCAGAGGATGCGCTGGTAGAGCGCTGTGGCGGCATCAAACTCTTGCTTGGCCACATCAAGTTGCAGCTTCATGAGGGCTTCAATGCCGCTGGCCACGGGCACGTACAGTGGGCGAACTTTCTCCAGCACCAGTTGGTGCGCCAGGGCGGTGTCATTGGCGCGTAGCGCAGCGACCGTTGGGCGCAGGCCGGCTTGAACAAATTGGGTGCGATCATCGGCAAACTTCTTGGCCAGACGCGTTTCGTCTTCAGTCAGGGTGGTCGCCATATAGGTATCCCACACCTTGCCAATGGTGGTGATGTTGGTTTCAACTTCAGCCGTGTCTTGCTGGATCACCGCGGGGGTGGGGTCAAGCAGCGCGTTGGCGATGGCCAGACGATTGCGCAGCAGCAGGCGCTGGATCTCTGCCACTTGGCCGGTAGGGATGGTGCGGTCTTCGTACACCCGCTTGAGCGCGTCATCGGTCTGGCGGATGCCATACAAGCCAACGCCGCCAATGCTGATCAACATCGCTGACAGTACACCGATCAACAGGACCAGGCGGGTAGAAATTTTCAGGTTGCTGAGATTCATGATGTGTTTATCTTTAAGGTTCTGCGCGAAGGCACTACTGCAGGGTGGGTTTGACGAAGCCCATGTCAGCACTTTGCATGAGCTGGTCGATGGCGAGCAACATCAGAGTGCGGTTTTCCAATGACCCGATTGCCAGGAGGTAGTCATTGCCGATGGCGGAATTGAATTCGGGCACAGGGTGCAGTTGCCCATCTGCAAATGAAATCACGTCCGAGACCCCGTCCACGACCAAGCCCAGAATCTGGGAGCCAATGTTGATCACAATGACCACCGTAAAGGCGTCATAGGTCACCTGCGCTAGATTGAACTTGATGCGTAGGTCCACAATTGGCACGATTGCGCCACGCAGATTGATAACGCCCAAGGTGTGGACCGGGGAACCGGTCATACGGGTCGGTTCTTCATACGAGCGAATCTCTTGCACACGCAGGATGTCGATACCGTATTCCTCGATGCCAATTTTGAAAGCCAGGAACTGACGGATGCTCATCACGCGTGAATCCATCGCAGTGCTTGCGGTCAAGACTTCTGAGCTGACGCTGGTTATCTGATGTGTCATGGGAGTTGCCTTTCTTGGGGCTAGCAGTCGGGCTGGCCAGCAGCAGATGCGGCTTGCTGGCGTATCACTTCCAGCAGCGCATCGAATTCGGTGGCTTTGTCAAAAAACCAGTCGGAACCCAGTTCCTGACAAATCCGGCGATAGCCTGATTGCGAGTGGATGGTCAGTACTGCAATTCGCAGGCTGGGTACCAGCCGTTTCATGGGCTGAATGATTCCAACGCCAAGGCCATCGGGCAATTGCAGATCGAGGATGACCATATCCGGCGATTGCTGGCTCACGCGCTCCATGGCATGTGCCAGCGACACAACCTGATCAATCCGAGCAATTCCTTCCATGCGCTCGAGAAAACGGATCAAGCTAGCACGAATCAGTTCGGAATCATCAACAATCAGGAGATTTATGGACATGGGGAAATGATCCCCGTGTTGGGCTGTCAGCGCTATAGGCTATTGCTGATCTTCTTGTATGAATTTGATTACTTCTTGTAAGCAATTTCCTACACGGGAACAATGTCAAACAAGTTGGCCCGGGCGTGTCTAGCCCAACAAATCATGCGCCATTGCATAGCGCATCAGGTCAGCCATGTTTGACAGATTGAGCTTTCCCATCAAGCGGGTCTTATAGGTACTGACCGTCTTGCTACTTATCGCCAGTTGGGCGCCGATCTCTTTGGCGCCCAAGCCTTGGGTCAGCATGCGCAGCACGTCCAACTCACGATCTGACAGGAAACTGTGCAACGGTCGCTGGGCGGTGGAAGTGGCGTTGAAGACCATCACCGCAGCAATTTGGGGATCAAGGTAATTGCCGCGCGCTGCAACTTTGCGGATGGCGGTCAATAGAACACTTGGTTCGCAGTCCTTGGTGATGTAGCCGTCCGCCCCGGCTTTAAGCACTTGCGCGGCAACCTGGGGCTTGTTGTGCATGCTGAGCACCAATATCGGCAAGGCTGGATGGTGCAATTTGACACGCGAAATCAAGTCCGCACCGCTGATACCGGGCATATTCAGGTCTAGCAGGAGAAGATCAAACGACTCCTTGCGCAGCAGATCCATGGTCTCTGTGCCGTCGCAGGCTTCGCCCGCTACTTCAATATCGGACACAAGCGCGAAAATTTGCGCCAAGCCACTGCGAACAATGGCGTGGTCATCGGCGATCAGCAGGCGAATCATTTTCTTTCTATTTCAGGTGCATCCAAGAGGGGGATCGTTACTTGAATCTGCGTCCCATGGCCTCTGGCACTGACGATGTCCATCCTGCCATTTAGCGCTATTGCGCGCTCTTGCATGCCTAACAAGCCAAAAGATTTTTTTTGACTGGATGCGTCCAAGTCAAAACCACACCCATTGTCCTGCACGGTCAACTTCAGCGCACTCTGGGTAAATTCGAGCTTGACGACTACTTGTGTTGCCTGGGCATAACGGGTGATGTTGGTAAGTGACTCCTGAACAATCCGGTACAGCACAATGGAGCGTTCTTCGGCAAGGTTGACAATCTCCCCCGATGTCTTGAACAGACACGGGACCTTGAAACGCAAAGCAAACTCGTCGCACTGACAGTTGAGCGAAGAAATCAGACCCAGATCAAGCCCGATGGGTCGCAGATTGCCCGCCACATTGCGCACCCCTTCGATCGCACGATCGACCAAGGTCTTCATATTCAATACTTTTTTTTCCAAACCAGCATCCAGAGTGCCAAAACGCATCTGCAGTAATGACAGGTCCATTCGCAGAGCAGTCAGAACCTGTCCAAGTTCATCATGTACTTCTCTGGCAATATGTTTTTTTTCTGCTTCACGCCTCGCCTCACTTCTGGCTGCGAGTTCCCTTAAACTTTGCCCTGATTTTCTCAGCGCTTTTTCAGCTTTTTGGCGCTCGCTCACGTTACGCACTACTGACATAAACAGCTTGCCACGATTGGTTTTCATCGGGCTTACATTGATATCGGCAGGAAACTCAGACCCATCCTTGCGTACGCACGGCACGCCTGTTTCAGCTATCAGTTCATAAGGTTGCCTCGACTGATTGTTCGCAAGCCTGTTTCCAGGCCAATTCGGGGTCAGTAATTCAATGTGCATACCCGCGAGTTCTTCGCGACTGTAGCCAAATAAATTCTCAGCCTGGGCATTGACTTGGACGATCTCTCCATGAGGATCTGCAAGGATGAACGCATCCGGTGCAAATTCCATCACGTCACGGAACATGCCTTCCAGACTTCTGCGGTGCTGGTACAAGTTCAAATGGGTTTTGACTCGGGCCAGCAGCACAGGCAACAGAATGGGCTTGGTAATGTAGTCTGCGCCGCCCAGCTCAAAACCATGCGACTCGGCCTCAACATCATCTCTGGCCGAAAGAAAGATAACCGGGATATCCCGGGTGACTTCATCCTCTTTCAGGCACGAGCAGACGGCATAGCCATCCATGCCCGGCATCATGACATCGAGCAAAATTAAATCGGGATGCGCTTCACGCGCGATCTGGAGTGCTATGAGGCCATCGGCCGCAAAAAGAACATGGTAGCCTGCCGATCCCAAGACAGCTCGCATCAATTTGATATTTTTAGGGTCGTCATCAACGACCAGAACGACTGGCTGTGGGGCGGTAATCATCTATTCATATCCCAGGCAATCAAATGCGGATCCAACCAAACAGTGACGCGGCGCTTTCCAATAGAGGCACCAATGTAACTCACTTGAATCGGCCGATCTGCACTACCCACAATTAGGCTGGCTAAGAATTTTGGACTTTGGGACTTTGGGTTTCAAGGACTTTAAAAAGGTGTGTGAGTCCTACTTCGGCAAACCCAGGCAAGACGGCAGTAGCCACGCCATTTTCAAAACGCCTTGGCCTGGCGATCCACGCGTCAACATCCAGAACGCCAAAGGTAAGGCGAAACCCTATCAAGTCAGGCAAGTGCTTCAAGCCATTGAAAAATTGGGAGTAATGTAATGAACATCCAACACTACACATACCGCGTTACTTGGTCGCCAGAAGATGGTGAACATGTAGGCTTGTGCGCTGAGTTTCCTTCTCTAAGCTGGTTGGCGAAAACACCCGAAGCAGCACTCAAAGGCATCCAAAAGGTCGTTGGCGATGTCGCGGCCGACATGCTGGCAAGTGGAGAACCCGTTCCAGTGGCTATGGCCGAAAAAAACTACAGCGGAGAGTTCCGAGTTCGCATTCCGCCGCTTGTGCATCGAAACCTTGCACTGATGGCCGCAGAGCAAGGTGTAAGCCTCAATCGTCTCGTTAGTGCAAAGTTGGCAGCCTGAACATTCTTTCCAACTCATTGACGATCGCGCCTTGCTGGGATGTGTCAAGCAGGTATCAGAGGATATATCTGCTCAGGTCTTCGTTTTTGCTGAGCTCAGCCAGGCGCGCTTCGACGTAGGGGGCGTCGATGCAGATGGTTTGGCCAGCCAACTCCGTGGCGCTGAAGCTGACTTCGTCCAGCAGACGCTCCATCACGGTTGAGAGGCGACGCGCGCCGATGTTTTCAGTGCGCTCGTTCACATCAAAAGCGATTTGTGCCAGGCGCGCAATGCCGTCTTCGGCAAACGCCACGTGCACCTGCTCAGTCTCCAGCAGCGCCTGGTACTGCTTGACCAGCGACGCGTCAGTCTGCGTCAGGATGGCCACGAAATCTGCCACCGACAGCGACTGCAATTCCACCCGGATCGGAAAGCGCCCTTGCAACTCCGGGATCAAATCACTGGGCTTGCTCAAGTGAAACGCACCAGAGGCGATGAACAAAATATGATCGGTTTTAACCATGCCGTATTTGGTCGAAACACTGGTGCCTTCCACCAGCGGCAACAGGTCGCGCTGGACGCCCTGGCGTGACACTTCGGCGCCGCTGCTCTCTGCGCGCGACGTGACCTTGTCGATCTCGTCAATGAACACAATGCCGTTTTGCTCCAGCATCTGCAGGGCACGCGTTTTGATGTCTTCGTCATTGACCAGCTTGGCGGCTTCTTCATCGGCCAGTTGCTTGAGCGCGTCGGCAATGCGCAGCTTGCGCGTTTGTTTTTTGTTCTGGTTAAGCTGACCAAACATACCGCGCAGTTGCTCGGTCATTTCCTCCATGCCGGCTGGCCCCATGATCTCCAACTGCGGCGCGGTCTGTGCCAGATCGACTTCGATCTCGCGGTCGTTGAGTTGACCCTCGCGCAACTTCTTGCGAAAGGTCTGACGTGCAGCGCTCTCAGGTTCGTCGGACGGCACCACGCCAAACTCGGCGCGCGGCATCGGAATCAGGATGTCGAGCACCCGGTCTTCCGCGGCGTCTTCGGCACGCTGACGTACTTTTTGTGTTTCAGCATGACGCGTCTGCTTTACCGCCACATCGGCCAGGTCGCGGATGATGGCATCAACGTCTTTGCCGACGTAACCCACTTCGGTGAACTTGGTCGCCTCAACCTTGATGAAGGGGGCATCGGCCAGACGGGCCAGGCGCCGCGCAATCTCGGTTTTACCCACACCTGTGGGGCCGATCATCAGGATGTTTTTGGGCGTAATCTCGCCGCGCAGGTCGTCCGCCACCTGTTGGCGGCGCCAGCGGTTGCGCAGCGCAATCGCTACCGCGCGCTTGGCTTGCTGCTGGCCAACAATGTGGCGATCGAGTTCAGACACGATCTCCTGGGGAGTAAGTGAGGACATGTTTCGGATCAGTTCAAGAAAGAGGGATCACACGCGCCAAAAAAGAAAGCCCATCAGACGTCTGACAGCACTTCGATCGTGTGATTCATGTTGGTGTAGATGCAGATGTCGGCCGCAATTTCGAGCGACTTGCGCACCACGGTTTCGGCCGACAAATCAGTTTGACGCAGCATGGCCATGGCTGCCGCCTGTGCGTAGGCGCCACCCGAACCGATGGCCACAATACCGTCTTCAGGTTCCAGCACGTCGCCATTGCCGGTGATGATCAACGAGGCCTCAGCATCGGCCACGGCCAGCATGGCTTCCAGCCTGCGCAGCACACGGTCGGTACGCCAATCCTTGGTGAGTTCGATGGCGGCACGCACCAGGTGTCCCTGATGCTTTTCCAGCTTGGCTTCAAAACGCTCAAACAAGGTAAAGGCATCGGCCGTGGCACCGGCAAAACCGGCCAGCACCTTGCCGTGGTAGAGCTTGCGCACCTTGCGCGCTGTTCCCTTGACCACAATGTTGCCCAAGGTGACCTGGCCATCGCCACCGATAGCCACCTGCACGCCTGTGGGCGTCTTGCGCCGCACGCTGATGATGGTAGTGCCGTGAAACTGTTCCATGGGTTTGTAGTCCTCTATCCTCTAATTGGCCCGGACCATGATCTTGGCGTGCTCATTGATGCCCACCAGGCTAAAGAACGCCCCCACCAGCCGCGGTGCCTGAAAAAATTCGATCTGCTGGCCCTGGCTATGGCAGTTGGTGACCCAGTTCAAGATGCTGCCGGCAGCGGCAAAATCCACCCGAATCAGGTGTTCGCAACTCACCAGTAAATCGGCGCCGCTGCTGCTGCCCAGACCTTGCAGCAAGGCACTGGCGTCCCCGATCAGCTCACCGGACAACGCCACTGTGGCCTCTGGTGCGTGACGCTGGGTGACCGGTTCGGCGTCATGAGGCTGCGCATGGCCACCGTGACGATGCGCCGCGTGTCGCTCGCACTTGGCAGGCATCCACGACGGCGGTGAGACCTCGTAAGTGATGCAATAGTCCATCGCCACCAATTCAAAGTCGGCTTGCTGCCCCAGGATGCGCAGCAAATCCAGGCGCAGCCTCCACCAGACCGGCTCAACACGGCTGTTGCCTGCCGGCGTTTGCACCCGCAGCAGTTCACCCAAGACCGCCTCACCCTGCAGCCGCAGTTGCAAGGGCTGCTCACAGCACAAGGCCAACACCGCCGCCAACGGCACCAAAGCGTCTGGTGCGATCGATTCAATGGCGCGAAAGTCCAACTCGGCAGCCTCACGTCCCAGGCGCAGGACCGCCCGCAACTGGCCCGCCGCTGCCAGATCAAGCTGAGGCGGACAAATCCACGGGCCACGCGGCCCAGGCCCGACGCCTGCGCCCGAACCGGCGTCCTGCCCGGCGCCGAGTTGCTCGGGCGTTGAAAACCAGACCGGCGCGGTGCGGTCAAAACGCTGCGCGTATTCCAGCGCAAAGCGGTCAAAACTTTGCTGTTGACCGGTGCCGCGGTACAAGTCAAACAAAGCCGCAGCCCAGGTATCGCGGGCTTCAGGCTCGGCGTCCTTGGCGCGCATCGCGTCGAGCAACACCGTCTCTGCGCCCGCGTCGTCGCCGTTGGCAAAGCGGATGGCGGCATCTTCGAGCACCGGGTCAGAGACTGCCTGCCCCATCTCGATCGACACCATTTTTGAAATGGAAAACGCGCTATTGCCCGTCAGCTCGAACTGGCGCGCCTGGGCGCGGTCATTCATCAAATCGGTAACAGGGCCTGGCCGGCCAGTAAAGCGGCTCTCACCACTGCCAAAGTTGGTGCTGGCACCGCTGCCTGACATACCCAGATCGGTGGGCAGCGTTGCAGCAAAGGAGTTGCGGGTTTCAATCTCGGACAAATTGTCGTAATCAGGCATCAGCGAGGTCACCGCGGGGGCCGGCTGCGGCTCAATGGGCGCCACGCTATCCTGCCGGTTTTTCCACCACTGCTTGGACATCTGCGCTTCAATTTCGTCAATTTTCTTGAGCGTACTGGCGCGCTCCTCCAGCACCGAAAAGCCCGAACTCTCAAGAAAAAAAGAATCACGTCCGACCATCTTGACCGCTTCTTCGCTGGAGGCCTGGCGAAGTTTTCGCAGTTGCGCAAATTCACGCTTGCGCACCGCGTCGTTATGCGCCTTGCGTGCCAGCACACGCTTGATCGCTTGCGTGCTGTTCTCGGCGCTTTGGGACGAAGCCAACTTGTCCGCGGCAGCCGTCGTTGCCGACGGGCTGCGCACAAAGTTCGCCACTCGGGAGAACAAGCCAGGCGTGTTGTCTTTGGTGGCCATGGTTGCGATCATGCCAGGCGCCAGGCGCGGCGCTGCTTAGTCCCCAAACATCTTTTGTTTGAGCTCACGTCGCTGCTGCGCCTCCAGCGACAGCGTCGCCGTCGGCCGGGCCAGCAGCCGCGCCACCCCAATCGGCTCGCCGGTTTCATCGCAATAGCCGTAGTCACCAGCGTCGATGCGATTGATCGACTGGTCGATCTTCTTGAGCAACTTGCGCTCGCGATCACGGGTACGCAATTCCAGCGCGTGTTCTTCCTCAATGGTGGCACGGTCAGCGGGGTCAGGCACAACCACGGTGTCTTCACGCAAATGCTCGGTGGTTTCACCGGCACTGCTGAGAATCGCATTCTTCAGATTCACCAACTTCAGACGGAAATAGGCCATCTGCGTGTCGTTCATGTAATCCTCATCCGACATGGCGATGATCTCTTCGTCAGACAACTGCTCCACCGGCTTTTTCTTCCAGTTGTTGGCCAGCTTGGGGTCTTTTTTGACGGTTGAGGCCAACGGCGACAGGATCGGCTGGCTGGTGGTCATTTGGGTAAAACTGGCTTTGGCAGCGTTGGAAGCCACCGACTGCGCCATCGAGGGTACGGTCAGCTGCGCCAGGCGCGAGGACGGCCGCCCGGAGCGCACAGGAACACCCAGCGAAGTCAACGTTGCCGCGGGTGCAGCGGCCGACTTGACCCCAGCTGACGCTTCTACGGGTTTGCTTTTGATAGGTTTTGCGGCTTGGGTAGCAGGGGCTTTGGTTTCAATGACTCGGGTCACGGGTAATGATTTCTTTGTAGAGGTGGGTGAGGTTGGCACAACCTCTGGCGCACCGGATTTTGACGTCGGCGTGACCGCTTTCGCTACAGACGTCTTGGTTATAACGTTCTTTTTCACCGCTGGGACAACCGGCTTGGCAGGTGCCTTGGCAACAGCTTTCGTTTTGACTTGCGGCGCAGGTTGGGGCACAGCGACCTTGACCACTTTGACCGTCTTGACGGCTTTAGCGGGCTGGACAGCCGGTATCTTGGTTTTGTTCACGGATGTTTTCACGATCGACCTCCTGACGGGTTGCTCCTGTGGGATGGAAGCTTTGGGCTCGGTTTCCCGCACCGCGGCTTTTTCTTCGGCGCGCGAGTGTAGCGGTTTGGCTGCAGGGAATCCCATCAGTTGTAAAAGCGAGCTGAACATCATGGTTCCAATTCCAGGTGCGGGCAGGTGTCAGATCAGACTTTGTTCCATGCCCTGCAAAAAAATGTCCTGCGGCAAATCAATGCCGATGAACACCATTTTGCTGCATGGCTTCTCGTCTTTGCCCCAGGCGGGCCCCAGGTCGCTGCCCATTAACTGGTGCACACCCTGAAAAATGACCTTGCGGTCGGTGCCTTGGATGTAAAGCACGCCTTTGTAACGCAGCATGCGTGGGCCATAGATGTTGACCACTGCGCCCAGAAAGTCTTCCAGCTTGGCTGGATCGAACGCCCGATCAGAGCGAAAAACAAAGCTTTTCACATCGTCATCGTGGGCATGATGATGGTGATGGTCACCATGCGCATGATCCGGATGATTGCAAGCTTCACCAAGCGCGTGGTCGTGTCCGGTGTGGTCATGCGCGTGTTCATCTTCCTTTAGAAAATCCGGGTCGATGTCGAGCTTGGTATTGAGGTTGAAGCCGCGCAGGTCGAACACCTCGCTCAACGCCACCTCGCCAAAATGCACTGCTTTTTGCGGCGCGCGCGGGTTCATGTGTTTGAGGCGGTGCATCAGGTCGGCGGTTTCATCGGCGCTGACCAAATCGGTCTTGCTGATGAAAATTTGGTCGGCAAAGCCAACCTGCCGACGCGCTTCCTGGCGCGTGTCGAGCTGCTGGTTGGCGTGCTTGGCGTCAACCAGCGTCAGGATCGAGTCGAGCAGGTAACTTTCGGCAATTTCGTCGTCCATGAAAAACGTTTGCGCCACCGGGCCGGGGTCAGCCACGCCGGTGGTTTCAATCACCACCCGGTCAAAGTCCAGCAGTCCCTTGCGTTTTTTGGCCGCCAGCAGTTGCAGTGCTTCGCGCAGGTCCTCGCGAATGGTGCAGCAGATGCAGCCGTTGCTCATCTGGATGATCTGCTCTTTGGAGTCGGTTACCAGAATGTCGTTGTCGATGTTTTCTTCACCAAACTCGTTCTCGATGACGGCAATCTTCTGGCCATGGGCTTCTGACAGCACACGTTTGAGCAGCGTGGTTTTGCCGGAGCCGAGAAAACCGGTGACGATGGTGGCGGGAATAAGGCTCATGGTTCAGACGGTTGGAAAGGCAGCGAGTGTAACGACACCCGGCTTAAGCCAGCATGACCTAAGGTGTTGAGACTGGTGACCCATCCCGAGAATTCGAGATACCCGGTTAAACCCGACAGGGCGATTCGAGTCAAACCCGACACGGCGACTGGGTGATTCATCAATCACCGTGAAGCTACCCTGGTCCTGGCACCTAGCCCATGGCACTTTGAATCACACCTTGAATTACGGCGTGTTGCGACGCATCACCACCAGCCCCTTGAGGTATTCGCCTTCCGGGAATGCCAGCGTCATTGGGTGATCGGGCGCGCCGCCCATGCGCTCGTGGATATAGCCATCGACACCGGCGTCACAGCCCGCAGAAGCGACGATTTTGTGAAACAAATCGGCGCTGATGCCACCCGAGCAGCTGTAAGTGAACAGCACACCGCCCGGCTCCAGCAACTTGAAGGCCAGCCGGTTGATGTCTTTGTAGGCGCGCGCAGCACGTTCGGCGTGCGCCACGGTCGGCGCAAACTTGGGCGGATCGAGCACGATGGCATCAAAGCTGCGCCCCTGTTCGATGAAAACCCGCAGCGACGCATTCACGTCGGCGTCCATAAAGGTGGCGCGCTCGGGTGCAAAACCGTTGAGCGCCACGTTGGCGGCGGCCAGCGCCAGCGCCGGGCCAGACGAGTCGATCGAGGTCACATGCGCTGCGCCGCCCATGAGCGCGGCCACCGTGAAGCCGCCGGTGTAGCAATAGCAATTGAGCACCCGCTCAAACTTCAGGCGGCGCGCGTAGTCGCAAAAACGCTTGCGGCTATCGCGCTGGTCCAGATAGAAACCGGTCTTGTGGCCGTCCGCAATGTTGACGTGCAATTGCCAGTCGTGCTCGGCGAGCAGCAGGTCAACGTCACCTTGGCCGCGCAACCAGCCTTTGACCTCGGGCAAGCCCTCCAGCGCACGGCTGCTGGCGTCGCTGCGCTCATAGAGCTTGGTCAAACCAGTGGCTTGCAGTAGCGCATCGGCAATCACGTCTTTCCAGCGTTCCACGCCAGCCGAGGCGAACTGTGCCACCAGCGTGTCGCCGTAGCGATCAACGATCAGGCCAGGCAGCCCGTCGGACTCACCGTGGATCAGGCGCAGACCGTTACTTTTTATATCAAATCGGCTTCTAGCCCTTATAGAACTTGCGACAGCAGCTACAATAAAAGCAGCATCAATGCGCTGCTTCTCGTCAAAACTCCAGGCCCGGGCACGGATTTTGGAAGCCGGGCTGAACGCGGCCCAAGCCAGGAACTGACCCGCAAAAGAGTCGATGCGGACGGTTTCACCGGCGTCAGCACCACCGCGGGCGATGGCCGATTCAAAAATCCACGGATGCCGACGCTGGAGCGAGCGTTCCTTGCCCTGGCGCAGGCGGATCGTCTTCATTCAATAGGTAATGGCCATCGCCGGCACGTCGACGCGAATCATCGGCTTGCCCAACGCTGAACTGACCGCTGCCACATACGCAGAAGACCAGGCGGCGTCACCCAGCAGCTTCGGGCCAGCCGCTTGCGTGACGACCAGAATCTTGTCGGCGGTCAGCACTTTGCCGCTGGCGCGCAGCGGCTCGCACTCGAGCTCGGTGAACTGCTTGTCCA
>Ga0210024_1001681_pt1 | contig 19754 bp, 19 predicted proteins | sample CryGeymeta201525_FD_183988 | JGI IMG/M metagenome (GOLD analysis project Ga0210024, IMG submission 183988) | Groundwater microbial communities from Crystal Geyser aquifers in Utah, USA - Crystal Geyser metaG 2015-25 (SPAdes) (version 2) | ecosystem: Environmental > Aquatic > Deep subsurface >...
GAATAGAAAAACCGGAATTGATGACCGGAAGAAATCTACTTCGATAGGGTTCTTATGAAGAATAAGGTTCTTATGAAGCAAAAAATTATCAAAAAAACCAGAAAACTTCTAAAACAAACTCCAAACCTGACTAATTATGATAAAATCTATCGTTCTTTTTCATGGAAGGACGCTGAAAAAGAGATTGTGTGGTTTCCTGGGAAAAAATTAAACGCCGCTTACAATGCTATTGACAGAAATATCTTAGGTCCAAGAAAAAACAAAATAGCTTTATATTGGCAGGGAGAGAACGGGGAAAGGAAAAAATTTACTTTTTTTGAACTTTACCTGCTTTTAAATCAATTTGCTAATCTTCTGAAAAGCCTTAAGGTTAAACGCGGTGACCGAGTTTTTTTCTTTCTTCCTCGCGTGCCCGAGTTATATTTTGGCTTTTTAGGGGCATTAAAAATCGGGGCAGTGGCTGGAACTTTGTTTGCTGCATTTGGACCCCAAGCCTTGATGGATCGTCTAAAAAACTCTGGGGCTAAATTTTTAGTTACTAATAAAAAGCTTTATTCCCGAGTTGAAAAAATTACCCCAAAACTCCCAGACTTAAAAAAAATTATTTTTATTGAGAATTTAGAAAAAGTACTAAATCGGATGTCAATTAAATTCCATCCCTGCCGATTGGATCCTTTGGAGCCTGCTTTTATGCTTTACACTTCAGGGACAACCGGCAAACCAAAGGGAGTGGTTCATACTCATCAGGCAATTTTATTGGAACATCTAACGGCTAAATGGGTACTTGATTTAAGGGAAGACGATGTCTATTGGTGCACCGCCGACCCTGGCTGGGTAACGGGAATTGCATATGAAATTTTAGGCTCTTGGTCAAATGGCGCCTCTACTTTAGTTTATGAAGGACGGTTTGATCCAAAACAATGGTATCAGCTAATTGAGGATTATCAAGTAAGCGTCTGGTATACCGCTCCCACCGCCATTAGAATGTTGGCCGCCGCTGATTCTGGGTTAGTCAAAAAATATGATTTATCTTCCCTGCGTCATTTAGCTTCGGTGGGAGAGCCTCTAAATCCTGAGGCGGTTTGGTGGGGATTAAAAACTTTTGACTTACCCTTCCATGACAATTGGTGGCAAACTGAGACAGGAGGAATTTTAATTGCTAACTATCCTTGTCTGGATATTAAACCAGGCTCGATGGGAAAACCAGTTCCGGGAATTGAAGCTGACATCGTTAATGATAAAGGGAAAAAATTACCCGTGGGTAATATTGGTAATTTGGCGATTAAACCTCCTTGGCCTTCGATGATGAAAACAATATGGCGCCGTCCCTCAAAATACAAATCTTATTTTATAAAAGGGATGGCTTGCCATGAGCGAGGAGCAAAGCGACGAGTCGAATGGTATATAACTGGAGACTTAGCCTATAAAGATAAAGATGGCTATTTTTGGTTTGTGGGCAGAGCCGATGATGTCATTAAAACCTCAGGAGAGCGGGTTGGACCTTTTGAAGTAGAATCAAGCCTGCTTGAACATCCAGCCGTGGCTGAGGCAGGAGTGATTGGTAAACCCGACCCAATTCGAGGGGAGATAATTAAAGCTTTTGTGGCTTTAAAGCCTTCCTGGAAGCCTTCAGGGGCTCTAAAAGCAAAGCTGCAGGAATATGTCAAAACCCACCTGGCAGGTCACGCCTATCCCCGAGAAATAGAATTTATTGACAAGCTTCCAAAGACAAAATCAGGAAAAATAGTTAGGAGAATATTAAAAGCAAAGGAATTAGGCTTACCAACCGGAGACGTCTCTACTTTAGAGGAATATTGAGATTAAAAAGAAGAGTAAATTCACCTTTAGGTGGAGTTTTTTCAAAATAGGCGATAGTTTCACCTATTTTCTCTCTTCTTATTTCTTCATAAATTTTAGTTAATTCGCGAGAAAGAACAATTTCAATATCACCAAAGATTTCTTGAAGGTCTTTGAGAGTTTCAATCAATCGGTGCGGAGATTCATAGAAAATCAGTGTACAGCGGATGGCGGACAGTTTACAGTTTTCTAGAAGTTTTTTTCGTTTGCCTTGTTTTTTGGGCAAATATCCTAGAAAAAGAAATTTATCGGTAGGCAAGCCGGAAGAGACTAAAGCGGTAAGAATGGCTGATGGCCCAGGTATAGCCTCAACTTTAATTCCTTGGATTAGACATTCGCGAACTAATTTAAAACCAGGGTCAGAAATGGTTGGGGTTCCAGCATTTGAAACTAAAGCTACATTTTTCCCTTCCTTGAGGAATCGAACAATCTCTGGAATTCTTCTCAATTCGTTTTCTTCGTAATAAGATAGGAGTTTTTTCTTTGGAATATTTAACCTAGCAAACAGCATTCCCGTCTTCCGAGTATCTTCACAGGCAATAATCTCAACTTCACCTAAAATTCTCTTTGCTCGAAAGGTAATATCCTCAAGATTACCAATGGGTGTTGACACCAAATACAAAATAGCCATACAATGAAATCATACCATGAAACAGTTTCTAATGGGAAACCAAATTTTGGCTCAGGCAGCCAAAGACGCCGGGGCCAAGATTATGTTTGGCTATCCGATTACCCCTTCTTCTGAAATTCTTGAAACTTGGGCTAAATTTTGCTTAAAAGACACTAGCCTTTCAATTTTACAAACCGAGGATGAGATGGCGGCCGGGTTTGGCACGATTGGTGCTTGTTTAGCCGGTATGCCAGCCTTCACCGCTACTGCCGGACCAGGGAACGTTTTAATCCAAGACGCCTTTTCTATGGCCGAGGCCTTAAGAATACCAACAGTGGCGATGATAATTCAGCGAGGGGGAATGTCAACTTCAACCGTAATTTATTCTCAAGAAGAGGTTAGGTTAACCTGTTTTGGTGGAAATGGAGAGGGCTTTCGGATTGTCTATTCAACCTCCGGTCTTCAAGAACTTTACGATTACACCCGAAAAGCCTTTAAAGTGGCTTGGCAATATCGTTGGCCAACTTTTATCTTAGCCGATGGTTATCAGGGAAAAATGATGGGGGAGGTGCAAACAGTGGACAGCAAACAGCAAACAGTGGACAGCAAACCAATTCTTAAACAGGGAGTAAATTTAAGAAATTGTTATAATTTGGAAGAAGAAATTGGCGAAATTATTGTCAATTATTCTGATGAATACAATCGGGTGCGAGAACGAATTGAGGAATATGATGAATATCAAATAAATGGCGCTGAAATAATTCTTTTGGCTCACGGAATCGTGGCCGCTGCTTGCAAAATTGCTATTGATAAATTAAGAAAAAATGGTTGGAAAGTTGGTCTCTTTCGGCCAATTACTCTCCGACCCTTTCCCACCAAAGCAGCCTCAAAACTTTTAGGTCAAGCAAAAAAAATCATTGTCTTAGAATCGGCTATCGGTCAACTTGCGGAACTTTTTAAAAATGAATTATATTGGATTAACGTCCCGCTGATGGAGATTAATAAACCAGCGGTTGGATTTACCCCAGAGGAGATTTATAAACAAGTTTGTTTTTTCGCTAAAGCTTAAAAATGAAACAATTACCCAGATTCCCTAAATGTTATAAGATAGAAAGTAAACCACATAAGTTTTGTCCTGGTTGTGGACATCCAATCGTCCTAAAAATGCTCGGTCAGGTAATTGATGAAATGGGAATTGGACAACAAGTTGTCTTTTTAGTTGATATTGGTTGTTCGTTACTGGCGTGGGATTTTTATAATTTGCCTACCTCCCAGACTCATCATGGTCGGACCGTTCCGACTGCCGTTGGGTTTAAGATGGCAGACCCTGGAAAGATTGTTATCGCCTATGTTGGTGACGGGGGAGCTTATGCTATTGGTTTACAACACACCCTTACTTCCTGTTTACGAAATGACCCAATCACTACTATTGTTGTCAACAATACTTTATATGCTATGACTGGAGGACAATCAGCTCCGACGACTATTGATAAACAAATTACAACCACCACCCCGGGAGGAAAATCTGAATTCACCACTTTAAGGGGACCAGAATTATTAAAATCAATTGCTAAACCCCAGGTTTATTTCGAGTCTTCGAGAAACAAGGTTCTGCCGAAAGCAGGTTCTTATCTTGCCAGAGGCTCGACCAACAGTCCATTGGTCTTAAAACAATATCTTAAAAAAGCCTTAGAAACGCAAATTAAGGGCAATTTTTCTTTAGTTGAGGCAATTTCTGCCTGTCCAGTTAACTGGAGAACCAACGCCGAACAAACAATTAAAAGGATGATTGAACTTGAAAAAATATTTAAATTAGGAGAATTATGAAAATTTTGATCGCCGGTGAAGGAGGACAGGGAATTCAAACTGCCGCCCGGGTTCTTGCTCAAGCCGCCTTTAATGAAGGAAAAAAAGTTTTATATATTCCTAATTTTGGAGTAGAACAGCGTGGTGGGATTTCTTTAGCCTTTGTCGTTATTGACAATCAACCGGTAGTTTATCCAAAATTTGAAAAAGCCGATATTTTGGTGGTTTTATCTCCTCAAGCTATGGATAGAGTAAAAAATTACCAATCATCTCAAACTAAATTAATAAGACCAAAAACCAATATTTTAGCTCTTAAAGAAATTATTAGATTGTCGGCAATTGTTAGGAAGCAAACCGTAAAAGAGTTGTTGAAAGAAAAATTAGGGGAGAAATTTAAAGATGAAGAATTTTAAACCAAAAATCACCAAAGTAAAAGAGGGCTCTTGGACCATATTTTTGGGCTTATGTAAAGGTTGCGGAATCTGTTTGGAAAAATGTCCAACCAAGGCTCTAATTGGCATACCAACGCCGAAAGTTATCCCAGGAAAGTGCTCATTGTGTGGACTTTGTGAATTAAACTGCCCAGATTGTGCCATTAAGGTCGAAAAATGATTGAAATTATTGCTCGGGAAATTACTAATTCTATCTCAACCCTAGGCTATCCGGCCGTTTTTGTTTTAATGACCTTAGAATCTGCCTTAATCCCTATTCCCTCAGAAATTACTATGCCTTTTGCTGGTTTTCTCGTTGGTCTAGGTAAATTAAATTTTTGTTTGGTAATTCTCGTTGGAGCGATAGCCAATTTAACCGGCTCTTTGATGGCTTATGGATTGGGTTATTGGGGCCAGAAAAAATTAGTTAAAGATTTAATCAAAAAATATGGCAAGTTTTTGTTGATTACCTATGATGAGGTGGAAACAGCTGAGGGATGGTTTCGGAAAAGAGGGGAGTTAATTGTCTTCGGTTCTCGTTTACTTCCAGTGGTGCGAACTTTTATTTCCTTACCCGCTGGTTTTTCTCAAATGAATGTCGTCAAATTTTCTCTTTATACCTTTGCCGGAGCTTTAATTTGGACAACATTTTTAACCTATTTAGGGGTAATTTTAGGGGAAAATTGGAATGTTTTAGAAGTTTATTTCCGAAAATTTGATATTGCTATTGTTATTGGGGGGATCGTTCTGGTGGGAATTTATATTTGGTACAAAATCAAAAAAATAAAAAATTAAGAAAAGCGTCTGATAACTCCGACAACCCTACCTTGGATTCGAACATTTTTGGCAAAAATCGGCGCCATCTGAGAATTGGCTGGTTCTAAACGAACCCGGGTGGCTTCTTTAAAAAATCTTTTTAAAGTGGCAAAACCATTTTCCAAAACGGCGACGACAATATCGCCATTATTAGCCGTCTCTTGCTCCTCAATAACAACAAAATCTCCATCTAAAATTCCCTCATCAACCATTGAGCTTCCCTTAACCTGAAGAACAAAGGCTCGTTTTTTGCTAGACAACATGCCTGGAGCAATAGAGATGGTAGCGTTAGGATCAGTATAGGGCTCAATTGGAGCTCCGGCAGCAATAAAACCTAAAACCGGCAGTTCAATACCTTTTGTCAACTCGCCAAGTTTTTTATCAACAATTTCAATCCCCCGAACCGCTCCCTCATAGCGTTTAATCACCCCTTTTTTGGCCATTGTCGTTAAATGTTCATGAACTGTGGCTAAAGAGGAAACTCCTAAAGCATCAGCAATTTCCTGAAGAGTGGGGGAAAAACCATTTTTTTGAATATATTGAGAAATATAATCTAAAATTTGTTTTTGGCGTTTATATAAAGTTACCGGCATACACCCTAAGAATACCCGAAGAAAAAAGAGTTGTCAAGAGGCAAAACTATTCATTGACAGTTGTTTCATACATCCCGTTAAATATTCTTTCATATTCTTCAAGAGTCTGAAAAAGAAGCCAAGAGTTATTTGCTTGATCTAGATGATCATTCCACATCTGTCCAGTTGAACCGTCACCTAAAAAGTTCCTCACCCATCCCTTTTGGGTATCCTCATTAACCAGTCCTTGGTAAATAATTTTGTTACAAGCGGCGATTATGTTGTCCTTTGGATTATGGGGATTAGCTCCCTCGTAAGGGGCATGGAGAATAAAAGTTCCAGGCATAAACTGCATAATTCCTCTTGCTCCAGCATAACTAACAGTCTGAGGGTCCCATTGAGAACCTTTAAAATAGCCTGTTTCAGTTAAGCCAACGCCTACCAGTTGATTCCGTGAACAACGACCATTGCTGGCAACCTCAGCCGTTTTTGCTAATTGATAAATCCAATCGGGAACATAGATTTGCTGCTTGTACCCATTCCAATCTCGCCAATTAAGGTGAGTAGAATTAAGCCAGTTAAGAAAACTAATATCTCGTTCAGTCATTTTATAAGTAGTTGGAATACCAACAATTGTTCGATACTCATCTTTAACTGGAGTTTCGGGAGAAGTTACTCCAGGGATGATTAATTCTTGTCCAGCATATATCAAGTTTCGATTTTCAATCCAGGGATTGGCTTGAATTAATGCCTCCATGTTCACTCCAAGCCTTTGGGCAATGCTAAATAAGGTATCTCCTTGATTAATTTTATAAGAAAGTGGTTGAGCGATGGCAGTTGTTTCTGAGGAAGCTGGAGTTTCCCCAGGAGGACGGGGTTCTATTTGTGGTGTGAGTGATAAATTGCCTCTTGCTGGCGGTAATTTTGGTTCTGGGTTAAGATAGGCAAAATAAAGTATCAATCCAACCCCTATATTTTGCAACATAGGATTTTTCCAGGGCATTTCTCTAACTAGCTCCATAAAATCTCCACCTATTTTAATAGCAGTTTTACCCCCGAAGCGTAAAGCCCGATATAAGGGACTTTCTATATTGGTGCGAGTAATTGCTCCATTAGATTCAACTTTGGTGTGTGATCCAAAATAACGCTCAACCATAATATTTTTAATTTTGGCAGGTTTGAAATAAACGAGGCAGGAGGATATTCTATCATATTCAATTCAATTTTTTCAACTCCTAGACAATCTGTCTCGCCAACAGTAAAATAAAAGTTATGAAACATTTTGTCCGCTTATTTTTCTTGCTTTCCCTATGCACTATGTTCTATGTTCTATGTTCTACGCCAATGGCGTTTGCATCTTCTGAATTTGAAACCACTTACAATGTCCGCTATCAAGTTCAAGCCGATGAGCGGGTAAATGTTAACCAAAACATTTCTTTAACTAATAAACTTTCCAGTGTTTATGCCACTCAATATTCCCTAACCTTACAATCTGGACGAATTGAGAATATAAAAGCCAGCGATGAGGAAGGTCCATTAAAAATTGAAGTCAGTGAAAATAACGATATTACGATTATAAATCTAACTTTTAATCAGCAAGTAGTGGGAACCGGAAAAACTTTAAATTTTAACCTTAGTTACGATAATCTTGATTTGGCCTATAAAAATGGTCAAGTTTGGGAAGTCTTTATTCCTAAAATAGCAAATCCTCAAGAAATTGACAATTTTATTTTATGGCTTGCGGTTCCCGCCAATTTTGGCAATCCTGCTTTTATTAATCCTGAACCAATCGAGCAAAAAACCGAAGGAAATCTTAACTATTTTCGTTTCAATAAAAGTCAGTTGGCCATTGCCGGGGTAAGCGCTGCTTTTGGTCAATTCCAAATCTTTGATTTTATGTTTGCCTATCATTTGGAAAATCCAAATTTAGTTCCTGGGGAGACAGAAATTTCTTTTCCTCCAGACACCGCCTTTCAACAGGTTATTTTTAAAAGAATTACCCCTTTACCGGTTAATATCAGAGTAGATGCTGATGGTAATTGGTTAGGAAAATATCGACTAGGTCCAAATGAAAAGTTAAATATTACCGCTGAAGGTAAGGTTAAAATTTTTGCCCAACCCCAAGAAAAATTCTTAAAACCCAGCCTGGAAAATTTAAAGAATAATTTGCTCCCGCAAAAGTATTGGGAAACTGAAGATCTTCTAATTCAAGCCGAAGCAAAAAAATTAGCAATTCCACGGGCAATTTACGAGTTTGTGGTTAAAACTTTGGATTACGATTTTTCTCGAGTTAAAGAAGGAGTCGAGCGTAAAGGGGCTACCCAAGCTTTAAATGAACCAAAAAATTCAATCTGTATGGAGTTTACTGATCTTTTTATCGCCTTGGCCCGAGCGGCTGGAATTCCTGCTCGAGAAATCGAGGGTTTCGCTTATACCACCAACGTCAAACTTAAACCCTTAAGTTTGGTGGCTGATGTTCTTCATTCTTGGCCGGAATATTGGGATGAAAAAAGACAAATTTGGGTTCCGGTTGATCCAACCTGGGAAAAAACGACTGGAGGTATAAACTTCTTTGACAAAACTGACTTAAACCATTTTGTATTTGCTATTCATGGGGAATCAAGCATCGAACCTTTCCCAGCAGGGTCATATAAAAGCTCTTCAAGTATTGGCAAAGATGTTCAGGTCGTTTTTGGTCGTTATGAGCAAGAAGACAATCCTAAATTGGAGGTTGATTTCAAAATACCAAAAAAAATATTTGCCGGTTTTGGTGGAGAAGGAGAAATAATTGTTAAAAATTTGGGACAACAAGCCTTTTATAAACTTGAATTATCTTTTAAAACAGAAAAACTCAATCTGACACTCCCGACAAATGAAAAGGTCCAATTGGCAGTTCTTCCTCCTTTTGCTAGTCAACCAATAGTCTTGAAAATTAAATCATCTGACTGGTGGAGTTTTGGTCGAGGAACATTGAGTGTTACGGCCAACAATCAGGAATTTAACACCACCATAAAAATTGGCTCATTTTTCTGGCAATTAATTTTGCCTTTGGTAGGGATTGTGTTGGCGATTGGATTTTTGGCGATTTTTATGGTAAAACAAAAACAATGGCAATTAAAAAATACTTAAGGTTATTTTTAATCAATTTGGTTTCTTTCTGGCTAGTTGCCAAACTGATTGAAGGCGTCGGCTACAGTGGGGGATTCCAAACTCTTGCTTGGGCTGCTTTAGCCTTGATGATAGTTAATTTGACGGTTAAACCTTTAATTAATCTTTTATTGTTACCAATTAATTTAATTACTTTAGGAGCTTTCCGTTGGTTAGTTAATGTTTTAGCTCTTTATCTGGTTACTTTGGTCGTTCCTCAACTGAAAATCTCCGCTTTCCTATTTCCTGGCTTCAATTATCAGGGATTTATTATTCCTCCAGTCTATCTGGCTATTTTTTGGGTTCTTGTTATCGCTTCTTTTTTGATTAGTTTGATTACTGGTTTTTTTCTCTGGTTAGCTGAATAAAAAATGAAAAATTTAATCGTGGTTATTCAAATAATTATCGCTGCTTTATTAATGGCGGCAATTTTAATACAGGCTAAAGGGACAGGTTTGGGTAGTGCCTGGGGAGGAACAGGAGAATTTTATCGTTCTAAAAGAGGGGTGGAAAAAATTTTATTTATCGCCAGTATCGTTTTAGCCGCTTGCTTCATTTTAATCTCAATCATCAATACCTTAGTTGTATGAAGAATGCAATTAAAGAAATCCGCTTTCTGGTTCATTTACTTTCTGCTTTTTGGCAAAAACAAAAAAAATTAATTATTGTTAGTGGCCTAGTGGGAATTATAAGTTTTTTTTGTTTCCCAAAAATCATTCGCTGGTTAGTTATTCGTCAGACCCAACGAATCGGAATAGTGGGAAGATTTACGACCGCTAATTTACCTTTGGAAATTCAACATCTTCTAAGCGATGGTTTAACCTGTCTTGCAGAAGATGGCAGTATTTCTCCCTGTCTCGCCGCCTCCTGGGAAATTGGAAATGAAGGGAGGGAATATATTTTTACCCTCAAAGATAATATCTTCTGGCAAGATGGAAAGCCGGTTAAGGCATCAGAGATTAATTATAATTTCTCTGATGTGGCAGTTGAGGTGATTAATGATAAAAAAATAAAATTTATTCTTAAGGAACCATTTTCGCCATTTCTAGTGGTTGTTTCCAAACCAGTTTTTAAAAAAGGACTATTAGGCACAGGAAAGTATAAGCTCAACTCAATCAAAAGAAATGGCCAGATTGTGGAAAAATTGAATCTAACTCCCAATCTTACTTATCGGTTTTATCCAACCGAAACCGCCGCCAGAACCGCTTTTAAATTGGGTGAGGTTGACATTCTAAGCCAAATAAGTAGTCCGGGAGATTTAGAAAACTGGAAAAGAGTCAAAATTACCTCTGAAGTAAAATATAACCGGTTTGTGGCAATTTTTATCAATACCCAAAACCAAAAATTTACTTCCAAATCAGTCCGTCAAGCCTTAGCCTATGCCATCAAAGACCGTTGGGAACCAAAAGCTTTAAATTCAATCAACCCCAATTCTTGGGCTTATAATTCGGCGGTAAAACCTTATGAATTTGATTTAGAAAACGCCAAAACATTGTTAAAAAAATCAGTATCTGAAGAGGAGAGTCAGGCTTTAACCGAAATAGAGTTGTCAACCGTTCCTTCATTAATGTCCGTAGCCGAGGCAATTAAGAGTGATTGGGAACAGTTGGGAATTAAAACAAAAATAAAAATAATTTTCAGTTTGGACGAGGAGTTCGAAACGCTGCTAATTTCCCAAGATATTCCGCCTGATCCTGATCAATACAATCTTTGGCATTCGACCCAAATTACCAACATTAGTCGCTATAAAAGTCCAAAAATTGACAAAGTTTTGGAGGATGGTCGAAAAACCCTGGATCAAGAAAAACGCAAAGAAATATATTTCGATTTCCAAAAATTTTTAATCGAGGATACGCCAGCTATCTTTCTTTTTCATCCCACAGTTTATACTCTCATTAGAAAGTAAGGCTTTTCTAAACTGAAAAATTGGCTGCGAACCGTAGACAATGTTCGAAACTATATTATCACTTTACAAAAGCCTTTGTTAATTCCAAATTTCGTCACCAACTCTTAAATCAATCCAGCTTTTCTATGTTCATCTCTATCTATAATCTTGGGGTCTGGTTGCAACCTATATCGTTGATGTCGCTATACCTGATTCTATCTGGTTCTATGCCACTTTCTTAAACCTCGTTGCTGTTTTTCTAGTCTTTCTTCGGCTCCTTTAATAATTTTCTTCTTATCATCAGGTACATAGACGGTAAATGTTTCAAATAGTTTCAGCCATTGCTCAGATGTTAAATCAGAAGGTTTTGCGCCTTCGATCATTATCTCTCTTGCTAGGATACTTCTTTGTTTTGGACTAAAAACCTCTCTAAATGCATCAAGGATTGTAGGTTGCCATTGATTATAGCCATAAACAACAAAATCTCTAAACCATTGTCGAAACTGTAATTCTACCAAAGGTTGCTCTCTTTTTCTAAACTCAGTAAGAACCGCATTTATTTTGGGAACTGGGGTAAATTCTCTCCTGTCTATATTTGCTAGTATTCTTACATCAAACCATGGTTTTAATAAAATTGATGTTTGTGAGTCTTTTGGTTTTCCCATAAAGCGAAAGGCTGCTTTATCTTGCATAATAAGATAGGTAAGTTCGGGAGGATTTTTATCTTCAGTCAGCTTTCTAATAATGTCAGCGGTCATATTAAAGGGGATGTTAGAAAAAACTTTATAAGATTCTCTTGGCAACTGCCATCTCAAGAAGTCGGCTTCTACTATTTCAACATTAGGTGAACTCTGAAAGGAGGTTCGAAGATTTGTTGCCAGTCTTTTATCTATTTCAACCGCCATTACTCGACCAGCCCTGCTGGCTAATTGTTGAGTAATTATCCCTCTCCCAGGACCTATTTCTATAACAAGATCGCTACGAGCTATATTGGTTCTTTCCACAAGACTCGCTACAAACTCTGGTCTTCTCAAGAAATTTTGTGATTGCCAAATTTGTCTGCTGTCCATATCTTTTTCAATTGGTTGCGAGGGATGGAATCGAACCATCATTGACGGCTTCAAAGGCCGCTGTCCTACCTTTAGACGACCTCGCAATGGAGCGGGTGATGGGATTCGCACCCACGGCCTTCTCGTTGGCAACGAGACGTTCTACTACTGAACTACACCCGCTTCTTCGCTACGCTCATCAGCGCAAGCGCAATAAGTTTTTCTTTCTTTTCCTTTCTCCAACCTTTAATTTCTTTCTCTCTTTTTAATGCTTCAACTCTTGTCTCAAAAGTTTCAGAATATATTAATTTTACAGGCAGTTTTCCTTTTAATGACTTTGCCCCGCGTCTATTAAAATTATGCTCTTGAATTCTTTTGGCTATATTCCAGGTGCTCCCAGTATATAGCGAACCGTCTCTGCATCTGGCAATGTAAACAAAATAATCCATTAATTTACTTTTGTGCCTGCACTGAGATCGTCAATAGACGATCGAAGTGCCGAGGGGCGGAGTCGAACCGCCATCTCATGTTTTTCAGACACGCGCCGTGACCACCTTGGCTACCTCGGCTTAGTGGGCGGTGAGGGAATCGAACCCCCAACCTTTTGGATGTAAACCAAACGCTCTAGCCGATTGAGCTAACCGCCCTTCGCGAACTTTGTTCGCTCAGGGTAAACCCATTTGTGCTTGCACTGAGTCCGCCAAAGGCGGACGAAGTGCGCTCGGTGGGACTCGAACCCACACGCCCTAACGGGCCAAGCTCCTCAAGCTTGCGCGTATGCCAATTCCGCCACGAGCGCTGGGTGCCGCGGGAGAGATTTGAACTCTCATGCCTGAAAGGCACACAGCCCTGAACCGTGCGTGTCTACCAATTTCACCACCGCGGCGATTTATCCAAATTATAACAAATACTGAATTAGAATTCAAAACCAAACTTTTCAATTTCCTCTTGACAAATCTCCTCTGAATTAGTATGATACCCTCATACGCAGTTTGTTGCGTAATTTGCACTTTATAAGTGTCAAAAATGGGCAATACTCAGCCTGGATAGATTCGGTGAAATAACGCCGAAACAACTGAGTATCCCAATTGTTGCTAATTGTTTCTCGGTATGAGACACAAAGGCGTGGTCTCGGAATGCCGAGAAACTAGTAGAGAAGGAGAGTATAATGCTTCCCTTCTCATCGAAAGGCACATGCTTCTGGAGCATGTAAGCCTTTCCAGTCCTGGTTTCAGAAGCTGACGGCTGGTGGGCCCTGGGCAGATTCTGCCTTTAAATATACGGAGTATTATATCTCAGCTCCTTGCTGAGAAACTCCCAAACATAAAGACTAGTAAAAGGGTCTATTCGAGCCAGGCAATGAAGCCAGGACAGCAATTATGGGGCCATGGGTGGGGTGGTATTTGGTCGTTAACATCGACCACCTTTATCAACATCGCATTACATCCATGGCCCCCTTTTCTTTTCAAATTCTCCAATTTTTGCTATACTAATACTAAAATTTACGCAATTCCAGCCGGGGTGGCGGAACCTGCCTGCGCAGGTAGGTTGGTAGACAAAAATGTGCTATGTGTATGTAATTAAGAGCTTAAACGGTAAATGGTTTTACATAGGATTAACATCTGATCTTAAACGAAGGCTAGAAGACCATAATGGAAACAGGAATAAAAGCACTAAAGGTTTTAGCCCTTTTAAACTAATATTTGTTCAAATTTTTGATGATAGAGCAATAGCCAGAGACTTTGAAAAATTTTTAAAGATAAGAAGTAATAAGGAATTACTATTAGACTTGGTCTTGCCGGGGTGGCGGAATTGGTAGACGCGAGAGACTTAAAATCTCTTGGTGGTAACTCCACCATGTGGGTTCGAGTCCCGTCCTCGGCACACTTCGACTCGCATAGCTCGCTCAGTGCAAGCTATAAGAGGCGAAAGAAGGGGGTAGAGAGGACGAGAAGTTTACCCTGAGTGAAATCGAAGGGAGTCCCGCCCTCGGCACCACTTCGCTAAAGCTTCGTGGTGTAAAACACCTTAAGAAGTTTAAGAAGTGGTCCCGCGTAGCCTTGGCGAAGAGGGACAAAAGAATGAAGTTTTATTACGTATACATCTTAAAGTTATCAAACAGAGATTTTTATATAGGTCGTACAGATAACCTAAAAAGAAGATTAAATGAACATAAAACAGGCCAGTAGAGAACAACTAAGAATTATCTGCCCTGTCGTCTGGTAACGTATATAGCTTTTGATTCTAAGACTTTAGCAGTAAAATTTGAAAGGTATTTAAAGACTGGTTCAGGATTAGCGTTTAGGAAAAGACATCTTGTATAGTTTACATATTGGCCTGCCTGACTTGAAATGACGGGGAGTAGCTCAGTTGGCTAGAGCACACGCTTTGGGAGCGTGGGGTCGGCGGTTCGAGTCCGCCCTCCCCGACATAAGCGGGAGTAGCTTAGTTGGTAGAGCGTCTCCCTTCCAAGGAGAAGATCGCGAGTTCGAATCTCGTCTCCCGCTCCAGGGTGCTGTTAGCACCACAAATAGCTAATAGCTTATAGCAAAAAGTGAAAAACGGGGTTTTTCCTTGCCCCTGTAGCTCAATGGACAGAGCAGGTGTGTTCTAAACACAAGGTTGGGGGTTCGAATCCCTCCAGGGGCGCATGGTGGTGTTAGCTCAACGGCAGAGCGTCGGCCTGTGGAGCCGAATGTTGCGGGTTCGAATCCCGTACACCACCCTAAATGTTTTACGTTTATGTTGTAAAAAGTGAAACAACTGGAAAAATTTATATTGGATATACTAGTAATTTAGAAGTAAGACTTAAAAGACATAATCAAGAGTTACCAACAAAGAAAGAAAGTTATACTTATCTAAATAAGGGTCCTTGGCAAACTGTCTACAAAGAAGAATATAAAACTAGGCAGGAAGCTATCAAAAGAGAAAAACAATTAAAATCTGCGGGGGGAAGAAAATTTATAAAAGCAATACTCAAGACAAGTATTGAAGTGTAGCTCAATGGTAGATCCGCCAGCCCGACCAGTTGGCGGGCCAGCTGGCGGACTGTGGAGTCCGCCGATTGGCGGATTGCGGGTTCGAATCCCGTCAGCTACCCCAAACGGGCTCGAGAGAGCCTTTTTTCTTGTAAAAGCTGGAAACATAGGGACAATTGAGGGGTTCGAAAACCTGAATAGTTCCAAACTAAACCTTCTGGAAAAATTGCAGCTTGAAGACGCTGTTTTTGTTCAAGGTTCGAATTAACCCAAAGCCTAGGGAAATCCTCAAGAAAACGACTAGCAAAATTTAATAAAGTTTCAATATCTATTTTATCCATTTCGGACTCTGACAGTAGGCTTTTCTTTACCAAAATTTCTTCGTCAATCTTGGTAAGTTGCTCTTTAAATAGCTCATCAGGATAAACTCCTTTCAGGTTCTTCTCAATTAGAGCCTCACGCTTAGTTTCAAGCTCGTCTAAGGCTCTCTGAAGGGTTTTTTGAGCCTGAGAGGACATCTTGTACCTTTCTTTCCAGGTTGCTTTGACTATTTCCTGAAAAAGCCTCAATACTTCTTTTTTCGGGGCAATGCTTTCAAGAAGCGAAATAAATTCTTGTTCCAGTTGTTCTTTTGGGGTTGAACGAGAAAATGGAGACTTGCATCGAGCGCAATGATAATATGGGTAGCGTTTGCTTCTTCCCTTGGTCCAGCTACCAGTCATTGGTCTGTTGCAGTTTCCACAAATGACAAAATTTCTCAAAGGAAAGTCGGGGTTATTTCTTAATTTTGGAACTGCTGTGAACGACTTACCGTCGAGGATGGCTTGAACCTTGAGAAAAGTCTTACTGCTAACCATTGGCTCATGCTTGCCCTTAAATTCTCCCCATCTTTTTGAAGTTAAGACTCCCATATAAAATTTATTTCGAAATAGCTCGGAAACTTTTTGTTCACTGATAGTATTGCCTCTGTTGGTAATTAAACCCCACTTTTTGAGCCCCTTTGTCATCTCATTAATGGAATAAAGTCCAGTTTCCATCTCCTGCCAGGCTTTTTTAACCAAGTCAAACCTTTCAGGGTCTTTAATAACAATTTTTTCATCAGTAGGAGACTCGGTATTTAAGTAGCCAATGGGCGCTTTACCATGAGGCCAACCCGCCTCAAGTCTCTTTTTCATTCCGTCAAGCGTTCGCTTTGCTTTTAATGCATTATCGAACCTAGCAGTAGCCGCTAGAATTGTCTCAATAAATTCTCCCTCCGGAGTATCATCTGTTGGTTCGGTCGCTGAAATAATTTTTATTCCAGACTTGGAGAGAAGTTGCCTTATGCCCAGATAGTCAATAGTGTTTCTAGCAAGACGGTCAATCCGATAAATAAAAAGTGCTTCAATGTGTTTCTTTTGCTGTCTCGCATAGTCAAGCGCCCCTATTAAGCCTAGCCTGTCTGTTGTCTTAGCTGACTCGCCTTCATCTCGAAAAATTTTAACTATCTCATAGCCTCGTTCTTCTGCTGACTTTCGGATGTATTCTTCTTGGTTAGCAAGGCTATAATTTTTTATTTGCTCTTCGCTGGAGACTCGGATGTATCCTATTGCTTTTTTATTCATCTCGTCTAGCTAAAATGGGCAACTTGGTCGACAGCCCGATTAAGGACTGGCAAGTTGCCCGTCTTAATCCCTAATCAATAAGCTGTCGACATAACTATTTTACAATAAATTCTAAAGCTGGTGCTTCTTTTGATATTCTTGTATTTTCCAATTGAATAACGCAGCCGGATTGCGGACTCTTTTCCCCTTTTCTTCAGCTATCCTCATATCCTCTTTAACCTCACTTAGTTTTATTCCAGGTATTCCCCAAGGCAGCTTCTTAACAGTCTTTATATAAAAGCCAATATGGTCATCGTCATTCTCTCCTAATTCTTCGGCTATTCGTCTAGCCTCATATTCTATTTCTTCCCTAGGTCTATCGATACTCTTATCGATATTATTAATATTTATATTATCGATATTATTATCGATGACTATGTCTTTCTCTTTAATCAAACTCTCAACCGCTAACTCAGCAAACACCCTCAGGTTGTCTCGAACCTGCTCAATTTCCGAATCGCTTTTACCTTCGGCTAAAGGACCAAGCAATCTTCTGCATCGTTTAATATTAAGCTCCATGTCAGTAAACCAAAAACTGCTGGCTCAGGACGGGAGACCAGCAGTTCTCAGTCAAATAAAAAAACCGTCCTGAGTTCGGAGCCACTAAAAAACGGCTCCTTTGAGCCGCTCTAAAACGTAAAAAAGCTGCGGCTTTAGAGCGACTTTTTACCCCGAAGTATCGCTCCAAGCCAACAGCTTGGATTTACTTACTGAAGAACCGGTATGTCCTTTTTAATCTGTAATTCTAATTATACTAGACTTTAAAAAACTTTCAAGTGGAGGCTATTTTTGGAGACATTCGTTATATTTTGTTAGGTAAGCTTGTTGTGCTGCGTTATCAAGAATAGACATGGCAGTATTGTAATAATTTCGGTATACAGGGACTAAATAAGGCAAGTCGGCCTCTGAATATCCGTGAGCCAACCAGTCCGCTTCACTCCAAAACAGCTCAGGTCTTTGACTTTTAAGTTGTGCTATCGCTTTTTCCTTTTCTTGAATTTTATAAAGTTCAGCTTCGTTCCTACAGATAGAGTCTTTGTTTGGGTTAGTGGTTGGTTGGGGAGTTGGAGTAGTGGCTTGAGCTGGACTAGTGGAAGTTTTTGCACCCTTAATCTGCGCTTTAGCTTTTTCTTCAGCCTCAATTTTTTCAGCGATAGTTTTTAGTTTTTCTTGGGCTTCTTCATAATACTTTGAAGTGTCAGTTATCTTATCAAAAGCATCTTTGGCACTTCCCCATTTTTCTTCGTCAAAATACTTAATACCCTTATCGTAATTTTCCTTTTCTTCTTTTAACTTCTGTGCTTGCTCAAGATTGCTATTTATCTCATCCTTTAAGCTCTTAGGAGACCATTTAGCTTCTGCTAGGGCGTATTTCTCAATTGCTTGGTCAAACTTTTCGACCTTAACTAGACTATCTGCCTCAGCAACTAAACTTTTGGCTTGATAATAATTCAGACCACCATAAGCCCCAAGACAAATGCCAGGGAGAACAACCAAAATAAAGATGGCAAGCAAACCAACCTTAAGTAGTCGTTTTTTAATTGATAACTTTGCCACCATCGCAATTATACCCCAATAATTTAAACCTTTAAAATAACAGGCCTAGTCTCATTTAAAAGTTGCACCGTAAATATCCCCGTTCCCTGTATGCCAACTCATCCAAACGACTGTATCTTTATAGATATCCGGAATTGTGGGTGATGGTTGTTGTGGTCCATCATTGCTTACTTCAACCACCTCTCTCGTTCTACGCTTCTGAACAAAAATGTCATGAGCTTCTACTCCTCTATCATCGACCCAGGCAACATATTGATTCGAAATTGTAGGCCAACTAAGCCTTGAGCTCGTAGTTTCATAAACAACATTTGCTGCACCCGAAACCAGGTCCTTTTCCCAAATCTCAGACTTGTTGTCCTTATATTCAACCCATACCACCGTATCTCCGAAAACATCAGGGGTTGTACGTTGACCGCTTCCTTCTGCTATCACAAAAAGTTCTTTTGTTCCCACGTTGTATCCGTAAACATAAGTATTATGCCAATCCGACCAAACTAGTATATTACTCCACACATTTATAGGCCTGCATGCTGTTTGTCCGGTGGAGAAATTAATCCTTCGGTAAATGTTATAGATATAAAGCGGTCCACAATTGTATCCATCTATATAGGCCACATAACTGCCCCAAATAGCTCCTGCAGTTTGGTATCCAGGCCCTTCTGCAATTGGAAAGTCCTTCCCAGTTTTAATGTTTTTTATTCTTACATCCACATTGTCCGATGCAATTTCTTCATTATAAACCAGATAATTATTAAACAGACCAGCCGGAGATTGATGTCCAGGTCTTTGTACTAATAGGGATTCAGTCCCATTTTTCAAGTCGTATGCAAAAATATCTACATCTGGTGAATAATGCCGTCGGTAGACCACTAAGTCTCGGTAAATCAATGGAGCATTTTCTTGATCTCCAGTAAAGGTTATCTGAAATTTATTAACTGAAATACCTTTCTTTGCCAGAACGGTAGAGGGGGACGAGAGCAACGCTAGAACAAATGAAATTGAAACTATAGTCAAAATGGCCTTCTTCACTTTTCTCACCTCCTTTCTTGGCAATTTTCAACAAAAAGCCCGCCATTTGCGGGTTAATAAATTTTTCTACTTGAGAGGGATGATAAATGTCCACCTTTCCCCATTGATTGGACGATATCAACTTTTTCACAGACTGTCAAGTAATGTAAATACTCTAACACCTCGCTTCGCGGACTTCTTCAAGGGTTTTAGTAAGATGTCTCTGAAAAACAGGGGTATATCCGATAGCTTAAATTTTAGGAAGTCCAGCGTCAATTATCTTTTTCAAACTCAATGCTATATACTCATCAGTTAAACCAGCTACCTCTAAAGCATACTGAATTACTCGCTTTATATTAGGTTTTCTAAGGTTCTCTGAGCCTATTGAGGCTGCA
>Ga0210024_1001688_pt1 | contig 19700 bp, 12 predicted proteins | sample CryGeymeta201525_FD_183988 | JGI IMG/M metagenome (GOLD analysis project Ga0210024, IMG submission 183988) | Groundwater microbial communities from Crystal Geyser aquifers in Utah, USA - Crystal Geyser metaG 2015-25 (SPAdes) (version 2) | ecosystem: Environmental > Aquatic > Deep subsurface >...
GAGAGCCGCGCAAGTCCTCATGTCCCTATGGCTCCGAAGCGAGGACTCAAACTCCCATCGGTTCCACCCAAAAAGTGGTCGCAAGTTGTCAAAGTGCCTTGCATCTCACTGTACAAACAGTTATAATCTGTTCACGTGCTTAATCATCGCCTCTCCCTCGCGACATCTACGGCATCGCGAGGGAGGCAAAACCATCAACAGAAAAATAACGCAACACTATTGGCTTTAGGGACAGGATGAGCACTCCAACACAATCAAGCGCCTACCCCAAAACGGGGGGGCGTCACGGCGGTGGAGAATTTGGGCAAAACCGATGCGGTACCCGATGCAGCTACCGATTCCAGCGCGTATACTGAGTAGGACTCATCGGAAGCAGAAGCCTGAAAAATGTCGAGGATATTGAATGAAAGTCGCAATGCACGAAATGACTACCAAGAACGGAACCTTCGAGGAGCACCTCGCCGCGTATGCGAACACCGGCTGGAAGCATTTCGAGATCAACTTCTGGAAGGCGTGGGAGTTCATCGAGGCAAACGGGACTAAGGCAACCGTCAAGCTGGTGAATGACCATGGGCTGACGTGCGTTGCCGCGACCGGTCTCGGGTTGAGCACATTTGGTGACGCGGCGGCCCGCCAGGACAATCTGGAACGGATGAGGCAGTTTGGCGAAGTGATGCAGGCGCTCGGTTGCCGACCTCTCGTGACAGGATCGGACGCACCGCGGGACCTCGGACGGGACAACTACTCACAGCATCTCGACACGCTGGCAGAACACATGAATGCGGTGGCAGACGTGGCGGACACTTTTGGTGTACAACTGGCTATCGAGGTCAACTGGTGTTCTCTGTGCAAGTGCATTCGCACGGCGGCGGAGCTGGTTCGTCGTGTTGGCAGAGACGACGTCGGGATCGTGTGGGATCCAGCGCACTTCTTTAGCACTCCCAGTCGCATAAGCGATCTCGACCTGTGTAAGGGAAAGATTTTCCATTCACACCTGAATGATATTCGAGAGACGTTCATTGAAGTGATGGATGTTAACGGCGACCGCGTTCTTCCCGGGGAAGGAGTCCTCCCGATGCGGGAGTTGATCGACAAAGTGCATGAGTGCGGGTTCGAGGGATTCCACTGCCTGGAGCTTTTCAGTGAAACGCTTTGGGAGCTCGACTTGGAGGCGATATGTCGGAAATCAATGGACGCCTGCCGCAAGGTCTGGCCGGACGCTGAATTTTGAGTGCGCCGAGGACTTCGAGCGTTCGATAAACGTCAGATACGACATCACGTCGGACTCTGTGAGTCCGCATTGATCGGCTTTTCTGATCAACAAAACTCATAAAGGGAAGGGAAAGTGTAATGGTAAAAGTGCGGACAGCGATCTTGGGTTGTGGCGGCATGGCAGGGGGACACGCTCGACGACTGAGGGAGAGTCCCGACGCAGATGTCATCGCTTTGTGCGACGTGAGTGAGGACATCGTTCAGGGATTTTACGACCGGAATCTTCCTGGGCTGGAACCTGTCCCCGGGGTGTATACGGACGCTGCGAAGATGTATGCTGAGGCGAAGCCGGATGCGGTGGTTATCGTGACACCACACACTCAGCATTTTCAGCAGGGAAAACAGGCTTTGGAAGCCGGTTGCCATGTGTTAATGGAGAAACCGATGGTGACCGACTCGGGCCAGGCACACCAACTTAAGGAAGTGGTCGAGCGCGCGGGGAAGATTTTCGTGATTGGCTACAATACGCCGTGCACACCGGAATTGCAGTACTTGCGACGGCTCATCCGCGACGGCCAACTGGGCAGATTGGAGTTGATCTCCGGTTGGCTGGTACAGGACTGGAAGCGACTGACGGTAGGCAAGTGGCGTCAGAATCCCGCCCTGTCCGGCGGCGGGCAGATGTATGACAGCGGGGCGCACCTTTTCAACAGTCTTGTCTGGACGGTGGAGCAGCCGGTGTCGGAAGTGTTCGCCTTCGTGGACAATGTGGGAACCCCCGTGGACATCAACGGAACCGTGAACATCCGCTTCGCAAACGGCATCTTCGCAACCATCATGATCGGTGGCAATTGCAGCAACGATGCCGCGTCCATGACCTATGCGTTTGAGGACGGACGCGTGGACGTGGATGGTTGGGGTGGGTCCTGGATCAAGGTATTCTCACGCGAGGATGGGGAGATCAAGTACCCACCGATTACCGGTAAAGCACAGCGCCCTGTCGACAATTTCATTGACGCTATACTTGGTCGATCCGAACCGATGACCAGCGTTGTCAATGGAATCAACCAAAGCGAGCTGATGGACGCGGTCTACGAGTCGGCTAAAACGGGCCAGCCTGCTCGCCCGAAGGCCGTGTGACTCAACCACCGATTGGCATCACACCCGGCGGGAGTACGTCGTGCGATTGGAGATACCCAATCCCTCACTCGTTCTGCTGATTGGCATTTCGGGGTCTGGCAAGAGTGCTTTTGCTCGGAAGCATTTTGGCGAGACGCAGATCGTCTCGTCGGATCGTCTGCGTGCGGTAGTATGTGACAATGAGGAAGACCAGAGCGTTACCCCGGATGCCTTTCAGATACTACATCTGATCGTGGAGAAGCGACTGAGACACCGGAGACTTGCCGTGGTTGACGCTACCAACGTCCAAGAAATCGCGCGTAGGCCACTCATCACATTGGCGAATAGAAATCGGCTTCCAGCTATTGCCATCGTCCTTCACGTTCCGGAGACAATCTGTGCCCAACGTAATACCGCGCGCCCCAACCGCCGCTTCGGCCCCGAGGTCCTGCACAAACAGGTGTGCGACCTCCAGGAATCGCTGGACCATCTCTGGCTGGAGGGGTTCCAGAGCATTCATGCTCTGTCTGCTGCCTCCGAGATTGAGAATGTGGAAGTGTGCCTGCAAATGAGCGTGGCGCGCCCAGGAGAAACTGCGTGTGAACTATAGACTTCCCGCATTGGACGAACTGCTAAGGAATGCGTCGGTTCCCACGGAAGTTCGAAGAACTCTTGCCGTTGTCGAGGTTCCGTTCACGGACTTGGACGGCTGCGAGCGCTTGGGATGCCTCATTGTCCACAGCGAGCTGACGGTGGAAGTTGCGACCCTATTTCGGGAGATTCACCAAGCACGCTTCCCGATAGAGCGAATGGAACCTCTGCACAAGTACGATTGGTCAGACGACCGCTCGATGGCGGACAACAACACTTCCGCGTTCAATTACCGGTTAGTGGACGGCACGGATAGGTTATCTATGCACGCTTACGGATGGGCGATTGACATAAACCCGCTAATGAATCCGTGGCAGAGAGGAGATGCCGTTACGCCACCCGGAGCCACCTACGATCCCACGCGTCCCGGAACAATCACCGAACACGGCCCGGTTGTGTGTGCGTTCAAGGCGCGCGGTTGGTCGTGGGGCGGTGACTGGCTCCACCAGAAGGACTGGCACCACTTCGAGAAATCATGACAGGATGGGTCATTCCGCCTGCCGGAGCTTGTGCCACTTGAGGCATGGCTGTCGAGGAGCCTGTCCCCCCTTGATCCACCATCAATTAAGAAGAGAAGAAGGTTGTGCAACCTTGTGAGTACTGAGGCGGGGTGAGGTATGTTGAGTGGGAAAACTCACCGTTAATCCCGTAGGATAAAGCTCCAGCTTTGTCATTGCGAACGGTGGATTTTCAGCCTTAACGAGTATATGCTGAGTGGGTAAACTCACCCACGAGGTGCAAGCATGGGGTTGGAGGGCCAGTATGAAACAGAGAGATAAGAGACGGGGTTGACGGTTCTGGCGGGATGCACCCGTTGACAATCGCCCCTTGTGGTTTTTGGTAGGGGCCATTTCCGATATGCCCACCACAGGACGAACTTCATGCGAATGTGGGCACGTCGGAGACCGCCCCTACGAGAGACTCATGGTGATGGGCGCGTTCTCTGCCTTAACCGGTATACCACTCACGCACTCGGACAGGATGGGGTGTAAGTCAGATTTGTGATAATCAGCCCTATCCAGTCCAGCCGGAACCATCGGCGCCTATCATCTGGAAACCGACCGTGATTGTGTAACGCAGTTTGCGGTTTGTCGGTCCTGAGTGAGTTCATGCAACAACCCCCATCCTCGAACCCAAAGGGTTCGCACCTTCCCCCGTTATCGAACCGAAACGGTTCGCACAGAGGAAGGCAATTATTGTGACGCTGTACGCTTCTTACTACCAAACTATCCACCCAACTCGGATTAACGGCCCTTCCCCTGTGATAACGGGGGAAGGTGGTCGAAGACCGGATGGGGGTTGTTACTGTCCCCTTTCACTCGCGTAGGTTTCCCCAACCTTTCGTTTGTGCCTGGCCGACCCCAGGGGGCTGATTACCACCACGCATCACAAATCTTACTTGCACCCAGGGCGAACCCATCGCTTGAGTCTCCTTCCAAGTTCTGTTATCATCTTTGGAGATTCTCAACTGGACGTGGTCGATGATCACAGATGCCAACTCTATACCCCGGGGGAAACCGTTGATGGACAGACTCAAAATACTCATCGCCGACGATGAAGTCTCCTCTGCCTTACTCATCGATCGCAAGGTAAGGAAGCATCTCCCTGAAGCAGATACCCACGTGGTGCGCTCTGGGAGAGAATGTCTGCGCGCCATGGCTGCAGGAACTGTAGATTTGCTGATTTTGGATTACGTCATGCCGGAGCTGGACGGACTGGATGTCCTCCATCGCTTGGCCGCCGAACCGGGCCCGAGCCGGCCGCCGATTATCTTCGTCACTGGTTACGGGAATGAGAAAGTCGCCGCGGCTGCGTTGCGGGCGGGGGCGGATGTCTACGTGCACAAGACGGACCTGACAGACGTCCTTGATGCGGTGATCGACAAGGTCATGGAGCGACAGGAATGCCAGCAGGGGACAGCGGCCGCGAATGGTTCTCCCGCTCCCATGCACCTCAAATCCGCCTCCGACGTTGCGGCAGAGAACCGCATCAGATACCTGATAAATTCACACCACGATATTCGCGTGCCGTTCCAGGAGTTGTATCAGGAGATTGCCGCTTTGATGCCCGTGAACTGCCTGTCGGTGGGGCTTATCGCTCCAGGGCAGCAGTGCTACTGCATCCATGCACTTGCGGGAGAGCTTGTCGGCGAGAGAAGTTCGGCCGTGTCTCATCCTTTTTCCGCCACGGGTTCTTGCATAGAGCTGCACTCCGGTGAGCGGACTCGTGGTGAGCTCGAAACGACCGATCCGCTCCACGCGGGATTAGGTGGGTCATCGCCTGTCATCCGGACGATGGTGGCATCTGAATCGCTTGCCATCTGCGCCGCGATGTACCAGGACGGGGTTCGAGCTTGCGCCATTTTCCCATTCGTTTCCGACTCGCCGCGAGTCCGCGATGATGCTGGGAAGGTGTTTGGCTCCCTGAACGCTTCGTCCACGGATCCAGAGTTCTTTACAGATGCGCGTGTTCGCGTTTTGTCCGGGATTGCTTTCTGTATATCCCTGTCCATTGCAAATCAGCGGCGGTCGCTTCTCGATGGTCTGAACAAAACGGTTGCCACGTTGCAACACGTGGCAAACAACGCACTCGCAATCATTGTCGGAAACGCTGAGCTGCTTCTCGTCACCGAGGAACACCGCCTCTCCGATCGCGTCAACACGATCGTGGACGCGTCCATGCGCATCTCTGGCTGCCTCACTCAACTGAACGACATCCGGGACCCCCTGTTGCAGCGCACGACGTTCGGGGGAGTGGAATTTCTCGATGTTAAGGATTACATCTCAGAATCCGCGTCAGCAAGTCCATCCCCTTGACCCGATAGGATACTCTCGCCCAAGCCGTGGGGGTCTCGGACTGGCGACGAAGCGGGTGACCAACAGACACGCAATGCGCGCGGTTTGCGCAAGCAGCGTTGATCTCACCGACAAGCACACAGGAATTCGCGGATCGAAGGAGCATCCGGGCGATAGGAGTGCGTTGATTCTGGCAGTTGACGGTTCCTTGTGCTTTCCTTCTGTTTTGGCAGGAAGTAGTTCTTTGATGGAGAAAACCAGCGGTAACCATTCAGTTGTCGACAGGAACGCCCCCAGTTTCATCCTTAACGAGTATAGCTGAACGAATACTACCAGTGAAGCAAATCCTGCGCGACACTCTACACGCTCGCCGCATCGAGAAGTGGGAGAGCCATCTGGACTCCCATTTCCTGCGCGCATGATCGCGAGGTTGACATCCCAACTGTCCGCCCTCCGTGGTTGCACATCATGAGGTGAATACCGTGAAACTGAAGACATTCTTTCCGCTGATAGTTGCCCTCGCCCTTTTCGTGCTGGGCATCCGGATTGGTCGGAGAGACCAGCATGGGTCTGAAAAGTCTCGACAGCATGAGGTTGTGCGACAGGCGGTGCACGTGACAACACTGATCGTTCAGCCAAAAGCGACGCAAGCGACGATCGATGTGACGGGAACCGTGAAGGCGTCACTCACGGCGGATGTCGCGCCGAAGATCATGAGCAAGGTGGCTGCAGTGCATGTGAAGGAAGGTGACCGGGTCCGCAAGGGGCAGACGCTGGTCAGGCTCGAATCGGCGGACCTTGTCTCCCAGGTTCGGCAGGCCGAGGCTGCGGTGTCTGCTGCTGAGGCGGCGCTTTCTCAGGCTCAGACCGGAGCGAAGATTCAGTTCACCCAGAGCAGCACGCGTGTAGAGCAGGCACGCTCCGCCGTTGCTCAGGCGGAGGCGCAGTTGAGTTTGGTGAAGGAGGGCGCTCGCAAACAGCAGAAGACGCAGGCAGACGAGGGTGTCCGCCAGGTCGAGGCGGCAGAACAGCAGGCGGCGCAGGGGGTCAAGCAGGCGGAAGCGGGCGTGGTCGCAGCGAAGGAGCAACTCAGCCTCGTTCGCGAAGGCGCTCGACAGCAGCAGAAGCGCCAGGCTGATGCTGCGGTGCAGCAGGCGGAGGCCGGTCTGAAAACCGCCCAGGCAACGTACAACCGGTTCAGACCGTTGGCAGCCGAAGGGGTGATTACCCAGCAACGGTTTGATGAGATTTCGCTTCAGTTGGAGATCGCCAAGGGGCAGTACGAGGCCGCGAAGCAGCAGGCGTCGCTCGTCTACGAAGGCGGTCGCACTCAGGAAGTCAGGCAGGCGGAGGAAGGCGTTCGCCAGGCAGAAGCCGGGGTGAAAATTGCCCAGGAGAGGCACAGTCAAGCGGAGGCTGCCGTCCGATCCTCCGAAGCGCAACGCGATCTCACCTACGAGGGTTCACGGGCGCAGGAGATTCGCCAGGCCGAGGAACAGGTGCGCCAGGCCAGGGAAAACCTTCGCATGGCGACGGCGGGCATCGCCGAGAATACGATCAAGGTGGAGAATGTGAAGATGCTGCGGTCGCAGGTATCGCAGGCGCAGGCAGCACTCTCCGCAGCCCGCGTAGTGCTGGGATACGCGAACATTTCCGCGCCGTTTTCCGGCGTTATCACTCGCCGGCGCGTGGACCCGGGCACCATGGCCAGTCCGGGCGTGCCTGTCATGTCGCTGGTCGATGACTCGGGTTTCAGGCTTGAGGCTATCGTGCCGGAAAGCCGCATCCTACGCGTGCAACTGGGTGATGCAGCAGAAGTCACCATCGATGCTCTCTCTCGGAATCTCACGGGTCAGGTCGCGCAAGTTGTTCCCAGCGCCGACCCCGCGAGTCGCACATTCATTGTCAAAATCAGCCTCCCTAAATCGGCGAGACTGACGGCTGGGATGTTTGGACGCGCGTCCATCGTCGCAGGGGAGAGCAAAGGACTCCACGTGCCCGAAAACGCGGTGTGGCGCGAGGGGAGTTTGACGGGGGTCTATGTGATTGAGAGGGACATCGCACACAAGCGTTTGGTCACGCTCGGCAAGTCGCGCGATGGCAGTGTGGAGGCGTTGGCTGGGCTGCAGGCAGGCGAGGAGATCGTCATCGACGGCATTCGTCGCGTCCGCGATGGCGTTGCGGTTCACCACGGAGGGGATCCATTGTGAACCATCGCCTTGGCTTGGCGGGGAAGGTTGCTCAGTCGTTTATCGAGTCAAAACTGACTCCGCTGGTGATCGTCGCAAGTGTTCTGTTGGGGATCGGCGCGGTGGTGAAGCTCCCGCGGGAAGAGGAGCCGCAGATCATCGTCCCGACGATCGACGTGTTTGTGCAGGCGTCCGGCATGTCGTCCAGGGAAGTTGAAGAACGCGTCACGAGTCCCATGGAGAAGCTCCTGTGGGGGATCCCGGGAGTGGAGTACGTTTACTCAACCTCCAGCGAGGGCATGTGCATGGCCGTGGTACGGTTCTACGTGGGCACCGACGAGGAGAAAGCCATCGTCCGCACCTACAACAAGCTGCACTCTAACTTTGATAGAATCCCCCCGGGTGTTTCCTTGCCGCTCGTGAAACCGCGCGGCATCGATGATGTGCCAATGTTGGCGCTCACTTTCTCTTCTGCAGCAGATGATTCGGGGAAACCCGTGTTTGACCATTTCCAGCTTCGCCGCGTGGCGGCGGAGGTGGAGAGCGAGATCAAACAGGTGAGGGATGTTTCGGAAACAACCCTCATCGGTGGACAGCGTCGCCAGATCGGCGTCGCCCTGGACACTGCTCGACTCAGTGGGTATGGGACGTCCCCCCTCGCCGTTGCCATGCAGTTGCAGCAGGCGAATCAGCAACTGCAGTCGGGCAGTTTCAGCAAGGAGAATACCGAGTTCCGAGTGACCGTGGGGGACTTCCTGAAGAACGCTGTAGAGATCAGGCAACTTGTTGTGGGGGTCTACGGAGGACGTCCGGTTTACCTCGGCGACGTGGGTGAGGTGGTGGATGGACCCGAGGAGCCGTCGAACTACGTCCATTTTTTCAGGGGAGCGGCGCGCGGGAGGGCCCATGGAGCACAACCCGCGGGGGACGGCAGTCCTGCCGTCAGCCCTGCGGTCACCCTGGCGGTGGCGAAGAGAAAGGGGAAGAACGCCATCGTCATTGCGGACCAGATTCTCCACAAAGTGGAACTCCTTCGAGGATCGCTCATCCCGTCTGAGGTGAATGTCACCGTCACACGCAACTACGGTGAAACGGCCGCAGAGAAGAGCAATGAACTGCTGTACCACATGATGATCGCCGTCGTTTCGGTGACCTTACTGGTGGCCCTCACCCTTGGGTTCCGCGAAAGTGGAGTCGTGCTTGTTGCCATTCCCGTGACGCTGGCCCTCACGCTGCTCGTCTTTCTTCTGTACGGTTACACGTTGAACCGCATCACGTTGTTTGCGTTAATCTTCTCCATCGGCATTTTGGTCGACGATGCCATTGTGGTGGTCGAGAACATTGTGCGACACTTCCGATTGCCCCAGAGCCGCGGGCGACCGCTCACCGAGGTGGCGGTGGAAGCGGTCGACGAGGTTGGCAATCCGACGATTCTCGCCACCTTCGCCGTCATTGCCGCCGTCCTCCCGATGGCGTTCGTCGGAGGGTTGATGGGACCGTACATGCGGCCCATTCCCATCGGGTCCTCCGCGGCGATGGTCTTCAGCCTTTTCATCGCCTTTATCATTTCTCCGTGGGCCGCCTTACGTCTGCTCAGGGGGGCAGCGCAGCAACGGCATGGGGACGGACACGACGACGATGCTCCGGAAGGCTTCACCACAAAGCTCTACCGGAAGGTGATGGGTGACTTGCTCCACTTCCCCGTCAAACGCAATGCTTTCTTGTTGACGGTGGTCGTTCTGCTGTTCGTGGCGCTGGCCTTCATTCCGCTCAAGTGGACCACCGTCAAGATGCTGCCCTTCGACAATAAGGGTGAATTTCAAGTGATTATCGACGTGGACGAAGGCACTCCGCTTGAGAATACCGAGCGGGTGACCCGAGAGATGGCTGACTACCTCGCCACCGTTCCCGAGGTAACTGATCTTCAGACGTACGCGGGAGCGGCCAGCCCATTCAACTTCAACGGACTGGTTCGTCATTACTACCTCAGACGCAGCGCCAACGTCGCCGACATTCAGGTGAATCTGTTGCCGAAGCACGAGCGCAAGGCTCAAAGCCACGCCATCGCAAAGCGAGTGCGCCCCAATTTGCAGGCGATTGCCGACCGACACAGCGCGCGCGTCACCGTGGCCGAAGTGCCCCCGGGCCCGCCCGTGCTGCAGACTATCGTGGCTGAGATTTACGGGCCCGACTATGAGCGGCAACGAGCCTTGGGCCAGCGACTAAGGCAGGTGTTCCGCGACACGGAAGATATCGTCGATGTCAACTGGTATATGGAGGCCAACCAGCCTGAGAAGCGATTTGTAGTGGACAAGGAAAAGGCCGCGCTCACTGGCATCAGCACGGAGGAGATTGCCCGTTCACTGATCCTGGCGTTGAGAGGAATGAATGTCGGACTGGCGCATCAGCCACTTGAGAAAGAGGACGTTCCCATCTTCGTGCGACTGCCGGAAGAGCAGCGTTCCAGTGTAGAAGACCTGTCCGCCATCAAGGTGCAGTCGCCATCCGGTTCGCTGGTGTCCCTCAGCGAACTGGTCCACGTCACCGCAGGCGGCGCCGACAAGAGCATCTATCACAAAAACCTCATGCCGGTGGTGTACGTGACAGCGGACGTTGCCGGACGGACGGAGAGTCCCGTGTACGCCATCCTCAAGCTGAACAAAGCCATTCGGAAGCTGAAGACGGACAACGGCTCCTGGCTGCCAAGCCTTCACACGGGCGCGAAACCGGCACTGGTCGCCGACCATCGACCATCAACCATTGGTATTTTCAATTCCAAACAGCCTTTCTCCAGCGAGAAATGGGCGATAAAGTGGGATGGCGAGTGGCACGTTACCATCGAGGTGTTCCGCGACCTCGGGTTGGCGTTCGCAGCAGTAATGGTTCTCATCTACGTTCTCGTGGTGGGTTGGTTTCAGAACTTCAAGACGCCGATCGTCATCATGGCCGCGATTCCACTTTCATTAATCGGAATCCTCCCGGCCCATGCCATGATGGGAGCGTTCTTCTCGGCCACTTCGATGATTGGATTCATTGCCGGCGCTGGAATCGTTGTGCGCAACTCCATCATTCTCGTGGATTTTATCGAGCTGCGTTTGGAACACGGCATGCCCCTGGACGAAGCGGTGATTGACGCAGGTGCAATTCGGTTTCGTCCGATGATTCTCACCGCCGCCGCAGTGATTGTGGGCGCCTCCGTCATCCTGTTCGACCCGATCTTCCAGGGGCTGGCTATCGCGTTGATGGCGGGTGAAGTCGCCAGCCTGTTCCTGTCTCGCATGACCGTGCCGGTTCTCTACTTCCTAATGAAGCGGAAGGAGATGTCGTCTGCAGCGAAGTCGGTGAGGTGATAGAGAAACGCGGAAGCGGTTCTCTACCAATGACAAGGGGGGATATACGTTGAAACAACGACTGCACACAATACCCGCGATGTTCACGATCGCGATGCTCGGAGGCTTACTGGTCTCGCTTGCGTCAGCCGCACAGCAGGAGGGGGGCAAGCGATACGGCCTGAACCTCGTTCTTGAGACCGCCCTCTCCAACCATCCGAGCCTGCGTGGAGAGGAGGCCAGGGTGGACGCGTCGCGCGCGCAGTTGCGGCAGGCCAAGGCGGGTTATTCGCCACGGCTGGACGCGTCACTGGGGTATACGCAGTTGGATCGCGATCCACAGTTTGCGGTGCCACCATTCGGCACACTCATCTTTGGTGAGACAGACAACAAGCAGGCGGACTTGACCGCACAATATCCGCTGTGGACGGGAGGGAAACTGGAGGGGGTCCATCGTCAGGCGCGAGCGGGGCTGGAAGCGGCGCATGCCATTCTCGATCGACAAAGACAGAAAGTGGTCCTCAACGCCTCAACGTCCTATTTCAGTGTGTTGAAGTCCCGCGGCGTAGTTCGTGTCATGGAGAGTCAGTTGAGTTTCCTGCAGGCGCAGCGCAACGACATTGTTCGTATGGTGGAGCAGGGCGTTGGAACCCGTATCGACCTGCTCCGCGCCGAGACTGCGGTGTCGGCGTCCGAAGAGGGGTTGACTCGCGCCAGGAATGGGGAATCTGTGGCTGTAGCTGCCCTTGCCAACGCCATGGGGCTCGCCGCGGACCACACTCTCACTGTCGTGGAATCCCCGTCATTCCAACAACTGGACAGGCTGCCCCAAGACTTGAGCGAAGCCATCGCGGAGGCGTTGGCACACAGACCGGAAGTCGCCCAGGTCGCGGCGACGCGCAAAGGAGCCCTGGCAGGCATTCAGGTCGCCAAGAGCAGCCAACGTCCTACCGTGGGGCTCTTTGCCCAGTATGATGCGGAGCGTCCCACCTTCATGCCGGAGACCGGTGACTGGTCTGCCGGGATTGCCCTGAAGATGAACATCTTCGATGGAGGAGGCGCGAAGACCCACGCCATCGAAGCTCGCGCCCAGGTGAAACAGATCGAGGCGGCGCTGGAAGAGCTGCGCAACGGAGTGACTCTCCAGGTTACGCAGGCGATGCTGAACGTGAACAGCGCTGCGGAACGCATCAAGACCGCTCAGAAGGCAGTGGCAACGGCGGACGAAGGTGTGCGACTCATTACGCTGGGGTACAAGAATGGCGTCAACACCATCACCGACCTCCTTGCCGCTCAGTCGGAGTTGACCGGCGCGCGGACCGACCAGAACAGCGCAACCTTCGACTGGCACACCGCGCGGTCGGAGCTTCAGTATGCTCTTGGACGCGACGAAGTGCGTTGAGTCGTCTGACTTGTCTCCGTTGCCCTCGCGCCCGGAATGCAGCGCCGCTGTTCCGGCAGAGCGAAACACTTCCACGTGTTGGGGGTCTAATGAACCTGTGAAGCGCGGGGTCCCGCGATGCGGAGTATTCGCTCTCTCACGTTCGCGGCTCTGACGATTCCCGCAAAAATGACGCCGATAAATTCACTGTGCAAACACCAAAAAGACAATCTCTTATCTTTGTCCTGATGTTGGTGGCGTGCGCTCGCCTCGGCATGGCGGCAAAAAACAGTGGGTGGCCGGCGCTGCAAAAGGCGCCGTCGTTGCCGACTGACATCACTCTCCTGGATGAGGGGGTGGTGGGCGACTATGATTTGCGCAGCAATTGCCGCGCCCCCGTTGGCCGAGGTCAGCTTGTTTTCGTGCTGAACCGTCAGAAGACTGGTGAGAATTACTACCGGTTGACCCTCGCCGGTCGCCGATCGGAACTGACGCGAGTCCAGTTGGGGCTTGAGATTCCACTGGCCGTCGGACCCGGAACCTCCGTTAGACGGGTAGCGCCCCTGCTCATTCGCCGGCGCGGTTCCCAGTTCCAGGTTTTCGCCAATTCCCGACTCCTGATGACCGCGTATGACGGAACTTATAGCGAAGGAGTTGCCGGGTTCTCGGTGGCCGGAGGGAGGGGACGCGTTGACCGTGTGCAGCTTCAACCGGTGCAGCCAATCATTTTTCAGGATGACTTCATGCGCGTCGAAGACGATGACGGAGATTGGCAACCGGTGTCCGGGAAATGGCGCGTGCGTTCGCTCGATAATCCACTACGCAGTGCAAATGCTTTCACTTACGTCGGTCAGGCTCGGCGAGGGAACGCGATCAGCGTCGCCGGGCACTGGTTCTGGAGCGATTATCGTGTACAGTCCGCGGCAATGAGTGATGGCAGCGACGGTATCGGTCTCATCACCTGCTATCGGGACCGAGGCAATTATCTGCTGTTTGAGTGGACCGGCGGCAACGGAGGTGGTCGTCGTCTAACCTTGTTCCGCAGTGGCCGACCGCAACTGCTGGCGCAGTCTGCCGGAGGATACCTGTCGGGTCAGTGGTATGACCTCTCGCTGAGCGTGCGGGGAGAACGCGTCGAGGCACGGATTGACGGACAGGTTGTGGGCGAGGCGCACATCGACGCGCTCCCCGGTGGCATGATCGGGCTTTTCGCGGCTGGACAGGATGAAGTCTACTTTGATGACGTTACGTGCGGTTCGGTCCATGATATCGCCATCGACTTCCGCACCGGGCTCCCCCCCACATCGCAGTTCTCCGCACTGCTCAGCGAAACGTATCCAGGACGCTGGCAGGAGATGGGTGGGAAGTGGCAGCTCGTCGAGAACAAGGACGGCGGAGGATCTTGTCGGGTGCAGACTGCCAGCGCGGCTCGCGCGCTCACCGGAGAGCCTACGTGGAACGATTACCAGGTGTCTGCTACCATCCGCCGGGTCAGGTCTGGCATGGCGGGGCTTTGCTTGCTCTACCAGAACGAAGGGGATCACTACCTCTTCCGCACCTCACGCAACCGTCCGGACGCCTGCGAGTTGGTTCGCGTGTCCGACGGACAGGAATCGGTGGTGGCAACAGGGATCGTCCCCGGGGCGTCCGACAAACCGCGGCGATTCACGGCAAGCGTCGACCGCAATCTGCTCTCAGCCTCTGTGGACGAGAGCCGCGTGCTGCAATATTTCGATCCCGCGGCGGGGAGTGGACGCGCGGGTCTGTATGCCGAGGATTGTGACGAAGCTCTGTTCGAAGATTTCCAGGTCTCCTTCACCTCTGCAGAGCCGCAGCCCGTGTTTACTGTTCACGAGGTCTTTGAGGGAGAGGTCAGTATGACCAACTGGGCGGCGGCCCAGAGCGACTGGGAGACGAAGAAGGCAACGGTCAACGGGTTACAGACGGACGTGAACTGGCACCGCGCGCCGTTCCCCGGTGACGTGGAGATTGAAGCAGAATTTCTCCCTGAACAGAAGACGGTCACTCTCTTTGCGGGAGCGACGGATGCGACGATGCCCTCCAGCGGATATGCGCTGGAGGTGAACAGGGAAAGCATGATCCTCTATCGCCAGGATCGTGAGATCCAACGCTCCTCGTGGGATGCTGAAGACGGTCCTCATCTCATCCGGCTCCGCAAGAGTGGAGAGACGCTCATCGGCGTGGTTGATGCCAGAGCGGTTCTTTCGTTTATCGATAGGGAACCCCTGCGTGGCGATCGAGTGGGTTGGTGCGTGGCCGCTGGGAGTCTGGACAAGGAAAGGGTGCAGGTCTACAGCGATCACGTGATTACGGACACCTTCCGGCGCGCGGTCAGCGATTGGCGGACTGCGGGGGGAGAGTGGGCCGTAAGCAAACGTTGGCAGTGCGATCCGCGCTGGTCGTTCTTTTCGGGCGATAATTTTGATGGCCCCGCCGTGCTTTGGAACAAACATTCATTCAGTGGCGACATCACCGTGGAGTTCGCAGCCGGGATCAAAATGCAACGGGACCGCGGCGCCTACATGGACTATGGCAGAGACATCAACATCAGCCTCTGCGCCGACGGGAAGAGTGTTGACAGCGGATACACGTTCGTCTTTGCCGGTTGGGGCAACACCCGCAACGCTATCCTCCGGAAAGGAGAAGTGGTGGCGGAGTCAAAGACGCCGCTGCTGACCGAGGACATTCATCGAAAATGGTTCCTGATACGGGCCGAGAAGAAAGGCGAACGTCTGCGCTTCTTCATCGACGATGCTCTTGTCTGCGAGTACGAAGACATCCTTCCCCTCCTTGGCGATCGACTGTCGCTCTGGACCTACCGGTGCGGCATCATGGTTTCCCGGTTCCGCGTTTCGGCAGAGGACATCGGTCTTAAGGAGTCGCCCAACGTCTCCTGGCCAACGGTGAGCCAGACTTTCTATGGCGCGGGGAGTTGAGTAGGATCGACTTCAGAGCAGCAACCTTCGGGTTCCGACGTTTCTCATCTTTCGTTCTCCTCCTGTGCCCGCTGGCGCTCCCTGCAAACGCAGCGACAGTCGTGGTTGAGTCCGTGCCTTCTCACGCGTCCGTGTTCCTCGACAATCTGTTTGCCGGCATGACCCCGCTGACCATCGAGGCGGTTGCTGCCGGGCCCCACCTTCTTCAGGTATGCAGGCATCAGTACCACGATCATGTCGTTGTCCTGACCGTGGATGAAGAACAAGAATCAATCAGAGCAGCGCTCGTTCCATTGGGGCGCGGGAGTCTTCGCATCGTGACCTCCCCCCCGGACGTGGATGTCTTCCTGAACGGAAGCCTCAAGGGCAAGTCTCCTCTAACCGTCGGGGATCTCCCTGCGGGGAAGTACCAGCTCCGACTCGAAGGGGAAGGACTGGCAACATTCCAGGAAATCGTGCGAGTTCCTCCCGCAACAGAAACCCTCGTTGAGCGCGCGTTGGAGAGCAAAAGCGAGACCTTTCTGCTCGCGGCCATTTCCGCCGATCCGGGTCGGGTGGTGAACTACTATGACCTCGCTCATCTTTACATGCGCCACCAGAGATTTGACGAAGGGTTCGCGATGTTCGCCCGGGGGTTCGACGCGTGCGTCGGTCCCAGTCTGTGGACCAATGAGCAGAGGCGCCTCTACGACGAACTGGAGCGAGTCTGGGACGGACAGTACCGGTTCACCGACGACGCATCGCGCAGGAAGCTGCAGCCACGAATCACCGAGGAATTGCAGAAGGGAATTCAGCGACAACCGCGCAATGTTGCCAACTACTGGTGTCTCGGTTCCATTTTCGAGAAGAGTAAAGACTGGGCGGCAGCCGTGACAGTTTATGAACAGGCGCTTAAGGCGCTCAAGGCGCAAAGAGCGACTATCCACTTCACACACCTCGTGGCCAAGGCGAGATACCAGCAGGGATTGGCTGCGCAGCAGTCCAACAATTTCGATGAAGCCTTGAGTATCTACGGGTCCCTGGTGCGGGACCATTGCAAGGGGTATCACACCCGTTCGGCGCTGACGCAGGTCGCCAGCATCTACCTGAGTCAGAAGAGGGATGCCGCTACGGCGGTCGAAAGCAAACAGCAGTTCATCGACCTGTATCCCGACAGCGATCAATGTCCCTCGGTTCAGATGCAGATCGCCACATGGTATCGCAACCAGTTGAAGGATTATCCTAAAGCCATTGATGCCTACAGAACCTATATCCGGAAATACCCGGACAAGGACGACTGCGTGCAGGCACAACTGTCGATTGCATCCGTCTATCAACAGCAGCTCAAGGATGAGGCATCCACGATTCGTGAATACGAAAAAGTGTTGACGGATTACCCGGGGAGCGAGTCGGTGGCGGTTGCGGTGAAGGCTCTGTACGACGTCTACACTGCACGGGCGAAAGCGGGGAATGACAAAGCAGCGGAGGAGAAGTCCGCTCACATGAAGCAGCGGCTGATTTCCGAGTTCCCGTGGCGGCAGGAGACAACTCTCGTGGATGATGATTCCGAATTCAAGAAACGCTCGCAGGAATCTCGCAAGGCGTATTCCGACGCTGTGACGCTGGCGCGCGCGGATGCTGTCAAGGGCATTGGGGCCTACCGGGAACTTATCGACAGGTTCCCTGCCTCCTATTACGCTCCCATCGCCCAGACGCAGATCATCAATCTCTACGCCAGCAGTCTTAAAGACGACACAAAAGCGAACCAGGAGAGAGAGCGATTTGCAGAGCTATTCCCCCGTGATGACCGGGCGCCGTCCATGCTCTACCAAGCCGGGCACAACCGGTGTTTCGTGCAGAAAGACCTGGACGGCGGAGTGGCAACTCTGAGGAAGTTCATGCGGGCGTACCCAGACCACGACCTGTGCGTGACCGCGCAATACTATATTGCCAACGCTTTTTCCTTCTCCCTCGGGAACTATAATCGCGATAGGTATATCGAGGAGAACCGCAAACTCATTCGGGATTACCCGTGGTACGACAACTGTGACGTTGCGCAAACAACGATTGGGCTGAACTACTATTACCAGTTCGAGCCGGGAGATAAAGCGAAAGCCCAGAGAGAGCTACTGAAGACCATTCAGGACTACCCGTTTGGGTCTTATGCCGTACAGACCGAATACTACCTCGACCTCATCGACGCCGGAATGCAGTTGGATGAGAACAGGATCCCCTGACAGGCTCGCCCTGCCATCCGTTCGCTCAATGAAGTTTCAAGGCCAGAGCGAGCCGTTCTCGCCGTTCCCCCGCGATATACTTATACTCGGGCGTAAGCCTGATTTGTCATAATCAGATCTATCCATCCCAGCCGGAACCATAGGCGCCTATAATCTGGAAACCGATAATGATTGTGTAACGCAGTTCGCGGTTCGTCGGTCCTGAGTGAGTTCATGCCTGGCCGGCCCCAGGGGGCCAATTACCACCACGCATCACAAATCTGACTTGCACCCGCTATACTCGTCAAGGTTGAGCATCCACGATTTCTGCCGTAGGATAAAGCTTCAGTTTTGTCAATCAGCCGATTCGCCTCGCCCGGCGACAAAGCTGGAGCTTTATCCTACGGCAAGTGCATGTTGGGAGAGGATAGCGTCCCATGCAATAGCGCGGGGCCATTTCTTAACCTTACCGACGATACTTCCAACTACCCGACAAGGAACTGTGTTAGCACCCTTGTTGCATTCTCCATTGCGCTGAGGTTGGAGACTTCATATCCGTGTGTGTTCTCAGTCGGAAAGCAGAGGCAGTTGGCGCGGGCGACGAGCCCCTGTCTCAGGGGATAGGAGGCGTCGCTGCCAAAACTGGTCAGCACCGCGCGCTGAATGTCAACGCCCACCTGTAGAGCGGCTGTGGCGAGGGCGCGGTTGCCCAACTCGTCGTAGGTCGCGGCGACGTCCTGGTAAAGCAGGACGGGCTTCTCGCACAGCTTCGTCTGGTACTCTTCGGCAACAGGGCAGACTTCCACAGCAAGGAGGTGTTGCAGGTGGAGGGTGTTTGCTGCGAACAGACCCCCCAGCACACCCGGTTCTTCCCGCGATGTGATGATGAAATGCACGGTGCGCGGGAGTTCCGCATTCCTGATCGCTTCGAGCGCCCCCAGAATCACGGCAACGGAGGCCTTGCAGTCGAGCGCATAGCCAGCGATGCAGTCCCCAAGAAGCAGCGGCGTCTTGCGATGCCGACCGATCACCGCTTTCGTGCCGATGTGGACGCCCTGCGCCTCGAGTTCCTCACATGTGAGTCCCGTAGTTACCCAGCAGGATAGCCACTGTGGCGCCTTGCCATCCTTGCCCGCGTGTCGTCCTTCAGATTCGGGGCCTACGTGTCGCGCTCCGAAGGAGAGAACGCCCGGAACCATTCCGGTCTCGCCCAGAAGGTCCACCGGCCCTTCACCGTAGATCCACGGGGAGGGGCTCCCGATCTGATCGAGCCGAATACGTCCCCCCTCCTCGACGCGTTTCACGATCATGCCCAGCTCGTCTTTGTGTGTGACGATGCCGAGGGACTGCCCTCCTGCTTTCCCGCGGCGAACACCAACGATGTTCCCAGCATCATCCTGCCAGCACTCGTCGGTAAGCTCATTCATTCGCGGCAAGACGATGGCGTCCATTTCCTCCTCTTGTCCGGGAGGGGAGTGGGTCATCAGCAATTCTGTGAGCAAGTTGACTAAGGCTTCGCGTGTCATGGGTGACTCCTGATTTTGACTTGTTTCGGCTGGGGATGGGACAACCCAATGCTTCCCCGGTGGGAAAGCGAGAGACCATGCCCGGAAGGGCAGCGTCCCCCATTCTTCCTGTCGGTAAAAGTTGCATTTCTGGTGCGGAGGGTTGATTCATCTTCGAAATCCAATTCCGCAGTGCGTTTGCACTCGATCATGGGCGGTTTGGGACGGTGCATGGTTGCAGTACTCCTCAGGTCCATAAAATTCGGCTCTTCACCAAAATGTGTGGGTAAAATCAGGGTTGCGTTTATCGCATTGGTGACCGAGGTGGATGGAAGAGAGGGATCCCTTGGAAGGGGTCCCTCCACCT
>Ga0210024_1001689_pt1 | contig 19685 bp, 18 predicted proteins | sample CryGeymeta201525_FD_183988 | JGI IMG/M metagenome (GOLD analysis project Ga0210024, IMG submission 183988) | Groundwater microbial communities from Crystal Geyser aquifers in Utah, USA - Crystal Geyser metaG 2015-25 (SPAdes) (version 2) | ecosystem: Environmental > Aquatic > Deep subsurface >...
GCAGGGACGGAGACTCTGCCCTACAACCCGTTCGAGCCTTTGCGCCGGTGGCAGAAAGATCAGCGTATGTCCCGCGTTCCTTTATGATACAATTCCAGATGAGTGTCTGGCGTTATTCCCGCCGGAAATCAAAGCCGAGCGCGTGTATGGCCGCAACGAGGCATTCGACAAGTTCGCAGCCGACGGACGCTGGGTGGTCGACTACAGCGGGCCGCCGATGGGACCTGGGTATTTCACGATCCGCTACATGGCCGACGAAGTTCGTGACCTCATGCGCCGGTATCACGATGCACAGTACAGCGGCCTGTTCTGCCGCGACAGACCCTTGGCCGGAGAAGAAGTCTACGGCCATTGGGAAAAGGCGTTCTGCAACTATCAACTCAGCGCGTTGGCGGAATGGTCCTGGAACGTCAAGGGTCGCGATGTGCGGCAATTCGCCGAGGCCTGGGGCCACGCTCAATGACTTTGTCCATCCGGAGGAATTCGCCGCATGGATTGAAATCGTCCGGCCAGTCGAAAGCCTCGTGCAGTACTGGGAAGACACGTCCTTGTCGAACTGGCTGAGCGCTCCGGCCGGGTCGGGCGACGGGACAGCGGCCGCAACCTGGACCACCCGCCTGCCGGAATCCGAGACCATTCGGCAGATGCTCGCCCGGTGCGACCAGGCGATGCCTCTCGCGGAAAAGATCGAGACCCGTCCGTCCTGCTGGAGACCCGCTATATGCGGACGTTTCTCCAGATCATGGGACAGGTCCGAGCGTTATGCCTGCAAGGTGTTCCGAGATCTCAGGAAGACGTCGGGGAAATCGACGCGACGATCGCGGAGCTCGACAAGTTGTGCGACAGCCTGATGAAGACGCCCGCGGTAGACCCGAAGTACGGCCCCCAGCAGAGCAAGGCACGGCACGACCGCTTCACCCGCGAGCTGCGCGTGCGGCTCCAATAATGGGTGTGGTTCAACGGATCGCGGTTGACCACCCGATCTGTCCTTCAAGTCCCCCATTCGCAACTTGGCAATCCGTAAGGGTTGTGGTATCCTGCGCGCAGCATGAGCAAGCATGATCACCTGTACCAGTTCATATTGATGCGGCGTTCTGACGCCAACGTTCCATTTGAGGGCCTGTGTCAGTTGCTTGGGCTGCTCGGGTTTGACGAAAGGATGCGCGGTGATCACCACATCTTCACGATGGCCCATGTAGAGGAGATCCTGAACCTTCAACCGAGAGGCGGGAAGGCGAAGCCCTACCAAGTCAAGCAAGTGAGGGATGTGATCGTGCGGTACAACCTGAGGCTGGGAGAATGACGATGGAAGGAAGATACGAGATCATCATCTTCTGGAGTGAAGATGATAACGCGTTCGTGGCCGATGTGCCGGAACTACCGGGGTGTATGGCAGATGGGAGAACCTATCAGGAAGCCCTTGCCAACGCGGAACAGGTCATTGAGGAGTGGATGGACACGGCCAGGGAGCTGGGTAGAGCCATCCCGCATCCCAAAGGACGTCTCGTCTACGCCTGATTCTGGCACGTGTGAACGCGATCCCCACGCCAATTGCTCCGAAAGAATATCCCGCACCAACTTCCGATCATGTTCCGGTACCGAGAAGGGAGCCGCAGAGCACATGTCCTTGACCATTCGTGAGGAGTCCCGGCACATCCCACTCGAGAGCGAGGCGGATGTTGCGGTTGTGGGTGGCGGGACGGCCGGTGTCATGGCCGCCGTGGGCGCGGCGCGCGAAGGTGCGCACACGTGTCTCATCGAGCGTTGCGGCAGCGTGGGCGGGATGCTCAGCACGGGCCTGATGGGCCATTTTGGCAACAAGTACCGCTCCGGCGACGGACGCGAGCTGGTGATGGGACCTCCGCGCGATATCTTGGAATGCCTTGTCGCCTCCGGCGCCACCCCGTACAACACGCTGAATGAAGCGCTGAGCGAGGACCTGTCCATTTACTATCGTCACGAGCATGCGGCCAGGGAGTGCTTCCGAATGCTGGATGAAGCGAATGTTGAGCTCTGGCTACACGCCTACTTCGCTCGGGCGGTCTCCGCGCCGGGAGCGGGATATGACCTCTTCTTCGAGTGCAAGGGAGGGCGGCGGGCGATACGCGCCCGGCAAGTCGTTGATTGCACTGGGGAGGCAGATGTGGCAAGTAGCCTGGGAGCTGCGATGCAGGAGGACAAGACGCTCCGTTACTCCTGGGGATTGATCTTCGAGATGGGGTGGGTGGACCTGCCGCGTTACGAGGGTTTCCTGAAGACATGCCCCGCTTCCTGCCCGGAGTGGGACGCGTGGCTGGCAGACCGGCTTGGCATGACACTCGAAGAGCTTGGCGAAGACCGCTACTGGCGCGAATGGCTGGACGGATGCCAGCGCGCGTGGCCCTTTCGTCCACAGATCATGCGCGCGGTCGAGGCAGGCGCCTTCGACCTCGTCCGGCGACTCCCCGAAGGCGGGATGATCCGCTACGGCTGGGACGGTTTCGCGCCGGAGCCGTGGCACGGAGTGGATGCCGTGACTGCCAACGTGTGCATGGTGACGGGACTCGACCCGTCCAACCCGCGGCATGTGACGATTGCCGAGACCGCCGCCCGCAAGTACGCTTATGACTTCCTGCTCTTCCTCCGCAAGTACCTGCCGGGATTCGAGAAGGCGGTCATCCGCACGATGAGCGGGCAGACCGTTCCCCGCGGGGAAAGAGAGATTGTGGGGGAATCTCGTCTCGCCCCGGAGGATTACAGCGGAAAGCACATCCGTGAAGACTCCATCTGCATCGTCGGGTCATCAGGCATGGGCCTGCCGCTTGGGATGTTCGTTCCCCAAGGCATCCCCAACCTGCTGGTGGCAGGTCGTTGCGCAGACCAGGGATATTCTGTGCGGGGAAGTGTCTGTTGCATGGCCGCGGGGTTCTCCTGCGGGATCATCGCCGCCCTGGCCGCGCGGCTCGGCGTGACGCCAATGCAGGTGAAGAGAGATGAGTGGCGTAGCGCGTTGACCCGCCACGGAGTATTGCTCGCCCCAGGCACCGCTGTGCCGGGCTTTGTCCCATCGGACACTCGAAGCGCGTCACGCGGGTTGACTCCCGACAGAGCAGATGGCCTCGAACGCGCGGGGAAACTCTCCTGAATTGACCGGCGCACCTATACTCGTTAAGGTTGCGAATCCACGTTTTCTGCCGTAGGATAACGCTCCAGCTTTGTCTCCCGGTGAGGCGAGTCTGCTGATTGACAAAGCTGGAGCGTTATCCTACGGCAGATGCATGTTGGGGCAGGACAGCGTCCCATCAGATTCCGCAGGGCCATTCCTCGACCTTAACGAGTATACGTACCGCGCACGATCCGGGTTTGCTGAATGGTTGTCGAGCAGCAGTACTCGTCGGACCAGTGTGAACTGAGTGTGCGTGTAGACGGACATAGTTACTCCGCGGGGCGCTCGTGGGGCGGGAGCAACTGAGCAATAAGTTCCGACGGCCAACGTGCGGAGGCATTGACAGGGGTTTGCAGGTGTCGGCTGAGGTCAAGTACGGTCATGTCGTCCAGGAATCTGTTGTCGCGGTCAACGGACACTCCTGGCACGAAGACGATGTCGCCTACCTCTCTGTCGCGCAACTCGTTGAGGATGTCCTCTCCACAAAGCAGTCCGGCAACCGTTACGGTTTCGCCGAAGAGTTGGTTGCGGACGCATACTATGTTCACGGAGATGCTGCGCCACTCGGAAAGCAGCTCTCCCAATCTCGCGATCCAGGGCGCGGCGGCCGTGCCGGTGACCAGCGTGATCTCTCGCAGATTGTCATCGGCGCAGGATGATTCGCTGTCTGCTGCGTGACGTTCGGCAAGGTCACTCAGGTCGTCTTCGAAGATCCGTATCAGTCCCACGCCGTTCTCGAGTTGTGCGAAGTCCTCGTAGTATTCGGTGGGCGGGACAGGGCGTCTCGCGATCACGTACATTTCGTCCGCGCTGAAGGCAAAGTGGGCCCCCAGCCGCTTGTGGAAATCAGTTCGGCAGACGTCAACCTTGTCGATCAGCCGTCCTGCCAGGTCGGGAGACACCGCATCCACCAGCCTTAGTTCCTGCCGATGTTTCGTCAGCCCCACGGGTACCATTGAGAGTGTGGCAACTTGCGGAAACAGACTGGATAAATCGGAGATCGTCTGGTCGAGAGCTTCCCCGTCATTAATACCGGGAGAAATTACGACCTGTGTGTTCATCTCGATTTCGTTCTCGGCGAGACGACGTAGAAGAGGAAGGATGGCTCGGCCCTTCTTCACGCCGAGAATTCGGTTCCGGACAGTTTCATCGGTGGCGTGGACGGAAATGTGGAGAGGACTCAGTCTGAGGCGAAGGATGCGGTCGATATCCTCGTCTCTGAGGTTCGACAAGGTGATGAAGTTGCCGTGCAGGAAGGATAGGCGGTAGTCGTCGTCACGAACGTAGAGCGTATCCCGGCGATGCGGGGGCATCTGGTCAACGAAGCAGAAGGGGCATCGGTTGTTGCACCGTCGCACGCCATCGAAGAGGTCGCTTTCGAAAGTCAGTCCCGTTCTTTCGTCAGGGTCCTTCTCAATCTCGACGGCAAGTACTTCGCCGTCCGCAGACTCGATGAGGAGACTGACCTGTTCCTCGGCGTCGGCGAGTCGGTAGTCGATAACATCCTGCGGAATTCGTCCGTTGATCTCCAGCAATCGGGAGCCGGGGCGTATGCCGAGTTCTTCGGCGATACTGCCCGGCTCCACTTCGCTGATGGTCGCCTTGGAGGGCTTACCGACATTCCCCGATGCGCTGAAGTTCACTGGCTACTTCCAGCCGCGCAGTTTCCAGACGCCGTATTCAACGCCATCCACCAAGGCCTGCCAACTCGCCTCGATAATGTTGGTAGAGACGCCGATGGTCGTCCAATATTCATCGTCTGTTGCCGACTCGATGAGCACGCGGACTTTCGCGGCAGTTCCCCGGCGCACGTTGACGACGCGCACCTTGTAGTCAATCAGCCGAATTTGCTCCATCTCCGGGCAGAAGTCGCACAGCGCCTTCCGCAGAGCGTTGTCCATCGCGTGAACGGGTCCATCGCCTTCCGCCGCAACGTAGCGCTCTTCGCGCCCGACTCTAAGCTTCAGCACGACATCGCTGCCGGGTTCCTGGTAGTCTCTCTTCTGCTTGTGTTTCTCAATGATAACTTCCAGCTTCTCCAGATCGAAGAGCTTCGGCCTCTCCATGAGCTTCTTCCTGAGAAGGAGTTCGAAGGAGGCCTCCGCCCCCTCGAATTCATAACCTTCGTCCTCAAGCTTTTTGACTTCCTGAAGGATGCGAGCCGTCTCCGGGCTGCCCTTCCGCAACTCAATGCCCACGTCGCGGGCCTTGTAGCACACATTACTGGCGCCGGACAGCTCCGAGACAAGGATTCTCCGGGTGTTGCCAACCGTTTGGGGGACAACGTGTTCGTAGGTGTCGGGGTGTTTCATTACTGCATCCACGTGGATGCCGCCCTTGTGAGCGAATGCGCTGGATCCCACATAGGGCTGGTACTCCCGAGGCGCCAGGTTGGCTGTTTCGCTGACAAAGTGACTGAGTCCGTAGATCTTGTGCAGACGGTCCTCGGGAACGCAGATCCGCCCCAGTTTCAACTGGAGTGTAGGAATCAGTGTAATGAGGTTCATGTTTCCGCAGCGTTCCCCGTATCCGTTGACCGTTCCCTGAATGTGGCTGACTCCCAGCTCGACAGCGACGAGGGCGTTAGCCACGGCAACGCCGCCATCGTTGTGGGTGTGGATGCCCATGGGGCAGGATACGACCTTCTTTGCCGCCTTAATGGCCTTTGCCACCTCTTTCGGGAGGGTGCCCCCGTTCGTGTCACAAAACACGATAACATCCGCGCCTCCCGCTGTGGCGGCCCGGAGGGTGGCCAGAGCATAGTCGGGGTTATGTCTGAATCCGTCGAAGTAGTGTTCGGCGTCATAAACAACTTCGCGGTCGTGGGACTTCAGAAACCGCACGGAGTCCTCGATCATCTCGAGGTTCTGGTCGAGAGGCACTCTCAATGCCTGTTCGACATGAAAGTCCCAGCTCTTGCCGAAAATCGTCACCACGAATGCCTCTGAGTCGATGAGAAGTTTCAGGTTGGCGTCGTCCTTCGCCTTTGAGTTGGCGCGTCGCGTGCTGCCGAAAGCCGCAATCTTCGCGTTGTCGAATTGCAGTTTTCGGGCGCGTTCAAAAAAGCGAATGTCCTTTGGATTTGACCCCGGCCACCCACCCTCGATGTAGTGAATCCCGATGTCGTCCAGGCGCCGGGCGATCTTGATCTTGTCCTCCAGTGTGAAGGAAATCCCTTCGTGCTGGGAACCGTCGCGCAGCGTTGTGTCATAGATAGCAATCTGTGGTTTTGCCACGGGTTCGACCTCAGTTATTCTGCGTGTCTCACTGACGCGCACTTTCCTTGATCCCAACGAATCCTCTACGGAGTCGTGCTGGCATGTGTGGAGGGGTCGTCGAGATGGTACACCAGCTTGTTGATGGCCTGCACGTAGGCTTTGGCGCTGGCCTCGATGATGTCTGTGCTCGTTCCACGTCCGAGAAAAACGTTCCCCGTCGCGCTTTCGAGGTGCACGGTCACTTCGCCCAGGGCATCGGTTCCCCCGGTGACCGACTTGACGGAGTAGTCGGTTAACTTGTGGGGGACATCCACCAGCGCGTCAATGGTGCAGTACACTGCATCCACCGATCCAACTCCGACGCCAGCCTGAGTCAACACGTCGTCTCCCCGCCGGATGCGAATGGTCGCGGACGGCACGGTGTTCCCTCCACTGACAACGTGCATGTATTCGAGGTGAAATTCTTCGGGAACGGTATATATTTCATCCGCCACGATGGACTCGATGTCCCGGTCGGAGATGTCCTTCTTTTTGTCTGCCAGCCCCTTGAAGCGCTCGAAGGCTTTGTTCATCCCGGCATCGTCCAGATCAAAGCCCAGCTCAGTCAGCTTCTTCTCGAAAGCGTGTCGACCCGAGTGCTTGCCCAACACCAGTTCGCTCTGATGCAGCCCCACATCGCGTGGGTCCATGATCTCATAGCTCTCGGGGCGCGCGATCACACCGTGCTGATGGATACCGGCTTCGTGGGCGAACGCGTTGCGTCCGACGATGGCCTTGTTCGGCTGCACGGCAAATCCAGTCACATGGCTTACCAGCCGGCTGGTCCGCATGATCTCTCTGGCATTGACATTCGTAAAATGGCCAATCTCGTCTCGGCGAGTGCGGATGGCCATCACGATTTCCTCCAGGGAAGCGTTGCCTGCGCGTTCCCCGATGCCGTTGATGGTGCACTCAATCTGGCGCGCGCCATTATCAAGCGCGGCCAGGGAGTTGGCGACACCCAACCCCAGATCGTCGTGGCAGTGGGCGCTCAGGACGACCCTCCCGATGCTCGGAACACGTTCTGTCAAAGTTCTAAACAACTTGCCGTGTTCCCGGGGCAGGGCATAGCCCACGGTGTCCGGGATGTTGATAGTGGTCGCTCCCGCCTCGATTGCGGCCTCGACCATCTCGCACAGGAAGGCTACATCGCTGCGGGTGGCATCCTCGGCCGAGAACTCGACGTCCTCCACATAGGACTTGGCCAATTGAATGGACTCCACAGCGCGCTTCAATACTTCCTCTTTGGACATCTTCAGCTTGTATTGGAGATGGATGTCCGAGGTGGCGATGAATGTATGGATGCGAGGCTTGGGCGCGTTCTTCAGCGCGTCCCACGCACGGTTAATATCCACCTCCTTGGCCCGACACAGACCGGCTACGACAGGTCCTTCCACCGTTTCTGCAATGAGTTTGACGGCGTCGAAATCCCCGTGTGAGCTGATGGGAAATCCCGCCTCGATGATGTCGACATTCATCTTGGCCAGTTGCCGGGCGATTTCTTCCTTCTCAGCAAGGTTCATGCTGGCGCCGGGGCATTGCTCTCCGTCTCGCAGCGTGGTGTCAAATATCCTGATCTGTTCTTCCATTGACAACTCCTGACATACCGATGACGCGGCTGGCACATCAGCCAGCAGTGATTTCCGTCTCTGATGATGATCCGTGTTTCTCAAACGGGCCGAAGGAGGCAGTTGCTCCGCAGTTCGTTTTTCTTACGGTGAGAGTTCGGCGCGAGAACCAACCCCACACCCATCCAACGATCGCTCCAACCACTGCAAACACAACGACATTGATCAGCAGCACGCTGACCTTGTGCAGACCCACGTATCCCGTGTTGGGATCATACCGCACCGTCCAACTGTAGTAGACCCACATGACCCAGACAAGCAGCCCCAGCGAACCAATGCCGGCCCCTCGGAGGAGACAGCGCCCGAACTGTTTCTTGAGCAAACCGATCAACGCGCCAACCAGTACTCCCGCGACCGGGACACCGATGCCGATGGCGCGAATGACCATCTCCACCGTCCGTTCATCAATAATCTCTTTCATTTCTTCCATGATGCACCTCGACGCAACGTCAAGTTATTTTGGGTCCGCGCACGAGCGCAATCTTGCCGGTTCTCACAAACTCCAGAATTCCGTAGGACTCCACCAAGCTTTGGAAGCTGTCCAGCTTCTCTTCACTCCCCGTGATCTCGATGGTCATGGTTTCCTCGCTGACGTCTACGATGGAGGCACGGAAGATGCTGGATATCTGCATGATATGCGGGCGGCTTTCGGCGGTGGCTGAAACCTTGATCAATCCGAGTTCCCGTTCGATGATTCTGTCGTTGGTGTGGTCGTACACTTTGATAACATCAATGAGCTTGTACAACTGGTCATTGATTTGGGACAGCACTTTGTCGCTGCCACCTACCACGATGGTCATGCGTGATGCGGTCGGATCTTCCGTGCGGCTAACGGCCAGGCTCTCAATATTGAAGCCCCGACGCGCAAAAAGGCCGGAGACCCGCGCGAGGACGCCCGGGCGATTCTCCACCATGACAGAAATTGTGTGTCGCAGCGCCTGTGTCTTTCCGTTGTTCTCAGCCATACTGAGCGTCCTCCTGAGTTGTGCCGTGCTCCCCGGAGCACAATACAAAAAGCCTCTCACCCAAACACGATCCAGTCTACTGAATGCGAGAGACTGATCATCGCGGGACGAGAGGCTTCTTGCGAACTACCGGTGAAAGCCTTCGCGGTACCACCCTGCTTCGGCCCCGATATAATATCGAAACCATCTCATTGATGCGATCACGGGCATGACCCGGCCCCGGCTATCTGTCCTCATTCGAGGGGCTTCACCGGAGCAACTCGAGGGCGAGTTTCGTCCCGACGATCGGTCATCACCGAGATCCTTTGAGTTACCTCTCAGGTGCAGGCTTCGCGTCGGTTTTCCACCTCCGACCTTGCGAACATTCCATGTTCGCGGGTCTTCTCCGACTCTCTAAAGCGAAGTGGCTGCCTACTACTCCCTTTCACCGTCTTTAGCGACCACGACGCAACCACCCACGGACGTCGAGGTTTTAGTTGTCTTCACAATGCTGTTGAAAGTATATATCTGCCCTCCGGTGTTTGTCAACGCCAACAGCAGATCACTGAAATTCCAGCATAGTGGTGGATGCTCCGATGCCATGTCGGGAGCAACTCAAACCGGGGTCGTTCGTATACTGGAATCCCAGGCAGATCAGCATCGGAGATCTCACTGGAAGCAAAAGTCCGTGCATCGGGTTTACAACACGTCTCACCGTTTGCTATAATCAAGTCCCGTTCAGGTTGTGGGCGGTTAGCTCAGTTGGTTAGAGCACTAGCTCGACAAGCTAGGGGTCGCAGGTTCGAGTCCCGCACCGCCCACCATTCCCATCCATTTGACTGAACCGATGCAGTTCCTTGACGGAAGCGAAGGGCTGCTCTTTTTTTTCGCATCGGGGGGAGGAGACAGATGAGCGCAACAACGATCCACCTGCCAGATGGTTCTCAGAAGGTATTCCCTCACCCGACCACCCCTGCGGAAGTTGCTGCAACCATTGGCCCGCGACTCGCCAAAGCTACGCTGGCCGCCGAGGTCGATGGACAGGTTGTTGATTTGCTCTACCCAATCGACGGAGATGTCTCCCTTCGCCTGCTGACATTTGATGATGATGAAGGGCGCAAAGTGTATCGCCATAGCACAGCGCACATCATGGCCCAGGCCGTTCAGCGTCAATTCCCGGTCGCCAAGGTAACGATTGGGCCTGCCATCGAGGAAGGCTTCTACTACGATTTTGATGTCGTGGACCCCTTCTCCCCCGAGGACCTCGCGAAGATAGAGACAGCGATGAGGGATATCATCGCGGAGGATCAGCCCTTCCACCGCATGGAGGTCAGTCGCGACGAGGCCCGCAAGATGTTCGAGGCGATGGGAGAAAGCTACAAGGTTGAGCTCCTCGATGGCATTCCCGAAGACGAAGTAGTGACCATATACAGGAACGGCGAGCACTGGCTCGATCTCTGTCGTGGACCCCATCTGTCGAGCACCGGCAAGGTAAAGGCATTCAAGCTATTGAGTTCATCGGGCGCATACTGGCGCGGCGACGAGAACCGCAAGATGCTTCAACGTATCTACGGAACGTCCTACCCGGACAACAAGCTGCTCAAGGAACACCTGGATCGCTTGGAAGAAGCACAGAAAAGGGACCATCGCAAGCTGGGGCGTGAACTGGAGTTATTCATGTTCCATCCGTTCGCTCCTGCATCCCCATTCTTCTTCCCCAAAGGCGCGATAGTCTACAACACTCTCATCAGTTACGTCAGAGAGTTGTATGAACGGTATGAATATGAAGAGGTCATCACACCTCTGATCTATGAAGCAGGGCTGTGGAAGCTATCCGGACACTATGACCATTTCTGGGAGGAGATGTTTACCATCCAGGCGGATGAGCGCGAGTATGCCCCCAAACCGATGAACTGCCCCAGCCACTGTTTGATGTTCGCGGCAAACCATCACTCCTATCGTGAACTGCCCATTCGATATGCAGACTTCGCCCGGCTGCACCGATATGAGAGGTCGGGGGTTACTGGCGGTCTGACACGAGTGCGCGCTTTTTCTCAGGATGACGCACACGTCTTCTGTCGCCCGGATCAGGTTCAGCAGGAAATCCACAGCTTTATTGAGATGCTGGACGAGACGTACGAGTTGTTGGGTTTCTCCGATACCCGGGTACTTCTCGCAACCCGGCCGGAGAAACGGGCAGGCGCCGACGAGGTCTGGGATCGGTCTGAATCAGCGCTGACAGATGTCCTTGCGGCCTTGGACATCAAGTTTGATCTGAATCCAGGAGAAGGCGCGTTCTACGGACCGAAAATTGACTTCCTCGTTAAGGATGCCATCGGCAGAGCTTGGCAGTTGGGCACAGTGCAGCTTGATTTCAACCTGCCCGAGCGTTTCCGACTGGAGTACGTGACGGAACAGGGAGTCGTCGAACGTCCCGTGATGATCCACCGGGCAATGCTTGGGTCCTTGGAGCGCTTCCTCGGAGTCTATATTGAGCATTGCGGCGGAGTATTCCCGCTGTGGCTGGCCCCGGTCCAAGTGATACTCCTGCCAATAGCCGACAAGCACCACGACTATTCGGAGAGGCTGCTGCGTGAGATGAAGCACGTGGGGATCCGCGCAGAAGTAGACTTCAGAAGCGAAAAGACCGGCGCAAAGGTTGCCGAAGCAGAAGTGCGGAAGATTCCGTACATGCTGATTGTTGGGGATCGAGAAGTGGAAGCAGAGAGTGTGGCTGTTCGTGCACACGGACGACGCGATCTGGGCGCTCAGGAATTCCAGTCGTTCCTGAACCAGGTGCTGCAGGAGATCCGAGACAGGAGGTCTGTGGCAGGTACCGGGTGACCGTGAGTATTTTGACCCGCGGAATGCGTACGGACGCGTCGAGCTGCTGGACTTAAAGTATGGGGGCCCTCACAACTCTGACTTCCGCCCGATCATGCTTCGCCAATTGACATTACAGGGCAATATTGGTAGACTTTGGTGTCTCAAAGTCTAAAGAGCTTCAACATCTGCCGGTATGGCAGCTTGGGGGTGAGCCAATATAGAGAAGTTTCTCCGGGTGAACGACAGGATTCGTGCGCCCGAAGTACGATTGATTGATTCAGACGGGGCACAGCTTGGGGTCAAGCCCACCCGAGATGCACGCGCTCTTGCGGAGGAGCGGGGACTTGATCTCATCGAGGTTGCCCCCAACGCCGAACCACCGGTATGCAGGATCATGGACTACGGTAAGTACCGGTATGAAAAGGCTCGGCGTGAGAAGGAAGCGCATCGGAAGTCCCACGCGGCCTCTGAGCTTAAGGGGATCCGCATCCGTCCTCGGACGGACGACCACGACTTCGGGACCAAAGTGAAGATGGCGGAGAAGTTTCTGAAGCAGGGGCACAAGGTCAAGATCACTTGCCAGTTTCGTGGTCGAGAGATGGCGCACCAGGATATCGGCCTCCGACAACTTGACGGCATGGCCAAAGAGTTGGAGGAAGTGGGGCATGTCGAGATGCGACCCTCCCTGTCGGGCCGGTTCTTGAACATGGTCATCGCCCCCAAGTAGTTTATGCTTCTGCTGTAACTCCATCGATCTGGAAAGGATGAATGACAGTGCCCAAATTGAAGACTAAACGCGCCGCAAAGAAGCGTCTGAAGGTAACGGGAACAGGCAAGGTGGTTGCCCGTCACCCTTATAAGAGTCACCTGCTGACGAAGAAGAGCTCGAAGCGGAAGCGCGGGTTATCGGGCGCGATAGTTCTCAAAGGCGGAGAGGCGAAGGCCGCTAAGAGGCTGATCCCCAATTCCCTTTGATCCGGTAACCAAACTGGTAAGTCAAAATACTGCGGAATGATGAGGAACTGAGATGGCAAGAATACGACGTGGGAAGATGGTCCGGAAACGACACAATCGGATCCTCAAAGCCGCGAAAGGGTACTACGGGGGCAAAAGCCGCCTATACAAGACGGCGAAGGAGGCGGTCATCCGGGCGGGTCAATACGCCTATCGTGACCGACGCAATAAGAAGCGCGAATTCAGACGGCTCTGGATTACGCGGATCAACGCGGCTGCCCGAATGCATGGACTCTCCTACAGCCGATTCATTGCCGGCTTGACTAAGGCCGGGGTGGAGATCGATCGCAAGACACTGGCAGACTTGGCCGTGCGCGACATGCCGGCTTTTGCCCAACTGGCAAAGGCGGCAGCGGAAGGCCTCAGCGGCTAAAACCGGGAGGGGCGTCCCGTGGACGATCCCCGGTCAGTACCGCGGAAATCACGGAAGACGTCTGACGCTGTAATGGAACTGCAGAGACCGGTCATCGTCAGTCGACAAAATGCTCTCATAAAGAAAGCTCGATCGCTGCGCCAGAAGAAATTCAGGGAACGGCATCGGGCTTTTTTGGTTGAGGGCCCCCGCACGGTTGTGGAGTTGTTGCGAAGCGGTTGGGGAGTGAGTTGCGTTCTTTGCGACTCCATGGAAACTGCCGAGAAAAGCAACTCATGCACCGGATGGGACGCAAGCTCACGGACCTTGAGACCAGCATACTCTGTGCGCAGTGACGTCCTTGCCACCATCAGCGATGTTGCGACGCACCAGGGCGTGATCGCGGTCGCGGACATGCCGGTCAGGGATTTCTCGCAGTGGTGTCCACCGCGCAACTCCCTGGTCCTGGTTCTCGACGGAATACAGGACCCGGGGAATTTCGGGACGATCGTGCGGACGGCGCACGCCTTGGGGATGGATGCGGTGCTGGCGACTCCCGACTCCGCGGACTGCTACAGTCCGAAGTGTGTCAGGGCGACGGCCGGGAGCCTCTTCCATATTCCCGTGTTCGTCGCGCCTGCGATGGAACTCCTCCCGAAACTGACGCGGGAGGCCTTCCAGACCGTCGCCGCCTCCGTAGAGGGCGCGCGCTCGGTGACGGACATGCACTGGCAGCGACGCGTCGCCATCATCGTGGGGCATGAAACAGAGGGTGTTCGTCCCGGAACAATCAGCCTTGCTGCCGAAACGGTGAGAATCCCGATGTCTGAGAGCGCGGAATCGCTGAATGTGGGTGCCGCCGCGGCGGTGTTGATGTGGGAAGCCGTGAGACAATGGGACACTGGCATGGGGCACATCAGCCGATCCGCGGAGTGACGTGCAATCGCAGTGCAAGGAAGGAATACGACAGTGGAGAGCCAACTCAGCGAACTGCAGGAGGACGCACGCAGCAGAATAGCCGCTGCCACCACCACCGACGAAGTCGAGGAGCTACGGAGATTATTTCTCGGAAAGAAAGGTCCCATCACCCAGATATTGAGACAGATGGGCAGTCTTCCGGCGGGGCAACGACCGGCCATGGGCAGGCTCGCAAATGAGACGCGCGACCTCGTCAAGCGCATCATCGCACAACAAAATGAGAAGCTGTCGTCGCAAGAGCAGGAAACTGCGCTACGGGAGGAGCATATTGATGTGACTCTCCCCGGTTGCGCCCAGAATCTGGGAAACCGCCATCCCCTGTCCATCGTGATGGACGAGGTCTGCGAGATCTTCACCAGCCTGGGGTTTGAGATTGTGGAGGGCCCCGAGGTTGAGACCGATTGGTACAATTTTGTCGCCCTGAATATTCCTCCCGATCACCCCGCGAGGGACGATCATGCATCTTTCTACATCACGGATGACGTGTTGTTGCGGACGGAGACGTCGGCTGTACAGATCCGCACCATGGAGAATCGCGAGCCACCAGTGCGCGTCATCGCCCCCGGTCGGGTTTACCGCCGTGACGCGGTGGACAGAACACATTCCCACACCTTCCACCAGGTGGAGGGGCTGCTCGTAGACGAACAGGTAACGTTCGCTGACCTTAAAGGGACACTGGATACCTTCGCCAAGCGAATGTTTGGCCACGATGTTCGCACAACGTTTCGACCGCACTACTTCCCTTTCACCGAGCCAAGTGCTGAAGTCGATATCAGTTGCTTCCTCTGCGGCGGAGATGGTTGTGGCGTCTGCAAAGGGACGGGCTGGATTGAGGTACTGGGATCGGGGATGGTCCATCCCGCCGTGTTACAGAATGTGGGCTACGACACTGAGAGATACAACGGCTTTGCTTTTGGCATGGGCGTGGAGCGGTTGGCAATGCTGAAGTTTGGGATCGACGACATGAGGCTGTTCTATGAGAACGACCTCAGGTTCCTGAGGCAGTTTGCCTGAGTGACCAAGCGTGGCAATACCTGACGTTGACTGCGAGAGATGGCACTGGAGTGATTGATGCGAGTTCCGTTGAGTTGGTTGAGAGAATTTGTGCAGATCGACATGCCGGTCGAGGAACTGGCCCATTTACTCAACATGGGCGGGCTGGGCGTTGAGGACATTCGTCGCGAAGACGACGAAGTGGCGCTGGTTCTTGAAGTGACCTCAAACAGAGGCGACTGCTTGTCGATTGTTGGCGTTGCCCGGGAGGTGGCTGCTCTGACAGGACAGTCGATGTTGCACCCGGCTGCAGCCCCCTCGAGCGAAGGGAACGGGAGCGATGTATCAGGACGCGCTTCTGTCGAGATATGCGAACCGGACCTGTGTCCGCGGTATGTAGCCCGCATAGTGGAGGATGTGCGCGTTGCCGCTTCCCCCGGCTGGATGCAGAAGCGGCTCGTCTCCGGCGGGATTCGCCCGATCAACAACATCGTCGACGCAACCAACTACGTCTTGTTGGAAATGGGGCAACCTCTGCACGCTTTTGACTTTGCCGCTCTCACAGACGCAGCCATCGTGGTGCGTCGCGCGGCGGCGGGGGAGAGCGTCATCACCATCGACGGTCTCGACCGACCCTTGACGGACGAGATGTTGGTTATCGCTGACGCAGAGAGACCCGTCGCCATCGCTGGCGTGATGGGCGGACTTGAGACGGAAGTGATGGAGGGCACAAACACTGTTCTCATCGAAGCGGCCCATTTCAACCCTATCAGCGTGCGGCGCACCAGGACCGCCCTCGGCATGTCCACCGAGGCCTCCTATCGCTTCGAGCGGTGGATTGATCCGGCCGGATGTCTCCGGGCCGCAGACAGGGCGGTGGAATTGATGGCGAAGACGGCTGGCGGAACGATCCTGCGGGGCGCAATTGACAAGTACCCAATCAAGACTGCCCCCACCAAAGTCGCGCTGCGGCCCGCGCAGGTAAAACGACATCTGGGGATTGAGGTCGCTCCTGATGACGTGCAGAAAATGCTCCGGCGTCTCGAGTTCACCGTCACCGTTGAGGACGACATTGTTTGCGAGGTCCCAACCTTCAGGAATGACATCACCCGCGAAGCCGATTTGATCGAGGAAATTGCCCGACTTTACGGGTACGACAACATCCCCGTAACTCTCCCCTCTGGTGTGTCGCCTCAGGCCGGGGAGGATGACATCAAGCGCTTGGAGCGTCGGGCAAAAAGCGTTCTAATGCGATGCGGTCTGCAGGAGGTCTGGACCTTCAGTCTGACACGACCGGAAATGATAGCGAAGGCAAATATGGCGGACGGCATGGAGCCACTGCGACTCCGCAACCCGCTGACTGAAGACTACACAGTGCTCCGCACATCGATGCTCCCAAGTATCCTTGAAGCGCTGTCGAACAACGTAAGAGTCGGCAACCACGATGTCCACGTGTTCGAGAGTGGAAAGGTATACGTCCCCATTGCCAACGCGCAACTCCCGGATGAGAAACGCGCGTTTGCGATCGCCATGATGGGTACGAACCGGTCCTGCGCGTGGGGAACCGCGAAGGACGCGAGTGGCGCAGATTTTTTTGTGATGAAAGGAGTCATGGATCATCTTCTTCGTGATTTTGGTGTTGTTGCCGAGACGATCTCCTGGCAACCCTTGACCGACGGAGGGGTTTTCCATCCGGGACGCGCCGCGACAGTGGTTGTTGCGGACGTCCAAATCGCCGCGCTCGGCGAGGTCCATCCCCATGTCGCTGACGAGTTTGGGCTCCCTGAAAAAGCGTACCTCGCAGAGCTGGACTTTGACGCCCTCGCTCGTTTAGCCCGACCGGAGAGGCGCTATGCGTCGCTGCCTCGATTCCCGGCGTCGAACAGGGACATCGCCATGATCATCTCTCAAGACGTCCCTGCTGCTTCGGTTGAGAAGACGATTCGTGCCAGGGGGGGCGACTTGGTCGTCGGCGTCGTGCTCTTCGACGTCTACACCGGCAAGGGGATCGATGACGACAAGAGAAGCCTGGCTTTCTCCATTCGCTTTCGGTCGCCCGAACGCACATTAACAGATGACGAAGTGGACGCGTCTCTTGCAGGTATCAAAGCTGCCTTGCGGAAAGAGCTTGGGGCGATCCTGCGAGAGGGTTAGCGCCGCGCCCCGTATCGAGTGTTGGCGTCTGAGAGCAGAGGGGTAGCACAGGATGAGCCACGCCGACCGATCACAGAGACACCCGCGGCTCCGAGTACCTTTGGGGCTCATCCTTATCCTCATCCTGACCCTTGCCGTCGGGACCTTCCTACGGTTGTTGGGCATGAACTGGGGTCTCCCCAATGAAGCTCATCTCTTCTCCTACCACCCCGATGAGATACCCATCCTGCACGGCGTTTCGCAACTCAACGTCTTTGCGGGACACTTCAACCCCCACTTCTTCAATTACGGCACGTTCTACCTGCACCTTGTCTATGTCGCGGTCGTGTGCGCCTCAGGTCTCGGATGGGTGGATCCCAACTTTGTCAGGATCGAGGACGTTGCCAAACTGCACCTCATCGGACGAGGCGTTAGCGTGGCCTTTGGGGTGGCGACCATTCTGCTCACCTACCTCCTCGGGCGCCGTGTGGCGAATCAGCGCGTGGGCACCCTCGCGGCATTTCTGGTTGCGCTCGCGCCCGGTCTCGTCGCCAATGCCCACTACGCCACCGTTGATGTGACGCTCACCTTCTGGACAGCGCTGGCGCTGCTCTTGATGATCCACGTTAGCGAAGGGAAGGACGCCAAGTGGGTGCTCTGGAGTGGACTGGTTGTTGGTCTATGTGCGGCGACCCGGTACACTGCCGGACTGCTGCTGATTCCTTTACTGATGCAGTGTCGTCGACACGACCGCTCCGGACGAATGGCTGTCATCGCCGGGCTTGCATCACTCATCGGATTCCTGCTGGGCTGCCCGGGAGCGATTTTTGCTTTCTCGGAGTTCAGACGGGACTTCCTTTTCGAAGTGCAGCACAGCCGTATGGGCAGCGGGCTGATCTTTCATGGGACGGGCAATGGATGGTGGCATCACCTGACACAGAATCTGCCCTTTGCCACGGGGCTGCCTGTGTGGTTGCTTCTGATCGCCTGTGCCGGGTATCTCTTTTGCGGAAGACGCGGAACCAACCATCGAGAGCCACTGCTTGTGTGGTTGGTCGTTAGCTTCGGACTTCTGGGCCTGGGGAACATTCGGTTTCTGCGCTATCTGCTACCGATGCTGCCACCAATCATGGTTCTCTTATCCGAAGCATTACTGGTCGGTTGGGTGACCCCGGGCCACGGAGACAACAGCGGGGAACGTAATCGCTGGCCCGACTCACTTCGCAGAAGCGCCGGACTCTCTCTCACATGCGCGATCCTCGCCGCTGTGTCCATCGTTGGCTGGAATGCTGCATGTCAGTTTGCTCGGCCAGACCCACGCGATCAGGCCGCAGCGTGGCTGACCTCGCGGCTGCAAGAGCGGACCACGGTTGGTCTCGTGACACTTCCATGGTTCTACACACCACCAATCTGTCCTTTTAACGGCGGGATGAAGAGCCAGTGGCAGTTCCAGTCGTGGCGCACAGACGCGCCTTTCAGATTGGCTGTCACTGGATGGGACCTCAAGATGCTTGCCAGGGAAAAGCCCGACATCTTCGTTGTGAGCGAATTCGAGACGCGTGATGAAGTGAGGCTGAATCTCCCCGAACCCCGCGCTTTCCTGAACCGGCTCTACAGCGACTACACTCTCGTTCAGGAGTTCAAGAATATGGATAGTCTCCCCGCACCGTGGCTATCCAACAGATTCGTCCCACACGACTGGCTCTACCCAAACCCTCGAGTCGAAATCTACCGACACATCGAGCGCAAGAGTTGACGGCTCTCAACGGGCAACCCACTGTTGCCAAGTTGAAACATTATGTGCTATCATCTCACCATTCGTGCTACGGAGTTGGCGACATGCCGGATCGAGTGAAACGTTTTGGGGTGTCGATGGACGCGTCCTTGCTCAAGGGCTTTGACCGGCGCATCAAGGCTGCCGGCTACAAGATCCGGTCGGAAGCCCTACGCGATATCATTCGCAACTACCTCGTCGAAGAAGAATGGCAGGACGAAGACACGGAGGTCGTCGGCACCGTGACTCTTGTCTACAACCACCACCAACGGGAGTTGGACCACGCGTTGAACGAGTTGCAGCACGATTTTCACAGCGCCATCACCTGCGCGACGCACGTACACCTGGATGAACGCAACTGCCTCGAAGTGATCGTCATCCGAGGCAGCGCGCGTGATGTGAAGACGATTGGCGAACGACTGATCAGCACACGCGGTGTGAAACACGGCAAACTGGTCTGCACCACGACCGGCAAGAAGATTGTGTGACGACAGCGGCTAAGGACTTGGCGCATATAGGCACGGATCGATGACAGGAACCAATAGTGTTGCGTTATTGATTGCGAAGTCAGCACACATGCCCGGTTTGGAGGCAAAAAGTGCCTACTGCCTTGTAACCGCACCGTGGAAGCGATTCTTCCT
>Ga0210024_1001692_pt1 | contig 19656 bp, 12 predicted proteins | sample CryGeymeta201525_FD_183988 | JGI IMG/M metagenome (GOLD analysis project Ga0210024, IMG submission 183988) | Groundwater microbial communities from Crystal Geyser aquifers in Utah, USA - Crystal Geyser metaG 2015-25 (SPAdes) (version 2) | ecosystem: Environmental > Aquatic > Deep subsurface >...
ATTGGCCATATAAATCAAAACATCGTAATTTTCTGCGTTCCGACTCAAAACCGGGAAACGCAAATCGTAACAAATCAATGGACAAAACTTCCATCCACGAAATTCAACTACAGTTTTGACTTTTCCAGGTGAATAATGAAGGTGCTCCTGCCCCATTGTAAATAAATGTCGCTTATCGTAATACTTAATTCTTCCATCAGGAAATACCCAGATTGCACGGTTAAAAATTTTACCGTTATCTTCAATAATGAGGCTACCAACAACTGATGCGTCTTTTTCGTTTGCCATTTTTTTCATCCACTGAATTGAATTTCCATCCATTTTTTCTTTCAGAATTTCAGGATTCATTGAAAATCCGGTGGTAAACATTTCGGGCATTATGATTAAATCAGTTTGTTCAATTCCTGCAATTGTTGCTGAATATTTATCCAGATTAGCCTGAATATTTTCCCAGATGATATCGGGCTGAATGATTGTGATTTTTAGGTTTTCCATAGTTTCATAACTTATTAATTACCGTAACACCCACATTTGTAAATTTATCCATATTAATTAATGCTTCCGGGGCTTCTTCCAATGAAATTGTTTTTCCAACCAGCAATTCAGGTTTTAACTTTCCGGTTTTAATCATTTTAAACATTTCGGTGTAGCGGAAGGCCTGCATACCATGACTTCCGATTATTTCAAGTTCATTTGCAACTACTTTGTCCATCGGAATTTTTGGGTGTTTGTGGTCGCCGGTCATTAATCCAACCTGAATATGTTTTCCCCGTTTTCTCAAACATGAAATTGAATTAAAACAGGTTTCCTGACTACCCAGCGCATCGATTGAAATATGAGCGCCACGAACAGTTGTTCTTTTTACTTTTTCTGAAACATTTTCCACTTTCCTGGCATTGATTAAAATGTTAGCACCAACTTCTTTAGCCAGTTTCAGTTTTTCATCATCAATATCAACCGCAATAACATTTGCACCAGCCGCCGCAGCAATCATAATTGCAGAAAGCCCCACCCCGCCACAACCGTGCACCGCAACCCACTGTCCGGCAGTAACTTTTCCCTGATCGATTACCGTCCGGAACGAAGTAATAAAACGGCACCCCAAACTTGCAGCCGTTACAAAATCAATTTCTTCAGGAAGACGAACAAGATTAATATCGGCATATTTGATTTCGACAAATTCGGCAAACGAACCCCAGGCAGTAAAACCCGGCTGAAACTGGTGGTCGCAAACCTGGTGATTTCCAGAAACACACTCTGGGCAATGTCCGCAACCGCTCACAAACGGAACAGTTACGCGGTCGCCAACTTTAAAATTCCTGATTTCTGAACCAATTTCAACAATTCTTCCTGCAAGTTCATGACCCGGAACATGCGGCAAAACGATATCCGGATCGTGACCCATCCAGCCATGCCAGTCGCTGCGGCAAAGTCCGGTTGCTTCAACTTTAACAATTACACTGCCGGGCGAAACTTTTGGATTCGGAACTTCGCGGATTTCAACTGGTCCCTGAAATTGTTGGTAAAAAACAGCCCTCATTTTTGTATTTATTTTGAATTTCAAAAGTAATCAGAAACAGTAAAGTGGACTTTCTTAACTCTATTATTATTTTAGGAAAATCTGAAATAGCATTTCAAGTTCAACATCGAAAAGAATATTATGTTTGAAATTGCCGTTGGCTTTAGCCAACGGATCATAAAAGCCCTGGCTAAAAAGACTTTAGTCACATTATTTTACAAATGTGGCTAAAGCCAGTAGTTACATAAACCACATTGTCCGTCTGTTAAAACTGACGGTAAAGAATAAAAGAAATACTATAATTCCTTAAAAAAATCATTTCCTTTATCATCAACAATAATAAAGGCCGGGAAATTCTCAACTGTAATTTTCCGAACAGCTTCCATTCCCAATTCCTCAAAATCCACAATTTCAACCGATTTGATACTGTTTTTGGCCAGAATTGCAGCGGGGCCACCAATAGAACCAAGGTAAAAACCACCATACTTTTTGCAGGCATCGGTAACTTGCTGCGAACGGTTTCCTTTGGCCAGCATGATCATTGAGCCGCCGTGGCTCATAAATTCATCCACATAAACATCCATCCGGCCGGCGGTTGTGGGGCCGAAACTTCCACTTGGCATTCCTTTTGGCGTTTTTGCCGGTCCTGCATAATAAACCGGATGATTTTTGAAATAATCGGGCATCGGTTTGCCTTCGTCGAGCATTTTTTTGATTTGGGCGTGGGCAATATCGCGGGCAACGATTAAAGTTCCGCTTAAATTCAAACGCGTTTTTGTTGGATATTTTGATAACTCTTTTAAAATTTCTTCCATAGGTCGATCCAAATCGATATCAACTGCCGCTGAAATGGAAGGCGCTTTCGATGGCAAAAATCTGGCAGGGTTCTTTTCCAATTCTTCCAGAAAAATTCCGTCTTTGGTAATTTTTGCTTTGATATTACGATCGGCACTGCAACTTACTCCCAGCCCAACCGGACAAGAAGCAGCGTGACGCGGTAAACGGATAACTTTTACATCATGCACAAAATATTTCCCGCCAAATTGCGCTCCAACCCCGCTTTCCTGACATATTTTTTCAACTTTGGCTTCCCATTCCAAATCGCGAAATGCCTGACCACCTTCGTTTCCTTCATTTGGCAAATGGTCGAAATAACCGGCTGATGCTTTTTTAACTACCGACAAAGTTGCTTCAGCAGAAGTGCCGCCAATTACCAGCGCTAAATGGTAAGGAGGACAGGCTGAAGTGCCCAAATCCATGATTCTGTCCTTCACGAATTTGGTCAGGTTTTCTTCATTCAATAAAGATTTGGTTTGCTGATACAAATAGGTTTTATTGGCCGAACCTCCACCTTTTGTGATAAATAAAAACGAATATTCATTTCCCTGTTCAGCATAAATATCAATCTGTGCCGGTAAATTCGTGCCGGTATTTTTTTCCTCCATCATTGTAAATGGCACCACCTGCGAGTAACGCAGGTTTCTTTCCTGGTAGGTATCGTAAATTCCTTTCGACAAATGTTTTGCATCGTTCGCCCCCGTAAAAACATTTTCGCCTTTTTTGGCCACTACAATTGCCGTTCCTGTGTCCTGACAGGTTGGAAGCTCACCTTCCGCTGATACTGCCTGGTTCATTAACATGGTGTGAGCCACAAATCGATCGTTGTCGGTTGCTTCCGGATCTTTGAGGATTTTTACCAGTTTTTCGAGATGAGCCGTGCGCAGGTAAAACGAAACATCGGTAAATGCTTCTTTGGCAAGCAATTCAAGACCTTCAGGTTCAACTTTTAAAATTTCACGACCTTCGAAATTGACGGTCGATACAAAATCTTTTGTAAGCAAACGATACTTTGTGTCGTCTTTTAAAATTGGAAATGGTTTTTGATATTTGAATGTCATCTTTAAAAGGATTAAAATTGTTGTTGCTTTCTAACTTCTCTCGATTTTTTTAAGCGCGATTTCTTTTCTTTATCTGTTTTAATAAATTCACTTATCATTTCTTTCTCTTTTGTTGTCAAGGGTTTAGGGTCGAAAAAGAAATCTACTTCTAACAGTTTTTTACTCGTTACCATTGTTTACTATTTAAAATATTTATCTATCAGCCTTAATGCTGATCCAGTGTTTATTACCATCAAATTTCCACCAATATTTATCGCTCCCAAAGTTTTTCGGTAATGTTCAATTAATTGCGATTTTGAGGTGAATGAAACATAACCCTCAAATCCGCGATGAAATGCCAGGCGGCAGGTAAAAGCTACCAAATTGCCGGGAACTCCTAAATACACCTTATTTTGCCCAAGATTAAATGGTGCACTTTCAATTAGATGCATATAAACATGATCTTTTCTTTCAGTAATACTTATCAATCCTTGAATTACTTCCGGATTTCCCTCAATTGTTAATTTATATACATCCCTGTCAGGAAGTTTAAATTCTGATTTCCAGTTAAACAGCCATCCATTTCTTTTAGTAACCGATTTCAAATCATGATTATCCAAAACAGAAACAACGGTCTGAAAATTATCTCCGGTGATAACATTTATAATTGAATTTGTCAATTTATCAATCTCAATGTCAATATATTGCGGATTATTTTTCATTTCACAAAAATACTAAAAATCATAACAAATGTTCTCGATTCCTGATTATTAAAACCATTCAATCATCTGTCAAAAATACAACTTATCTAATTTTAAACAGTTAGTTTTTTGAATTACCCGGAAATGTTAACTTATTAAAATCACCATCATTTATCTGTTATTATTTCCGATGTTTTCTATTTTTGATTTGTTATTTAAACCAACATCCTTAAAAATGAGAAAAATTACATTATTCTATCTGATTTTCAGTTTATTGTACATTTGTGAATCCATCGCACAAACCAGTACTTTACAAATTTCAACTACAGTTTCGATAGAAGTTTTAAAAGATTTTCAGTCAAAAGGAAGGATTTTTCTTTTTATTGCCGACGGAAACAGCCGTGAACCCCGGCTGAATACCTGGCCAAATAAATCGAACCGCATTTTTGCAACTAACCTTGAAAACTGGGAATCTGATAAAAGTTTCACTTTTAATGGCTCGGCGCAACTTATAAAATCGGTAGATGTTTCGCTCGATAATATTCCAAAAGGCAAATACAGTATTCAGGTTTTGTGGGATCAGGATACAAATGAATCGCGAATCAATGCTCCCGGAAATCTTTACAGCGAAGCAATTACTGTCGATTTAACTGAAAACAAGATAATTGAATTGCCGCTGATAAAAATTATTCAGCCTGTAAAATTAGCTGAACACAAATTATTAAAAGAAATTAATATCAATAGCGAAGTTCTTTCAGCGTGGTGGGGAAAGGAAATGCGGTTAAAAGCAGCAGTTATTCTCCCTCGCAACTACTTTGAACAACCTAATCAGAAATATGCAGTTCGTTATAATATTGCAGGTTACGGTGGGCGCTACACAAGAGCCAGCCGGTTTTTGAGAAACATGGATTGGTGGACATCGGAGGAAGCTCCGGAAATTCTGAACGTTTATCTCGATGGCGAAGGCCCGTTTGGCGATTGTTACCAGCTTGATTCGGAAAACAGCGGCCCTTATGGAACTGCACTTGTAAATGAACTAATTCCTTACATTGAAAAAGAGTTTCGTGGAATAGGAACTCCCGTATCTCGTTTTGTTGAAGGGTGCAGCACCGGCGGCTGGGTTTCGCTGGCATTGCAACTGTTTTATCCCGATTTTTTTGGAGGATGTTTTTCTTACAGTCCCGACCAGGTTGATTTCGAAAATTGTCAGCTCATCAACATTTATAAGGATGAAAACGCTTTTTACAATGAATTCGATTACCTGCGTCCGTTAGTTCGCGATATTTCAGGCGAGCCCATTTTATCGCAAAAAGATTTTATTCAGTTCGAAAATGTGTTGGGATATTCTGATACGTATGTCACATCGGGCGGGCAGTTCAGCGCTTTCACCGCGCTTTTCAGCCCGAAAGGTGATGATGGACTGCCAAAACCGATGTTCGACCCGATAACCGGAAAAATCGATCGTGAAGTGGCTGAATACTGGCGTAAACACGATTTAAAAAATTACGTGAAAACCAACTGGAAAACGCTCGGCCCAAAAATTCAGGATAAAATTTGGGCGTGGACTGGTGATATGGATAATTTTTATCTCAACCCTGCCCTGCGTGCATTCGACGAAATGTTAAAAACAATGGACAACCCAAAATCTGATGCTTCAATCAATTTCTCTCCAATGAAAGGTCATTGTAGTGAATACGACGAAATAAAAGTGATTCAGCAGATTGCGGAGAAATTAAAAATTAGAAATTAGAAATTAAAAATTAGAAATGATAAGATTACTTCCAGTTATTGTTCTATCTCTTTTTCCCATTACCCTTTCAGCCCAAAAATACGTTCAGGTTTGGGGAGATGAATTCAATATGCCCGGATTGCCCGACAGCACAAAATGGGGATACGAAGTAGGCAAAATCAGAAACACCGAATTGCAGTATTATACTTCAAAACGATTGGAAAATGCGCGGATTGAAGATTCAGTTTTGATAATTGAAGCACGTAAGGAAAAGTACAGCGGGGCTGATTATACTTCGGCAAGCATAATTTCGAAAGGTATTGGCGACTGGAAATATGGCAAAATTGAAATCAGCGCAAAAGTACCCACTGGCAAAGGAACCTGGCCTGCCCTCTGGATGATGCCAACCAACTCGGAATATGGCGGATGGCCTAAAAGTGGCGAAATCGACATTATGGAATATATTGGCGTGGAACCGCAAAAACTGCATTATACTTGTCATTTTGAAGGAACCGACGGAACAGGACATCAATCGAGCGGAACCGGCAGCACATTTATTGCCAATCCATTTAATCAGTTTATAAAATATACTTTGATTTGGACTCCCGACAAGATTGAATGGTATGCCAACGACAGGAAATTTCATGAATACCGAAAACAACCATCCTTTGATTATCGCAGGTGGCCTTTCGATAAAGAGTTTTACCTGATTTTAAACCTGGCTTACGGTGGAAGTTGGGGCGGATACGGCGGTGTTGACGACACAAAACTGCCCCATAAATTTTTAATCGATTATGTTAGGGTTTTCCAGTTACAGGAAACCGAAAGCCCATTCAGTCTGACAGTTGCACCATTTAAACATGGGAAAGTGGAGGTTTCGCCAGTGATGGGTTTATATCCTGAAAATACTGAAGTTACACTTACTGCCATACCTGATTCGGGTTATCTTTTTAAAACCTGGGAATACCAAAGCGGGGCCAATCCTTTGCGGCTGGTAATGAATAAAAACACGGTTGTCATTCCGCTTTTTTTCAATCCAAAAGAACTCATTTCAAACGGAGAATTCGATAAAAACTGGAATTCATGGTCGTTTTATGTTGAAAACAGTCAAAACATCAGTTACACGCCGTCGGTTGTTGACAGTACTTTTGTTTTCGATGTTACAAAAACGACGGGAACCGACTGGCAGGTTGGTTTTCAGCAATTAAACCTCTCGCTCGAACAAACTAATTACAAGTTGAAATTCGATGCATGGGCCGAACAATCGAAACAACTTTTAATAACCATTTCAAAAAATTACCCCAACTGGAGCTCCTATCTTTCGAAATATGTGAATTTAACAAACTCCCGAAAAAGTTTTGAATTAACTCTTGCTATTCCGGTAGCTGATGACAACGTTCGGCTTTATTTCGGTGCCGGAAAGTTTACCGGGAAACTATATTTCGACAATATAAGTCTCACCAAAATTGAAGAAGGTTCGTCAACTGAAAATCACGAAATCAAAATAATTGACAACTCGTTTGCAGTTTATCCAAATCCGGCAAACAGCGCTTTTACAGTTAATCTCCATAATTTCAGCAGATTAAAAGAGCAACAACTCGAATTATTGACACTTGACGGAAAGCTGATTTACCAAACTAAATTGTTGGAAATGGAAACTGAAATCAATCCGGGCAGAATAAAACCGGGAATTTATTTGGTAAAAGTCCGGTCAGAAAAAACATCGTTTGTAAAAAAGATTCTTATTTATTAGCATTGAAAAAAATTAAATCCAATAAAAATGAAAACTTCAAAAGTCTTCTTACTACTTGCATTAATCTCGTTTCTCAGCTTTTCATTTGTTAACGCCGAGATAAAACTTCCCCGAATTTTCAGTTCAAACATGGTTTTGCAGCAGGGTATCGAAATTCCCGTTTGGGGCTGGGCTGACAAGGGCGAACAAATAACTGTTACTTTCGACAGGAGTACTGTTCGGACTAAAACTGGAGCCGATGGGAAATGGATGGTGAAATTACCGGTGCAGCAATATGGCGGGCCGCACACATTAACGGTGAAAGGCAAAAATACCGTGGTTTTTGAGAATATACTGATTGGCGAAGTCTGGGTTTGCTCGGGCCAATCGAATATGGAATTCAGGGTTGCACAATCCATCAACTCCGAAAATGAAATCGCTACAGCCAATTTTCCAAAAATCCGTTTGTTTACGGTTCCAAAAGCTGTTGCTCAATTCCCGCAGGACGATATTTCTGAAGGAGAATGGGTTGAATGTTCTCCCAAAACCGTGACTGATTTTTCGGCGGTGGGTTACTTTTTTGGACGCGATATTTTCAAGGAACAAAATGTTCCGATTGGCCTTATCCACACTTCGTGGGGGGGCACAGTCGCCGAAACCTGGTCGAGCGCTCAAACCATTTCGAAAGACCCCGATTTAAAAGGAAAACTGGCCGAATTGCAGCAAATGGATTTGCGAAAATACAGGGAAGAAAAAATGGCACAAATCAAAAAATTACTTGGCGGTGAAATTCCCGAAAAAGATATGGGAATGGAAAATGGCGAGACTGTTTGGTCGGCGATGGACTTTGACGATGAAAGCTGGAAAACAATCAAAGCGCCTTCATACTGGGAACCGCAGGGTTACATGGATATTGACGGAATTGGCTGGTATCGCAAGGAAATTCGGTTAACAGAACAGCAATCCAACGCTAATGCAACTTTGCATTTGGGAAAAGTTGATGATTCAGATATTACTTTCCTGAATGGTATTGAAATTGGAAAAACAGAATTATACGATAAAGACCGGATTTATTCCATCGACAAAAAATATTTGAAACCCGGTAAAAACATGATTGTCGTACGCGTTAACGACACTGGTGGAAACGGTGGTATCTGGGGAAAACCGGAAGATCAGTTTCTTGCAATTGGAAGCGAAAAAGTGGATATATCGGGCGACTGGAAATTCAAAATATCAAAAGCAACTGTTGGTTCGGTAAATGTTGGGCCTAACTCCTACCCAACCCTGCTTTTTAACGGAATGATCAACCCGATTCTTCCATTCGGTATTAAAGGCGCAATCTGGTACCAGGGTGAATCGAATGCCGGGCGCGCCAAACAGTATCAGCGCATTTTTCCAGAAATGATAATGGATTGGCGTACGCATTGGAACCAGGGTGATTTCCCATTCCTTTTTGTTTCGCTGGCCAATTTCAATCCACCTACCGAAATCCCCGGAGAAAGCGACTGGGCTGAATTACGCGAATCGCAGACTAAAACACTTTCACTGCCAAACACAGGAATGGCGCTGGCAATTGACATTGGCGAAGCCAACGACATTCACCCGAAAAACAAACAGGATGTTGGCAAACGGCTGGCTTTAAACGCCTTGAAAGTTGCTTACAAAAAAGACATTGTTTATTCGGGGCCAATGTACAAATCGGTTGAATTTAAAAATGAAAAGGCGTTTATTACCTTTTCAGAAACAGGATCAGGATTATCTGTAAAAGACAAATACGGTTATTTAAAAGGATTTACTATTGCCGGCAACGATAAAAAATTTCAGTGGGCAAAAGCTGAAATTGTTGACGATAAAACAGTTGTGGTATATTCTGAAAATATAAAAGACCCGAAATCTGTGCGTTATGGCTGGGCAAATAATCCGGATGATGTGAATTTATACAATGTTGATGGTTTGCCTGCCAATCCTTTCAGGACTGATGACTGGCCGGGAATAACAAAATAAAGAAAATTATTATGAAATTCGGATACTTCGACGACACCAACCGTGAATATGTAATCACTAATCCGCAAACACCGTGGCCGTGGATTAATTATTTGGGCAACGAAGATTTTTTCTCACTCATATCAAATACTGCCGGAGGATATAGTTTTTACAAAGATGCCAAATTCCGTCGCATCACGCGCTATCGTTACAACAACGTACCAATGGACAGTGGCGGCAGGTATTTTTATATCAAAGATGGCGATACAACCTGGTCACCCGGATGGAAACCAGTAAAAACACCGTTGGAAAGTTACGAATGTCGGCACGGAATGAATTACACCAAAATTAAAGGTGAAAAAGATGGACTATCTGCCGAAGTTTTGTTTTTCGTTCCTTTGAAAACCCACGCCGAGGTTCAGAAATTAACACTGACAAATCATTCAAATGAAATAAAAAAGATAAAACTGTTTTCGTTTATCGAATGGGCGCTTTGGAATGCCGCTTCTGACATGGAAAACTTCCAACGCAATTTTTCCACTGGCGAAGTTGAAATTGAAGGTTCAGTAATTTATCACAAAACCGAATACAAGGAACGCCGCGACCATTATGCTTACTATTCTGTAAATGTGCCGGTTAACGGTTATGATACCGACCGCGAATCGTTTTTTGGATTATATAATGGATTTGATGAACCACAGGTAGTTTCCGATGGAAAACCACGGATGACTGAAGCACACGGTTGGTCGCCCATTGCATCTCATTATATCGAGGTAGATTTAAAACCCGGCGAATCGAAAGATTTCGTTTTCATTCTTGGTTATGTCGAAAATAAACAGGAAGAAAAATGGGAGTCGAAAAATATCATCAATAAAACGAAAGCAAAAGCTACCATTTCAAAATTCGATACCGCTGAAAAAGTGGACACAGCGTGGCACGAATTAAAAAAATACTGGGACGATTTGTTGAGTATTTATGTAGTCGAATCAGGTGATGAAAAGTTGGATCGAATGGTCAACATTTGGAACCAGTATCAGTGCATGATTACTTTCAATTTCTCGCGTTCAGCCTCGTTTTTCGAAAGTGGAATTGGCCGCGGAATGGGATTCCGTGATTCAAATCAGGATTTAATCGGCTTTGTTCACCAGATTCCCGAACGTGCCCGCGAAAGGATTATTGATATTGCGTCAACACAGTTTCCCGACGGAGGTTGCTATCACCAGTACCAACCTCTAACCAAACGCGGAAACAACGACATTGGCGGCGGTTTTAACGATGATCCGCTTTGGCTGATTGCCGGAACAGTAAGCTACATCAAGGAATCCGGCGATTTTGGCATTTTAAAGGAAATGGTGCCTTTCGACAATGACATGAGTGTTGCCAGAACCTTATTTAATCATCTCACAGTTTCTTTCGACCATGTAATTAATAATTTAGGGCCGCACAATTTGCCACTGATTGGCCGCGCCGACTGGAACGACTGTTTGAACCTGAACTGTTTCTCCAACGACCCCAATGAATCATTTCAAACCACCGAAAACAAAACCGAAGGTTCAAAAGCCGAATCACTGATGATAGCCGGGCTTTTTGTTTTTTACGGCCGCGAATACGTGGAATTATGCAAGGTTTTGGGTAAAAACGATGAAGCAAACCAGGCCCAAATACACGTTGATTCAATGATTAAAGCCATTGAAAAACATGGTTGGGATGGTGAATGGTTTCTGCGTGCTTATGATTATTATGGAAATAAAATTGGTTCGAAGGAAAACGAAGAAGGTAAAATATTTATCGAATCGAACGGCTGGTGCGGAATGGCACAAATTGGCATGGAAGAAGGGATGGTTGAAAAAGCCATGGACTCGGTTAAGAAATATCTTGATTGTGAACATGGCATTGTTTTGAATAATCCGGCTTTTACAAAATATTACATCGAATATGGTGAAATATCGAGTTATCCGGCTGGTTACAAGGAAAATGCGGGTATTTTCTGCCACAACAATCCTTGGATAATGATTGCAGAAACTGAGATTGGCCGCGGTGAAATGGCCTGGGAATATTACAAAAAGATTTGCCCGACATACCTCGAGGAAATCAGCGATTTGCACAAAACCGAACCTTATGTTTATTCTCAAATGATTGCCGGAAAAGATGCTTTCATACCGGGAGAAGCCAAAAACTCGTGGCTCACCGGAACCGCAGCCTGGAACTTTCTGGCCATTTCGCAATACATCCTTGGAATTCAACCCGATTATGATGGACTCATTGTAAATCCATGCATTCCAAATGAATGGGATGGTTTTAAAATCACCCGAAAATTCAGGGGAACATCATTTAAAATCGAAATTCAGAATCCAAATCATGTTTCAAAAGGGGTAAAAGAGTTGTGGGTTGACGGTGTAAAAACCAAAGGAAGCAAGATTCCGGTTCAGGATAAAAAAGAATGTAAAGTGAAAGTTGTAATGGGCTAATCCGGGTCCATGTCCCGGGTGTAGCATACCTTTTCCTTTCACCCGTTGACTTTCCGTCACCGGATGAATAATTTTACTTTGGAAATCCATGTCCGGGGCTGTTAAAATTTTGGTTCCTGCACAATTTATTTAACATTATAAAGTTCAATTTAAATTCGGATTGTTAGTTTTGCGCCAATGGTAAAATTTAGGCTCTTTATTCTCACATTTTTTGCAGGCATGTTCTGTAATTTTGTTTTGGCGCAAAGCAACAATGCCACGCTGAAAGGCATTGTTACCGACCAAAACGGCAAACCGCTCGACATGGTTAATATCGCTTTAAAAGATTATGCTTTGGGAACAAGCTCAAAGCGGGATGGCGCTTTTTTATTGCGCATTCCGGCACAAAAGAGTGTTGTGGTGATTTTCTCTTCACTCGGATATACTCTGGTTACTGATACCATTTTTGCCAAAGCCGAAGAAAATATCACGCTGAAAATTACCATGCAGGAGTCGGACCTGAAACTTGCTGAGATTGTAGTTTCGCAAAACCGGCGCGAGGGTGGCAACATAACCCGAATAGACCCAAAAATGCTCGATGCAATCGTGGGGTCGTCGGCGGGCGCAGTTGAGTCGCTGATAAAAACCTTGCCCGGAGTTTCGTCGAACAATGAATTAAGTTCTCAATACACAGTTCGTGGTGGAAATTTTGATGAAAACATGGTTTATGTTAATGATATTGAAATTTATCGACCATTCCTGATTCGTGCCGGTCAGCAGGAAGGGATGAGTTTTATCAACAGCGACATGGTTTCCACCATAGAATTTTCGGCGGGTGGATTCGATGCCAAATATGAAGATAAAATGTCGTCGGTGCTGGACATAAAATACCGAAAACCCAGCGAATTCAAGGGTTCGGCAACAATGAGCCTGCTCGGGGCCTCGGCCCATTTCGAAGATGTAGCGCTGAAAGGAAAACTATCGCACATTTCAGGGATTCGGTATAAAACAAACAAATATTTACTTGGAAGCCTCGATGAGCAAGGCGAATATGATCCTGATTTCCTCGATATTCAAACTTACATTACTTACCAGGTTTCACCAAAGTTCGACATTTCGGTGTTGGGAAACGTGGCACAAAACAAGTACAGGTTTGTGCCCGAAACCCGCGAAACAACTTTCGGAACGTGGGATGCACCGCTTAATACAAAAATCTATTTCGATGGGCAGGAGGTTGATGATTTCCAGACCTACCTTGGGGCGCTTTCAGCAAATTATCACCCCAATGTAAAACTAAACCTGAAATTCATCGCATCCGCCTTTTACACGTCCGAAAAGGAAACCTACGATATTTTAGGAGATTACTATTTAAATGAATTGGAACGAAACATGTCGTCGGAAGAATTTGGCGACAGTATTTTAAATCTCGGTGTTGGATCGTTTATCGAACATGCGCGAAATTATCTCAATGCCACGGTAATTAGTTTTTCGCACCGAGGGGCTTTTAATTCTGAAAAACATCTGGTTAACTGGGGGTTAAAATTTCAGCATGAAGCTATCGACAGCAAAATAAACGAATGGATTTTTCGTGATTCCACGGGCTATTCAATACCCTACTCCGATTCTAACGTCGGACTTTATTATACGTTAAACAGCAAAAATTCAATCAGTTCGAACCGGGTTACCGGCTTTATTCAAGACACATGGAGCGTGCCCCTGAATCAGGGCGATTTTTACATTACCGGAGGTGTCAGGTTTAATTACTGGGATTATAACAACGAACTGCTGATTAGCCCACGCGCAACAATGACTTATTATCCCAACTGGAAGGACAAAATATCTTTTCGGCTTTCGGCAGGAATGTATTATCAGTCGCCGTTTTTTAAAGAGTTAATTTTTACTGACGGAACATTAAACCTCAATCCGCAGGCACAACGATCTTACCAGGTAGTTGCCGGTTCCGACTTTGTTTTTAACGCATGGGACCGCCCTTTCAGATTTACATCGGAAGCATATTATAAATACATGAACCGCCTGATTCCCTACCAGGTTGATAATGTCAGAATCCGTTATCTTCCTGAGCAGGAGGCCATAGGATATGCCACCGGAATAGATATGAAAATTAACGGGGAATTTGTTAGCGGTGTTCAGTCATGGGCAAGTTTATCGTTTTTGCGAACCAAAGAAGATATTTTTATGGATGGGCACGGTTATATTCCCCGACCTACCGACCAGTGGATGAATTTCAGTCTGTTTTTTCAGGATTATTTGCCCGGAAACCCATCGTACAAAATGCAGTTATCGGGGTTTTACGGCGCAGGATTACCCACGGGTCCGCCCAACGGGCAGCGCTACCAGGATGTTTTCAGGATGCCTTCGTACAGGCGAATCGATTTAGGTTTTTCAAAAGTACTGATTAGCGAAGCAAAACAGGTTAACCGCGATTTTTTACGAAATATTACAGACCTTTGGGTCAGCCTCGAGGTTTTTAACCTGCTCGACATCAACAACACCATTTCGTATTACTGGGTTTCGAGTATTTACGGCGACCAGTTTGCAGTACCCAACTATCTGACAGGAAGGAAAATCAATCTGAAACTGACGGTTAGGTTTTAATAAGAAATTATGAAACTCAAAATCTACCAGGTTGATGCTTTTGCTGAAAAAGTTTTTGCTGGAAATCCGGCTGCCGTAATTCCACTGGAAAACTGGCTGCCCGATGCGGTGATGCAAAACATTGCGTTGGAAAACTACCTTTCTGAAACCGCATTTTTTGTTCCAACTGAAAATGGATTTCACATTCGTTGGTTTACACCACTAACCGAAGTTGCGTTGTGCGGACATGCAACACTTGCCTCGGCACATTTAATTTTTAACCACCTGAATTATACAGAAAATGAAATCAGTTTTAATTCAAAAAGTGGTTTGTTAAAAGTGAAAATTGAAAACGAATTGATTGTGCTCGATTTTCCGGCATCGCCTGTAAAACCTGTCGAAATTCCTGCTGAAGTAGCAAAATCTTTTCATATTCAGCCGATTGCCTGTTTTAAAGGGCGCGACGATTTTATGCTGATTTTTGAAAACGAAAAACAGGTTAAACAGTTAAAACCCAATTTTCAACAGTTAGTACTCGCAAAAACCAGAGGTGTAATTTGTACTTCCACATCCGAAAACTACGATTGTGTTTCGCGGTTTTTCGCTCCGGCAGTGGGTGTAAACGAAGACCCGGTAACGGGTTCAGCTCACACGATGCTAATTCCTTACTGGTCTGGTGTTTTGGGTAAAACTGAATTAATGGCAAAACAGGTTTCTGCCCGTGGTGGCGTTTTGCATTGTAAAAACCTGGGGGAACGGGTTGAAATTGGGGGGAATGCAGTGACATATCTGGTTGGGGAGATTAATTTATAATTTTGACTGTTCACCTGCTGACTGAAAGTTCATCTGGTGAATACTAATATGTTTCAACGCCTATTGAGCGGTCCATTAATGAATCATTTAATTGTAATGTTACCATACAAAGCTATGAAACCGCGCAAAGCTCCGTCCACCTTTGATTTTTATTACGTGTTGGAATTGAGTATTTGCCGCTCAAAGGGGGATTCAGGGGGATTGGTGTTGCAAATTTGTATTTTGAAACTTCCTGATTTCTAATTCCCTACCCGTCCCTGTCCAAACTGTTCATCCTTTCGGGAGATCAGGCGGGCTTTTTTTTTATTTCTATTTTGTCTGAATTCTTTAATAAAACAAGTACACGCAATCCCCCTTTAGTTCCCCCTTTAATATCAAATTTTTACTTTCAATTCATGTTTTGCAATTAAAGGGGGACTCGCTTCGATGTTATTATAATTCCAACAACTTGACCATCAGATATCTGAGTCCTTTTATTAGATGACAAATAAAAGAAATTCAACTGCTTAAAAATCCGATATTCTTTTCTCAATATTCATCCCGACAATTATCAGCGATTTATTAGAGTATTGCTGTTTTATAAAATGGTGATTTATGTATTTGTATATAAATGAGATACCGATGTGTTTACTCATGTAAAAAATGGCGGAGTCCAGTGAAATTTTTATTAGATTGTATTTTGATGAGAAATAAGGTAATAAGGTTAGAATCAAATAGCTTAATTTTCTACTAAGGTTAACGTATTGAAAATAAGGTTTTTCTGTTTTTTTTAAAAAACCTTATTTTTTTTCTATCAAACCTTAGTAAAAGGCGAACAGGGGAAAACTAACCTTATTACCTTATTAAAGAATGCCGCCATATTTAATTATAATATGGATGTGATTAATATACACTAAATGAGATGATTATATGCAATGTACTAAAATAAATAATACCTTGAAAATCGCTGACAATTATCGGGACTAATAATCTAATGTCTATTTCGAAACATCATAAGCCATCAGCGCATTACCGTGCCTGATGTACATTCGTTTGTTGTGAAGTACAGGGTGCGCCCAGTGCTGATCGGTGCCGAGAGGTACATTAAATTTGCTTATAATTTCAAATGTATCGGGAGTCATTTTTACCAGCGCTACCTGTCCATCCTCGCTGTAACAATAAAACAACCCATCGGCATAAATAATTACGCCATTGCTAAAATCCGATGCAATTAATTTTTCTTCCCCTGTCGCAACATTTATTGAATACCAGTTTTTTGTGCGGTATGCTGAGCCGTAAATCGTGCCATCAATCAGCACAATTCCTCCCATCAGGTTTTTAAAATCTTCGTTTCTCCAGAGTTGTTCAACCTTTTTTCCGTCCTCCGATAATTTCAGCGCCAGTAAACCACTGTTTCCTTCCTTCGATGAAGTACTTGAACAATAAATAATACCATTTTCGTACACCGGGGTATTTGCATGTATTTTATTGGACTGAAACTGATCCACCCTCCAAAATAATTCTCCTGTGTCTGCATCAAGTCCAATAACAGAAGTTGCTGTCATGGTAACCACAAGCCGTGTATTGTTGTGCTCCACCAAAACAGGAGAACAGTAAGCCGAAGGTTCGCCGTGACCTTTGCTGGCCCAAATGGTTTCGCCGGTAAACCGGTTAAGTGCAACAACATTATATTCCTCGCCGCCGGGTGTACAAATCAATCGGTCGCCATCAATCAGCACCGATTCGGTAATTCCCCACTGTATATTTTTGCCATCAAAATTTTTCAGTATATCGACCGACCACACCAAATTGCCATTCTCAGCCTTAAAACAAAACACTTCGCCCATTCCGCTTATCAGATAAACAAAATCGTCAACAACCAATGGCGTCGATCTCGATCCGGTGTAATTCACATGCCATTCTACGCCATATTCTTTTTGCCAAAGCAGGTTACCATTCAGGTCATACGAATACAGTACACCCGTTGTATCAGGCATTCCTTTGATAAATATCCGGTTATTCCCGATTCCCGGACTGCTGTGTCCGGCGCCCAGGCCTTCGATACTCCACAACAATTCAGGTCCGTTTTCAGGCCATGATTTTAGTAAACCTGTTTCATGAAATATCCCTTTTCTGTCGGGGCCACGCCATTGCGATGTTTCATCTTTTTGACTTTTGCACGATAAAATCATCAGGAATATTAGTCCTGGTAAAATAAGTATTCTCATATCAAATTATTTAATCGTTTTTTAAGAAGAAATCTTATAAGCCATCAACGCATTTCCATGCCTGATGTACAAAACACCATTCTTAATTACGGGGTGCGCCCAGTGCTGGTCGGTGCCGAGAGGTACTTTAAACCGGCTTACTACCTCGAATTTGTTACGCGAAGCATCAACCAGCGCCATTTCGCCATCGTTTTCAGCATAACAGTAAAACATCCCGTCGGCATAAATTATGGCACCGCCGCCCAAATCCTTGTTTTGAACCAGCATTTCGCCGGTATTCCAGTTGAGTACCTGCCAATCGGGTTTTAAATAGGCCGAAATAAACAGGCACGTATCCAGTTTAATTGCACCTCCCATCAGGTTTCGCATTTTTGTGTTTCGCCAAACTACCTCGGCATTTTTTCCATCTTCAGAAAGCTGTAAAAGCACCAATCCCGATGTGGGTGTCGGGTCGCCGCTTGAAACCAGCAGTTTTCCATCAGCATAAATGGGGGTGTTGGCGTGAATTTTATTCCGCTGCGTATGTTCAACCCGCCAATACATTTCACCGGTTCCGGCATCAATTCCCATAATCGAACCGGCGGACATTGCAATTACCAGTTTCTGCCCGTTGTGTTCAACCAATATGGCTGAATTATAAGTTGCAGGTTCCTTAAATCCTGCTGACGACCAAAGTTTCTTTCCTGTAAAACGGTTAAGTGCAACAACGTTGTTTTCCATCCCGCCGGGAACACAAATTAAACTTTCACCATCAATTAAAACCGATTCAGAATAACCAAACTGAATGACCGAATCGATGCCAAAATCTTTTACAAAATCAACCGACCAAACCTGTTCCCCGGTTTCTGTTTTTAAACAATATACCGCTCCCATCCCACTTTCAATATAAATTAAATCGTCAACCACTACTGGCACTGAACGGGTTCCGTGAAAGTTCAGACAAAAATCTTTTCCATAATTTTTTTGCCAGAGCAAGTTTCCGTTCAGGTCGAATGTAAAAAGTGTCCCCTCTGAAACGATCGTATCTTTTACTCCGGTCACAAACACCCTGTCGCTGATAACTGCAACACTGCTGTGCCCGTGCCCCAATCCCTCAAACGACCATAACATTTCAGGCCCGTTTTCAGACCATTGTTTTAACAGGTTTTTTTCAGGGTAAATCCCATCACGATTGGGCCCGCGCCAGTTTGACATTTCTGTATTCTTTAACTGAGTTTTGCCTTTTTGACAGGATAAACCGACAAAAGCAATGAGTATCAAAAATGGAATAAATCGGGTCATAAATTAATTGGTTTTTATTGTCAGTGGCTAAAAATAGAAAAAATTTAATTCTAACTTCGCCAAAAAGCAATTATGAACGACCCGTTTGGTGAAGCTATCAGCGATTATTTTGAAAAAGGAAAAGCGCCTGCATTGACTGTAAACAGCAATTACACCGAAGGAGAAAAAATTCCTGCTTCACATTTTTTCAGAACGGAAAGTGAAATGCCCGATATTGAAATAACTGCATTGAAAAATTGCAGGGGAAAAATTCTGGATGTTGGCGCTGCTACAGGTTGCCATGCAATTATTCTTCAGAAAAAAGGATTTAACGTGACTGCACTGGAAAAGTCGGAAAAAGCTGCCGAAGTGATGCGAAAACGCGGAATTCAAAAGGTGCTGTGTTCTGATATTTCTTCTTATTCAGAAAATAAATTCGATACCATCTTGCTTTTAATGAATGGCGCCGGAATAGGAGAAACACTTGCCGGACTTGAAAAATTGCTGCTTCATCTTAGATCTCTTTTAACCGAAAAAGGTCAGATTCTGATGGATTCGTCGGATATAAAATATCTGTTTGAAGAAGATGATGGTTCAGTGTGGTTTGATTTGGCCAACGATGCCTATTACGGAGAAATGGAATACGAGGTGAAATACAAAAAGTCGGTTGCAAAATTTAAATGGCTTTTTGTTGATTTTGAAACACTTGAAGACATCTGCAAAAAAGCAGGATTGAAATGTGAGAAAATAGTATCGGGTGAGAATTTTGATTACCTGGCAAGGATAAAAAATC
>Ga0210024_1001700_pt1 | contig 19622 bp, 22 predicted proteins | sample CryGeymeta201525_FD_183988 | JGI IMG/M metagenome (GOLD analysis project Ga0210024, IMG submission 183988) | Groundwater microbial communities from Crystal Geyser aquifers in Utah, USA - Crystal Geyser metaG 2015-25 (SPAdes) (version 2) | ecosystem: Environmental > Aquatic > Deep subsurface >...
AAAAATGGGAAAGTTACAAATACGTTGAATGTCAAAAATTGAATGGTAATGGGTCCTGCATTGAAGCAAGAAAAGAAAAGGCATTTGAATTAACACTACCTGAAGCTCCGGAAGGCCTTCATAGATTAGCAATTCCAGTTTGTATCGGTTGTCAGAACGAGGATACTTTCAAAGAAGACGCCAGATTTTATTCAAATGAATTCACAATTAAGGAGGAAAAAGTTGAAACCGCCAATTGGAAGACTTATGCCAGCACGAATTTGGGAGTAAGTTTCAAATATCCCGACGGTACAAAAATTATAGAAGAAAATGATTTTATTCAAATTAATAATTGGGAAATAAAAGTCTATAAAAATGAAAACAAGAAACCCCTAAAAGAATGGTTTGAGTCTGTTTTTGATAGAGCGAGAAATTCACAGTGTGAGTTTATGGAATCTAATATAAAAGTTGGTGATTACCAGGCGAATTTAATCAGCACTGGCTCTGCAGAAGAGGCTTGTGATAATGGAGGATATTATGCAATAAGCCATACAAACTCTTCAGTTGTAAAAGTAATACTTGGTCACGACCCCCTGGGGGATTTTTCTCAAATACTTTCTACTTTTAGGTTTTTGGAATAAAATAATTAAAACTACGCCCGGTAGTGAAAATTCGACTGCTGCCGGGTAGCAATATAAAATAATTTTAGTCGAATTTCTACTACCGGGTATGCCAAAAATAATTCAGGAGAGGGAAAAGTGCATTGGCTGAAAATATGAATAAAAAATATCAAAAAGAGATTAAAAAAATAACTCAACAAATTGTAGAAAAATACAAGCCAGAAAAAATCATTCTCTTTGGCTCTTTTGCCCATGGAAGGCCCAAGGAAAATAGCGATGTAGATTTAGTTGTGATTAAAAAAACAAGAAAGAGATTTATGAGGCGACTCTTTGAAATTTGTCAACACATTGAATCAGAAATGGGTACAGATATTTTGGTTTACACTCCAAAAGAATGGGAAGAGGCCTTAGATGAAGAAAATTATTTTATAAAAGAGATTTCAAAAAAGGGAAAATTAATCTATGCGAAGTAAAATTAAAAATAAACGAATTATTTTTGGTTGGCTTCGAAAGGCTGAGGACGATTTAAGTTTTGCAAAAAGAACTTTAGAGGAAACAGATTTTTACGACCATGTATGTTATTTATCTCAGCAGGCGGTTGAAAAATACTTAAAGGCAATAATAATAATTCAAAAAGGTGGGATAACTAAAAAAGAGAAAACCCATAACTTAATTTATTTGAGCAAGATTTGTGAGAAATCTATAAACCTAAAAGATTTTAGAGAATCTTTAAGGGTTTTAAGCGAGGCCTATATTTCAGCAAGATATCCATCAAATGGATATTCTAAAGCTTACAAAGAAGATGCTGAAAAATGTTATAAAAGTGTCGAGGAACTCATTGATTTCATAAAAAGTAAAATAGACTTGAGTATTTATTATCAATAATTTATATATGGTAAAAAATAAAATAGAAACATGGCAAAAATAATTCAGGAGAGGGAAAAGTGCATTGGCTGTGGGTCTTGTGCGGCATTGTGTCTGAAATTTTTTGAGATGGCAGACGACGGGAAGGCAAAGCTTTTGAATTCGGAGAAAAATGCCGAAGGGAATGATGAGTTGGAAGTAGAAAAAGTTGAGTGCGCTCAAGAAGCAGCCGATGCCTGCCCCGTACAAATCATCCACATCATTAAGTAAACAATAAACAGTGAACAATGAACAAACCCCTTTTAAAGGTTTTTTGCTCTTTGTTTTCTGTTCGCTGATTTGATGTTAAGTTTAACTGCGAAAATTCGTAAAGAAGTTGGGAAAAAAGTAAAATCGTTAAGAAAAAAAGGTATAATACCCGGAATTTTGTACGGTCCGGGGATTAAAAACCTGCCCCCCACCACTTTTCCAAAAAATGGTGCTGTCAAGCGAAAAACAAAAAAAGTGGTGGGGGGTGTACCTTTGGAAATTGATTCAAAAGAATTTGAGAAAATTTTAAAAGAAGCAGGTGAAAGTTCTTTAATTAAACTGCAAGTTGGAGATGAAAAAAAGAACAAAGAATTTATAGTTTTGATTCACGAGATTGAAAGAGACCCTTTGACTTTAAAACCAATCCATATTGATTTTTATCAGCCGAGATTGAAAGAAGAGGTTGAAGCACTGGTACCCTTAATTTTTGAGGGCGAGTCGAAAGCAGTCAAAGAATTTGGCGGGACTTTGGTGAAAAATATTTCTGAAGTCAAAGTTAAAGCCCTTCCTCTGAATTTGCCAAAAGAAATTAAGGTGAGCATTGAGAAATTGAGAACTTTTGAAGATGAAGTTTTTGTTTCTGATTTAAAATTGCCGGAGGGAGTAAAAGTTTTAAAAGACCCCCGGGAAATTGTTGCCTTTGCGGCACCACCAGAAAAAGTTGAAGAAGAATTGGAAAAACCAATCGAAGAAAAAGTGGAAGAGGTGGAAAAAGTAGAGAAAAAGAAGGAAAAAGAGGCAGAAGGAGAAATAGAAAGCGAGGGAAAAGAAAAAAAGATTTAAACCCAGTATGACAAGTTCGAATTTTTAGCTGAAAAGACAGGACTGATAAAAAGATTTTTCTTACTCTTTGTTAGATATTTTAGGTAGAGATATTCTTAGGATTGAAATTCTATTTCAATCCTGTTCGAACTTGCTCTACTGGGTAAAGCTCTTGTTATGTTCTCTAAACCTTCAAAGACCAAATTTTATAAAGCCCTTATTTTTTCGTTAATTGCGATTTTATTTTTTCTTAATTTTTCGGTCTGGGGTGAAGAAAATTTAGAAGAGATTTGCCAACTGGAAAAAATTGAAGAACAAAGCAAAATTCTCTCTAAAGAAGAATATCGGAAATTATTGGAGAAATGCCAAAAATATTATGAAGAAAAAAGCGAACAGATTGAAAAAGACATTTCCCAAACCGAAAAGGAAAGGAAAACTCTCCAGAATCAAATTTCAATTTTAAAAAATAAAATCAAAAATTTGGATTATCAGATTTATCAATCGAATTTAATGATTGAAGACCTGAAGCTTCAGATTGGGGATACCGAAAATTCAATCCAGAAAAATTCCGAAAAAATTTCTAACCTAAAGGATAAATTAAAAACAATTTTAAGATTGATTTATAAAGAAGACCACCGTTCATCTTTGGAGATTTTGTTGGCCGAGACAAAACTTTCGGATTTTTTTGACAACCTGATGGCTTTGGAAAAAGTTTCTTCAAAAAATCAGGAATTACTAAAGGAAATTAAAACTCTTAAATCTTATTTAGAAGAACAAAAAGTATCTTTAGATGCCGAAAGGGAGGACCTAGAAAAGGCGGTTCAAGTTCAAACACTTCAAAAGCAAGAAAGCGAGAAAACAAAACAAGAAAAAGATTATTTTCTAAAGTTAACAGAGACCGAATACCAAAAATATCTGAGAGAAAAAGAAGAAAGCCAAAAAAGAGTAGCCGAAATTAGAAAGAGAGTTTTTGAATTGATAGGGATACCCGAAGCTCCCACCTTTGGCGAGGCATACGAAATTGCCAAGTATGTTGAACAAATTACCGGAGTAAGACCGGCACTTTTATTAGCCGTTTTAACTCAAGAATCGAACATCGGGAAAAATGTTGGCCAGTGTTATTTAAAAAACTCTCAGACTGGAGAAGGAGTTGCCATTCAAAATGGGAGAAAAATAGCCAGGGTTATGAACCCCCAGCGAGATGTACCGCATTTTTTAACTATTACTAAAGAATTGGGCAGAGATCCTTTCAACACCCCGGTTTCTTGTCCCATGGAATATGGTTGGGGTGGGGCAATGGGACCGGCTCAATTTATCCCTTCAACTTGGATTTTCTATAAAGAAAAAATCCAGGCGATTACCGGAAAGACACCCGATCCCTGGAATATTAAAGATGCCTTTCTGGCCGCTGCTTTATATTTGAAAGATTATGGCGCTTTGAATCAAACTTACGAATCCGAGTGGAAAGCAGCCATGATTTACTTTTCCGGCACCACCAACAGAAAATTTAGATTTTATGGAGATTCGGTAATGCAAATTGCCGGTCAATACGAGAAAGATATTAGCGAAATTGAAAAATTAGCCAAAATGTAAAGAGAGTAATTTTAGTTTTCGGTCCTAAGATTTTTTTCCAAGGTAGAGATCATTGGTTCCAGTTTTCCTTCCATAATTTCTTCTAAATTGTGCCAGCTTTTTTTGATACGGTGATCAGTTAATCTGTCTTGGGGGAAATTATAGGTTCTGATTTTTTCTGCTCTTTTTGCCCAGCCAATCTGGGTTTTTCTCTCTTTTGATCGTTTCATTTTTTCTTTTTCTCTTATTTTTTCCGAAAGCCGAGCCTCCAAAATTGATAGGGCATTTTCCTTATTTTGGGCTTGGTTTCTTTCGGTTTGAGAAGTAACTACCAAGCCGGTTGGCAAATGCGAAATTCTGACCGCGGTTTCTTTTTTATTTACATATTGACCGCCGGGACCTGAAGCTCGATAAAAATCAATTTTTAAATCCTCGGGTCTAATTTTAATTTCGGTTTTCTTTGGTTTGGGTAAAATGGCTACGGTCGCCGTGGAGGTATGAACTCTTCCGGCCTTTTCGGTTTTGGGTATTCTTTGAACCCGATGGACCCCGGCTTCGTATTTCATTTTCGAATAAACCTCTCCATCCCTTAATTCAAAGATCATCTCTTTAAATCCTCCCAATTCAGTTTGATGTGAGTCCAAAACTTTTGTTTTCCAATCTTGCGATTTGGCATACTTGGTGTACATTTTGAATAAATCAGCCGCAAATAATGCCGCTTCTTCTCCGCCTGTCCCAGCCCTGATTTCAACAATAACCGTGCCAAGTTTAGAGGGACTGTCCCTCTCCTGTCCCTCATCTTGTAGCTCATTTTGAAGCTCTTTTTCTAAAATCTTTACTCTTTCTTTCAGCTGGGTTATTTCTGCCTCGGCTAAGGCAATGAGTTCCGGATCCTCTTTTGCCGAAATTATTGATTTGTTTTCTTCAATTTTATTTCTTAATTCCTCGAGTTCTTTTTCTTTTCCAATAATTTTTTCCAAATAAACCTTTCTTTTAATTAGTTCCTCAAATTTTTCCTTGCCCGCCGTAGCTTTAGCGGAGGCGGGCCAATCTGAAATCAACTCAGGGTCCCTGAGTTGCTGGATTAAGGTTTCGTACTCTTTTTTGATAGTTTCAAGGTCAGTCATAAAAATTCAGATTTACAGTGAGTATTTGAAATTAGAAAATAGTTGTTAGAAATTAGAAAATAGTTATGGAAATTGGAAAATAGAAAATGGTTAACTAATTTCCAATTTCTATTTTCTATTACTAATTTCTAATTTCCATTAACCAATTTCTATTTTCTCCTTTTTCTCATTTCTTCTTTCTTCACTAATCTTTTTCTAAACTTTTCAACCCTCCCCATCTTATCAACAATTTTTTCCTTACCAGTGTAAAAAGGATGACATTTTGAACAAATCTCAATCTCCATAAATTCCTTTGTTGAGCCTATAGTGAATGTATTACCGCAGGCGCATTGAACCCTAGCATTAGGATAATATTTAGGATGGACATTTGGTTTCATAATTTTATATTAGCAAATTTAATTTATTAATCAAGTCTTGATTTGCTTTTGCGTTAATGCTATTATTTAAAATAATTTAAATATGGCTGAAACCAAAGAAAAAATAAAAGAAAGTGATTTCGGAATTAACCTTGAAGAGATGGCAAGGGCGGGTTTGCATTTTGGCCACCGGACCTCAAAATGTCATCCTAAAATGAAGCCCTTTTTGGCTGGGGTTAAAAATACCATTCACATCATTGATCTTGAAAAAACGGCTCAAAAATTGAAAGAGGCATTAAAATTTATTCAAGAATTTATTTCGGAAAATAAAATTTTATTAATAGTTGGGACAAAAATTCAAATCAAGGATTTGGTAAAAGAAGTTGCCACCGAGTTAAATTTGCCTTATGTTAATGAAAGATGGCTGGGCGGAACCTTTACTAATTTCGAGGTCATTAAAAAAAGAATTGATTATTTTAAGGATTTAGAAAAGAAAAGGATAGAAGGGGCTTTTGAAAAATATACGAAAAAAGAAAAGGCCCAGATTGATCAAGAAATAAAAGATTTGGAAATTAAATTTGGCGGATTAAAGAATTTAGAAAGATTGCCCGATGCTATTTTCGTTTTAGATATGAGAAAAGATGAGACAGCCATCAGGGAGGCAAAAAGAAAAGGAATAAAAATCATAGGAATCGCTCATACCAATGTTGATCCTACCCTAGCCGATTATCCTATTCCGGCTAGTGACGATGCCATCAGCTCAGTTAAGTATATTTTGGAAAAGGTAAAAGAAGTGATACTTAAAGCAAAGCAGAGAACAGAAAACAAAGAACAAAAATCAAAGAACAAAGAACAATAAAAATCTGTTTATTGTTCACTGTTTACTGCTTTTTAATTATGGTTTCCATTGACCAACTCAAACAACTTCGTGAGGCAACTGGAATTTCTATCGCTGAGTGTAAAAAAGCTCTGATTGAAGCGAAAGGCGATTTAGAAAAGGCAAAGGAAATCTTAAAAAAATGGGGTAAAGAATTTGCCCAAAAACAGTCGGGAAGGAAAGCAAGGGAGGGGATTGTCGCCACTTATTTACATCCCAACCAAAAAATTGGTGTTATCTTAGAATTAAATTGCGAAACAGATTTTGTTGCCAAATCTGAAGATTTTCAAAATTTGGCTCACGAACTATGTTTGCAAATTGCATCAATGAACCCTCCGGATACAGATTCTCTTTTTTTGCAGCCCTGGATAAAAGACGAAACAAAAACCGTAAAAGAATTAATGGAGAGTTATGTCGCTAAGTTCGGAGAGAATATTTTAATAAAAAAATTTAATAGATACGAAATATGAAACCTTACGAATTATTCGTAACGGAAACTGAAAATTCGTAAATTCGTACACCAGTTTCCGTAAATTCGTAATTCGAAACTATTCGTAATTCGTAGGAAATTAAAAACATGGCAGAACTAATAGCTATTCTTATTTTGTTAAGTAGCGTCATTGGTATGGGCGTGATTACTTTTCGAAAAATTCCAGTTCTGGTTCAATTACCGGAAATTTCTCCTAGCCCCGCTTTTAATACTCGGATTCGAAAAATCTTAGAGAAAATTAGAATTGCCAAACATTTTAAATTACCATCATTTGAAATTTTTCTGCAAAAAATTCTCTCTAAAATCAAAATTCTAACTCTAAAAATCGAAACCAAGACCGAAAGCTGGCTCCGGAAGTTAAGAGAAAAAACCCAAAAAAAGAAAGAAAACGAGAAATATTGGCAGGAACTCAAAAAATCGATCGATGAAGAAAAACCAGGAAATAATAAAAATAGGAAAGGGGTCGGGGACGCTTAGCGTCCCCGTATAGGAAAACAGGCTTTCGCCGACCTGCCCGCCATCGGCTATGCCGAAGGCATTGCAGGCGGGAGGCGAAAACGTTAGAAACCGTGGGTTGGGGCCCAAGCGAAGCTTGGGAGGGTGGTGGGCGGGTCGTAGTCTAAGGAGCGGAGCGACGCCGGAGTAGCTCAACAGCAGAGCAGCGCTTTTGTAAAGCGAAGGTTTGGGGGTGCAAGTCCTCTCTCCGGCTCTTTAAAATGGAGGAAGTGATTTTGGTTAATAAAAAAGATGAACAAATTGGGACCGGAGAAAAGTTGAAAGTCCACCGCGAGGGAAAACTCCATCGCTGTTTTTCAATTCTTATTTTTAACTCCGAAGGCGAATTGCTTATTCAGCAAAGGGCAAAATCCAAGTATCATTCTCCCGGGCTCTGGTCAAATACCTGTTGCTCCCATCCTCGGCCCGGAGAAGATTTAAAAACAGCTACCAAAAGAAGATTAAAAGAAGAAATGGGAATAAAATGTGATTTAAAAGAAATTTTTAGTTTTATTTATCGGGCAAAAAGTGGAAAATGGATTGAGCATGAATTTGACCATGTTTTTGTGGGAAAATTTGATAGCAATCCAAAACTGAACAAAAAAGAGGTTCAGGATTTCAAATGGATAAATCTTCAAGAATTAAAAAAAGATCTAAAAGAGCATCCTCGAAAATATACCTTTTGGTTCAAGCGCATTTTAGAGCTTTATGGTAAAGAGTTTTAAAAATTATTTTAGGTTTTTGAGGGTTAAGGACTGGCGGGCTTATTTTTTAATCGCTTTATTTGGTTTTTTGTTTTCCAAAGGATTTTTGTTTCCTTTCAAAGATATTATTATTTTCTGGGCGATTGTTTTATTGCTTTTGGCTTTTGGTTTTTCGGTTAACGATGTTTTTGATACAAAAGAAGATAAATATCATTTAGAAAAAGAAAATCTCTTGGTCAGTCAAAAGATAAGTTTTTCCAAGGGTTTGGCTTTTTCAATTTTTTTGGGAATTTCCGGTTTGGCTTTATCGGCCTTTTTTGGTTTGAGAATTTTTTTATTTTGTTTGGCGGCATTTCTTTTAGGTTTTTTTTACTCCGCTCCGCCGATCAGATTTAAAGGAAGACCTTTTTTAGATTTAATTTCCCACGGACTATTTGCCGGGGCTCTTATTTTTTTCTTTCCGGTTTTGGTTTTTAATAAAAAATTAGATTTTTTCCATTATTTAATCGGTTTTTCATTTTTTTATCTTTCGGCAATGGCCGAACTGAGAAATCATCTGGAAGATTATGGAACCGATAAAAAAGCCGGTTTGAAAACTGTGGTTGCCGTTTTGAAATATCAAATTTCAAAAGGTTTGTTGGATTTCTTGGCTATTTTTTTTCCCTTAATTCTTTTTCCAGTTTTTTTATCAATTTCATTAAAATATCTCTTTTTATTTTTAATTTTGACTGCCATTTTCCTCTTTTTCTTTTTATTCAGAAAAAATTATAAAAGTTTAAAGAATTACCGGATAATGGATATTTATGTTATTTTTTCTTTTGGCTTGCTTTTAATAGCGGCGCCATGATGGTTCAAAAACAAAAAATTGAAGATTCGATTAATAGGGCAATAGATTTTCTTTATAAAAATCAGTTACCTTGGGGAGAGTTTAAAACTTATGCTGCTTGGAACCCTTGGTTTTTAGCCGGCTCTTTTGATAACTCGCCCTTTGTCACTACTTTTGTTTTGTATTCCCTAAAAGATATTCAAGATGAGAAAGTGAAAACAATGACCAAAAAAGCCATTGATTTTTTATTAAGCAAGCAGGAAAAAGGGGGTGTTTGGAGATTTTGGACCTCTAAAAACAAAAAACAAATACCGCCGGATTTGGACGATATTTCAACTACATCTTTTGTTCTGAAACTAAATAATGTTAATTTTGATGATAATTTACAATTGATATTAAATAACAAAAATAAAGATGGTTTATTTTTAACTTGGCTAATGGACGAAAAATATAAAAAGAGTATTTTTTGGCGGTTGGTTGAAAAAAATGTTGATTGCGTTGTCAATACCAATGTTTTATTATATTTAGGCCAAAATGACCCCCGGGTTTGCTCTTATATTAATCAAATAATAAATTCTAATAAATTTCGTTCAATTTATTATCCCAGTAAATTAGCTTTGTTTTATGCAGTTTCCCGGGCATTTAAAAACAATATTACTTGTTTTGAAAAAAGTAAGGATAAAATCATAAAATCTATTTTAATTTCAGAAAAGAAACCGGGTGTTTTTGGTAATGAATTGGAGAGGGCCCTGGCTTTGAACACTTTATTTAATTTTAATTATTGTGGCAAAGAGATTGATTCGGGGATTAATTATTTATTGAAAAAACAATTAACAAGCGGTTCTTGGGAAAAAGCCGTTTTCTTTTTAGGTCCTCCTTTTTGGTTTTTGCCTACTCCGCCCCGGTATCGCTATTATGGCTCGGAAGAATTAACAACCGCTCTTTGTATTGAAGCCCTGAAAAATTATTTACCCCGTTAGAAATTTTTGATTCCAAAGTATTTTCTAACATTGATCTATATTGTATCAATTATGGTTTTACCTAATTCATAAGAGTGTAAAATTTCTAATGGGGTCTACTTCAGTGGGAAAAACATTTGAAACAATTATTGTGGGAGCGGGACCCGGAGGTTTGATGGCCGGCCGATATTTAAAAGACGCTTTGATTTTGGAACAAAAAGAGGAAATCGGAAAACCAATTCAATGTGCCGAGGGATTGTCAAAAAGGTTTTTAGATAGGTATGAAATTAAGCCCGACCCAAACTGGATTTCGGCGATTGTTGATAATACTCAAATAGTTTTGCCAAACAAAAAAGTAATTAATTTTTTTGCCAAAGGAGAACTTTACATTATTGATAGAACAAATTTTGAAAAATTCTTGGCCGGCCAATGCCGGGCCCAAATCCAACTTAAAAACAGAGTAATTGACATTGAAAGAGAAAATGAAATCTGGAAAATAAAGACCGAAAAGGGTGAAATTTTTAAATCCAAATATCTAATCGGCGCCGACGGACCGCTTTCAATAGTCAGAAGAAAAGTTTTCAAAAAAGAGATTAGAATTTTACCTTGTATTGAATACTTGGTAAAATTGGAAAAAGAACTAAATACTTCTGAAATTAAAGTATATTTTGACAAAGAAAAACTTCCTTCCGGTTACGCCTGGATTTTTCCAAAATCAAATCATTCGGCTAATATCGGTCTGGGAATTGTCGGCAAAGGTAATCTTAATTTAATATTTAAGGATTTTTTGGAAAATACGGTCAAAAAAGAATTCGGGAATTATGAATTGTTAGAGAATAAAAGCGGGCCGGTTCCTTGGGAAGGGGCTTTAATAAAAATGGTGAAAGACAATGCCCTTTTGGTTGGAGATGCCGCAGGTTTAGTTAATCCAATTTCCGGTGGAAGAATCGGTAATGCTATGATTTCAGGAGAGACGGCGGCTAAATCAATTCTTTCTGGAGATATTAATTCCTATGAATTAAAAATTAAATCCCTTCCCGATTTTAGCGATAATTTATTTTTAGCCCAGAGAATTTTGTATTCCCTTGATAATCAAACCTTCAATGAAATCGGAGAAGTTTTAGAAAGGGTCGGAGGGAATATTCTTAAGTTTAAAAACCCTGAGGTCATTTCCGCTTTTTTAACCAAACCAAATTTAAGAAAAAATATTCCTAAATTTCTTAAACTTTATTCCATTTATAAAAAATATAAACCCAGTATGACAAGTTCGAATTTTTAGCTGAGAAGACAGGACTAATAAAAAGATTTTTCTTACTCTTTGTTAGATATTTTAGGTAGAGATATTCTTAGGATTGAAATTCTATTTCAATCCTGTTCGAACTTGCTCTACTGGGCAAAGATTCATATGGCAAATCAAATTAAAATAAACCCCGTTAGAAGTCCGCATCGAAGATGCGACAATCGCCTTCAGCGATTTACTTCTAACGGGGTAAAAAAAGGGGATATCATGGATTATCTGGAAAAATTAAAACCAGAAATTGATAAAATTATTGAAAAGTACCTACCCAAGAAGGCAACTAAAAAATGGTTAGATTTTGCTTTTGGAAAGGCTCATTATTCTTTTGATTTGAGAGCGGCTCAAGGGGCTTTGGCAAAACCGATTTGGGACTTTTTAAACCGCGGCGGGAAAAGATGGCGACCAGTTTTGTTTTTATTAGTCACTGAAGCCATCGGTGGCGACATCAAAAAAGTAAAAGATTTTGTAGTCATTCCAGAACTGGCGCATGAGGGGTCAATAATCACCGATGATCTTGAAGACCAAAGCGAAACGAGAAGAGGCAAACCCTGTCTTCATTTGATTTTTGGAGTTGATATCGCTACGAATGCCGGAAACTTTTTATACTTTTTACCTCTTTTAGCTTTAATAAAAAATCGAAATAAATTTAAACCAGAAATTTTAGTCAGGGCTTACGAAATTTATATCCAAGAAATGATAAATTTGAGTTTGGGTCAGGCAACCGATATTTATTGGCATAAAGGATTAGCCAAAGAAATTGATGAAAATCAATATCTTCAAATGTGTGCTTTTAAAACCGGTTGTCTTTCAAGGATGGCTGCAAAATTGGCAGTAGTGCTTTCCGAAGGCAGCGAGGATTTAGCCGAAAAAATTGGTCGAGTGGCCGAAGCAGTCGGGATTGCTTTTCAAATTCAAGATGATATCTTGAATTTAACCGGCGAAGAATTTGCCAAAAGAAAAGGAGGGCTGGGAGAAGATATAACCGAAGGGAAGAGGAGTTTGATGGTTATTCATACCTTGGGAAAAGCAAACAAAAAAGATAGGAAAAGACTGATAGAAATTTTAAATCTCCATACAAAAAATCAAAAAATAAGAAACGAAGCGATTGGAATTATTAAAAAATATGGTTCGGTTGAATATGCCAAAGAGAGGGCAAAGAATTTAATTCAAAAAGCCTGGCAAGATGCCGGGAAATTACTGCCGGAATCTTTGGCTAAGAACCGTTTAAATGAATTCATAAATTATTTAATTGAGAGAAGAATTTAAAGAAGGACTTGACAAGGTTTCTTGATTGACTAAAATGAAGATAGGAAATTAATAATACAAAGACATGGAAACAACTGGCGGGTAATAAAACATACAAATTGAAGACATCAAATAAGACCGTGAAGGTGTCTAGGAAAAACGGATGTCTTCACGGTTTTATTTTCGGGAAATTGATTGATGGGAAAGTACCTTGAAAATTAAATATCGAATAAACCCAGTAAGACAAGTTCGAACTTGCTCTACTGGGTAAAGTTTGTTTGTTAAGTGAAGGCCCGATTCTATTTTTTTTGAGGATTTGATCCTGGTCCAGGATGAACGCTGGCGGCGTGGATAAGGCATGCAAGTCGTACGGTCGTTCGCTTCGCTCACTGCAGCGATGCCAATATACGAATGCATACTAATGATACGAATAATAAAAATCTGTAGTCATTAGTATAATTAGTATCAATTAGTATATTAGTATCGATATAGCGAGCGGAGCGAGCGATAGTGGCGAACTGGTTAGTAACACGTGGGTAACCAACCCCCGCCACGGCCATAGCTCATCGAAAGATGGGGTAATAGCCGATGGTCCCCCCACCACTTTATGCGGATTTCCAATTCGTTTATGACCTTGGTATTTAGATTAAGGTTATAAAACTTGTTTTTGAAGTCCATATAAAGTGGTGGGGGGTAAAGGTCTTCCGCAAGGAAGGCCGGGAGGGGATGGGCCCGCGGCCTATCAGCTAGTTGGTGAGGTAATGGCTCACCAAGGCAATGACGGGTAGGTGGCCCGAGAGGGTGGTCGCCAACAAGGGCACTGAGACATGGGCCCTACTCCTACGGGAGGCAGCAGTCGAGAATATTGGTCAATAGGGGAAACCCTGAACCAGCGACGCCGCGTGCTCGAGGAAGCCCTTCGGGGTGTAAAGAGCTTTTGCGCGAGAAGAACCCCCCACCACTTTTCGTGAAAATTTTTCGAAGTGGTTAAACTAACTACGGATTACAAAATTCGTGGAAAGTGGTGGGGGGTGACGTTATCGCGCGAATAAGGGGGTGCTAATTCTGTGCCAGCAGCAGCGGTAAGACAGAACCTCCAAGCGTTATCCGGATTTATTGGGCGTAAAGCGTCCGTAGGCGATTTGGTAAGTTTAGTGTTAAAGGCCTTGGGCTCAACCTGAGGAATGCGCTAAATACTGCCAGAATAGAGGGCGTTAGGGGCTGATGGAACGGCAGGTGTAGGGGTGAAATCCGTTGATATCTGCCGGAACACCAAAAGCGAAGGCATTCAGCTAGGACGGCCCTGACGCTGAGGGACGAAAGCGTGGGGAGTAAAAAGGATTAGATAAATCCCGTTCCGGCTCCATAAAACGGAACAAAGGGTGTCCCTCCCGACGGTGACGTCGGGATGCGCATCTAGCTATATCGGGGAAGCCCGTCAGTCGGCGGGTAATCCCGAGGGAAGCAAGCGTGCCCGGCACGTATTTGCCCCGTAGAGACTAAGCGTGAAAATCTTTTTAGATTTTTGCCAACGCTGGACCCGCAAAAATTTTCTTAAAAGAAAATTTCGGCGGGATGATATAGTCCGATCCTCCGAGCAATCGGAGCGCAAAAGTAAAAAATTTGACCCTTGTAATCCACGCCCTAAACGATGGACACTGGCCGCTCGAAGTGTCGACCCTTCGGGTGGCGAAGCTAACGCGTTAAGTGTCCCGCCTGGGAAGTACGGCCGCAAGGCTAAAACTCAAAGGAATAGACGGGGGCTCACACAAGCGGTGGACCATGTGGCTCAATTCGACGACAAACGAGGAACCTTACCAGGGCTTGAAATTCTGTTGAAAGTTCGCCGAAAGGCGAATCTACCCACAAGGACAACAGGACAGGTGCTGCATGGTTGATGCTTTAAGAAAAGCATACGACCCTTTCTAGAGTAATCTAGATTGAAAAACCAGCTCATAACGGTGAAACCCGAATTCTTTAATGATATAATTAAAGAATGGGTAATACCGTGGGAAGTGCGAGTACTAATTTTTGTAATTTCTTCTCGAACGAGGACGATGCTTACATTCTTGGTCTTTGGTGCGCCGATAGTTATTGGTGGGCGAGTTCGATTGGATTAAGTAATACAGATTCTGATTTAATTGAGATATTTAGAGAATTTTTAAAGAAATTTTTTCCAGAAAATAGGATAAAATTTAACCGGAACCATTTATTCGTTAATAGTAGGCCCTTATTAAGAGAATTTACTTCTGCCGAGAATAGAGTGAGTGATTTAAAGGACACTAAAATTATCCGAGCCTATCTTGCTGGACGTTTTGATGGCGATGGCTCAATTGATAAAAATCTGCGAAGCGACTGCCGGATTGTTTATGGAAGAAAAAGCGAAGCAGAAATAGATAGAAAACTTCTCGAAAGAATTGGTATTAAGAAGGTAAAAGTTTATTATTACCAGTCCGCAAAAACCTTCTGTCTATATATTTCTCGTTACGAAGTAAATAAATTTTTAGAAAGCATTTCACCTCATTCAATGAAGTTGCAAAAATTAGTACTCGCATTCCGTAGAGACTTAACTCTCTTGGGCAAGAGAGTTTAATGGAATAAATTTCCATTACACGCTGGTTCCCATTTCTGGTAGTTGGAAGAAGGAGGGATAAAAATGAAATATGAAATAAAATATGTTAGTATATGGCGAGAGAAAGAAGCGATAGTTTGCACAAAAGAAATTGAGGCTAGTAGCGACTCCGAAGCAATAGAAATTGCTCGTAAGTTTGTAGGAGAATTTAATTCACGGAAAAATACTCTTGAAAAATTTAAACTCCGAGGAGTTATAAGAATCGATCAAGAGAAAAAGACCACAAAAGTACTTTAAAGTAAGGAAAGAAAGTGCTCTCTTTCCCTCTTTTTTCCAGCTACCAACCCTGCCAAAATTTTAAAAAAATTTAGGCGGGTGAATGGGAAATGGTATAGTCCATACCGAAAGTAATTTCGGACGCATATGGTCGTCAGCAGGTGTCTTGAGATGCTCCCTTCAATGGGGAAACCTGCGCAACCCTCATCCTATGTTTGCTTGGCTCCTCACCTTCGTTCGGAGTTATCCTACGAAATTACGAAACCGTACGAAATTACGAAAAAAATAAATTTCGTATTTTCGTAAAAAATTCGTACTTTCGTAGGAAACAGCGACGAGCGGAAGCGAGGAGCTGGGATGTCATAGGAAACTGCCTCGGATAACGGGGAGGAAGGTGAGGATGACGCCAAATCAGCACGGCCCTTTGACGCCCTGGGCTGCACACGTGGTACAATGGCTGCTACAAAGGGTCGCAAAGCGGTAACGCGGAGCTAATCCCATCAAAAGCAGTCTTAGTTCGGATTGAGGTCTGCAACCCGACCTCATGAAGCCGGAATCGCTAGTAACCGTGAATCAGCCACGTCACGGTGAATATGTTTCTGAGCCTTGTACTCACAATAAACGCGCTCGGCAGGTACACAAACCAGAGAGTTAAAATCTCTCCCTTCGTTGGCTCAACGAAGAGTAGCTGAAAGACAATCATTTGCCGCGAGGTAAATGATGGAGGGTCTGGATGCAAATGATAGCCCGAATCATAAAGAGCTAGTCGACCCATGGAGGGGGCGGTGAGCGTGGGGAAGACCAATTTCACCGGCTCGATTCGGGATGTCAAGAATGGTTCATGTATTGACCCGAGGAGATCTGGCGTGGTATAATGAAACTGACGCCGCGTCAGAAGTCAGCTGAATCATAGTACTGGACACAAAATTTTGTGTGTTCAGGAAGGGTTCACTCTAATGTAATGTTAAACCCAAATTATATAGTTGGTTTAGTAGATGGAGAAGGTAGCTTCACCGTTTACATTCGAAATCCTGATCTTAAAAAGAAAGTAAAGAGACGAACAAAGGCCGAACCGAGATTTTATTTGAAACTTATAGAAAAAGATAAAGATATTCTGTATGAATTAAAAGATTTCTTCGGTTGTGGAAATGTATATTTCCAGGTAGATAAACGGAAAAATCATCAAAATTGTTATCGCTACGAAGTGGCGAATCGAAATGACTTAGAGAAAGTTATTATCCCTTTTTTCAAGAAACATCAATTGAAATTAGCATCAAAAAGAAAAGATTTTGAGATATTTTGTAGAATAATGAAGGGAATCAGGCAAAGAAAGCATTTTACCAAGTCAGGATTGAGAAGATTATATTTCCTTAAGCAAAAAATGCATTAGAGCTCGCCCGGTGCGGGAAATCCGCTCGCCGAGGTGGGAACGTCAACTCTAAGTTTCTAGAGGATAATCGCCCGTCAACCCAAGCAAGCTGGGAATGGCCGAAGTGCCCCGAAAGGGGAGCTAAGCCAAGCTCAGTAAGAAGGGGTAAGTCGTAACAAGGCACGGGTAGCGGAAGCTGCTCGTGGATCATTCAATTTAAAAGTGTTGACTAAATTTGAGGGAGGAGAGCTCTGATCTCAAATTTAGGGTGTTGATCTCGGAGCCCAAAATTGAGATTATCGGGCCTTCACTTAGCAAAACAAACTTTCAAAATCGCACGGGACAAAATCCGTGTTTTCTGTTTTTAAAAAATCGAAATTTTGTTATAATGATTGAAGATTCGAGAAAAATTTGTTAATATATTTTAATATGCCCCTAGCTAAAAAATTAATTAAATTTTTGTCTAAAATAAAATACGAGCCAATTTCACATCGGACGGTTTACACTGCCTTTGATAAATCTCAGACATTGAGAGTTCCGGAGAAAATTGTTGGGAAAACCCTGGTCATCAAAATGGATGGAGATTTTGTTCTGGTTTTGATTTCCGCCCATCAGATTTTGGACATTAAAAAATTTTTGAAGACCGCGAATAGTTGGCTGAAGCAAAAAATAACCAAAAATTCGCATGGGCGCATTCGGATTGCCGAAGCCCGAAGGGCGAAGGCGCGCTATTCGCATGCTAATTTTGCCACCGAGGCCTGGATGAAGAAAAATCTCAAAGGGGCCCGGGTTGGGGCTATTCCGCCTCTTGGAAATTTGTGGGGACTGCCTACCTTTATTGAAAAATCTTTATTGAACCAGCCAAAAATAATTATTAATGGCGGAGATTATAATTCCTCAATAAAAATTGGTCCAGCCTCTTTGAAAAAAATAATACCGGATTTGGTAATTGGAAGTTTTGGTAAAACCCGGAAGTAAAAATTCGCATATAATTCGTCCCAGTAGTAGAGCGGAGCTCACTACGGGACAGCCCCGAAGTGAAAGTTCCTTTCTACTTCTGGGGCGCATAAAATTCGCATCCTAATTCGTGTATTTTTAGTTTAATGTACTATCGACTTTTTTCTAAGATTTATGAAATGGGAGCCAGACAGATGTGCCTTGACTGCCAGGGTTTTATCAAAGAAGGTTCAAAAATTTTAGATTTAGGATGCGGATCGGGAATTGCCGCCAAATATTTTCAAGATTTCTTTAAAGCAAAAGTTTTTGGCGTTGATATTAGAGATAATAGATTAGTTAAAATTCCTTTTAAAATCATCGATGGTCAAGATCTCCCCTTTGAAAATAACTCTTTTGATGTTGTGTTGATAAATTATGTTTTACATCATTGTGAAGATCCGGAGGTGGTATTAAAAGAAGCCAAAAGGGTTGCAAAAAGAATCATTATTTTCGAAGATTTACCAGAAGGAATTTTATCGAATTTAAGATGCAAAATTCACCAGATTATTTTTCCCGGCGGCAAAAAGACATTCAATTTCAAGAAAAAAGAAGAATGGAAAAGAATATTCAAAAAACTTGGCTTAAAAATCGTTGCCGAAAATTTTGTTTTTACTAAATTTAACTGGCTGGATCCTATCAAAAGAATTCGTTTTGTTTTGGAAAGAACCTAAAGCGCGTGCAGTTTAGTGGCTAGAGTGCAGACTATAAACGAACACAATTAAGATGCATTCACAATTACGCGAACAAGTAATCAAACTCCGTACGGAAAAAGAATTTAGTTACTCCGAGATTAGAAAAAGATTAGGTGTGCCGAAAAGTACCCTAAGTTATTGGTTGCGAGAGTTCCCGCTTAGTGAAGAAAAAATCAAAGAATTAAAAGGGAAAGGATGGAAGAAGGCTGAGGTTAAGATAGAAAGATTTCGAGCAGCAATGCGTAGGAAAAGAAAACTTAAAGAACAAGAGATTTATAATAAATATCAAAAAAGGTTTAAGAATCTTTCCGAAGAAGTGTTTTTTGTTGCAGGCTTGATGTTGTATTTAGGGGAGGGCGGTAAAAGGGATTATTCTAAAATTGTTTTTACAAATACAGACCATAAAATTATTAAATTTTTTATCAATTGGCTGAATGAATTTCTGGAAATTTCAAAAAACAAAGTAAAAGCGCACCTTCATCTTTATGAAAATATGGATATTGAAAGGGAAAAGAAATTCTGGCAAGAAGAATTAGGGTTTCAAGAAAATCAATTTTACAAACCGTTAATTGGAAAATTAAAGGAGAAAAGCTTTTCTTATAAAGAACCCTCGCGACATGGAACATGCGCCATTTATTTTTTAAGCGTAGAAAAGAAGCGAGAATTAATGATGGCAACCCAAGCTTTTTTAGATAGATATATGGGCATAATTTTCGAGGGCGCGTAGCTCAGTTGGTTAGAGCGTTACACTGATAATGTAAAGGTCCGTGGTTCGACTCCACGCGCGCCCACTCATACTATTAGATACGAACTCCGACTCTTGAGGGGGGAGAAAGCAAGCTTTCTCTTTTTTTAATTTATTCAAAAATGGGGGTTTAGAGATAAAAAAACAAACTCTGGATAAAAGGGCTTGACAAGTATTTTTGAAATATGGTATTTATATAATATATAGTCGATTCTTGCAATTATAATTTAATTCTTGTAAAATAGAAAAAACTATGCAAAAAGCACCAAAAAATGAAACAAAAAGGGAAAGATTTAAGAGGTTGGCTTCATTGAGAACTAATGAAGTACTTAGACGCTTAAAAGTGCTTGGGAACTGTGCTAACCGTCAAGCTTATGAATATTACGAAGAAGATGTGAATAAGATTTTTGGCGAAATCGACCGAAAGGTAAAAGAAATAAAAGCAAAATTTCATTTCCCAAAAGAAAAAGAATTTAAATTATAAAAATGG
>Ga0210024_1001713_pt1 | contig 19522 bp, 5 predicted proteins | sample CryGeymeta201525_FD_183988 | JGI IMG/M metagenome (GOLD analysis project Ga0210024, IMG submission 183988) | Groundwater microbial communities from Crystal Geyser aquifers in Utah, USA - Crystal Geyser metaG 2015-25 (SPAdes) (version 2) | ecosystem: Environmental > Aquatic > Deep subsurface >...
GGCTCTCTGGTATCTGGTGTGGTAGGGAGCTATCCAGATAGGCTCCGCCACTCCAGTGATGTCGTAAATATACTCCTCAAGTCAGCAGACTGCAAGCACTGCCAGCAACTTTTTTCTCGTGGAGAGGCTTCCTGTCACGACGCAAGCGCGGCCGCTCCGCGAGGTTCTCTTGGTCCTCCTCTTCCAGACAGAAACTTGGCATCTGGCAGAGCTACACGCACTCCGTCAGAATCCGCAGGCGAAAGTGCTCAAGGTTTGTGTATCCAAACGCCCGGCGCTTGATCAGCTTGATGCGGTTGTTCAGTCCTTCTGCGAACCCGTTGGTGATCCGCTCATGGAAGTAGTTGAGAATCCACTCCCTCCAGTTCGCCAAGGTGGTCAGGAACTTCTGCAGTTTCTCCAGCCCGCTTTCCTTCACCCGCTCTTCCCACGCGGACAGTTTCTGGCTTGCCGTCTCCGCGTCTTGCTCCGCATTGAAAAGGCTGCGAAACTCCTCCTTCAATTCGTGGCAAACCTTCAGCTCAGGCGACACTTCATAAAGATGCGCCAGTCGCTCCTCTTCTTCCGGCTTCAGCGAGTCCTTGCTTTTCAGGATCACCCAGCGACACCCTTTCAAGTCCTGCCTCTGAGGCTCCTCGGCTTCCCGTTGGATCGCACGCCGCGTGGCGTCAATGCCTTCTTGCAGGTTCTTCATCACATGGAACCGGTCGATAACAATCTCCGCCTGGGGCGCCTTTTCTCGCGCCACGTCCCGAAAGATCTCGCACATATCAATGCAAACCACCTGTATGCCTTGCCGCGCGGCTTCCGGCAGAGCGTCGAACCAGGCTTCCAATGTCTTCTTCTTCCGATCAGCCAACACGTCAATCACACACCCTTCCTCGGGCGCGGAAATCACCGTGACGAAGTGCTTATGTCCCTTCTTAAGGGAGATCTCATCAATGGAAATCACCCTCGGGAAAAGGGCGCGCCTCGCTGCTGCCGCCTCGCCTGCTTGACGCGTGTAGATTCCTTCCACCGCCTCGTAACCCAACGCCTCCGTCTGCGACACGTGGGCCACGGTGTTCTCGCGACACAACTGGAACACCCGCTCCTCGTACCGCTTCGTGTATCCGCTGTTGAAACCGATGGACTGCAGCCGCTCCGTGAAAGGCTTACCGCAACACCCGCACGAGAAGCGCCGACCCTGAAAACGCTGATAGCAATGTCTGTCGAATACGGAACAGTCTCGTACGATTCGCTCCTCGTACTCAAAGACCTCCGAAGAGACCCGTTCACACTCCGGGCACACCGCTACCTTGTGCCGATGCTTCACGTCCAGGAGGATACTGCTATCCTCCTGAAAGGTGTAAGCTGTTACGACGAATTCTGGAAGCCCCAGCAATTTGGTCAGGTGTACGAGGTCCATGCTGCATCCCTTGCTGCGATTGTTTCTGCAATGAAGTGCTTCATCCCCTGTGACGCGCACGGGGTCCTTCGCGCCCTCACACTATTACCAAAAGCACAACCCTTGTCAAATCCAACGCCCCTTACCACGCCAGATACCAGAGAGCCAGATTTGAGGCAATGCGCCGACGCGCGAATGGGGGCAGCCTCATGGTCAATCCGGCGAGTTCGTCACAGTAGGCTGTCTGTCTTGATACTTGCCTTTGTGGCCACTGGTTTCCAGTGTGGTGTTATGGCATTGCCTGACCCTTCGCGCTTTCTGGCCACCTTGACATTTGGAGAGGGACTATATGGGATTGGTACTGAACACTCCTTCCCGATAGCCTTCGACTTTGCCAAACCCCAGAACGTTGAGCGGAACTTGGAAAACTATGATCAATATACAATTGGTGCTAACGAGCGAGGCCAAGATCAAGTTCCTTCGGTCTATTTCCATCACGTTCCGAGTATTGAAGGTTGGGAAGTTTATGAGTACTGGCTGTATTACGCTGACAACGACTTCATTAGTAACAAACACGAACATGATTGGGAGTGGTACTTCGTATATCTATCGCAGGGAAATCCAGTGCAAATCGGACTTAGTGCCCACGGTCAGACTTTCTTTGTTCCTTGGCAGAATGTTCCAAAGGATGGGGACCATCCGCTCCTTGGGGTTGAAGCAGGATCTCACGCGTTGAGTTCGGTGGGATTCGGGGGTGTGAGGACACTGGAGAACGGAGTTCGGATAAACCACACGGGGCTGGTGCTTAGGGGAAATGGTCGATTGGACAAAGGCGCGGGCCAAACATACAGATGGGCAATCTACAGCAATGACGCCGGAGTTGGTACACTACCGTTCGCTCAGCAACCAGATGAATTCGGGTTCTCTGATCCTAAGTTTGCGCCTTGGTTTACCGGTTTCGACCTTTGCCAGAATTCTTCTGACGACGACGGTTGTCCACATCCTGCGCCGTGGCACATGAACGAGTGGAACGCACCGCCCATCCCTAACAGTATCACGGCGGACCAGATCACCGTGAAGGCAAACAAGTGGCTGGCAAGACCGGGACAAAGCATTGTTTTTACCGGAACCGCTTCCAAAGGTGGCGCGCCCGCGCCCGCAGTCCGGGTTGGGGTCGATGATCCTATTACGCTTGTTTGTTGGCTTGGACCGACGACGGATGGGAATGGTGAATTCAGCTTTTCAGTCTCCATAGCACCGGGAACCCCGAGCGGTTTATATACCTTTTCGTTCTATGTTGCTGGAGTTGCCCCGGTATACGTCACGGTTACCGTTGACAATGAATTTGGAGATCGGCAAATCTGGAACGGTATTCAAGTCACCGTTGGTTCACAAGCCAGTTTGGATAACAACACGCTCGTTCTGACTGATAGAGTGCCTGCGGGTGTCCTCACAAAGACTCCGATTGATCAGGCTTTGTCCACCGCATTTGAACTCGCCGGATTTATGGGCGACTGGACAACGCATTTTGGCCAATCTTTCGTCACCAATCCTGTCAACGATGTGGCCGCAGTTGGCGCTGTATCATGTCTTGCCCCAGAGCCAACCCTGTCAAAAGCAACATGTGCTGCAATTGGTGGGTATGTTGTGGTAGCAGGGGTGAAGACGGCAGTAACATCTCTCCTGGACACAATAGTCGATCGCTCAAACGGATCGCCAGCCGATAAAGAGGATGCAAAGGCAATGGTTCAGAGTGCAAATTGCATTGCCTCATATCTCACTATTGACCCGACCTCGGCTCTCGCAAGCTACATCTCAACTAACTGGACCTGTGGTAGTGCCCTCTTTCGAATTGTCCGGAACACAGATGGTCAAGTAACGCGTGTAGACGTTGCTGGCGCACCAACAGCAACGGACGGACTAACCTACGGGATATCGGTAGTTCTTCCGGACAGTTCTCCCCCCACTATCCCCACCAACCTAACCGCTACCGCTATTAGCAGTTCCCGCATTGATTTGTCCTGGACCACTTCGACGGACAACGTTGGCGTCACGGGCTATAAGATCTACCGCAACGGATCGACGACTCCCATCCAGACGGTGGCGTCGACCTCCTACTCGGATACGGGATTGTCACCTTCGACGACCTACAGCTATCAAGTGAGCGCCTACGACGCGGCTGGGAACGAATCGGGGAAGAGCAATACGGCAAGCGCCACCACCCAGGCGAGCAACGATGCGTCGGGATACGATCTGTCGGCGCGGTTGGTTGTGAACCGATCGACGTACGCCTATGCACCGGGTGAGACTGTGGACGGAATAGCCTATGTGAAGAACCTCGTAACACACAACCAAGGGGGCAGTGCGACGATCCGTATAAAGACCACCCCCGGTGGAGCCACGCTTGCTGAGGAACCCTACACCGTCCCGACGCTTTCGCCTAACTCCGAGAACGGTCATCCTTTCTCGCTGAAGCCCAACCAGAACTATAGCGGTCAGGCCGTAGTCGAACTGACTGTTACCAACTCCCCGGATCAGAATTCGGCAAACAACACCGCCAGCCAGGGGATTTCGTTCGGGGTGGCTCGCCAGACTCAGGTGTTTAGCCTGTTGGAGACCGTCACTTTCACAGCGCCCATCTATCAACAGACGGTGCATGGCAATACAATAAAGGTGCTGGGCACTCCTGACAACTACGCCCACGTCGACTATCAGGTGAACGGTGAAGGGTACCGGACTGCGCCCGGGGAATATGAATTCTGGGACCATCTGGCAACGCCGTTCATCCTTCGCTATGAGAGCAGAACTCTCGTCAACGGAAATGATGTATTTACGTTTTCTCTCTGGTTTGCAGACACGCTCTATCAACTGGAACCCCGAAGCGTCTCTGTGGAAGCGGGCGACAATGCGCGTTTTCGCTTCACTCGAACCTCAGGCATCATCAACGGCTATTCCGTGGTCGAGCTTCTTCCCATCGCGAACAGCGATCCGATCAAGACATGGACCGTAGGGAACTATCAGTGGCCTGCCTCGAATAAGCTCGATTTCGACGTGACAGTGCCGGTGGGAGCTTCCTCCCGAGAATACCAGATGTACCAGCGGCTGACTTGGTCCAATACTTTCTCGCAGGTTCAGTGTTTCGCCTGGGCGAGCATCAACGTGGTCAACGTGCCTTCCGATACAGCGATCCTGTCCGGTCCGGTTGGCGATACGACCGAACCTGACGTGGCTTTTCAGTTTACCGGCTCGGACAACCGCACTTCAACGAACCAACTTGAGTATTCCTTCCGGTTGGATCCCGTAGAGTCAACTTTTGGTTCCTGGACCACTGCCACGTCCAAGAATTACACGGGTCTGGCGGAAGGGCATTACACTTTCTATGTGAAAGCTCGCGACCAGGGCGGGACTGAAGACCCAACGCCTGCCTCACGGTCTTTCGCAGTTGTGCCGGGGCCGCCGCCACCGCCTCCTCCGGCTGCAAGAAGCCTCAAGGTGGTGGATGCGACCATTGAACGAGGCGCGACCGGCACGGTTCAGATTGAGCTGGAAGCTCAAGGAGACGAGAACGCGGTCGGCTTCAGTTTGGCTTTTGATCCCGCGCTCTTGACGTATCAGAGTGCCGCGCTTGGGCCGGATGCGACCGGGGCTTTGCTGAACGTGAACAGCAGCCAGGCTGGGAGCGGACGACTCGGCATTGGTCTGGCGATGTCTCCCGGACAGGCTTTCCCATCTGGAACGCTGAGCATTCTCACCGTGACGTTTGCTGCAAGCGCAGGGGAAATCACCGTGACGACACCGGTGACCTTCGGCGACCAGCCGATTACGCGCGAGATCGTGGACGTCGCCGCGGAGACTCTGACGGGAACGTACACGGATGGTACTGTCGCCCTCCAAGCAACCACGCCTCCACCGCCCCCGGCCGACCCGACAATCACCTCCATCACGCCAAACTCGGGAACCGATGATGGTGCGGTGAATATCACCAACCTCGCGGGGAGCAACTTCGCAAGCGGAGCGACGGTAAGACTGACGCAAGCCGGGCAGTCGGACATCAACGCAACAAACGTGACCATTGTGAGCTCCGCTCAGATCACGTGCACCTTCGACCTGACCGGTGTGAATGGCGGTCAGTGGGATGTTGTCGTGACGAATCCCAGCGGCCAGTCGGGCACGTTGGCGAATGGTTTCACCGTGCAACCGGCGACTCCACCGCCACCTCCTCCCCCAGCCGACGGGGTCACCGTCGTTAGCATCACACCCAGTTCGGGAACGAATGACGGCTCCGTGAACATCACCAACCTTGCCGGGACGAACTTCGAGTCGGGCGCGACGGTGGGGCTGACCCGAACCGGCGAGGCAGACATCGTGGCCACGAGTGTCACCGTCGTGTCGTCAACACAGATCACTTGTACGCTGAACCTAACTGGCGCGGCCGAGGGCGAATGGAACGTGACTGTCACGAATCCCAATGATGAGTCCGGGATGTTGACCAACGGCTTCACCATCCTGTCATTCCCGCCGCCTCCACCCCCGGCTGCGAGAATTGTGAGGGTGGTCGATGCCACCATTCAGCGGGGAGCAATCGGCGCAGTTCAGATTGAAATCGAAGCTCAAGGCGACGAAAACGCTTTGGGGTTCAGTCTTGTCTTTGATCCGGCGCTATTGACCTATCAGAGCGCTGTCCTCGGGGTTGGCGCCACGGGCGCGTCGCTTAACGTTAACAATAATCAGGCCGGGAGCGGCCGCTTGGGCATTGGTCTGGCGAAGTCACCCGGGCAGACATTCGCCGCGGGGACGCTCAGCATTCTGACCGTTACATTTGCCGCGATGGGAGGTGACACGACCGTAATGACACCGGTCACTTTTGGGGACCAGCCGATTACGCGTGAGATCGTGGACGTCACTGCCGACACTCTGACGGGAACGTACACGGACGGAACGGTCGCCCTGATAGTCAGTACCAACACGGACAATCCTCCGCCGATGATCTCCAGCATCCTGCCAGCGCGCGGGACGAACGATGGCTCGGTCACCATCACCGACCTCAAGGGGACGAACTTCGCCAACGGCGCGTCCGTCATGTTGCAGAAGAGTGGCGAGAACAACATCGTGGCGACGAACGTGGTTGTCGTCAACGCGGGGTTGATTACGTGCGTGTTCAATCTCGCGGATGCAGCAGTGGGGCCGTGGAGCGTCACAGTGGTGAACCCGGATGGACAATCTGACATGCTCCAGAATACTTTCATCGTGGGCTATCCCGCTCCCACCGTTCTGTCCGTCACGCCAACCTCGAGCTTCAACAACGGACTCGCAACGGTCAGCATTGCCGGAACAGCCTTCCGGTCAGGAGCAAATGTGACGCTGACGCGTGACCAGCAGCCTGCCATTGAAACGGTGAGTGTGCAGTCCATCGCGCCCACGCAGATACTCTGTACCTTTGATCTCACGGACCGGCCTGCCGGCCGGTGGAATGTGGTTGTCCGCAATGACGACGGGCAGGTTGGGGCGTTGACGAATGGCTTTGAGGTAGAGAACCCTCCCCCCATTCTCACCGGCGTCTCTCCCACGACCGCTCCCAATGGGGGAGACATCGTGTCGGCCGAGGTGTCGGGCGCAAATTTCATGGCGGGAGCGACCGTGCGGCTGACACGGTCGGGCGAGGAAGACGTGTTTGCCAGCGACGTCGTCACGGTGAGTAGCAGCGGCATTGTGTGCAGTTTATTGCTGGTCAGCAGGCAGGCAGGGACATGGGACGTCGTTGTCGCCAACCGCGACGGCCAGACCAGCAGGCTGCCCGACGGTTTCACTGTTACCGTACCATCGCCGACGGTCACTGGTATCACTCCCAGTGAGGGACTCAACAACGCGTCTTTGCAGATCAGCGAGGTTCGCGGGTCCTCATTCCAGACGGGCGCGATTGTGCGGCTGATACGGACGGGACAAGCTGACATAGTGGGGACGAGCGTTGCTGTGACCAGCGCCAGCAAGATGTCTTGTGTCGTCGATCTGACTGGCAAAGCTGTTGGCACCTGGAGCGTGGTAGTGACAAACCCGGACGGATCACAGGGGACGCTCGCAAATGGTTTCACAGTGAGGAGCGCGTCAGTGCCGCCGACGGTGACTGGCATCAGTCCATCGATGGCCCCCGACACAGCGCCGGTCCAGATCACGAATCTGAGCGGAACTGGTTTCCAGCCGGTGGCTTCCGTGAAGCTGACTCGTGTCGGCCAGCCCGATATCGTCGCGACGAATGTCAGCGTCATCAACTCCACGCAAATCCGGTGTACCTTTGACATCACTGCCAAACCGACGGGGCAGTGGAACGTGGTGGTCGTCAATCTGGACGGTTTGTCTGCAACGCTTGCCAATGGATTCACAATTGCGTCTACCGTTCCGCCACCTCCGCCGCCCCCGCCAATCGCGACCGTGAAGGTGGAGTCCATCACGCCGGCATCCGGTCTGAACAACGGTTCCTTGACCGGGGTGACGGTTAGGGGGAGTGGTTTCGAGAGTGGGGTGTCAGTCAGACTCACGCGTACAGGAGAGTCCGACGTGGTGGCAACCAATGTCTTTGTCGTGGATACGTCAACCATTTCCTGCGCCTTGGACATTGCTGGGAGGTCCCCAGGCATTTGGGACGTGGTCGTCACCATTCCGAACGGCGAGAGTGGCACTCTCCCGAATGCTTTCACTGTGGTCGGCGCCGTCACCCATGACGTGGCTGTGACGCGATTCTTGGTGAACCCGAATCCCGTTTCTGCCGGACAAACGATCACACTGAGTGTGATACTCAGGAACCAGGGCACCGCGAGCGAGAATGGCCTGGTATTGAGAATCTTGAGCAATGGTCAGAGCCTCCGTCCGAGCATACCCGTCTCCACCCTGACTTCCGGTCAGGAGTTGAGCGGCGACATCCCGTTGCGCATACCTCGACGGGCCGCATTGGGCGACTACTTCGTCACCGCCCAACTCGATCCAGTCGTCGGAGAGACGAATCTGCTCAACAACGCCCAAACGGTTAAGGTGAGGGTGGAGTAGACAGCAGACAACAGATGGCTCTACTGAATAAAGGTTTTTCCCCGCACAACACGCGGAAACTTCAGTTAAGGTTCTGGGTTCCAAATTGGTCTTTTTCTTCTGCGGGAGCTTTGGCTTTTTCAGTGGACTCGCGGATAGCTGATCGCCGCTTGCCGGACATTGGGAGGTGTGGAGGTGTCAATACGGAAGAGCTGAGCAACACGTTTTTCGCGTTGGGGCCGTTGTTCAGGCCTTATTCCGTGTGTTATACTCCCCCTATACTTATTTCAGGAAAAGGTCAGATTCGTACGCGGATTCTCAGCTTGGGCTGTGCGCCATTTGTGCGCGGCTCGGGAGGGGAATTTCGCGACTGCCTGCAGTGACGGTGTTTGAATCTGCGCACAGGAGCCCGAACGGAATGAATCAAGCCATCACTCTGGAGAAAAATCGTCTCTCCTCCTCAGGTGACATCCCTCCCGCTACGCGTCCCTCAGGTTTCTGGGTATTGCCTCTCGTTATTATGATTGCGGCAACCGTTGCCGGGTCGACGCGCGCCTGGTCCCAGAATCAGCCTGATCTGATGATCCGTAACTCGGGCGGAGGCGCGTACTTTACGGACAACATGTACGAGAATCCCGCCTGGAATCAGACTACCAGCCAGAGCGTGATGCCTGGCTTCGCCGCTGTGTACGACATCATCCTGCAAAACGATGGCGCGGGGTCGCAGACCTTCACGGTAACGGGCACCGGAGGCGCGATCGGTTGGACCGTCCAGTATTTGGAGGGGATTACCGACAGGACTTCCGCAATTACAGGAGCGGGTTACTCCGTGGCGCTGAACGCGGCTGCAACCACCACATTTACGGTTTACGTTACTCCGTCTGCACCACCTGATGCACCTGCTGCGAATTCGACGCGCGACGTAACGGTGACGGCGACCGATGGTTCACTCACGGATTCCGTCAAGTCGACGACCACCGTTACCGGCGTGGACCGTTGCGACAACATGATTCGACTTCAGGGAGAGTCGATCTATCTGACCAACGACACGTACGAATCCTCTCCGTCAGTTCAAGTGAAAAGCGTTTCTGTAGATCCGGGGTCAGCGGCGGTCTATGAGTTACTTTTCCAGAATGATGGCAACCGGAGCAGTTCCCTCACGTTCACCGGGACTGGAAGCGCGAGCGGTTTCACAGTTCGGTATTATGACGCCCTGTCGGGGGGCAGCAATATCACCACTGCTGTCCTTGGCGCCGGGCAGGCCTGGACCGTTGCAGCGGGAGGGACGCAATCGGCTCGCATTGAGGTCACGCCGGATGCAGCCCCGAATGCTCCCTCCGTCGGAGCCTCGCATGTTGTGGATGCGCGATTGTCCAGTGGGAGCACGTTAGACATCGTGCGGGCAACCACTTTGGTGAACGGCGTGAATCAAGCGGACCTGATGGTGAGGAATCTGGGCGAAGGAGCGGGCGCGTACCTGACGAACAACGCATACGAATCGACGGTTTCCACTCAGGTCAAGGCGCAGTCCGTCAACCCAGGGTCCATCGCCACTTATGAAGTCTCACTCCAGAACGATGGAAACCAGACACAGAATATCACACTCACGGGCACGGGTTCGGGAAGCGGCTTTACCGTTGCTTACTATAATGCTCTCAGCGGCGGTTCAGATATCACGTCTTCGGTCACGAGCGTGGGATATCCCGTCAGCCTGACGGCCGGGAATACGCAGGCACTCCGTTTTGAGGTGACGCCGGCATCGGGCGTGAGTGGGCCGGCGGCGGGGTCCAGCTACAGCGTGACGCTGAGTGCCGCGCCTCCTTCTGGTGGTACGGATCAGGTGCGGGGGACCACAACGGTCAACGCGGTCGACCGCGCCGACAACATGATACGGAATCTCGGCGACGTCGGCTACGTGACAGATGGAACATACGAGAGCACGCCCAGCACACAGACTCGCGCGCAGTCGGTGGCGCCGGGCCTCGCGGCCGTCTACGAGCTTCAACTGCAGAATGACGGCAACCAGACGGCCACGCACACCTTGCGCGGCACTGCGAGTGGAAGTGGGTTCACGGTGCGTTACTACGACGCGCTGTCGGGCGGTTCCGAGATTACGTCCAACGTTACCGGGTCAGGCGCCACGTTCAGCCTCGCGCAGGGCGGGTCACAAGCTGCGCGCATTGAGGTAATCCCGGATGCTGTGCCCAACAGCCCGGCAAGCGGTTCCAGTTACGCAGTGACGGCCACACTGACGGCCGGAAGCAGCACGGACGCCGTACGCGCGACGACAACAGTCAATGCTGCGGATCAGGGAGACCTCATGATCCGCAGCAACGGGGAAACGACCTTCCTGACGAACAATACTTATGAATCCTCGCCGTCTGTTCAAGTGAAATCACAGAGCGTCAATCCCGGAGCGACCGCTACCTACGAGGTTCAGATTCAGAATGACGGCAACCGAACGCAGACCTATACGATCACCGGCTCGGGGAGCAGCGGCGGCTTCACTGCGCAATACTTCAACGCGTTCACGGGCGGCACCGATGTGACCGCAAACGTAACAGCGGCCGGTCACACCGTGAATCTCGCCGCGGGCGCCACCAGCGAACTGCGCGTGACAGTGACCCCCGGCAGCATCCCCGGCAGTCCGGCCGGGGGTAGCAGTCACGTGGCGACAATCAGCATCACCGGCGGATCGGGAGACACTGTTCGGGCGACAACGACCGTCAACAACGTGGACCAGCCGGACAACAAGATTCGCACCTCCAGCGAGGGTTCGCTGACGGGAGACAACGTCTATGAGACGACCCCCGTGACCCAGGTCAAGAGCCAGACCGTTGCGCCCGGTTCCAGTGCCACATACGTGCTCCAAGTCCAGAACGATGGCAACCGCACCGCAAACCATACCATTACCGGCCCCGCCAGCAGCGGCAATTTCACCTTACAGTATTTCGATGCCGCATCGGGTGGGAACGATGTTACATCGGCCATTACCGGCTCGGGTCTGACTTACAGCCTAACAGCCGGGAATACGCAGGACCTCCGATTGGTCGTGACCCCGAACTCCCCTCCCAACAGTCCTGCTTCAGGAAGTACGAACCAGGCAAACATCACCGTCACAGCGGGTAGTGTAACCGATGTGGTTCGCGCCAACACGACAGTGTCAGGCATCGATCGCTCAGACAACATGATCCGCAATTCCACAGACACAATCTATCTGACGGACAACATTTACGAAGGTACCCCTTCCGACCAGACTCGCGCTCAGACGGTGAATCCGGGTACAACGGCAACGTATCACCTGCAGTTACAGAATGATGGCAACCAGACAACGACTCATACACTTACCGGCGGGGGTAGCAGCGGGGGATTCAGTGTTCAGTATTTCAACGCTCTCTCTGGCGGATCGGACATTACGCCGCAAGTAACCGGCGCAGGCGCAAGTTTCAGTTTGGGGCAGGGAGGGACACAAGCGATTCGAGTCGAGGTGACTCCCACCGCGATTCCCAGCAGTCCCGCTTCAGGCTCGTCTATCGCTTTGGATATGTCCCTGGCCGCGGGGGGCACCACCGACGTTGTGCGAGCTACCACAACAGTTGCTGCCCAGGGGCAGGCGGATATGATGGTCCGCAACAATGGGGAGTCGGCGACTGGCTATCTGACTAACAACACTTACGAGTCCAGTCCATCCGTTCAGGTGAAGTCGCAGACGAGAAATCCCGGTGCAACGGCGACGTATGAAGTCCTGTTGCAGAACGATGGGAACCTCACACAGAACATCACGGTTACCGGCACAGCCACCGGCAGCGGGTTCACCGTTCAGTATTTCGACGCGTTCTCCGTCGGCAACAACATCACTTCCGCCGTTACTGGGAGCGGTAATGTGTTCAACAACCTCGCCGCGGGAGGCAGCCAGGAAATCCGCATCGCAGTGACTCCCAACAGCGTTCCGAACGCTCCCGCCGGGGGGAGCAGCTACGCGGTCAACCTCATTGCGACTCCTCAAAGCGGCGGGGTGGATTCGGTGCGCGCTACGACGACCGTCAGCAGTCAGGACAAGGCCGACCTGATGATCCGCAACAAAGGTGAAACGACGTATGCCACCGATGACACATACGAGTCCACGCCCAGTGGCCAGATCAAGACTCGGCCCGTCGATCCTGGCGCAACCGCAACATACGAATTGCTTCTCGAAAATGACGGCAACAGCACCATCACATACACACTGACGGGAACAGGAAGTGGAAGCGGGTTCACTGCCCGCTACTACAATGCGTTGTCTGGTGGAACGGAAATCACGTCAGGCGTGACCGGAGCGGGACAGACCTTCAGTCTCGCGGGCAACGGCAGGCAGTCGGTTCGCGTCGAGGTGACGCCAGCGGCTGTTCCGAGCAGTCCTGCCGGAGGATATAGCTACAGTGTTGACATGACGCTCCGCAACAGTTCATCGAGCGATTCCGTCCGCGCGACGACGACAGTGAACAACGCAGATCGTTCGGATGCGATGATCCGCAAGAGTGGCGACACCACGTACCTGACCAACGATGTCTACGAGACAACCCCAACCGTGCAGGTCGTCTCGCAGAAGGTTGATCCGGGCAGCGTGGTGCACTACGAGATTCGGCTGCAGAATGACGGCAATCGCTCTCAGACCTACACGGTCACGGGCAGCGCCAGCAGCGCCGGCTTTGCGGTGCAGTACTTTGACAGCACCAACGGTGGCGTCGAAGTGACCTCCAGCGTTACCGGAACGGGACAAAGCTATTCTCTCGCCCGGGGCGAGTTCCGTGATCTGCGCCTCTCCGTGTGGCTGACAGACGTACCCAACGCGCCACCCTTCGCAGCCACCAAGGTTGTTAACGTGACGCTCGCCGGTGGCGGAACGACGGATATCGTTCAGGCGACGACCGAAGTAAATGCAGCGGATCAGGGAGACATCATGGTCCGCAAACAGGGAGAGACGGCGTTCGTCTCGAACGATATCTATGAAGCGACGCCCACAACGCAAGTCAAGACGAATACGGTGCCAGTAAACGTTGGGGCGGTCTATGAGTTCCGCATCCAGAACGACGGGAACCGCAAACAGGAATACACTGTGAAGGGCGGGGGAACGGGAGAGAAGTTCACCGTTCTGTATTTTGACGCCCTGACCGGTGGCGCGGATGTGACCGGTAGCATTGTTGGTTCCGGCCTCAAGTATACCCTCGAAGCGGGCGCGACTCGCGATCTGCGGGTGGTGGTGACACCCGATGCGGCGCCGAATAGCCCCGCCGATGGTTCTGTCAGGGCTGTCGACATCACGATCACCGGTGGCGGGTCCACCGATTCCGTCCGTACGGAAACCACCACGGGCTTCGTTGACAAGGCCGACCTGATGCTGCGCAACCACGACGAGACTGAGTACCTTGGGAACGACGTCTATGAACCAACGGTTCCGCTAACCCAGATGAAGAATCAGAATGTCAACGCTGGAGACACTGCGATTTATGAATTCAGCGCACAGAACGACGGCAACCGCACGCAGGATTACGTGGTGACAGGAACGGGATCGAGCACAGGATTCGACGTCAAGTACTTCGATGCCCTCACCGGTGGCAATGACATCACCTCACTGGTGACTGGCGCTGGAAAAACTTTCAATCTTCAGGCCGGGGCTTTCGTGGAGCTCCGCGTTGAAGTGACCCCCAATGCTTTCCCGAACAGCCCTGTCGCGGGAACCAGCAAGGCGGTGGCCGTAACCCTCGCAAGGGAAGGCACCACCGACAATGTTGCGACGTCAACCAAGGTCAATGCCACCGATCAAGCCGACGGAATGATCCGGAACCAGAACGAAGTGGACGCAGACTTCGCCACCCGAGATTTTTACGAGGCCATCCCATCGCAGCAGGTGAAGAGTCAGTCAACGGCCCCAGGCGTTGCTGCAGTGTTCCAGTTGAGGCTCCAGAATGACGGCAACAAAACTCAGACGTTCACCGTGGTGGGCGCCGGTGGCAGTACTGGATGGAGCGTACAATACTTCGACGCGGCAACCGGTGGAACCAACATCACTTCATCGGTCATCGGGGCTGGCAAGACATTCACGCTCGACATCGGTGTGGAGCAGCCATTGCGGGCTGAGGTGACGCCTTCTGCGGCGCCTACCAGTCCGCCCGCGGAAACGACAAAAGATGTGACTGTGACGTTCTTCGTTCTCGGCGCGAACAACACGCGACTGGGAGTGGACTCAGTCAAGGCGACAACCGGAGTCAAGATCGAGGACAAGTCCGACCTGATGGTGCGGAACAAGGGCGAGGCCGTGTTTCTCACGGATGGTTTCTATGAGACGGAGCCTGTTGTTCAGGTGCGAAGTCAGCTTGTCAATGTCGGTGACAAAGCGGTGTACGAGCTGCAACTCCAGAATGATGGCAACCGTTCGCACGCCTTCAAGCTGAAGGGCGAGTCAGGAAACACAAACTGGACGGTGAAGTATTTTGACGCCTTCAATTTCGGGAACGACATCACCTCTGCGGTTACCGGCGATGGGCAGGAATTCACCATTGCCCCGGGAGCCACACAGGAATCTCGATTGGAGGTGAGCGCCAACACGTTCCCCAACGCGCCCCTGTTCGGCGAGACGTTCAACGTGGACGTTCACATGGCAGGCAGTACCGTGGATGCCATCCGGGCCACCACAAGCGCGAATGCGGCCAACCAGGGCGACCTGATGGTGAAGAACGCCGGCGAGGATGCCTCGGGCTACCTCACGGCCGACTTGTACGAGGCGACGCCAAGTCTGCAAGTGAAGAAGCAAAGCGTGAACCCGGGCAGCAGTGTTGTCTATGACATCAAAGTCGAGAACGACGGAAACCAAACGCAGGATTACACGATCACTGGTACGGGTAGCGCGTCCGGTTTTGGTGTGAAGTATTTTGACAATTCCTCAGGTAGCGCCAGTGATGTCACGTCGAGCGTCACTGGATCGGGTGTCAGCTACAACCTCGCTGTGGGCGAGTCGAAGGAACTGCAATTGTCAGTCGAGGCGGGAGCGAATCCCGGCGGGCCGTTGGCAGGCACGGTGAAGAGTGTCCTCGTCAGCGTGAAAGCGGGAACATCGGTTGACGCTGTACGAGTTGACACGACGGTCAACGCCCAGGCGCTTGTCGACGCGATGATCCGCACCGCTGGTGAAGGAGACGCCGCTCTGGAAACTCCCAATGTCTATGAGACAACTCCTGTCAGTCAGGTTAAAATCCAGAGCGTGGCGCCTGGAACTGCTGCCGTCTACGAAGTGAAAATTGAGAATGACGGTAATCAGTCCACGGCGTTCGTGGTGACCGGCACGGCAGACGCAACGGGATGGATGGTTCGCTACTTTGATGCTCTCACAGACGGCAGTAATGTCACTGGCGGCGTGACGGTGGATGGCAAGTCCATCACGCTGGCCCCGGGAGACTCGACGTTCCTTCGGGTTGAGGTTACTCCTGAGACAGGAATCAACACGCCGACCGCCGACTCGACCTATGATGTGATTGTCAAAGTGGCCGGCGGCGGTGAAGACTCCGTTAAGGCGACCACTTCGGCGAGTCCGCACGATCAGGTTGATCTGCTTCTCCGTAACAAGGACCAGGCGGCGTATCTCGGCGACGGCACATACGAACCGACAGCTCCCTCCGATCAGGTCAAAGAGCAGACGGTGAGTAGCGGGCAGGCGGCCGTTTACGAAATCAAGATACAGAACGATGGAAACCAACCCAATGACCTCACGCTCACCGGGGAGGGATCCAGCACGGGATTCATGGTGAAGTACTTTGACGCGTTACAGGCAGGTAATGACATCACGGATCAGGTGACCGGTAGCGGAAAGACCTTCAGTTTGGACGGCGGAGCAGCGACGGAATTGCGGATAGAGGTAACGCCCACCGCCTCGCCGGAAAGCCCGGCGGCTGGAACCAAGAAGACGGTCACGCTGAAACTGACGGACGGCTCGACAACGGACACCGTCAATACGGTGACCACGGTGTCAGAGACCCGGCAGGCAGACCTGATGATTCGTCTACCGGGAGAAACGGACTTTGAGTACCTGACCAACAATGTCTACGAAGCAACACCGGACACCCAGGCGCAGTCCCAGGAGACTGACCCGCTGGTGGCCGACACGTACGAAGTGAAGCTGCAAAACGATGGCAACGTGTCCGCCACCTACACGATCACGGGAATCGGAGACAGCAGTGGGTGGTCGGTCGCCTACTATGATGCGCACACCGGGGGCAACAACATCTCCACAGCGGTCACCGACAGTGGGCATTCGTTCACGCTGGATGTTGGCGCGGCACAACTCGTTCGCGTCGTGGTCACCCCCACTTCCACTTCCTCGTCCATACCAACATCGAAGGGCGTCGACCTGACGGCTTTTGCTCTGGTCAATGGACAGCAAGTGGGCATCGACTCCGTGAAGGCAACCACCACGGTCGATACTACCAAGGAGTCCGTTATCGTGGGGACGGGCGAAAATCGCACCGTGCTGATTTCCCTGCCATCGCTTCCCGCGGACTTTGATCCGTTTGTAGGCGGATTCCTTGACCAGAACCGGAACTCGTTCCTGGCGCGCTGGAACGCCCAAAAAGCGAATGACTCCAAGTACAAGAAGTACCAGTTCATCATCAGCGGCGGGTCGACGCAGCGACCAGACCTTATCTTCAGTGACATTGAGGAGGGACGCGGCTACTGGCGGGCCGCGGGTTCGCCCTACCAGGGACGATTCTCGTCGCGATCCACGGACTTTGAGTTGCCTCTCTACGCGGGTACACAACCAAATGCCAACTGGAATCAGATCGGCGTTCCTTTCACGAAGCCCGTGGATATCAGTTCGCTCAAGGTCGTTCAGGGCGGTTCGGAACTGACCCTGGCCGAAGCGGCAACTCAGGGAATTGTCGGGAATATCGCTTGGAAGTACACAAATCCAGCGGTGGGCTATGAATTGATTGCACTGCCGGAGTCCGGTTACGCCAACGCTGGCACGTCCCTCGAACCCGGACTCGGATACTGGTTCCTTGCATACCAGACGGTGACACTGAAGTACCCCGCGCCGACGAGTGGCGGCGGCGCCGCCGTTGTCCCATTGTCAATGTGCTCGCAACACTCCGGTGACGGCTGGAAAGTGCAGTTGCGGGCAAAAGCCGGGGACTATGCCGACGCGTTCAACTATTTCGGCACGGCTCAGTCGCAGCGGTCGATTGAGAAACCACCTGTTCCGCCTGAGGATGGGTACTTGGCGGTGTACTTCGAGGACAAGGTTGCCTCCAGGCGCTTAGCGTCGGCTCTTACAAGGTCAGTGAATGGTCGTCTTGCAATGGCGTGGGACTTCGTTGTTGAGACAAATCTCAACCGTGATGTGGAGCTGAGTTGGCCAGATTTGTCGGAAGTACCGAAGGATTTGAACCTGTACCTCGAAGACGCCGTGACCCAGAAGAGAGTATACATGCGGACGCAGACAGCGTATCGTTTCCCGGCGGCAGGGAACGGCGCGCCACGCCGTTTCCGGATTACCGGCGCCCCTCGACAGACGGGAGCGCTGCTGCTGCAGAACCTGACGCTTCGGTCGGGCGGGGAGCGAACCGCCGTGTCAGTCAGCCAGGCTTCTTTCGTGCTATCGAAGACCGCCGATGTCCAGGTGCGCATCCTCGACGGCAGCGGTCGTGTGATGAGCCAGTCTCAGTTGCCGAACAGCCGCGCAGGAATCAATACGGTTCAAGTTCCCCACACGAACCGCCTCGGACACATCCTGCCCAGAGGGCGATATCTGTGCGAGGTGGTGGCAACCACTGCGGAAGGGCAGACAATCAAGGTCGTCAGGGCCTTCACCATCCGGTAGTGCAACCAAATCCCTCCATGGGAGTTTGTGACAATACATAACTGTGGTTTGCAAATCTATGGTTCCCGTGGGTAGGCGGTGTCCGCAAAAATTCGCCAAACTACAGTACATAATTCTGAGACAGGGAGTGAGTCTACGATGATGAGTCAGGGACCAAAACATCGCACTGCGGCGCTTACGCTGGTAGCGGGAGCGGCGATCTGTGCCGGTTTACTGCCGGCCCACACAGCTCCGCCCTCGGGCGTTCGCAAGTCGGCACGTGTCGGCCTTCTGCCGGTGATGAATCTATCGAAAGTCCGTGGCGAGGAATTGGCCGGAGACGCGTTCAATCTGTTTGTCCGTGCCATGCGTGAACGGAAGGAGTTTTCCGTAACCACGCTGGAATCCATACCGGAGAATGATCCACTGTCGGAGTACGGACTCGAGTTGACCCCCGATCAACAGACGATGGTGGACAAACTCAGCGACGTGGACGTGGTCGTGCGTTTTGCCATCACCCAGGAGGGCACGTACGAAACCCGGAAGCGCGGTCGGAAGTACTCTGCTGTCGAGATACAGGGAAGAGCGGTTTCCACAAAAGACGGGCTTCTGGTGGGCAGGACCTATTCACGCGGCGCGCAATACGAAGACGAGAAGGGCGAGCTCGTCGACAACCGCAAGCTCCTGCAGTCTGCCATTGTGGATGCAGTGGATCAACTCGTGGAACTGATCTATATCCGGGGGTCGGTTGGCGTGAAACCAGTCGACGAACCGCAAATAGTTATCTCCACCATCGGGACGCTGGATGGGATTCGCCCGGGCGCGGAGTTTGCGTTTTACGATGATGACGATGAGCTGATTGGCTATGGGAAGGCCGTTAATACTGACGACGCCTACACGCTGATTAAACTGGTGCGTGGCTCCAGCTACGCCCGCACGGATATCGGGACCAGTGTACGCCCCATTTACAACCCTCCGACCTACGCCGACGGGTACACGATGAGCCAACTGGATGAGAGGGCATTGCGACGAGAAGAGATTCGATTTGGTTTGGCGTGCGCACTCACGTGGCTTGGGTTCGAGGTCTACCAAAACAACTTTTCGGGTAGCAGCGGAAGCAGCGGGCCGCCCAGCCCTCCAGCCCCGCCAGCGCCTCCCCCCCCGTGACGGTGAGACGATCCCGGCGCGCTAGTGCATCGTTTTGGAAGTTCCCCTACAAAAGGACACCGGATCGCTTCAGCGTCCGGTAGCTCACACAGGCAGCTACACGATGAAGGCTACCCTCCTCT
>Ga0210024_1001733_pt1 | contig 19376 bp, 16 predicted proteins | sample CryGeymeta201525_FD_183988 | JGI IMG/M metagenome (GOLD analysis project Ga0210024, IMG submission 183988) | Groundwater microbial communities from Crystal Geyser aquifers in Utah, USA - Crystal Geyser metaG 2015-25 (SPAdes) (version 2) | ecosystem: Environmental > Aquatic > Deep subsurface >...
AAATAGACAATTGTCGTAAAGACAGTTGTAGCAAAAAAGGCAATCATCAAACTTATCAATATTAATTTTTTCCATCTAAAAATTATCGTCAGAATCACTGCAATTAAGAGCAAAAACGCTGTTACGGCCATTATGATTACAACAAGATTTGGATTGTTTTTATTGTTATCGTCTTTGTTCCTAGAAGTGTCAGAGGCATTGCTACTGGATGTCTTGCCTTCGCCAAAGGCTATTAGTTCGCCCGGGACGGTTGTTATATAAACAGTGCCATCTGTTCCGATTGCCGGAGAAGCGACAATCCCGCCACTATCAAATTTTGTCTGCCATTTTTCCTTGCCATCTTTTGTGTAAGCGAAAAACTGGCCGGTGGTCGAACCGAAATAAATCGTCCCTTCGGCGCCGATTGCCGGTGAGGAAGATAAAGCTTCGTATGACTTGGGAGTCTGAACACTCCACTTTAGTGTGCCGTCGGAGTTCAAGGCGAAGAATTTTCCGCCCCAGTCACCAAAATAGATAGTTCCGTCCATTGCAATTCCGGGAGTAACGCTTTCGCCTTCGTCTCCTGCGTATTTCCACTTTACGGTGCCGTCTTCAGGGTTTAGGGCGTAAAAAAATGCGTCGCGCGGATCTGTATCGCCTTTACAGGCGACATAAACCGTTCCGTCCGCTCCGATTGCCGGCGATCCCTCCGGCACTCCGTTCGGAGGAATAAAAGTCCATTTTAGTTTTCCGCTTGGGTCTAGTGCTATCACTACATTATTGACTACACTTTTGCATTTGCTCACTTCGCTTTCACAGTATTCGGAAGTAGTAAACAAAGTCCCGTCATCGGCAATAGCCGGAGTTCCAGTTGACCCGTTTGATTTGGTATTAAGACTCCACTTCAAGCTGCCGTTGGGATTCAAGGCATAGATAAAATCTGGCCCTTCCTCTGGTCTGCCGGTTTCTCTCGGCGGATATAATTCCGAGCCGACATAAATTGTCCCGTCCAGAGCGATTGCGGGAGACGCCCAAGCGTTTTTAAAGATAAAAATGGGGTAGCGCCATTTTTCTGTGCCATCGGGGTTAATGGCAAAAAAATTGCCGGTCATTGGCAAAATATAAATAGTTCCGTCTCTTGCAATAGCCGGCGTTGATTGGGCGCAACTTTCACCGCCCCATTCTTTTGAACTAATGGGATCGCCGGAATCGAATCTCCATTTTTCCTTGCCCTTTGAATCGATGGCGTAAAGCAAGCATTTTTGATCAAAAATATATATCGTTCCATCATGACCGATTACCGGTGATGTTTCTATCTGCCCTTCGGTTTTGAATCTCCAATTTATACTGCCGTTGACTTTCGAGGTGTCATATTTCGACTGACCGGTATTTTTTATATCGCCATGAAAATGTGGCCAAGCCGAATCGGCCAATTGCGCACTGGCACCTTTTAGATAAAGAAGTAAAAAAAATAAGAAAGGCGAGAAATCCTAAACATGCCATTAGACATATCTTATTGTTTGCTTTTATTCTCATGAATTAACTTTTTTCGTTCCGCTTTTGGCGGCAAATTCTTTTCAATCTATTTTTGCTTCAATTATCTTCTTAAATTTCTTTTCTAATTCTGGTCTTATCTCTTCTCCAACTTCTTCGTATATTTTAATCAAATCTTCAAATGCACTTGCTCCACCAAGATAATCCCAAAAATCTTTTCCAATAAGAAAATCATTTCCTTTGTCAAAAAATTTAATACAGGTCCAGCGTTGGTATTCTTCTGGTGCATATGGATTATAATACATGCCTAAAAATATTTTTACTTTCTTGCCCTCTTTTGCCTTAATTGCATAAATTTCTAAAAGATCTCTTTTTGCAGCTCTCATTTCGTTCTTGTTTGGTTTTGGTCCCTTGATTTCAAAGTAAATTTCTTCGCCATTATCGCGTTCAAGATATAAATCAACTGTTTGAATTCTATTAACCGAATTTTTATTACCCTGACTCGCAATATAAATTTCTTCTGATTCTTTTTTATGATTAGGTTCTCTTTTTACACTATCAAGATCGCTGAGTATATTTTCAAAAGTTCTCTGTGCATCATTGGTTATTTTTCTCTCCAATTTTTCAGTTCCTTGCAATTTTTTTGCTATCTTAAAATTTTCCTTGGCAATAATTTTTGCAATTGATTCATGCCAATTACCAAGTGCGGTTTCGCAACCGTGTATAAAACCCTTTGCCAAGTAACCCTTTTTTGTAAAAAGAGCATATTTAATCTTTTAAATTATTCAAAGCGAATTTAACAGTTTGTTCCCAATCAACATAACCCCACTCAATGCTCTTTTTAACTTTTTCGACTTCACTAGGACTTAGTTTTCTTCCTAATTTTTTAACTGCTATACTTTGAACATCCTCTTTTGTTATTGAAAAAACTGTATTTTGATTCATAATCATTTGTTTAGTTTCTCAAAACCTGAATTATACTTTACGAGTTTCGACCAATTAATTTTGCCATTATCGCAAAACTTTCGCGAAAACTCCAATGTGAGTTTATTTATTATTTGGGCATAATTTTCTGCAAATTCTTCGTTTTTCTCTCTTGCTCTGTAACCGATCGGCTCAACGATGTCTATGTATAGTTTTTCGTTTCCAGAAACAAATTCCCAAAATCTTTGCCCACATAATTTCAAATATCCACCTTTATCTGGTTTATTATCTTTGCCAAAACAACATCCATTGACTGCAATAACTTTTTTGCCGGTTTTTAACCGTAGCATCTTTTTTGCGTTTTCAAAATTGATTTTAAGTTGGCGAATTTGACTTGAATTGCCCCAATTCCAGCCGGCTTTGATTTCAACAACATATATTGTTCCATCTTTTTCAAATTCTAGATCAACACCTGTTAATTCTGATTTTTTAGCACCGTATGCTTTGTCACAAACGAAAATTGCCAACCCTTCAATAAAATCGCCGAATAAAGTTTCCTCTTGTGATTGAAGAAAAGCGTCCAAAAATCCCTTAATCAAATCCTGCGCCGTTAGCACTTTTTTGGCTTTGAAAAGATAAGGATTTTTTTGCTTCAAAATTTTGAGCAGATCAACCCTATTTTGCACATAATCTAACCTTCCCTGATGAAAGATTGAGATATGTTTTTCCACATATTCGTAAATTTGTTGTAAGTCTAATTTTTTTATACGGTAATTCTATTATGACTCAATAAAGATGGTTCTTTTTGAGCTATTTTTGCTTTGGCCATCTCGACATATTCCGGTATTATTTCAATGCCTATTGAGTTGCGTCTCATTCTTTGCGCCACCTCAGATGTTGTACCGGATCCCAAAAATGGATCTAAAACCCAGTCGTTCTCTTGAGTAAAAAGTTTAATAAACCATTCCGGCAATTCTTCTGGAAAAGCCGCACTGTGATTTTTGTTATTGCAGACAGTAGCAAATTGCAAAACATTAGTCGGATACACCATGTTTCGTTTCAGCCAGTTGGATATATTCTTACCGAATCCGCTACCGCTTTTAGAATTGTCCCGTATTTTATCGGTTTCACTTAAATTTTTCAGTCGGCCATTTGCCCAATCGCCAATTGGCACCATAACCGTTTCTTGATACATATTGAAATCTCGAGTTTTGTTGAATTGGAGCATTCGTTCCCATGCATCGCGAAAACGATTCGGCCACTTGCCCGGGTAGCAATTCTTTTTATGCCAGATGAATTCTTCTGTCCAAAGCCATCTTTGTCTTTTTAGAGCTAAAATAAGTTCTAAAACATACGCATTGCGTTCGCCGTTATCCGCTTTTTCTTTTATGTTTAAGATAAATGTTCCAGCTGGTTTCAAGACTCGAAATAATTGTTCGCTTATAGGTAAAAACCACTCAACATATTTTTCTGGAGCAATACCGCCGTAGGTATTTTTTCTTCTGTCTGCATATGGTGGCGAAGTTACAATTAAATCAATTGAATTATCATCAATTTCTTTAAGCACCTCGCGAGAATCACCAAGTAGTATTTTTGTTGTTATATCGTGCATAATTTCATTTTAACATTTTTATGCTCGTCTACAAAATATTCGACAAGTTGCGGAATAAATTTGCCCTTATAGGGGTGCAACCGATGAACATGTTTAGTTGTGTCTTTTTCTCTCAGATTATCAAAAGATAGTGCCCAATTAAGATCGTTTCCGAGCTTTTTTTTCCAATCAAGTTCACGATTTCCATTGTATGATTCATAATATTTTTGCAAATCATCAATATCAACAAAAACGGAATTGCCTCCGTTATGTTTTTTAATTTTTCCGTATTGGACAAGGTATGAAATATTAGATTCGTTAATTTCGCGCTTTAAAAAATCGCTTGCCCAAATACTCGCTTCTTTTATTGTTAAAAGTTGTTTTGTTTGTTGCATAATTTACTTCATTAAACCATCAATTGTAACACCAAGCCCAGTAGCTATTTTTACAACTGTTTGGATAGATGGCTTAGTGATGACATTGCTTTCAATCTTAGTCAACGTTGTATAGGGAAGATCTGCTTTTCTTGCCAATTCGTCCTGCGTCAATCCTTGCTTATTTCTAAGTTGTTTTATCTTATCCCCAATTGTTTCGTTATTGTTTTGACTTTTCATAGTTTCCTAAGTATGATAGTATTAGTATGGGTGCTTATTTAACTCTTCATAAATATGATAACAAATAATATGAGAGTAGTCCAATTAAAAATGATTGAAGCCCGCTTTTGGCCCAAAATGAAGTTCGAGCCGATATTTTTTCAGGTTTTTTGGCAGTTTTTCAATCTGAAAGGGTCGCTTCTCCGCCAGAGGCGGACAGGTGTGGCGGGCGGAAGGGGAGTTGGAGGGAATTCCGCCCGCCACACAAATTTTGGGCGAAATCAGTTCGAACATTTTTTGACGAAAATCCGAATCCCGAATTTTAAAATCCAATCGCTCGGGCGGGCAAAAAGGAAGGGGGTTGGAGTGTCATCCCCACCAGGAATTTTTGCCCGCCTTCGCTTTCTGATTCCAATTTTTCCGCCGCCACCGAATTTCGTATTTTGCTTTGCAAAATGCGCCACTAATAAGGAAATTGTGCTTGCCCCGCCCGCCCGTGCGCACACAACAAAAACTCCCTTGTTAAAATTAAAGAAAAGATGTATCCTAATAATATGATTTCAATATAAGTTCGCATGACATTATTTTAACAATAATAGTATTATAATACAAGTATGGCACAAGAGAATAAAATCAGCAAGAACATAAAAAAACTAAGACAAGCCAAAGGCTTGTCGCAAGATCGGTTATCAAAATTAGCCGATGTTTCTTATAATTCAATCATAAAACTTGAAACTGGCGGAATTACTAATCCAACGATTGAAACATTGCAGAAAATCGCCAAAGCATTGGATGTTTCAGTTGATGATTTGTTAAAGTAAAAAATATTGCAAAAAGCGTCGGGGGGGTAAAATATAAGTAAGGTCGTACGATTTTTAATAATAACCAAATAATTTCTTAAATTAGCTACTAATTTATTTGATAGCTAGTAAAAAGAAAGGACAAAAATATGGAATACGCAGATAACAACAAATTAAACGAGTCAAATAGCGAAGTCGGTAATCAAGAACAAAGTTTTTCCAGTATACCACCTAAAAATTCCAATCGTAATTTAAAAATATTAGTGGGCGTTTTGATTGTTTTGTTAGTTATCGGCGTTGGCGTAGCCAGTTTTTATATTTTTGGAAACAAAACTGTTCCCAAAAATGAACTGACAAAGCCTAAAGTTTCAAATCAAATTACGCCAAGCCAACAAAAAAATGACACAATTTTATTTAATAGAAGTAATGGGATTTATGAAATAAATATTTTAACAAAGGAATTGAAACCTTCAACAAACCCAGCGGACGGCATTATTCAGTTTATTGGTTTGCCCAAAGAAGTAAAAAATAAACAAACTAGCATTTCTTTGACCAGAACCCTTGTGTCTCAAGACAAGACAAAAGCTATTGTAGTTTTCACTACCTTTGACGAAACTCAAAAGCCAAGCGAATTTAACGGATCACTCCCTACTCTAAAAGCTGATGAATTTATTTGCGATATCGCAACGCAAAAATGCTCTACAACAGATTCTTTAGCTTCGGCTTATAAAGCAACAGGTCTGGCTGGTAAGTGGTTTGGGGGTGGGATGTTATGGTGGTATAAATGGGATTCAGTAAAAAATCTTTTTTATGGACACCTGAGCGGTGAAGGAATTGGTAATGCGTCGCCAGTCTATGTATTTAATTTAAATAATAAGTCGCTTCAGCAAACAACTGGATATAATTCATTAGACGAAAAAGAAAAACGTGCCGGAGTTCCTGCTGGGGCATTCAGTCCATCTCTCAACAGATTTGTTATGGTGGAATCAAATAATAATAAATGGGATTTGTTGCTTTATGAAAGTAATAATCTTTCCGCCCCACTTAAAAAATACGATGTTTCCTCAATGAATGATACAGCATATAACGGAAGCGGTATTTATTCTGTGGTGTGGTCAGCAGATGAGAAAACCCTCGTTCTTGAGACCAATAAACAAATTTTCACATTAAATTTAGAAAACGGAGAAATAGCTCTAAAGTATACGGATACAACTCAAGATGAAAGCGGACTTTGGTTAGATTTTAACGCTGTAGATTTATCGCCGAGTGGAAGATATATCGTTTTTGTTGATTACGATAAAAGGAAAACACTCTATAGCGAAAACAAACTGGAGACAGTTTTGAAAGCCATTGATCTAAAAGATAATAACAATGTGATAGAATTACTTCACGAAGAAGGTTTGAGTTTGTATTATCAACAATAGCTAAAAGAGGGCAGTGCGCCAGTTTTACTGGCACGAAATTCGGTGGTGGCGGAAAAAAATTGGAATCAGAAAGCGAAGACGGGCAAAAATTCCTGGTGGGGATGACACTCCAACCCTCTTCCTTTTTGCCCGCCCGAACGATTGGATTTTAAAATTCGAAACGGAATTCGAATTTTTTTGAAAGCACACCGCCAAGAATCACATTATGTTCGTTTGATTAAGTGTATTTTAATAAAACTTTTGATTGCCTCAACAACTTCTTTTTGTAATTTGGCTGGGCTGGACGCAATCCAGACAGCAAATTCGTAAAAATTACGCGGATCAACTTTGAGCCAATGATTGTTTTTATACATCAGGAGCATCAGGGAGGTGACTGCGATCCGTTTGTTGCCATTTAAAAATGGGTGATTTTTAATCATTAGATAAAAAATAATTGATGCCTTATCAATCAGTGTGGGGTATAAAGAGCGCTTGGCGTAAGTGACAGCTGATTGTGCTAGGCAATTTTCCAGCTTGCCAGCATAGCGAGATTCAAAAGATGGGATCGGCTCGTCGCCCACTAGTTGTTTTTGGGCTAAAACAAAAGCCACTCGCTTGACTTCGTCAACAGTAATAAATTGCATAAAATTACTCTTTGCCTAAAAGCTTGATTGTTTCGCCAAAGTCTTTGAGCGTTTTGGCGACAGCTCGATCAACGGTTTGGGAAGCGCTTTGACTAATTGGCGCGTATATTGGACCTAGATTTGCCCGTTGCACAAAATAATTGCGACCAATTCGTCTCGCCGGTATTTCGCCTCGTTTTACTTTACGAAACATTTCCACCCTTGAATAGCCCGTTATGCGGGCGGCTTGGGGGAGGGAGAGTAGGTTTGTTTTTGAGTCGGATATATTTTTAGTGATCATAAATTTATTATCCTGTTTTGGTTACCAATTGTCAAGTGTGGTAACATCAAACCTTGACTTTTGGGGAGAAGTTAGTTATAATAGAATTGTTTTCAATCTATTCTGCAAGGAGCAGAGAAAATGAAGTATCTCATAGCAGTCGCGGGGCTAGGGGTTGTCTTGTTCTTTTTCAAGGGGTTGTTTTTCTGCCTCGAGCAAGCGGTTTGGGCGGGCGATGTGCCAGCCCAAATTCGTCTCGGGGTAGAATTCATCGGGGCGGTGGCGCTATGCGCTCTGGTTGTCTGCGGACAACTGGAGCACTGGTGCCCTCGTCAGCGATGAACTTTGGGTTTCTGATCGCGTCTCGGAGGCATTTGCCAAGGAGGTAAAAGCGCGGTCAGAGCCCTTTTTTAATAAAATAATTTTTTCACATCAGAAATTATGGCATTGGGATTTGATTAGAAATTAAATTTGCCTCTTTGCCATTATTCCAAACTATGCGCGAGAACGATCTGTTTTTCAATTGAAGACACTAATTTACGCGTTTGCATAATCATATCAGGCGCGATTGAGAGAGAAGTTACACCTGCATTAACCACTAATTCAACAATTTCCGGGTAGACTGAGACTGCGTTACCGCAAACCGAGGAAGTAATATGATGTTCGCGACATTTTTTAATGACAAAATTCAGCGCGATTTTGACCGCTTTATTCCGTTCGTCAAAATGCTCGGACAAATTTGAACTATCACGATCAACCCCCAAAATCAATTGCGTGAGATCGTTTGATCCGATTGAAATTCCGTCTAGCCCCATAGCGATAAAATCATCAAGTAAAAATACATTGGACGGAACCTCAACCATCATCCAGATTTTGAAATCAGGACCTTGTTTTAATCCGGCTTTTTTAATCAGTTCTAATGTATTTTTGAGCTCATTGGTGGTGCGCACAAATGGTACCATTATATGCAGGTTGTCAATGCCGTATTTGTCTTGCGCTCTTTTTAAGGCGATTAGCTCTGGCATTACTACATCTGGCTCTTTGGTGTACCGAAGCGCTCCGCGAAATCCAATCATCGGATTGGCTTCATGTGGCTCAAAATGGCTTCCGCCTTTTAGCCCGCGGTATTCGTTGGTTTTAAAATCGCTTAAGCGGTAAATCACCGGTCGGGGCGAAAAAGCTACGGAAATTTTACGCATTCCTTCTTCTAGGGCATCAATATATTCATCAGTCCTACCACTGGCGATCATGGCTTTGGGATGTTCGCCGAATGAGGCAATCATAAATTCAGCGCGCAACAGTCCCACTCCGTCAGCTGGCAGTTGGGATAGCTTCTCCGCTTGGTCTGGGTCAGATAAATTTAGGTAAATTTTTGTGCCGGTTATGGGCACAGTAAAGCGTTTTTTTTTGTAGAAAAATGGATGGGACGAGTGAAAGTGATGCGATTTTATGGCTGGATGGCTTACTTGCCCCTTGTAGATTACTCCATGCGTGCCGTCCACAGTCACAATTTGATTGTTTCTCAAAATGTAAGTGGCTTGTCCGGTTCCCACTACTGCTGGCACTCCTAACTCACGCGCGATCAGGGCAGCATGCGAGGTAGCTCCGCCGGTGTCAGTGATAATTGCCCGCACTTTCTTCAAAGCTGGAATGAAGGTCGGTTTGGTCATTTCCGTGACTAGAATTTCGCCGTTTTTTATTTGGGTTAAATCATCTGGATTGTGGACCAAATGCACCGGTCCAGTTTCAATTCCTAGCGAGGCGCCTACTCCATGGGCAATTTCGTATCCCAACGCGCCAGATAAGCCCTTGATTCTTTTGTGCTGGCTAGGCAAAGTGGCAGGAGTGTCAATAATGGGCGCTGACTCAAAGAAATATAAAATTTCGTTAGTAAATCCCCATTCAACATTCTGGGGGAGAGAAAACCGCTTTTCAATGTTTTTACTCCAGCGAAAGAGGGTGCTGATTTCGTCAGGGGATAGTTTGGCGCTCGATCTAGCTTTACCGGCGATAGCAGTATGTTTTAGGTTCGCGCCCAGCCTCAGCTTCCATGGTTGAAAGTTGATGACTTGTCTGATCGTTTCGCCGGATTGTTTGTCAAGAATGTATTGGTCGGGGTTAATGGTGCCTTCATTGATTGGTCCTCCTAGCCCAAGCCCAGCTTCTATCATCATTTCATTTTGGTTACTCGTGATAGGATTGATAGTGAAAAGGATACCTGATTTTTGCGCATTTACCATTTTTTGAATAATCACCGCTACGCCAACTTCAAAATGACCAAATTGATGCATCGAGCGATAATAGATAGAGGATGGAGAAAATATAACCGCATACATTTGTAAAATAGCTTTTTTTAATTGAGTTTCGTTTTTAATGTTCAAAAAAGCTTTTTGTTGTCCAGCAAAGGGGCTATGTTTGGGATCAAGCATAGCCGGCGAGAACCTTACAGCCCAAGAGTTTTTAGTTGAATTGAGTTTGACAAGAGTTTCTTTTAGTTCTTTTTCAAATGACTCAGGGAATTTTTGGGTTAATATCGTTTTTTCTATGATAGTGGACTGCTTTTGGAGTAAGCGAGTATTCTCTGTGTCCAAATCGCGTAGCATAAGGTCAATTTTTTTATCCAGCCCGGTATGCTTTAAGAAATTAAAATATACAGCCGACGAAATCACAAAACCAGAGGGGACATTTACCCCTGATTGAATCAGCTCGCCAATTTGGGTTGCTTTTTCTCCAACATAGCTGGAAAGCGAGCGGTCAATTTCTTTCAGCCAAAAGATATTTTTGATAACACCCTCCCTGTTATTGATTGATAGTTGGTAAATTGTATCCCGTTGCTCACGAATCGGTGAGCCGAGAATCAATGTCAGTTTCTAACAACATTTTACCAAAAAGAATTAAGAGCGCAACTCTTTTTCTAGTTTTTTAGTGATTTCCGGGTGGTCTTTCAGGTATTGTTTGGCTGCTTCGCGTCCTTGCCCAATTTTTTCTCCGTCAGGCAAAGATAGCCATGGTCCATTTTTTATAACCGTGCCTTTGGCAACTGACATATCAATAATTTCGCCTTCGTGAGAAAGCCCTTGTTGGTAAATAATTTCAAATTCAGCTGTGCGAAAAGGGGGCGCCACTTTATTTTTAACGACTTTTGCCCTAACGCGCGTACCAATCACCACATCGCCATCTTTGATTTGCTCAATACGACGAACATCAATGCGGACAGATGAATAAAATTTCAGCGCCATTCCGCCAGTGGTTGTTTCCGGGTTGCCAAACATCACGCCGATTTTCATACGGAGTTGATTGATAAAAATAACCACGCATTTTGAGTGGGAGATAGATGAGGTGAGCTTGCGAAGCGCTTGGCTCATCAAGCGCGCTTGTAGTCCCATATGCGAATCACCCATATCTCCCTCTAATTCAGCCCGTGGCACCAGCGCGGCGACTGAATCAATCACGATCACATCAACAGCGTTTGACCTAACCAATGTTTCGGTAATTTCCAGCGCTTGTTCACCGGTAGATGGCTGGGAAATAAGTAAATCTTCCAATACAACCCCAAGAGTTTTGGCATAATCAGGATCAAAGGCGTGTTCCGCGTCAATAAAAGCGCATAGCCCGTTTTCTTTTTGGGCTTGTCCGATTGAGGATAGAGCGAGGGTAGTTTTTCCAGATGATTCGGGACCATAGATTTCAATCACTCTGCCTCGGGGGAAACCGCCCACGCCCAACGCTAAATCAAGCGCGATTGAACCGGTAGGGATAGCTTTTACATTAAGTTTTTCCATATCGCCAAAACGCATAATAGAACCTTTGCCAAAGTCTTTTTCGATTTGACTGATGGCTGATTCTATGGCTGCGCCCTTGCCTTTGGTTTCCCCTTTGGTGTATTCTGTCCCTTTGATTTTCGCTGTCCGTTTCATTTTGTTCCTTTTGGTTTATTTTTTTGTGTTTATGTTAAATCGTTTTAACTCAATATTCTAGATTTTTGTATTTGTATCACCGCGGCTTTTGAGTATTTGCAAATTTTTTATTGTTTTTTTGCTAAAACGATTTTCAGCAATAATTTGGATATTATTAACTCCGTCAGCGAGTTTGACCTGTTGGGAGAATTCGCCAGCGCCCGAAAGCGCGACTAATTCATTGTTGATTAAAATTTTTGCATTTTGGTCAACTTTGCCAATGATTTCAATCATGTCAACCCGCACAACTTCCTTGCCGCTAGGTAAAATAATATCCAAACTTGGCGGAGAAGTAAGGGTGCTAATTTGTAGATAAAGATAACCGACGATTACGCCAACCATAGCAAAGCTTAAAAATCCTAATATGATTTTAGGCGTAATTATCATTCGTGGCTCTTTTAGCCGATCTCCGATGAGCAGTTGAGATTCGTTTTTTCGCCATAAGCGAAACTCACTTTTAAATTCCGCGACAATCTCTGGTTTTAAGTTTAAAAATTCAACATATTTTTTAAAATATCCGTTGGCGTAAACCTCAGCTGGCAACACATTAAAATTATCTGTTTCAATTGCTCTCAAAAATTTCTCGTGGATTTTTGTTTGCACTTCTGCTTCGTTAAAAGAGATTTTTTTTCTCTTTCGAGCCATTTTTACTCGGGCGCCAACCGATCGTCGTTGAATCTTTCTGGTTCTAAAATTTTTAATCCCCATATATCTAATTTATCAGGGCGAGGGCAAAATGCAAGAGTAAGATAATTAAAATGATAAGTTAAAATAGAGAAATAAGAGATTAAATTAAAATTTAAAAATAGATGTCCTGTCCACTGGTGATTAGGTTTGCTCGGTGTGTGCAATTTAAATAAATAATTTTAAGATTTTAATTTTTAAATTATAATTTCTTAATGCTTATTTCTAAATTCTCTTTCCCGCTCTTGATGTGGCTCATTACCGGGCATAATGTCTAATGATTTAGTGAGAACTTCGCGAGGTTTTGAACCTTCTTGCGGTCCAATAATCCCTTGACTTTCTAAAATATCCAAAAGGCGCGCGGCGCGCGCGTAGCCAATGCGAAGTCGTCTTTGGAGGAGCGACGCCGATGCTTTACCAGCAGCGATAATAATATCCTTGGTTTCTTCGTAAAGATCGTCGTCAATATCTTCTTCGCTGGTCGGCATACCCGAGCGTCCAGTTGTTTTATATTCTGAAATTGATTCGTCATAAGTTGCTTCACCTTCCCTTTTTAAAAAGTTGCTAACCGCCTTGATTTCTTTGTCCAAAATGAGCGGGCTTTGAACCCGTCGTGGCTTGCCAAAATCAGCTGACTGAAAAAGCATATCGCCGTTGCCCAGTAATTTTTCAGCCCCAGAATTATCTAAAATTGTGCGTGAGTCAATTTGCGAAGCTACGGCAAAAGCAATGCGAGTGGGTATATTGGCTTTGATAAGGCCGGTGATCACATCAACCGATGGTCTTTGGGTGGCAACAATAAGGTGGATGCCAGTGGCGCGCGCCATTTGCGATAAGCGCACGATAGCGCCTTCAACTTCGTTGGCTGCCTGTGTCATTAGATCCGCTAATTCATCAATCACAATTACTATATAAGGCATATGCCCGGCAGTCGGGTTTTGGTTGTATTCAGTAATGTTTCTTTTGTGAGTTTCGGCAAATAGTTTAAACCGTTTTTCCATTTCTGCCACCGCCCATTTTAAAGTATTGATAGTTTTTTTCACCTCAGTCACTACTGGTGTCATCAGATGGGGGATGCCATTATACATTGTAAATTCAACACGCTTGGGATCAACCAAAATCATACGTATATCAGTGGGCGAGTTTTGAAATAATAAAGTGAGCACAATGGCGTTGATGAAGTTTGACTTGCCTGAACCAGTGGCGCCAGCGATCAGTAAATGGGGCATTTTAGACAAATCAACAGCCAGCGGTTTGCCAGAAACATCGCGCCCGAGTCCCAATATCAACCCGGTTTTATTTTTTTTGAAAGTTTCTGATTCTAAAACTTCTCGCAAAGTGACAGTGGCAGGCACTTTGTTTGGCACTTCAACTCCAACCGCTGCTTTGCCGGGGATAGGGGCTTCAATTCTGATCGGGTGGCTGGCGAGCGTAAGCGCTAGATCGTTGGCGCGCGCAACAATTTGGTTTAGTTTGACTCCTTCGTGAGGCTTTAATGTGTATTGTGTGACAGTGGGACCAATATTCACATCGCCCATAGTTACATTGACGTTAAAATCTTTAAGGGTTTTTTGAATAATTTCAACATTGCGGGTGATGTTGCCTGCTGTGGCGCGGGTGGGCGAAGCAGACAAGAGGTCAAGCGGAGGGAACTGCCAATCGCGGTCGCGGGTTCTGGGTGAGGCAAAAATCGATGCTTGGGCTGGGGCTTCGTTTGGTTCTTTGGGCTTGCGACGGAAGTGATCACGAACAGTTTCAAAAACCGACACACTTGACTCGTTAGTGGTTGGCTCTTTGCTTTCGTCGCTGGCTGACCATTCTCGCAATTGTCGCCAGCTCAAATTGGTTGAGAGTAAAAGAAAAATAATTGTTAGGCAGATATTGAGAATGATAGCGAGTACTGCGCCAAAAAGGTTGACGAATATCTGGTAAATGCCAGAGCCGATGATGCCGCCACTATGGGCAAAAAGCGAAGGCACTAACGCAAAAAGTGCGACAATGCCGATAATGGTTGTAGCTTTGATGTTTAGCTCGCGCGCTTTCCAGAGAAAATAACCCAGAGCAAGGAACGCAAACGGCACCACAAAAGCGCCTAGCCCAAAAAGGTCTGACATTATCGCAAAACTTTTTTGACCTATAACGCCGGCAAAGCCAAAAATTGAGAATATCAAAATCATTCCAAGCGCGATGAATGCAACAGAAAAAATTTCCCTTTTGGTTTGCGGATCAAGCGACCAATCAAATTTTTGATACCAAGCATCTTGGGAATGCTTATGGTATTTTCTTTTTCTCCCCATCAAAAAATTTAAATTCTTATTTTGCGTAATTTTATTATAGCACACTAACAAGTTGAAAGTAAAAATGAAAAAGTAAAAACTAATTATCCAAAAACAAAGCTGTTTGCCCGGGGAAAAACTTGGGCAGGAGTCGGACACAGAACGGGATTTGAGCTGGATAGAGTAAAATTTAAACTTCAATAACCACCGGTATTACCATAGGACGGCGTTGGGTTTTGCGAAACAAAAATTCACCCACATCGTCGCGAATAACCCGCTTGATATGGTCATATTGCATTGGATATCGTTCGTTGTGACGCGAAAATAAATCGCGGATTTCTTTTCGCGCTTGATGGACTAATTCTTCTTGGTCGCGCATATAGATAAAACCGCGCGAGATGATGTCGGGCGAAGTGATGATTTTTCCGGTTTGCTTGTCTACGGTGAGAATCACCACAAACATTCCTTCTTTAGCCAGCGCTTGGCGATCGCGAAGCACGATATTGCCCACATCGCCCACACCTAGCCCATCAACCAAAACATAGCCAGATTGAACCTTAGTGCTGATGACGCTACCTTTACCTTTTTCAAATTCAATAATTCCGCCATTATCGCTGATGAGGATTTTATCTCGGTCGATCCCAACCTCTTCAGCAAGGCGAGCGTGGATTTTCAGGTGACGGTATTCTCCGTGAATGGGCATAAAGTATTCAGGGTTGGTGAGCTGAATCAGCATTTTTAGCTCTTCTTGCGAAGCATGACCTGAAACATGTATGTCAAGTCTTTTTCCGTAAATAACATACGCGCCTTGCTTAAATAACCCGTTAATAGTATTGGAAATCGATTGCTCGTTGCCGGGAATTTCTGACGCGCTAATTAGGACAGTATCGCCTTTTTTAATTTTAATTTGTTTGTGATCGCCTGACGCCATACGAGTTAAAGCGGAAAATTCCTCGCCTTGCGAACCAGTTGAAAGAATAACGATTTTTTCATCCGGCAGATTTTGGGCTTTATGAATATCCATAAATAGATCTTGGGGCGCTTTCAAGTAGCCAAGCTTTAAAGCCATCTCAATATTTCTTTGCATTGAAAAACCAGAGACAGTAATTTTTCGTCTATATTTTTGCGCCATATCAATCACTTGTTGAATACGGTTAATGGTTGAAGCAAACATAGTGATAATCAGGCGGTTTTTAGTGTCTTTAAAGATATTGTCAAAAGTGTGCGTGATAACCGACTCAGACACAGTGTAGCCTGGTCGTTCAGCATTGCTTGAGTCTGATAAAAGTAGCTTAACCCCTTCTTGACCAAGAGCAGCCAGTCGCGCCACATCGGTTTTTTGACCAAAAATTGGAGTATGATCCAACTTCCAGTCGGTCACATGGACGATTAGTCCTTCGGGAGTTTTTAAAGCAATGGCTAGAGTATCGGGGATTGAGTGGGCGAGTTGGATAAATTCAATGTTAAACACGCCGAGCTTTATTTTTTCACCAGCTTTTACCACACTGAGTTTGGCTGGGCGATGTTTAAACTCTTCGTATTTAACTTTAATCAGCCCGGCGGTAAGCTGGCTGGCGTACATTTGCACATTAGGAAATTTTTTTGGAATGATGTAGGGAATGGCGCCAACATGGTCTTCGTGACCATGGGTGAAAATCCAGCCCTTGATGCGCTCGGCATTTTCTTCTAAATATCTAGTGTCAGGAAGCACAAAGTCCACTCCTAGCATTTCCTCTTCTGGGAACATCAGCCCACAATCAATCACCACAATATCGTCGCCATACTCATAGATCATCATATTTTTGCCGTATTCGCCTAATCCGCCGATGGGCATAATTTTCAGAGTGTCTTTTTTAAGCGGATGTGTAAGCACTGGTCTTTCTTCGCCACTATTATAACCACGTACTTGGATCGGCTGACGGCGATTATTGCTAGTTTGGCGCTGGCGAGGAGGTCGGCGCAGGGGGATATCCCCGGGTTTGGTTTGGGCAAGATTAGTCGATTGGCTCTTGCCGGGCACATAGAGAGTCGTTCGATCGTTCATATTTTTCCTTTTTGAAAACTAGCAATACAAAAATTATAAATTAAATATATAAAATTAATAGTATTAGTTCGCTAGTTTGTTTATTATTTTGTTTAAGAGATCATTCTTGAGAGTCCAATGGACTCTTATGATCAAATCTATTGTAGCAAATAAAAACTTGAATGTCAAGGGTTTTTCCTTTAAAATGAAATTATTATGAATTTATCATCAAAATATAAGCCGAAAAATTCTGAGGCGAAAATTTATGCTCAGTGGGAAAAGGCGGATATTTTTACGCCAAAAGGAAACGGTCAGCCGTTTTCAATTGTCATTCCTCCGCCCAATATCACGGGTTCGCTTCATATGGGGCACGCGCTCAATAATACTTGTCAAGATGTTTTAGTTCGCTCTGCCCGCATGCAAGGCAGAAAAGTGGTGTGGATTCCGGGCACAGATCACGCGGGAATTGCCACGCAAAATGTAGTGGAGAAAATGCTCAAAAAGCAAGGCAAAAGTCGGCACGATTTAGGGCGCGCTGAATTTGTCAAAGAAGTCTGGCGCTGGCAAAAAGAATACGAGGGCAAGATTTTAGGTCAACTTAAAAAGCTGGGTTGTTCGCTCGACTGGAGTCGTTTGGTTTTTACTTTGGATGAAAATTACGAAAGGGCGGTGCTCCACGCGTTTGAGCATTATTATCAAAAAGGTTTAATTTATCAGGGCGAAAGGGTAATTAACTGGTGCGCCCGATGCGCTTCCTCGCTGTCCGACCTTGAAGTAGAAAACAAAGAGCAATCAGGTAAGCTGTATTTTATTAAATATCCCTTGCAATCTCAAATCTCAAATCTTAAATCTCAAAGCTTGTCCCGAGCGAAGTTGAAGGATGACAATTTAAAATTTAAAATTTATAATTTCATCACAGTGGCGACGACCAGACCAGAGACCATGCTGGGCGACACAGCAGTGGCAGTTAATCCAAAAGACAAAAGATACGCGAAATTGATTGGCGCGCAAGTTATCTTGCCACTCACCAATAGGAAAATTCCGATTGTGGCAGATGGGGCGGTTGACGACAAATTTGGCACTGGCGCGGTCAAGGTGACACCAGCGCATAGTTTTGTTGATTTTGAAATTAGCGTCAGGCACAATTTGGCTAAGATTAAAATTATTGACGAGCGAGGACGGATTAACGACCGGGCGCCAGAGAAATATCAAGGGATGAAAGCGCGCGAGGCGCGCGAGGCAGTGATTTTAGATTTGGAGCAGGCAGGATTTTTGGAAAAAGTTGAGGATTATGATATGGTTTTACCTTTATGTTCTCGTTGTGAGAGGGTGGTGGAACCTTTGCTTTCGAGCCAATGGTTTTTGAAAATGGCTGAGCTGAAAAAGCCAGCGATAGAAGCGATTAAAGCTGGCAAAATCAAATTTACTCCCAAACGATATGAAAAAATTTGTTTAAATTGGCTGGAAAAATCTTATGACTGGTGTATTTCTCGGCAGTTGTGGTGGGGGCACCGTTTGCCGGTTTGGCAAACGAAAGTAAACAGTAAAAATGAAAAAGTAAAAATTTTTATCGGATTGGAAAAACCGCAGGGAGAGGGGTGGACGCAATCCGAGGATGTGCTGGATACTTGGTTTTCGTCAGCGTTATGGTCGTTTGCCACGCTTGGCTGGACTGGTGAGCGAACAGCCGAAACCGCGGATTTGCGAGAATTTCATCCTACTTCGGTGTTGTCAACCGGCCGCGATATTATTTTTCTCTGGGTAGGCAGGATGATTTTTTCCTCGCTTGAATTTTTAGGCGAGATTCCGTTTGAAAAAGTTTATATTCACCCCACGGTGTTAAACGAAAAAGGGCAACGGATGTCCAAGTCGCTGGGGACTGGGATTGATCCACTGGTTTTGATTGACAGATACGGAGCGGACGCGGTGCGTTTTGGCTTAATGTATCAAAATACCGGAGTTCAAGATCTAAAATTTTCCGAGTCAGCGATTGTCGCCAGCCAGAAGTTTTGCAATAAGGTGTGGAATATTGCCAGATTTATTGGGATAAATTTAGAAACTTCAAATTCCAAAAACCAAATTCTAAATAGATTCCAAAAACCAAATCCTAGAACCCAAAGCGACAAAGAAATTTTAGTAAAACTTGCCAAGGTAAAATTACAAGTAGCCAAAGATTTGGAAAAGTTTGAATTTGGCAAAGTGGCGCATTTGCTTTATGATTTTATCTGGCATAATTTAGCAGACACATATTTAGAAAATTCTAAAAAACAGATGCAAGATAAAAAATTGAAAGCCAATACAGAGGAGATTCTAATTTACCTTCTGGTTGAATCACTTAAAATGCTTCACCCTTTTATCCCGTTTATCACCGAAGAAATTTGGAGTAAATTGTATGAGGAAAAATTAGTCAGTCAGCCAATGATTGCTGATAGACTTATTATGAAATAAGTCTAATGAAAGAATTTACACGACTTACGCAAGATTTTTATCAAACGGATTCTTGGTGCCATTCTCTGCTTTGCCTGCCAGCCCTGTCTCGTTTCTGTGTCATCCTCAACCAAAAGCCCCTTTGTCATCCTCAACCGAAAGCCAAGCGCTTCGGATTGGGGATCCATCCCCTCCCGTCATCCCGCACTTGATGCGGGATCCAGATAAAACGACTGGATTCCCGTTTTCACGGGAATGACGGAAGGGGGGCGGGAATGACACACCCCTTGTCATCCTCAACCGAAAGCCCCTTTGTCATCCTC
>Ga0210024_1001736_pt1 | contig 19362 bp, 18 predicted proteins | sample CryGeymeta201525_FD_183988 | JGI IMG/M metagenome (GOLD analysis project Ga0210024, IMG submission 183988) | Groundwater microbial communities from Crystal Geyser aquifers in Utah, USA - Crystal Geyser metaG 2015-25 (SPAdes) (version 2) | ecosystem: Environmental > Aquatic > Deep subsurface >...
TGCGACGTTCCTGTTGGGCGACGAACGCTACGGCGTGGAACTGGCCCTAATGCAGGAGCTCCAGCCGCTGGACACGGCGACGTGGTCCCGCATTCCGTGCCCTCCCGACTTCGTGCTGGGCGCCGTGAACATCAGGGGCAGGCTCCATTCCGTGACCGACGTCTGCCGCTTCCTGGGGCTACCAGCTCGGGAGCTCTCGGAGACGGCGCACGTGCTGCTCGTCAAAGGCGGCAGCCCTGGAGAGCTGCCGTTGGAGTTGTGCCTCGTGGCTGATGCCGTGCCGGAAGTAACCACGGTGCCCCTCAGCGCCCTGCAGCCAGCCGCAGAGACCGTCTCCAGCCAAGCGCAGGAATACGTGCGGGGCGTGACCGAAGACATGCTGGTTGTCCTCGACCTGCCGCGGCTGCTGGCCGATCCGCGGCTGATCGTGCACGAGACAGCATGAACGCCACAATCCGAGCCGCGACCGTTCTGACAGTTCGTCGTACAGAGAGCGCCCCGAGGGCGCCTCAGCACCAATCACGGGAAGGATGACAAGCATGAACCGACAACCCAACACGAACGAGACTACAGACGGAGAGAAGGTGACCTCATTCCTCAAGAGCATTCGAGGCAAGTTGTTGGCCTGGTTCCTGACACTGTCGCTGCTGCCCCTGATTGCGGTGACAACGCTGTCTTTCCTCCGCGCACGCGACGCGATCCGCGACCAGCAGTTCGCCAAGAACACCGCCATCCGCGACATGAAGGTCAAGTCCGTCGAACGACAGATCACTGGGTGGACGGAAGACTGCCTGGACGTGTCCAGCGATCCCGCCCTAGCCCCAAAACAAGCGTATTGCAAGCGCCTGAGCACTTTGGGGTAGCGTCGGCGGGTTTTTGGTGTCTCTGGCGTGTCGAGGGGAGCAAGCAAGGGCGCTGGCGAGGGCTTCCGAGGCGCTATTCCGCGCCCGCGTGGCAGTGTGAAGGGGCCGTACACCCCGGCGGGCTGGCAGTAGACACACGACTCCCTTGGCGGTGGTCGAAACGACTGGAGTTGGCCCCGGGTCAGCCGGTTGCCAGGAGCGGGCCGGGGCGCGGTCGCAAGGCTTTGATGCGGTGGAAGGGACTGAAGAACTTGCCGAGGGAGGGGGGGTAGCCCAAGCGCCGGTACACGAGCTTGCGACCGGTGCGCACGAGTTGGCAGGGGAGCAGCACGAAGGTGTGCAGGAACCGCCGGAGCTCGAGGTCCTCCAGACACGTCCCGCCCACCAACGCATTGAACGCCAGGTTCAGCACATGATCCGACTCGGGGTACGGAAGGTGCACTTTGAGCAGAGGCAGAGGCTCATCGATCTCGTCCGCCAAGCCGGTCCGCTGCGCCAGCTCCACGAACGCCCCACTCCCACCGCAGCTCAGCCCACGCGTTTTCGCTCCCCTCTCGTAGTGGAGGTTCCCGCCTCGGATCATCGGCTTGGCCTGTGGATACCACCGGCGCTTCGGATCCAGCCGCCGGTCAATTCTACGCTTGCAGTTCCGGAGCGTTCTCTGAGATGCTCTCATCCGAAACGGTCCTTTCTGTTGCGATGCATTTCTTTGCTGACCTGCATCTTGCCCAGCAGAATAGGGCCTTTCACTTTCCTGGGGCATTTGCTTGCTTGGATACCGCGCTTGCTTGAGGGCTAGTGCGTACGACAGAGGAGGGTGCAAGCGCGACTTCTGGCAACTCGCGCCTCGTGAGGCCCTGACATATGGCTGGGACGGGTTCGTCAACACCGTCAAGCACCACACGCGGTACGTCTTCGCGGTAGAGACGAGCCGTGGCACGACGACAGGAGACGGCGAGGCGATGGCTCCGGCTGAGTTGCTGAACACGATCGGGGAGTTCGCAGACACGTTCGCCCTCGTCCACGAACTCCCCAAAGGCAGTCGCTTCTTCAGGGCTCGCGTGCATTGTCCCAACGAGGAGGTCGTTTCGGCGGAGGCACTGGGCACTCCGCCCACAGACTGTGCCCGGTTCGCCAACCGCATGAGCCCTGCAGGCATACCGATGTTCTACGGCGCGTGTGAACGCGATACCGCGCTCGCGGAGGTTACCGACACGCCGAGAAGGAGGAGCCGTGTGATCAGTGTGGGAGCCTTTGAGACCGCGCGTGACCTCCAGATCCTCGACTTGTCCGAGCTTCCCGGCGTCCCAAGCATCTTCGATTCAGCCGACCGAGAGAGGCGTGCTGGCGCAATGTTCCTCTCGAGTTTCGTCCACGACGTGGCTGGGCCGATTCTCAGGGACGGCCGCGAGCACATCGAGTACGTTCCCACGCAGGTGGTCACGGAGTACTTTCGACGCATCTACCGCACTCCAGACGGAGGGCGCCTTGGCGGGATGCTATACCGCAGTTCGAGGACAGAGGCCGGCAAGTGCTGCGTGCTGTTCTTCGAGGCTGCTGACTGCTGCGACATACGCCCAGGGTGGAAGACAGCCCCGAAGTCGTTGGCGCCCGACGAGCCAAGATGGTGGCTTGGGTTAGACGAAGCCTCTGTCGAGAGGGTGTGACGGCCACTCCGGCGCCCCCGCTGTGTGGCGCTCTGAGATGCCCGCTTCGGGCCATGGCGACACCCCTTCGACCGAAGGCCTCCCCAAGGTCAGGAGACCAAGAGCCCCGGCGGCCCTGCTCTCACGCTCTGCATATGGATCCAGTCAGCGGCCCTTCCGCAGGCGCTCGGTCCCAGGACTGCAGGCCACAGAGGGCATCGGACGCCGCGCCAGGTCGGTGGAGCATGACCTGGTCGTCCGTGTTGAGTCGCCCATTCGACAGTCTCGGGAGGCATCCTGTAAGGGGAAGACGGCCTGACTGCAGAAAGCGGGAACGAACGGGCGAGCTTTCTTACGTTTCACTCTCGGCGAGAGTGCCCCCGCCGCTCCCCCACCCCGACACGAACTCCCCTTCGCCGTTCCCCGCCAGCAGCACTGCCGACTCGGTACAGCTCGCCTTGTCGATCTCTCCGATCAGGTGTCCCTGCCGCATGACGATCACGCGGTCGGCGAGTCCGACAAGCTCTGGCAGGTCGGCTGAGATCAGCAGCACGCACTTTCCGCTGTCGGCGACTTCGGCGAGGGCCTTGTGGATGGTCGCCTTGGCCCCCACGTCTACGCCGCGGGTGGGTTCGTCGAGAAGGAGCACTTCCGGATCCGTCGCCAACCACTTGGCGAGCAGCGCCTTTTGCTGGTTGCCGCCGGAGAAGGTGCTGACCATTCGCTTCGGGTCGGGCGGGGTGACGGCCAGCTCCTGCAGGAGCCGCTCCAGTGGCTCCCGGCCCCGGCCGGCGGAGTAGACGCCCAACCGGGAGTGCCGCGGGATCAGAGCCGACAGCGCGTTCTCGGCTAGCGTCATGCGTAGCGCCAAGCCCTGCTGCTTGCGGTCTTCGGTGAGGTAGGCGAACCCCGCCCGGAGGGCCTCGCGGTAGCTCGTGGCGGTGACGCGCTTCCCGTCGAGGTAGACCTCCCCGGCGTCAACGGGATCAATGCCGCAGAGCGACCGCGCGAGTTCACTGCGCCCCGCGCCCGACAAGCCGCCGAGCCCCAGCACCTCGCCCGCCCGCACCTCGAAAGAGACGTCGTGGAAGAAGCCGTAGCGGCTCAGGTTGTCGACGCGTAGCCGCGTCTCTCCCGGGCCGCGTTGCCGTTCAGCATAGAGGGTGGCTACGGACTGACCGACCATCAGCTCGACAAGCTGCTCCGAGGTGACGTCGGCGACGGCCTCCGTCGCCACCTTGCGGCCGTCCCGCATGACCGTAACGCGGTCGGCGATCTCCAGAATCTCCGGCAAGTGGTGGGAGATGTAGACAATGGCCAGCCCCTGCTGCCGGAGGCGTCGGATCAACGCGAACAGCCGGGCCACCTCGTCGCGGCTCAGCGCGCTGGTCGGCTCGTCCATGACAAGAATGCACGGGGTGTTGGCCAGCGCCTTCGCGATCTCGACGAGCTGGGCTTCGTGGAGGCTGAGGTCCTCCACAAGCGCCTCGGGGCTTAGCTCCAAGCCGACGCGCGCCAGCCATCGACGCGTCTCGACCAGCATTGCGCGACGATCCAGGAACATCCCCCGCCGGGGCAGCCGGCCTGCCAGGAGGTTCTCGGCCAGGCTCAACGGCGGCGCGAGGCTCAGCTCCTGGTGGATCATCTGGATCCCGTTGGCCTTCGCCACGGCCGGCGAGTGTAGGAGCACCAACTTGCCGTTGAGGCGGATCTCACCCGAGTAGTCGTCGAACGCCCCGGCGAGCATCTTCATCAGCGTGCTCTTGCCCGCGCCGTTCTCCCCGATCAGTGCGTGCACCTCACCCACCCGCACGTCGAAGTCCACGTCGTCCACGGCCAGCGTGCCGGGGTACCGCTTGCTGACGCCGACCATTTGGAGTGCCGCGCCGATCTCAGACATCGTGCTGTTCGTAGTTCGCCGCTGGCCCACCCGCTCCCTTGCGAATGCTCTCCGGACGCCCCAACTCGTTGGGGCACTGCCTGCGCTCAGCCCCGAACAAGTTCGGGCGTCCAGTGGCAGCGTCTTCATCGGCCGGGGTGTTCAGGCGAAGCGCGGCCCCGGTGCGCCGGACTCGCTTCAAAGCACCGACTTCACGTAGTCGAGATCCTGCTGGATAGCGACCCGTGCGCCGAGGTCCTTCGCGTAGGGCGTCTCGTGCTCGATCATCATCCAGCCGGAGAAGCCCCTTGACTGCAGCGCCCGGATGCAGGCGGCGATCTGGGACGTGCCTTGCCCCAGTGGCACGAAGCCCCGGTCGTCGCCACTTCCTTCAACACTTCCCAGAACGACTTGCCTGCGTCCTGTTCGCGCTTCCATACGTTCGTCTGACAGCTCAACTGGATCATGGCGCTATGCCTCCTGTCATGGGTCTCTGGCGGGAAGGAGACCCATGGTTCGGCGTCTCCTGGCGGCGTCCTGCATAGAGGGCGAACCAGCCAACAGGGAAGGGAAACGGGTGCGCCCGGAGAGCGCGCGCACGGCATGGGGCGACAAGGCAAACCGCGAAGCCGGCGCTGCGCTCGTGCGCCAAGCCGCTGCGACGGTGGCGGAACTTCGGCAGGCGCTGGCCGCAGCCCGTCCCTGAACCACCTCGCCGTTGCTCGGGCCGTCCCGCCGCTCACGAAACACTCCGGCTTGGCGCAGCGTCTAACCTCGAATCCCGTCCAGACAGGAGTTGATCGCGTGATGTGTTGTACTCTCCCGTCCCTTACACGCAGAACTGCGAGGGAGGTTGCGTTGGCGGCCGTGGTACTCGCGGGCCTGCTCGCCGCGGCGGTCCAAGCGCAGCCGCCTGAGCCACCCAAACCCGGGGGTGACCAACCGGGACCTCGGGTGACGATCCGGGGTCAGCGGATGCGAGTGATCCGCGGCGCCGACGGCAAGACCGTCATGGAGACCCTCGACGAGAAGGGCAACGTCCTCGACCGGCGTGAGATGGGCGCCCCGCCGCCGCCGGGAATGCCGTTCTTCGGCCGCGGGGCAGCGGGGCGGGAACCCGGTGCGCTCGCGGCTGCCGGAAAGTACGTCTTCGTGTTGTTGGACGGCGTGCTCTACCAGTACGACATCGACACGCTCGCACTGAAGAACAAGGTGACCGTTGCGCCAAACGACGCCGGGCCGCAGATCATGCAGTTTGTGGTGCCCGACCCCGGGGCAGCCAACCGCGCCTGGCTCGGGATCTCGATCGGACCGGTTGACACTGAGGTGGCGCGGGACCTTGGGGTGCACGCGGAGAGCGGCGTCTTGGTCACGGCGATCGTTGAAGGAGGTCCCGCTGACAAGGCTGGCGTTCAGCAGGGCGACGTCATCGTCAAGTACAACGGCAAGGAGACGAAGGCCGCCGAGGACTTGCTCAACGCAGTCCACGAGGCCGACATCGGCGCCGAGGTCGAGATCGAGCTCCTCCGCAAGGACGAGAAGAAGACGGTGAAGCTCCGGACCGGCACGATGCCCGGTCGCGGTGCTCCGGCGCTCGGCGCTCCGGAACGGACCGAGACGCACGCCGAGGTCAAGGTGGAGACTGCCGATCAGCAGCAGCCCCGGGTGACCCTCGACCTCCAGAACGCCGACCTGCGCGACACGCTGCGCATGCTGGCACAGCAGACCAAGGCCAACCTGACCTTCGGCGACGACGTGCAAGGGCGAGTCACGGCGACCCTTCACGACATGGCGTTGGAGCCAACTCTGGACTCCCTCCTCAAGCCGCTGGGGCTCACTTGGCGGAAGACAGAGGAAGGGGTGTATGTGGTCGAGACCGGGAGGAAGCGGTAGTCACCACCGGCAAGAAGCGCGCGCCACGCGCCTGCCTGGTCCCGCAATCCTCAGAACTTCACCCGCCCTCTCTGCGGCGCCTTACTGCCAAAACGCCCCCCTTTCCGGCCGTCACGATCGGCGTGTTCGCCGCCGCGCTGTCCGGGCTGGATCCGCTCCGACAGGACCGGCCCCTCCATCGCCGAGAGGCAGTCGTAGCAGCTCGGTAGCCGCGTTTCGCCGTAGCAATGCGCACACAGCGTCTGCTCGCACGAATCGCACGCATACAAGGTCTCGAACTCTCCGCATTCTTCGCAAGCGCCAACTTTCATTTCGACTCACGTCCGGATATATAGAACCTGATTGTCCTTCCGCCAAAGACCACGGCGAGTGCACTGTCACGCCGCTTGGCGGAAGTATAGCGAATATTGGCCAAGAAGTACACGGGCCGGCGGCCGAAGTTTCTCGTTCCCCGGCAGGTCGTGCCGGCCCACCAAGCCGCCCCGTTTGCCAGCCCCCCAAGAGGAGCCCGCATGCCCCCGTTCCGAACCCTCGCTGACTGCCTTCACTACCTGAGCGAGTTCACCAACTACGAGCGGATGACAGACTTCCGCTACAGCCGTGACACCTTCAACCTCGACCCGGTGCGGGAGGTGCTCAGGGCGTTGGGCGACCCGCACGAACGGCAACCCCTGGTTCATGTTGCCGGGACCAAGGGCAAGGGGGCGGTCTGCACCTTCGTCGCCTCCGTACTGAGGGCTGCAGGCCACCGCGTCGGGCTGTTCTCCAAACCGCACCTCCTGAAGCTGAACGAGCGGCTGTCGATCAACGGGCAGGACATTCCCGACGACCGGTTTGTCGAGCTGATGAACCTCCTCCACCCGCACCTGGAGGGGCAGCGTGCCGCGGGGAGCGGGCTGACGTTCTTCGACCTGATCGTGGTGATGGCGCTTACCTATTTCGCCCACGAGCAAGTTGACACCGTCGTGCTCGAGGTCGGCTTCGGCGGCCGGCTGGACTCGACCAACGTCGTGGTGCCCGCTGTCTCGGTCATCACCAGTATCGGCTTCGACCACACCCAGATCCTGGGCGACACGCTGGCGATGATCGCCGCCGAGAAGGCAGGGATCATCAAGCCGGGGGTGCCAGTGGTCTCCGGCGAGGGAGCGCCCGAACCGGCAGAGGTCATCGAGCAGGCAGCCGCAGACGCGCACTCGCCGCTGTTCGTGAGGGGGCGGGACTACCAGCTTCTCGAAGCCGCCGACCGGGAGACATTCGGCGTCCGTACCTGGCGACAAGAGCCCCGCGACCTGACGGTGCCGCTGTTGGGCGCACACCAGCGCCGAAACGCCGCTGTAGCGGTTGCGGCACTGGAGGCGTTCAGGGAGACGACTGGCTGCCAGGTCGAAGAGCGACACGTCCGCGAAGGCTTGGCAAGCGCCCGCCTGCCGGGCCGCATTGAGGTGGTTTCCGAACAGCCCACAATCATCCTGGACGTGGCCCACAACCCGTCTTCTCTGCAAGCGCTCCGTGAGGTGCTCGAATCGCGGTACCTGGCTAAGCGCGTGGTTCTCCTGCTGGGCATGGCCGAAGACAAAGACCTGGAGGGCAACCTCCGCGAAGTCCTCCCCGTCGCCTCAGCCGCCGTCTTCACCGGCACCGGGCACCCGCGCGGAGTCGCTCCGGAGAGGCTCCGCGAGCTTGGCCGGGACGCGCGACCCGACTTGCCCTCCGAGGTAGTGCCGAGCATCCAGGCGGCCGTAGAACGCGCCCTTGCCCTGGCCGGTCCCGCGGGAGTGGTTTGCGTGACGGGGTCGTTCTACCTGGTTGGCGAGGTGGTGCGTCTTCGTCAGCAGGGGACTGGTAGCTGATAGGGGGGCGACTTCCGGCGCTGACAACAGGGTTGATCTTCTCTTGCCCGGGAGCCACAATGGGCGTGCGAGCATCGCCCATCCGACAGGAGCCCATCGGATGACGCCCGAAAAGGACCCGTGGGTTGAAGTCAGGCCGGACGTACAAGGCGGCACACCTGTGGTCGGGGGGACCCGAATCCCGCTGAGCACAGTGCTCAGGTATACCCGCGAAGGTTGGGAACACACCGAAGTCCCGGTGCGACTTCGGCTCCGTCTGGGAGAATACCCTCTGTCCTCCGTCTGCTGCACGCCTGCCGGGGAAGTTCCGCGAACTTCCACTTCGGTGTGTTCCCAACCTTCGCGGGTATACCTCCAAGCGGGCTACTCACCCACAGCGATCTGCGCTGAGTTGCCTACGCTAACACTGGGGGCCGTTGCGGCAATTCGGGACCAAGCCGCGAGTCAGCCCGAGTCTGGACGACAGAGAGTTGCGGCGGGCTGAGGTGAAGCTCCTTACCGATGAGCACCTCTCTTCGCAGGTCGCGGCCTCGCTGCGGGCTGAGGACCAGGACGCAGTCAGCGTCCACGAAGCGGACCTCGCTGGCCAGCCCGATGCCAGCGTGTTCGCCTGGGCTTGGGCAGAGCGTCGGGTCGTGGTAACCCAGGACCTGGACGTCAACGCGCTTCGGCAGATAACTGCGTTGGCAACGGAGGGACTGGTCCTGCTGCGGCTGAACCATCCTTCCACCAGCACAGTCCTTGCCGTGCTGCGGCGCTTTCTGCGGCAGTACGGCAAGGTCGACATGCGCGGACGCGTTGCGTCTGTTGGATCAACCACACGATTCCAGCCGCCGCTCTGATCCGAACGGGTACCCCTCGCTACCACTCCCTGCGGTGGCCCGGGGGCGGGGGGCTTGGTAGGTCCAGGGATCCAGTTCCCAAGCGGACCGGCGTCACCCGTCACCGTAGAACTGGCCGGCGAACTCCTCAAACACCCCCTCCGGCAACTTCTGGTTGATCGCCCAGACGAGCATGTCCATTTCGTCGATCGTCTGCGGGGCGATGGGGTTGGCGGCGATCCGTTGCTCGCGGAGGCAGAGCTGCAGGGCCAGCGCGAGAAGGTGAACCCCCCGGTGCCGACACCAGGCGAGTATCTCCTTCGCCCGGGCGATTTGGTCGGTCCAGCCGGTGGCGTTGCCGCGGGCCGCGGCCCGGTCCATCTCGTCGCCGGTCAGGAGTCCGCGCAGGATGGACCAGCCGTTCATCACGCCCACATCCTTTGCCGCCGCGGCCGACAGGAGCGGCTCCGCGTTCTGCCAACCGAGGAGGCTGTATTCGGCGAAGAACAGCAAGCAGTCGATCCGGTTCTCCTCGATAGCGCGGAGGTGGTTCTCAATCGGCCCCATTCCCAGCCCCATGGCGGCGATGAGTCCACGCTGCTTCAGCGCCTTCAGCCCGTCCAACACCCCGCCGGGGGCCATGACCGCCTCGAAATCCTGCGGGTCGTGGACGAGCATCGCGTCGAACTGACTGATGCCGAGCAGCTCAAGCTGCGCCTCGACGGTCGCCTGGACTCGGGCGGCCGAGTAGAGCCACGGATCCCTGCCGTGGCAGCACACGCGTCCGGTCAGGATCAGGTCCTCCCGGTGGACCACCTCCTCCAGCAGGGCAAGGGCCAGGCGGCGCATGCTGTCGCCGTAGCACATTGAGCAGTCGAAGTGGCTGAGACCGATGTCGACAGCGTGCTGGACCAACTCCAGTGCCTCATCGTCCGTAATCTCCTTGAACACATTCGAGAATGCCTGCGTGCCAACGGGGATGACTGGCACCAGGAGGTCGGTACGGCCGAACCGACGGCGGGGGACCAGGTCCATGGGAGTGGCTCCTTTGGAGGCAGAATGCCGGGCTGCAAGGAGGTTAACCGAAGACAGGCGAAGAAAGAAGGAGTGTTGTCGGTAGGTCCCCGTTCACGTGGACCTCCCTTGCGGTCCCTGCCGTCCTTTGGGTCCCCGCCCCCTGAACCCGCACGAACGCCGATCCACAAACGTCAGACCCCAGGAGCCTGAGCTATGCCCGACTACCACGACCTCGCCAGCCTCCTCCGCGACCCAACGCCGCGTGTGCTCCCCACCCTCTGGGACTTCTTCCCCTGTCACGCTGTACGACGACCCGCGGCGGCTGACCACGCTGCTCCGCCTGGTGACCGAGTTCCTGATCGAGTGGCTCTACGTTCAGGACAGAGCTTGCGGCGGCGCACAGGTTGTGTGCGTCGCCGATCACGTTTGCAGCCAGGTGACCCCGGCGCAATTGCGGGAGTTCGTCCTGCCCAACATGCAGGCGCTCTACTCGGCGTTTCCGAACGCCGCGAGGATCTACCACAACGAAGGCCGGCACTCCGACGAGCACCTTGCCATGGTGCTGGACTTCGGCGCCGACGTCTCGCACTTCGGCAGCGACGTGCACGCGCTAACCGACCTCTACTCGAAAGTTGGCGACCGGCTCGTCCTGTTCGGCGGTCTCAACCCCCATGGCGCCATGCGCCACGGCACGCCGGCGCAAGTCCGCGCGGAAACACGCGAAGCGTTGCGCGCAGCCCAAGGCCACCGCCTCCTGCTGTCCACCGGCACCGGCACCACCCCCGAAGCAACACTGGAAAACCAGCAAGCAATGGTCGAAACCGCGCTCGCCCAATAGCCACCGCGGCCTTTGACCTGACACATGGCACGCGACACCTGACACGTGACACCTGACACGTGACACGTGACACGTGACACCCCGGGAGCCCGTCCATGAATCTGCGAATGCGTCTCGACGTTGAACTGCTGACAGAACACCAACTTGAGCGGCTCTTCCAGCATGCCCTCACGGTCTGGCGGGAAGTGCCATTCCGCGTTCAGGGAACGGACGAGTTCTTCGGCTACCTCTCAGACTTCGGGTGCACAGTCGACGGCGAGCTGGTCCGGTTCCCGCAGCCGGTGATCGACAAGGTGCTCGACCGCGTTCGCGCGGGCAAACAAGCGTGGGAAGCGCGTCATGGATCCGAGCCGCCGTCGTGGCCGGGTAGCGAGCTGCGGATGTTCACCCATGGACAGGGACTCCATGTCTGCGACCTGGAGACGAACGAGTTGCGGCCGTGCATGGGCGCCGACCTCGAAGCGTGGTGCCGGATGGTGGATGGGCTGGCTGCCGACGTCGGGCGGGAGCACCCCACCTTCATCCCGCAGGACGCCCCGCGCGGCGCGCAGGACTTCCACGCCTACGCCACAATCATGCTCAACAGCAGGCAAGCCCATCGGGTGTCGGTGTACTCGGCCAGGATGCTGCCGTTCTTCGTCGAGGCGAGCCGGATCGCGCAGGGATCGCTGGACGCGGTGAAGGCGCGACCGGTGTTTGCCGCCAAGTGCTGGGTGACGTCGCCCTTCATGCTCACCCGGGAGAATATCGAGATCGCCATGGACGCGCGTCGCCTGCTGGGGCAGCCAATCACCTTCGGGATGATGCCCGTTGCGGGCGCCTCGACGCCGCTCACGGTCGCCGGCGCGCTGGCCCAGAACACCGCCGAGTCACTGGCTCTCTGCACGATGCGGCTCGCCGTGGACGACCTGACCCAAGGCATCACGCCCACGGCGTCCATCATGGACATGAAGGACGCCAACCAGCGCCAGTCCGGTCCGGACCTGGCAGTGCACGTCTTCGCGGGCGTGCAGATGAACGCCTACCTCTTCGGCGGACACCCGTCGTTCACCAGCGGCTACACCGGAGTGGGCGCCAAGGTGGTGTCGCCGCAGTCCCTCTACGAGAAGGCGTTCACTGCCTCCTTCAGCGTCGCGGCCGGGGGGCGGGGGCTCGGCATCGGCTGCCTGGCATACAGCGATGTCGGCAGCCCGGTGCAGTTGGTGCTCGACTACGAGATGGGGCTGTACTTCCGCCATCTACTTCGTGAAGTCGACCTCGATGACGACCACGTCGGGCTGGACACCATCCTCGCGACGGCGCCGCGCGGCGCGTTCTTCCTCAACACCGGTCACACCAGCCGCTTCTTCCGTGAGGAGTCGTGGCTGCCCGCATTCCTCGATCACCGCCCGCCGCTGACCTGGGCCAGAGACCCCGTCGACATGATCGACCAAGCCCGGCGACGGGCGCGGCAGCTCGCGGCCGAGGCGGAGAACCAGTGTCCGCTTTCTGAGCACGACAGGAAGGCGATTCGCCAACTGGTGGCGGAGGCTGACGCTGTTGCGTTGAGCAGGAGCGGTCGAGCGCCCGGCCAGAGCCATACAGGTCGCAGTCCCTCGCCTCGCAGAACCGTTCGCGGCGGCAACTCCAGCCCGTCGGTGATCCGGTACCGACCCCGCGGGAGGAAGACGACCCCGCCCTCTTTGGTCTGCTCTAACGCCTGCCGGAGGGCCGGCGTGCTGTCTCCCTGATCCGTCGGGTCGGCGCCGAGGTCGGTCACGTTAAGAACGGCCTGCGGCCACGGCGTCGCCTTCGCGACGGTCACCGTTGTCGGCTCGCTCCACGCTGAGTTGCCGCCGGAACCGTTGTGCGCAAACGCTTGGTACGCACCCGGAAGCAGGTCGGCGGGAAGAGCGAACTTCGCGCTGTAGCCGTCGGTCTCCCCCCTCCAACAGCATCGACCGCTCCCCGGCTCGCAGCAGCACGTTCACGGCTGAAGCGGGCACCGGCCCGTCTCCGCCCTTCGCCGCTTGCCTCGCCGGAGCGAAGTCCTTCCCGAAGAGGCGCAGCCAGCCATCCGGGCTCGCCTCCGGGCAGCGGTCGCCCTGCGCCCACCAGGCGACGGGCCGAATCGGATCGCTGGCCCAGAACACCGTTGGCGCGTCTGCCCGCGCTGCGACGGCGAACGCGAGGCAGATAGCGGCGGCCGCGATGGGCGCCGCAAGCTGGCAGCGGAGGATTCGGCAGGTGGTGAACATGGGCATTGCCTCTCACGCGGAAATGTGCCGTCAATCCGAGCCGCGACTGTAAAGGAGTGGCCGCCCGAGAGTCGTCAGCGCGCACAACGGCAACGCCGGCCGCTCCTTCACAGTCGCGGCTCGGATTGGCTCGCGTCCTCCTCCGTGGGGGGGATTCAGCGGTGTTTGGCCGTCGGCAACATAGTTGGACGCTGACGACGGCGATTCTCATGGCACGCGCACAACCTCCGCGCCTACCTTCGCCAGCGCCGTGCTCTGTGGGGCGAATCGTTCGCTGACTTCGGGCGTCCGCCTCGCCTCCGGGTCGCACTCCCGGCGCTGATGCGCCAGCACAGTCTCGAACACGCCCAGGTACTCCCCCGCCAGCTCAGCGGGCCCTCGCGAATCGGCATGCTCCCGGAGCCGTTGACACAGGTCCAGATAGGCATCCGGGTCGCGCCACAGCGCCGCCGTTTTCGCGGCCACCTCCTCCACCTTGTCCGTGTGGTAGACCAGCGGCTGCAGGTCCGGCGTCACGTCGAAATGGTGCGCCCAACTGGTGATCACCGGCCGGCACGCGCTCCAGCCCACCTGCAAACTCGCCGACGCGCACCACGCCGAATCGAAGTGGTGGTACAGCAGCCAACCTACGGAGTGCTCTGCAACCAAAGCCTGCAAGTCCCCGTCCGACGGCCAGCCCAGGACCGCGCGCACCTTCGTGTCCAGTCCGCGGCGCCACACCCCCGGCATCACCTCGCTCTCGAAGAACTGCACCTGCTCCGACCAGGCGCCGGGTACCAGCGCCGCGTGGATCGTGAGGGTGGCGTCGGGGAACTCCGCAAGCAGGAGCTTCAGCGCCTCCAGGCACTCCCCGTAGCCTTTCCCCTGACCGAGGATGCCCCACGTCACCACCCGGTGGCGCACCTCGTCCGGCAGCGCCGACAAGGGCCGCGCCGTGGCGTGCGGAATGAACGCCAGGTTGTCCGTGGTCCAGCCCTCTCGTAGCGCCGCCTCGAAGGCGCTCGGGCTGGTGAGGACCAGAACATTCGGTCGGCGGTTCCTGGTGACCGGGTCGGGCTCCTTTGGGAAAGTGTGCTGCGTGACCACCACCGGACAGACCGCCTGGATCTGCCGCAGCACCGCGTCCCACTCCCCCGCATCGCAGCAGAACGACCATTCGTGCTGGAGGTTGGCCACGTCCGGCTGGAGCCGCCGGACGGCCCGGGCAACGTCCGCAAACGAACCGCCCCGTTTCCAGCACCGCACCGTTTGCTCGGCCGGGAACTCGCCGCGCAAGTCCCCCGGAGGTACGCGCTCGCCCAAGCACCACACCTCGTGCCCGAGCTTGCGCCATTGCTCCACCAGGCTCTCGGAGTAGACGCCGATGCCGCACGGGTAGTCGAACGTGCTGACCACGGCTATGCGCATGCCGGAGCTGCCGCCATCGGGGCCTTCGGAAGGGCGACGGGACAGCACCGGCGGCGACGGCCACAGATCCACATCGACGCCAGCACGGCGTCTGGTGCTGCTCGGGGAGTCGGTGTCTGCCGCGACTTCCTCCAACAGCCTGGCCCACTGTTCCGCACACCGGTCCCACGTCATCGTCTCCGCAAACTCGCGGCCCCGCCGACCGTACTCCGCGCGCAGGTCCGGATCGCGGTACAGCTTCTCCAGCAGCTCGACCAAGTGGTCAGAATCGACGATTGCCTGCCCCACGTTGAAGGGACCAACGGTTATCCACTCCTTCACCCGAGCGAGTTCGCCACGCCCCTTGACCAGTTCGGTCACAGCCGTGCAGTCGGTGGCTACGACAGGCACGGCACACGCCATCGCTTCCAGGATCGGCAGTCCGAAGCCCTCGCCCATGGTCGGCAGAACCAAGACATCGAACAGCCCGTAGATGAGCCGCAGGACATCGTCGGACACCGCCGACACCGGGCTGGTCCGCTTGGTGATGACGGTCACGTCGTCGATGCTGGCGCGCCTGATCAGGTCAAGGAGATCGCATCCCCAGGCATCATTGGGATCGGTGTGCAGGTATAGCAGTGCGTTGGTTCTCCGTTGGTGGAACTCGGCGAACGCTCTGACGAGGAGGGGTAGCTGTTTCCGCGGCTGGTTGCGCGCAACGCACCCGACGATGAAGCCATCGGCTGGCAGACGGTGTTCGTCTCGAAGGCGCGTCCTCTCAGCGACGGGGGCGAATAGTGCGCTGTCAACACCATGAGGTATGACGGCGGACGCTACCTCGATCCCCGTGTCCGCCACTACCGCGTGCCCGTAGTCAGAAGTGGCAACGGCTACGCACATGCTCTGGAGCAGCGGGTACCACTTCCGTGAGAACGGATGCCCGTCAACTGGCAAGTACCCGACGTACGGCATGCTCCCAAGCTGCGCGGGTAGCCATTCCACCGTCCAGGGATCGGCGAAAGACACGACCACATCAGGACTGAAGTCGCGAAGAATGCCGGGAACGTCGGTTCTGCCCAGAGGATCCTCCGACGGCTGGTACAGTTCGTAGGGGATCACCTCACGGTCGTAGGGGCGGCCATCGTAGTACCATGCCAGACAGGCCGGCGTGCATTCGTGGCCCGCCGCCAGGCGGCGAAGGGTCTCGCGGGTGACCCTCGCCAAGCCCGTGGGCAGTGTAGGACTGTCGCTGATCCAGAGCACTCGGCACGGCAACGCTGCAGGTCACCTCCCCCTCAACCATCGGCTATCTCAGCCGCGTAGTAATACGCGAGGTAGTTCTGGTCCTGCGGCCTGTAGGTGATATTCGAGAGCCCGAGGGCCACGCTGTCATACGTGCCCGAGGGATAGGGACCGAACCCGGGCACAACGGCGCTGCCCTGCCACAGCCCGCTCTGCTGATTGTACTGGAGTTCGAAGTCTTCTTGGTCGAAGTCATATGGCGGATGTGCTTCTCTGGCTTGCTGCTTGTACAGTGCTGCAGCCCAGGCGGATCCCTGCGGGGGCGGAAGCCCTTCACCCGCAGATTGCACGACAAGCCGGTGCACGTCTTGGTCGGGAGGATCGAAGGTCGCCACGACTCCGCCTGAGATCTCGTGCATCTGCGCTCCCGTTGACGGGACGGGGTACGTTGTGTAGGCGGCCATGCCAGTCTCACACTCCATCTCGAGAGGTCGTGAACCATCCGCGCCCCCTCAGGGAAGATCCGGGAAGTTGCGCAGATCAAGCGGGTTCTGCTGTGTCATCTCGTCGTTGGGGCCGTTGCATGCGTACTTCCGGGGCCGCTTTGCGTCGTCCCGGAACGAGGTCCAGATCTGCTTCTTGAACTGCGCTGGGTTTGGCGGGTTCGCGTGTTGTACCAGGGCGTCCATGACGGCGTGCAGGGAAGCCTGGCCTGTCTTCGTCTTCTCCCAGATCGTGCGGATGACCAGGGGGTCGGGCCGGTGGCCAAGGCCCAGTCCGCCTCCCTGGCGTCCATACTTCTCAGCCGCCCACCGGAAGAACGCCGAGGTGCCGTATTCCTTCTGTCGGTTCGCTATATGAGCCATCGACTGTTCAGCTCCCGGTGGGTAGATCACCTCGCCAGCGTCCATCCTCTTCGTCTGCACGCACTCCAGGGGCAGACTCGCCGGGTACCCTATGGGTTTCGGGTGGAACAGAGAGGCCTTGTAGAACTGGCGCACGACGCCAGTGCCAGAGGCGAAGGAGGTTGTCCCCACCGACCGAAACCACCAGTTGTTGTCCGGCCAGACGAACTCCGGCGCAATCTGCGCGGTGCCTTCCACGAGCCAGGACTCTTGGTTGACGTCGTAGCGGAACTGAAATGCGTGGAACAACTCGTGACAAGCGATGAAGGCAGCGAAGCTGTGCGGGAGATCGCTCGGGAGATTGGGGTCATCACTCCGTATGTATGGGTTGTCGCACGAAAGCCGAATGACGGCATCACTGGTCTGCCGGCCCTGCGGGTTCACAGGCTGAACGTCCGTCCATGCCGTCCTGCCCACTCCGATCTCCTTGATGATGCATCGGAAGCGGCTGTTGCTGGTCGTGTCGGTGTAGAGAAGATCGGCCAACCCCATGGTGATCCTGTAGAACCTCCACGCCTCGAGCAGACAGATTCCCATGTCTGTGGCGTAAGCCTTCTGGGGCGTCATGCCTGGTGCGGTAGGCGTTGTCTGTGTGCGCCGGTCGCGGCCGTTCTCGGTGTAGTACAGGATGAAACCATCCCCGTTGGGATTCCCTTGAGCTTTGTCGTCGGTCGTGAAGTCCGCCAGCACGTACTTGGCGAACATGACCTCCCACCCGTTGGCCTTGTCGGCCGGCGAGCTTCCATGGCTTGGGCTGGACACTCCGATGTCGACGGCATTCGTGTCGTTCGGCGCCCTGAGGAGGATCTGCGCCTCACCTTGCGCGTCTGTGGTCGCCGTGTCTGCCGGCTGTTGGTTGAGGTCCAAGAAGGTCCCGAGGGGTCCGTTCGGATCGTCGGATTTCTTCTGCTCGAAGGTGACCACGACGTTCGGCACCGGGTCTCCGTTGTTGTCCGTCACCTTTGCCGTGATCGTGACATGCGAGGTCCCGTCGGCCAGCACGAGTCCGCGGGTTATTCCCTCGAATGACCAGTATTCGCTCTTGTACTGATAGGGTTCAATCAGGGTGATCTTCACCGGCATGCCAGAGCCTCCTCACCGTCAACCGCCGTCACCGGTTGACGCGCGTTAGCACTATGAAACGGTTCCCAAACTGGACCAGAACTCGTCTCCCGTCAGGCGACCAGGTCGGGGCTCCGATTCGCTTGGCTGCATCGAGATCAAAGCTCGGGAAGCGGATCAAGGCCAGCTCCGACTCCTCCAGTTTCCGTATGATCTTGGCGTCCTCGCGGCTCCAGTCCAGGGCCGGCAGCCACAGAAGGGTGCCAGCTTGAGGGTTGAGATAAATGACCTCCCGGCCGTTGGGCGCCAGTGAGGATGTTCGGTGGAACGTGGGACAGACGTGCTCGACGACACCACGTCTGAGGTCGACGCTGACGATGTCGGGCCCAGGTCCGTCATCTCGGTCCAACAGTCCGCACAACCCCGTGTACTGAGCTGCTACGTAGACTCTCCCCTCGGAGGCAACCGGGAAGAGCTGCGTCACTCTCGCTGCAAATACCGCCCAAGCCACCCTTTCTTGGCACACCTGTCTACGCGCGTGGGAGGCGAGATCGACATAGAACAGATCGTCCCCGGTGGCAGCCAGGGGACGGTCCATAAAGTACACGCCCTTGCCGTCGGACGCCCAACAGAAGTGATACAGGTAGGGTGCCTCGGGGGATAGCCGCGTCAGTTCCGTGGGCGCTGGTTCCTCTCGTGCTCGTGTGTCGAGCGCACGGATGGAGGCTGGGCCATGCCAACGGTGGAGCCAAGCCAGCCAACGCCCGTCCGGAGACCACCGCAACATGGCGGCGAAGGGAATGTGGGCGACGAGCGTTCTGTCCTTCATCTTTGCGTCGCTAACCCAAAGCTCGGCAAGCTGGTCATAGTTCGCCGATTCACGGACAACGTAGGCTATGCGGCCGTCATCCGGAGCGCAAGCGACGGAGAAGCCCTGCTTGCGGCTCACTTCCAGCAGCGTCTTGGTCCGCAGCGTCACGACATCGAGCTGCTCCAAGACATCGCGCGGGCCCTGGGCGAACCGCCAGTACAGTAGTCTGCGTCCGTCTGGCGACCACGTGGGAGACCACGTGCCCTCATACGATGCGTAGTCCTGCACAGTGCCGCCGTGAGGGGTGTCGGTCAGGTCCACGTAGCGCAACGTCCAGCGGCCCACAGCTTCCTGAGCCAACCGGACCGGCGCGTCGCGGGATGCCGGCTTCGTGCGTTCGCACTCGGCCACTGGGGCGAACGCGAGAAGCGCCAGAAGGGCCGCCAACGAGGTCCGACCTGCGAGGCGAGATTTCGGACGGCCGCTGCTCCCCGGGGTCCGGGGGCAGGGCAAGTAGATACTCGCCGTCATCGTGCACTCCTAACTGCGCCACAGAGGTCCCCCGCCTTTGGCGTCGCCCGATCCACTCGGCAGCTCATGAGGGCTTCACCGCCGCCGCCCGGCACAGCAGACCGGCCGGACGGGGAGTCCACGGGCCACTACCCGCCTGCGCCTGCGGCTACGACGCCAGCGTGAGGCTCTGCACCGCGCCTTCCGTCGTCCCCGCCGAGTTCGAGGCTTGGGTCTTGACGTGGATCGTCTGGCCGGCGGCGAAGGGGCCGAGGGTTTGGCCGGTGAGAGTCACTGGCGCCGGGTGAGCGAAGTCGGGGTCGAGGCCTTCGAGCTGGTAGACCAGCGTCAGGCTGGTGGCGCGGCGGCCGCCGCCTGCGAGATAGGTCACCTCCACGGAGG
>Ga0210024_1001741_pt1 | contig 19337 bp, 27 predicted proteins | sample CryGeymeta201525_FD_183988 | JGI IMG/M metagenome (GOLD analysis project Ga0210024, IMG submission 183988) | Groundwater microbial communities from Crystal Geyser aquifers in Utah, USA - Crystal Geyser metaG 2015-25 (SPAdes) (version 2) | ecosystem: Environmental > Aquatic > Deep subsurface >...
CCTCCGCCTGGGCGCGGTCTGCGTCAGCCTGTTCGAGCGTGCGCGGCGCCGCCGTCGCCTCGCGGTCGAGCATCGCGCGCAGCGCCTTGCGCGCCACCTCGCGATGGGTGGCTGGCGCCATTTCCGGGTCGGGCAGGGAGATCAGGGAACCACTCACGATGTCACGCTCCACACGCTCAAGCGCGGTGACGGGCGACAAGAGCGGCCGCTGGCGCCATCGCTTCGGGCAGGACATTTGTTCGGAGCGAAAAACGAAAAATCGCTGTGTATGGGGGGCTTTGGGGCGCCGAGGCGCACCAGCGTCGCCGACAGGCGGCGATGGAACTGCAACACGCCGCCGCGCCAGACGAGATAGGGGCCGGCCCCCGGGGCGGGGCGCGCTGCGGGACGCGCCGGACGCGGCCCGGGATGGCCGCGCCGCGTCCGGGCGCCGCGCGGCCTGCCGCGAGGGCGGCGGGCCGTTCCGGAACCCGAATCCGGCCCGGCGTCGGGCGCCGGGGAAAATGCGGTCTGTGACACAGTCTGTGACACAAGGTGCGCCACCGCCTCCGAACCGCCCGCAAAAGGGGGTTCGGCGCGACGCCATGGGCTGTCTTCGCCTTGGTTTTTCACGGGTTTACGCCTGAACATGGCTGGGGCGGGGGGATCCAACCCTAAGTATTTGTTTTTACTTGATAAAATGTATCAAACCCAAGGATATGGGGTCAAGAGGAAATTGTCGGAAATCTTTCGGCGCCGACGCCTGCGACACATTTTCCAGGCCTGATGACGTGAACACGCTGGCCATGCCCTCCATCGCCCGCCGCCGCCTCCAAGGTTTGATCGTCGTTCGATGCACGCCATGCTTGCTCACCAGGTTGGCGATCATCGCCTTGCGCCCGGGGTCGCCTCACGCGCCCTCGGCCCCTTGAACGCGCCGCTGCGCCCCGTTCATTTCCCCACCACTCATGAAAGCAGAACCCGGGCGGATGGCGCACGCCGCCCCAATCCATGCGACAGACGTTGTCGGCCTTGCTCCGGCGCGATCAGTGGAGTATATACTAATATATACACAACGAGGCGCGCCATGATTGAAACCAAGATCCGGAAAGTCGGGAACTCCGCCGTCATGACGCTGACAACCGAGATGTTGGCGATCCTCGATGCGAAAGAAGGCGACACGCTTTTCGTGGTGCGCGGCGACGATGGCTCGCTCAAGGTCATGGCGCACGATCCCGCCCTGGCGGAGGCGCTCGCCGCCGCCGAGATCGTGATGGATGAAAACCGCGACCTGCTGCAGGCGCTTGCGTGACGGCGCCCATCTGGGTTCCGCTCGCCGCCGTCGTCGTGATTCATGACCGGCAACTCACGCGGCATGGCGGCGCGCCCGGGATGCGCGACATCGCCCTGCTGGAGATGGGCTGCGCCCGCGCGATGAACCTCGCCGCCTATACGGATGCCGGAATTGCGCGGATCGCGGCAGCCTATGCCTTCGGCATTTGCAAGGCGCACGCATTCGTGGACGGCAACAAGCGCACGGCCTTCGTGACGGCCGTCACCTTCCTCCGCCTGAATGGCTGCGGCTTTCGCCCTGACGCCATCGGCGGCGTCAAAATGATGGAAAACCTCGCGTCTGGAAATGTCGGCGAGGCCGAATTTGCAGCGTGGCTATCGGCGGGGATGAAGCCCCTCTCACTCCGCGACCGCACATTCAACCCCTGACGCCGCGCGAGAAGCCGCGTCACATGCTCCAGGGGCTCGACGGCGTGGCTCACCATGTGAATGTCGGCGCCGTTGACACCCCGAGCCGTTGAATGTCGGAAAGCCCTTCATCGAAGGCTGCCGCGCCCTGCCGCGCGCCGCCGACCCAGCGCCTTCCGCGCGACGCCGATGAAGCCCTGGGGCGTGCTGTTGGCCGGCAGCCTCAACCGCGCCGGGGCGCTGAAGGCCTTCGGGCGCGTGCAGAAGCGGCATCCGGCTGTGCTCGCCGGCGTCGCGCCGACGGTGTCGCGCAACCGGCGCCGCCGCAGCGCAGCCCAGCCATGGTTCGTGCAAGTCGGCGCGGATAAGGGTGTTTAGGGTTGCGAAGCAGGCCTGCTCGGCCTCGGCGGGCGGGATGTGGCCAATGGGGGCGAGCAGTCGGCGGTTGTTGCGCCATTCGATCCATTTCAGCATCCGCCACTCGACGTCGCGCATGGTTTTCCATGGCCCGAGGGCGTTGGTGACCTCGGTCTTGAACAGGCCGATGACGCATTCGGCGAGCGCATTGTCATAGCTGTCGCCCACGGTTCCGACCGACGGGTCGATCCCGGCCTCGGCCAGCCGCTCGGTGCGGGTGATCGACAGGTATTGCGACCCGCAGTCCGAGTGGTGGATCAAGTCTTTGTTCCTAATGGTCTTTCTCTGGAAGATCGCCTGGTTCAGGGCGTCGGGGACTACAGGAGCCGGTCGCGGCGCGCGATCGGACGCGCCGGTGGCGCGGCCTAAGGCGGATGACGGCCCGCAGGGCTGGGTGGACATCGATGTGGAGACGCGCCAGCCAACGCCTGCAGAGCGGTCCGGGCTTGCCCGTCTGCAATTCATCCGGGATGGCGTCGGCGCGCCGCCATGTTGTCTCCCGCCGCTTTCCCTATGACGTCGCGTGGATCGGCAAGCCAAGGATCGCGCGCGCCTGCGCGGGCGTGGCGATCGGGCGGCCGTGCTTCTCGCACAGCGCCGCCACCCGCCGCACCAGCGCGGCGTTCGACGGCGCGAGGGTGTCGCGGTCGAGGCGCAGGTTGTCCTCCAGCCCGGTGCGCGCGTGGCCGCCCTCTGCGACGCACCATTCGTTGACTGCAAGCTGGTCGCGGCCGATGCCTGCGGCGCACCATTCCGCATCGGGCGCGAGCCGCTTCAGCGTGGCGCGGAAGAAGTCGAAGCTGGGCCTGTCCACCGGCATCGCGTTCTTCACGCCCATGACGAACTGGACGTAGAGCGGCGCCGCGATGCGCCCGTCGCGCTTCATGGCGACGGCCTGGAAGATGTGGCTGAGATCGAACGCCTCGATTTCGGGCATGACGCCATGGGTCCGCATCTCGGCCGCCAGCCAATCCACCAGATCGGGGCTGTTGTCGTAAACGCGGGTCGGAAAGTTGTTGGAGCCGACCGCGAGCGAGGCCATGTCCGGCCTGAGCCGCAGCATCGCGCCCCGGTCGCGCCCCGCGCCGGAGCGTCCGCCGGTCGAGAACTGCACGATCATTTCGGGGACGTGCGTCCGAAGTCCCTCAAGCAGGCGGGCGAAGCGCTCTGGATCGGAGACCGGGTTCTCCTGCTCGTCGCGCACATGGGCGTGCACGATGCGGGCGCCAGCCTCGAACGCCTCATGTGCGCTCTCCACCTGTTCCGCGATGGTGACCGGCACCGCCGGATTGTGCGCCTTGCGTGGCACCGAGCCGGTGATGGCGACGCAGATGACGCAGGGTTTCGCTGGAGTTGCGGACATGGTTTGATACCTTTCAGGTCTGGAGCGGGAGGTTTCGATGGGGATCGCGGACAGCGGCGGGCGTCATGCGCCGACAGGACCGGACGACAGCCCGGCGTCGGCCTGAGCGATGGAGCTTCGGCAACTGCGCTATTTCTACGTTGTCGCGGCGGAGCGCAACTTCACCCGCGCCGCAGCCAAACTGAACATGGCGCAGCCGCCGCTCAGCCGACAGATCCTTCAGCTTGAGGCGGAGCTGGGCGCTACGTTGTTTGTGCGCGCCGCCCGGCCGCTGGAGCTGACCGAGGCGGGCCGGGTGCTGCTGGAGCACGCCACGCAGGTGCTGGATCGGATCGAGGACATCCGCACCGGCGTCCGCGCGCTGGGGTCGAGCCGCAAGGTGGCGTTTCCCATCGGCTTCGTCGGCTCGACGATCTATGGCGCGCTGCCGCGCGCGCTGCGCCGGTTCCGCGCCGCGCGGCCCGACATCGACGTGCGGCTCATCGAGATGGCGACGCTGGAGCAGCTTTCCGCCCTCAACGACCGGCGCATCGCGATAGGTTTCGGGCGGCTGCGGTTCTCACAGATCGGGTTGACGCAACGCGTGCTGTGCGAGGAGCCGCTGGTGGCGGCGCTCTCCGCCGACTCGCCGCTGGCGCACGACGACGCGCCGCTGCATCTGGCGGCGCTGACCGCCGAGCCGCTGGTGGTCTACCCTCGAAAGCCGCGGCCAAGCTTCGCCGATCAGGTGCTTGCCCTGTTCCGCGACCGCGATCTGACCATAGAGTCCGTGGTCGAGGCTGGCGAGCTGCAGACCGCGCTGGGTCTGGTCGCCTCCGGCGCAGGCCTTTGCCTGACGCCCGAGGCGGTGTCCGGATCGCGGCGCGACGTGGTTTTCCGGTCCCTCGCCGATGCCGACGCCACCTCGCCGATCATCGCGACCACGCGCACCGGCGACCGCAACGAGACCACCGACGCGCTGCTGGCGCTGCTCGTCGAGGAGTTGTGAGACGCTCAGACGCCCAGCCATTTCGCCTGCGCCTCGTGATCGCCCCGGATGCCCGCCGCGTCGCCATGCCAGACCACCCGGCCGCGCCCGATCACCAGCACATCGTCGGCGAGCGACGTCGCGAAGCCGAAGTTCTGCTCGACAAGGATCATGGCGAGCCCGTCCGCCTTGAGCCGCTTGAGCGCGGCGTGCAGCAGCTTGACGATGATCGGCGCGAGCCCCTCGGTCGGCTCGTCAAGGATCAGCAGCCTGGGGTTCATCAGCAGCGCGCGGGCGATCGTCAGCATCTGCTGCTCTCCGCCCGACAGCTGGTCGCCGCCGTTGTTCATCCGCTCGCCGAGCCGGGGGAACATCTCGACCACGCGCGGGATGGTCCAGCCGTCGGCGCGGGCGAAGCGGCGGGCGGCAAGCTCGAGGTTTTCGCGCACCGACAGCGACGGGAAGATGTCCCGCGTCTCGGGCACATAGGCGACGCCGAGCCTGGCGATCTCATAGGGTCGCTTTCCGACCAGCGCCACGCCGTCGAAGGCGATGGCGCCCTCGGTCGCCGGCAGCAGGCCCATGATGGTCTTGAGCGTCGTGGACTTGCCGGCGCCGTTGCGGCCCAGGATCGCCGTCACGCGGCCCGGCTTGGCGGCGAGGGACAGCCCGTGCAGCACCCGCGTCTCGCCATAGCCTGCGTGCAGTGCGCGGACGTCAAGCATCTTCCCAACTCGCCAGATAAATCTCCTTGAGCAGCGCGCTGCGCCGCGCCGCCTCGGGGTCGCCGTCGAACACGACCTGGCCGTAGTTGAGCACGGTCACGCGAGGCTCGGCAGCGTCGCGCAAAGCTGGGCGGCGGCGGCGGTTCCGAGTCCGGTCTCGATCATGGTGCCGCCGTAGAGGCCGATCCCGGCGGCGTCGGCGATCGCCGCAACTTTCGCCGCAGGGCCGATCCCGCCCGACTGGGCGAGCTTGAGCGAGAACACGTCCGCGCCCTCGGCGGCGGCCACGCGAAACGCGTCCTCCGGGCCGCGCAGGATCTCGTCGGCCATGATCGCGACGGGGAATTCCTGCGTCAGCCGCGTCAGCGCCGCGAGGTGGCGCTTGTGCACCGGCGGTTCGACCAGGTCGCACCCGGCGTCGGCCAGCATCGGCAGCGCGCGCCGCGCGTCGGTCACACTCCACGCCTGGTTCACGTCCACCCGCACGCTGGCGCGCTCGCCCACGGCGCGCTTGATCGCCGCGACGTGGGCGATGTCGTCGCACAGCGCGCGCTTGCCGATCTTGAGCTTGAAGATGTTGTGCCGGCGCCGGTCGAGCATCTCGACCGCCTCGGCCGCGTCGGTGGCGGACGCGCCGCTGGCCAGCGTCCATGCGCAAGACAGCCGGTCGCGCACGCGGCCGCCGAAAAGCGTCGCCACCGACACGCCAAGGCTGCGCGCCAGCAAGTCCTGCAAGGCGGTCTCGACGGCGCACTTGGCGGTCATGTTGCCCTGAACGGCTTCGCCAACCCGCGCCATGGCCTTGCCGATGAGGCGCGCGTCCATACCCAGAATGACGGGCGCAAAGAACGTGTCGATGGCCAGCTTCATGCCCTCGACGCTCTCCTCGCCGTAGCTGAGGCCGCCGATCGTGGCGCCCTCGCCCCAGCCTGCCGCGCCGTCGGCGTCGGTCAGGCGGACGATGAGCACGCTCTGCGTGCGCATTGTCGCCATCGACAGCACATGCTGACGGACCGTTGGCAAATCCACGATGAAGGTTTCGAGTCGCTCGATCCTGGCCACGAGTTCGGTCTCCGTCATGCGTTCTGGCAAGACCGAACATGCACCCCAAGCAAGCGTCGGGTCCAAGACCGATTGGGTGGAATTTCCATACCTGAAAGGTCTTGTTCGACACGGGCGCCGAGCGGGTCCAGCGCGCGGCCGCCTGCGGATTCTCGATGCCGGCCTATCCCGAGCGCGCGCCAGCAACGGGGCGCGCGCGCCATGGCGGTTGGCGCCCAACCACCGGCCTGGCTTTGCGCCGCCACTTGGCCGGATTTGTCTCCGCCGTTGACAGGGCGGTTCATCGCGTTCGATCTGCACCTCGCGAACGAAGAGATGCACCATCTCAGATCACAAGCTGCACGACGACCATGGGGCTCGCTTAGCGCTTACTCATAACGACGGTCTTCATCATGTCGGACAGATCACGGATCGAGGTTCTTGCGGTGGGCGACAGCGGTCGCCGTCGCCGCTGGCCGCTGGCTGAGAAGCGGCGGATTGTGGAGGAGAGCTTTCGGCCCGGTCACGGGGCGGAGGCGACGGCTCGGCGGCACGGGCTGTCACGGTCGCAGATGTATCTTTGGCGGCAGCGGTATCGTGCCGGGCATCTTTGCGGGGAGGATCCGGGCACGTCCATCGACGACATCAATCCGCTTGGCCGATTTGCCATAGGCGTTAGCGCCTGCATAGAAGGGGTTCTTCAGCACCCCGATCATGTTTCGATACCGTATGGGTTGCCATTCAACCCGGACCAGCCTGACCCCGTCAGAGGGCCGGGGGAAGTGAACGCCGGCGGTCACCAGGCCAAGATAGGCCCGGCGCGCGCTGCCAAGATCGCTGAACCGGGAGAAATCAGCCTGACAACTTCCTGGACGCGCAGATCAGGGTCGAAGCCGATGCCGAGGTCGCGGTCCCAGATGAAGCCAACCGGCACGGGGACCCGCAGTTCACCGCGCCGAGCCTTCGCCTCACGCGCTTCGTGAATGCGACGGCGCAGGATGCCCAGTTCGAACTCGCTGATGCTGCCCTTCATGCCCAGGAGCAGACGTCATTCGGGCGGCTGGGGTCATAGATGCCATCCGGATCGATCACCCTGGCCTCGACGAGGCCGCAGAGTTCGAGGACACGGCGCCAATCCTGCCCGTTGCGGGCAAGCCGGGAGGCCTCCAGGCAAAAGACCGCGCCGACGCTTCCGGAACAAGGTCCCGCAACCAGACGCTCGAAGCCAGGGCGGGCAACATGGCCGCTGGCCGAACGTCCCAGATCGTCATCAATGACGCTGATGGTGCGAAACCCCACAGGATCGGGCTGTCTCGACAAGGTCGTATTGCCGCCGTTGGCTCTCGAGGTTGTGCTGAACCCGCGACTGGGTCGATTGCCGGACATAAACAACAGCCGTCCGCTGCAGGATGGCCGCAGGGAGGAGATCAGTATTCATCCGACATCTCCGTCACCTGCCCGGAAGCCTCGAGAAGCAGCACCGCGAGCATCTCGGTCACCGCGTGCTGTTCGCTGGCGCTCAGGCCGTCCGTCACATGGGGCTCGAGGTGCAGGTTCAATTGTGTCGCCGGGGCTGGCGACGTGCGCGGACTGTCCATCGGCATGGGCGATCTCCGGTTGCAGAGGGCGCTCCGGGCAATCCCGCCCGAATCCCAACACACACAGAGTCGCCCTCAGCTCAGCGAGGGCAGATCGGCCATCATCGCGTCGATCACCGGGGCCAGAAGCTGCGCGGCGCGCCCCGACCATTCCGCCAGCATGGTGCGGTCGAGGTCGATGCCCTGGCGGCGGTAGATCTCGGACTGGCGGTAATAGGGAAGGTAGTCCCCAAACTTGGCCACCATGTTGTGGGCGACCAGCGCCTCGGTGGGCAGGCCGCGCGGCACCAGCCATTCCGGTGCCGGCGCCTGACTGAAACAACACGAAAGGACATCATCATTCCACGCTCAGCGGCGACAGATCGGGGTGACCGGATACCCCGGAACAGCTGACCGGACGCCGTCGGAACGGGCGACCGGATGTGTCGGAATGCGCAGCCAAATCGGGCATTTGCGCGCCAGGCGGTTGCCGGCGCCAGCGGCGTTAGTTGGATAGCGCCGTGCGGCCCGGTTCGGGCGTGCGGCGATAGTGTGGGCGCCGTGCTCGCTGGTCGCCTCCGCGCGGCGGCGCCAGCCGCTTCATGCTGACCTACACGCCAGAACAGCCGAATGCGGGCTATGGCCAGCTTGTCGTCCGCGTCGATGACGCAACGGCGATCCCCGCGCTGGCCGACGAGATCAGACGGACCCTGCCGCCGCGCTTCCCCAACGCGCTGCTGCGGGTCGAGGCGTTCGACCGTCTGCGCGCCGACGGCGTGGCCGGCCATGCGGCGGTGATGGATGGCGCGGTCAGCAGACTGCGCCCGGTGGTTCTGGCGGCGGGCGCCATGTCAACGGCGCCTTCCGCCACGGGCTGACAGCCGCCAACGCCGGCGGCGGGGGCGACCGGTTCGGGCGTCAGGGCGCGCGGGCGGCCAGTTCGACGATTTCGGTCGTCATCTGCTCCTGCCGGGCGCGGCGATAGGCGGCGTCGAGATCGGCGCCGATGCGGCGCACGTTCTGCTGCGCGCGCGCCATCGCCGCGGCGCGCGCCTCGCTTTCGGCGGCGAAGCCGAGCATCAGCGCCTCGCAGATCTCCGCGAACAGATATTCCGCGACCAGCCCCGACAGCAGCGCCGGGCGGGGCAGGCTCAGCAGCGGCGCGCGCCGCGCCGCGCCGCTGAACCGGGTGAAGTCGAACGGCGCCAGCGACCGGGGCGCCGCAGGGCGGTCGGGCGCCTCGGGCGTCGCGTGCAGGATCGCCACGCGGTCGTCGGCGCCGCGCCCCAGCCGCTCGAACGCGACATCTGCCACGCGGCTGGCGAGCGCGGGCGCCTCCGCCGCATGGGCGGGCATGTCGCACCACCAGACCGGCGCCGCGCCGCGCGCCCTCAGCGCCTCGACGGTGCGCAGGCCCAGCACGATGAGGTCCGCCGCCGCGCCCCGCTCAAGCGCCGCGTCGGCCAGCCGGTCGCCGTAGGCGCCGCTGAACCCCTGCGCGGCGCCGACCACGATCAGCAGCGGCCGCGCGGCGCGCCCGGCGCCGGTCTGCGGCGGCGGCGCGCCGCACAGCGCATCCGCCAGCGCCCCGGCGATGGTCGCCTCATAGGCGCGGATCGCGGCGAGGCGGCCTTGCGCCTCTTGCCGGTGCGCGATGGCCAGCGCCCGCAGCGCCGAGACGATGGTCTCGATCTGGCGCACATTGGCGACGCGCCGTCCGATGTCCTCCGGGCGGCTCATGGCGGCGGCGCGTCCGCAGCCGCGGCTGCGGCGACGCAGGCGACCAGGGCGCGGCGCGTGTCGGCGTCGAGCGCGCCGGGATCGGCGCGGAACGCCGCCAGCGCGGGCTCGGCGTCGATGATCGCGGGCAGGCGGGACCGGATCGCGGGAATCGCGTCGGGCGGCGCCTCGTCCAGCGCCCCGTCGGCCAGCGCCGCGAGCAGCGCCGCCTGATCGATCATGCGCAGCGGCGCCAGGCGCGGCTGGGCCAGAAGCGCGCCGATCCGCTCGCCATGGGCGATGCGCGCCCGCATCGCCGCGTCGCCGAAGCCGCCGAAGCGCGAGAACAGCCGCAGCTCAAGATACTGCGCATAGTCGAGCCGCATCCGCCCCGCCACCGCCTTCAGCGCCGCAGGCTGCGCCTTGCCGCCGACGCGGCTGACCGACAGGCCGACATCCACCGCCGGGCGCTGATTGGCGGCGAACAGCGCCGCCGACAGCACGATCTGGCCGTCGGCGATCGAGATGAGGTTGGTCGGAATATAGCCCGACAGGTTCCCCGCATCGATCTGGGCGATCGGCAGCGCGGTCAGCGAGCCGCCGCCGCGCGCCGCCGACAGCTTCGCCGACCGCTCCAGCAAGCGGGCGTGCAGATAGAAGATGTCGCCGGGATAGGCCTCGCGCCCCGGCGGCTGGCGCGACAGCAGCGCCAGTTCGCGGTGCACGGCGGCGTGCCGGGTGAGGTCGTCATAGACGATCAGCGCATGGCCGCCCCGGTCGCGGAACCATTCCGCCATGGCGGTCGCGGCGAAGGGCGCCAGCCAGCGCAGCCCCGGCTCGGCGGTCGCGGGCGCGGCGACGACGATGCTGCGCGCCAGCGCGCCGCCCGCGCGCAGCGCCGCGATCACCCGCTCGACGGCGGTCATCCGCTCGCCGATGGCGACATAGACGCAGACCATGTCGCCGCGCCGCTGGTTCAGGATCGTGTCCACCGCGATCGCGGTCTTGCCGGTGGCGCGCTCGCCGATGATCAGTTCGCGCTGGCCGCGCCCGATGGCGAACAGCGCGTCGATCACCAGCAGGCCGGTCTCGACCGGCTCGGTGACGAAATCGCGCTCGATGATCGACGGGGCGGGCGCCTCGGCGTCGGCGAAGGCTGCCGCCCGCACCGGCCCCAGCCCGTCGAGCGGACGGCCGAGCGGGTCCACCACGCGGCCCAGCAGCCCCGCGCCGACCGGCGCGCGCGCCGCCGCGCCGGTGCGCCGCGCCAGATCGCCCGCCGCCGTTTCCGCCATCGGGTCGAGAAACGCCACCCGCGCCGCGTCCGCCTCCAGCGACAGCACGAAGCCGCGCTTCCCCGCGCCCAGCAGCACGATCTCGCCCAGTTGCGCGCCGGGCAGGCCGCGCAGCCGCGCCACGCCGTCGCCGATCTCGTCGATCACGCCCAGCTCCTCGGCCTGAGGCCCCAGCCGGGCGGCGGCGAGGCGCGCCGTGATCGCGGCGAGGCCGCCGTCAGGATGGGTCGGCATCGTCGCCCCCGGCGGCCAGCGTCTGCGCGATGCGGTCGAGGTCATGGCGCAGCGCGTTGCGCAGCGCGCCGTTGTCGCTGCGCAGCTCAAGCCCCGCGATCAGCGCCGGATCGGTCTCGACGGCGGGATCGTCGAGGCCGAACGGCGCCAGCGCCGCGCGCGCCTCGGCGCGTTCGGCCTCGCTCAGCGGGCGCGGCGCGACCAGGCGCAGGGCGCCGCCCGCCAGCAGCGCGGCGCGCGCCTCCGGCGCCATCGCGTCGAGCGCCCCGGCGAGGCGCGCGGCGTAGCCCGCCACCGCGCGATCCTCGGGCAGCGACCGCATCAGCCGCGCCGCGATCGCAAGGCCAAGGTCGCGGGCGCGCGCCATCGCTTCGGCCCCGGCGTCGCGCCGGAGCGTCTCGCTCGCTTCGCGCGCCTCCGCCAGCAGCGCCTCGGCCTCACGCCGCGCCGCCGCCAGCGCCCCGGCGCGCTGCGCCGCCGCCTCGGCCTGCGCCTTTTCCAGCAACTCGCGGCGCTGCGCGGCGACCGCCGCTGCCTCGGCGCGGGCCGCCTCCGCCGCCTGCGCGGCGGCGGCGCGCGCCGCTTCGGCCTCGGCGATCAGCGCATCGGAGCGCGCCTGCCGCTCGGCGATGATCGCCGCCACCGGGCGGAACAGGAAATGGCGCAGCAGCGCCAGCAGCGCCGCGACGTTGACGATCTGGAACGCGAACGTCGCCCAGTCGAAGCGCATCGCCGCGTCAGACCCGGAACGGGTTGGCGAACAGCAGCAGCAGCGCGATCACCAGGCAATAGATCGCCATGGTCTCGATCATCGCCAGCCCGACGAACAGCGTGCGCGAGATCGTCCCCGCCGCCTCGGGCTGGCGCGCGATCGCCTCCATCGCCGCCGCCACCGCGCGCCCCTCGGCCAGCGCCGGGCCGATGGCGCCGAACGATACCGCCACGGCGGCGCCGATGATGCTCACGATGTCCACATAGGTCATGCAAAACCCCTCCCGTTACGCCCCATCGCCGCGCGCGTCCCCGCCGACCGCCGCCGCGATGAACACCGCAGCCAGGATCGCGAAGATGTAGGCCTGCACCGCGCCGGTCAGCAGATCCAGCGCCATCAGCGGGATCGGGACCAGCAGCCCCGCCAGCGACAGCACGATGCCAATCACGAACACGCCGCTCATCACGTTGCCGAACAGGCGCACCATCAGCGAGAAGGTGCGGGTGATCTGCTCGATCACGTTCAGCGGGATCATCACCCACGACGGCTCGGCGAAGGTCTTGAGATAGCCCAGCGTCCCGCGCGCGCGCACCCCGTGCCAGATGGTGGCGGCGAACACCGTCAGCGCCAGCGCGGCGTCGGTCTCCAGCCGCGCGGTCGGCGGCTCGACGCCGGGGATCAGCGAGGACCAGTTGGCCGCGAGCACGAACAGCAGCAGCCCGCCGATCAGCGCGCGATAGGGCGCCGGATCGCCGCCCACGGTGGCGCGCACCTGCGCGTCGATGGTGACGACCAGCAGCTCCAGCACGGCCTGCGCCGGCCCCGCCGTCAGCGTCAGCCGCCGCGTCGCCAGCGCCGCGCCGCCGGTCAGCGCGGCGATGATCGCCCAGGTGGTGAGCGTGGCGGCGGTGATCGCGACCGGGCCGACGGCGAACAGCGGCGCGCTGGCGAGCGGGCTTTCCATCATCCGGCCTCGCCGCGCAGGGCGCGCGCCCGGCCCGCCATCAGCCCTGCGGCCGCGCCCAGCAGCGCCGCCGACCCCGCCAGCGCGCACAGCGTCAGAAACGCCGCCAGCGCCGCGAGACGCCCGGCCTGCAACGCCGCCGCCGCGCCGCGCCCGGCGACCAGCATCTCCGCCACCCGGCGCAGCGCGCGGAAGTGGACGAACCCCACGCCATAGCCCGCAACAGCGGCGAGCGCGCCGGTCAGCAGTGCGGCGGCGGTCATTGGCTGTGCATCCAGCGCAGCGCAAGCCACAGGCCCAGACCGGCGCCCAGCATGGTCAGCGCCGCCGCGAGCACGATGCCCGACCCGAGCCACCGGTCGAGCGCGCCGCCGACCAGCACGCCCAGCAGCGTCGGGCCGACGATGATCCAGCCGAGCGCGCCGATCTGGCCGAAGCGCCGCCCCAGCGACGGCTCGGGGTCGCGCCGGGCCTCCTCGGCGCGGCGTTCGGCGCGCGCGGCGGCTGCGGCGGTCTTGTCTTGCGCATCGGTCATTCGAAAATCTCCTCCGCCCCGAACCCGCCGCCCATCCGGCGCACGACGCTGCGGATCGCGCGGGCGTGCAGGCGCGCGCCCTGCAGCTTCGCGCTGCGACCGGCCTCGCGCGCGGCCAGGCGGTCGGCCTCGACGCGGGCGCGCAAGCCCTCCAGCGCGTCGCCCAGCGTCGCCTCTCGGCAGGCGATCAGCACGCTGTCGCCGCCGGTCACGCGCAGCACCCCGCCGCGCAGGGCGCAATAGCGCCACGGCCCGGCGGCGGTGCGCCAGCTTACCACGCAGGCCTCCAGCACGGTCAGGTAATCGGCGTGTCCGGGCAAAACGCCGAAGCCGCCGCTGCGGTCGGCGGCGCGCAGCGAGGCGACGTCCGCCGCCTCGGCCACGATGGCCAGCGGCGTCGCGATCCGCAGGCTCAACGCGGCGGTCATGCAGCCCCCTGCGGCGCGCGACCGGCGGCTTCCTTGGCCTGCGCCTCGTCGAGCCCGCCGATCATGTAGAACGAGTCCTCCCGCCAGTCGTCGCAGGCGCCGTCGAGGATGGCGCGGCAGCCCGCCACGGTGTCGGCGACCGGCACCGCGCGGCCCTCCATCCCGGTATAGCTTGCGGCGACGAAGAACGGCTGCGTCAGGAACCGTTGTAGCTTGCGCGCCCGGTCCACCAGCCGCCGCTCCTGAGCCCCCAGCTCCTCCACGCCCAGCAGCGCGATCACGTCGCGCAACTCGGCGTAATGCTCGATCAGTTCGCGCACCCGCCCCGCCACCGCCGCATGGTCGGCGCCCACCACCAGCGGATCGAGCAGGACCGACGTGGTCGCGATCGGGTCGATGGCGGGATAGATCCCCTCCGCCGCCAGCTGGCGCGACAGCACCACCATGCTGTCGACATGGGCGCTGATCGCGGTCACGCCGGGGTCGGTGAAGTCGTCGGCGGGCACATAGACCGCCTCGATGGCGGTGACCGAGGCGCCCCCGACCGAGGCGATGCGCTCCTGCAGCGCGGCGACCTCGGTCTCCAGCGTCGGCTGATAGCCCACGCGCGACGGCGAGCGCCCCAGCAGCCCCGACACCTCCGCGCCCGCCTGCACAAAGCGGAACACGTTGTCCATCAGCAGCAGCACGTTGCGCCCCTCGGCGTCGCGGAAATGCTCCGCTGCGGTCAGCGCGGTCAGCGGCGCGCGCCAGCGGGCGCCGGGCGGCTCGTTCATCTGGCCGAACACCAGCACGGTGCGGTCGAGCACGCCCGAGGCGCGCATCTCGTTCAGCATCTCATGGCCTTCGCGGCTGCGCTCGCCCACCCCCGCGAACACCGAGACGCCGTCATAGCCCGAGACCATGGCGCGGATCAGCTCCATCACCAGCACCGTCTTGCCGACGCCCGCGCCGCCGAACATCGCCGCCTTGCCGCCCTCCGCCAGCGGCGCCAGCAGGTCGATCACCTTGATCCCGGTCGAGAACACGGTCGCGCCCGCAGGCCGCTCCGCCAGCGTCGGCGCCGCGCGGTGGATCGGGCGGCGCGGGGTGTCGGCGGGCAGGGCGGGGCCGCCGTAGCCGGTCTCTCCCAGCACGTTCAGCACCCGTCCCAGCACGCGCGGCCCCACGGGAACCGTGATCGGCCCGCCGGGAAACGCCGCCGCCGCGCCCCGCGCCAGCCCCTGGGTGGACTGCAGCGCGATGGCGCGCACATGGGCCTCGTCGAGATGCGCCTGCACCTCCGCCGCGATCGGCCCGTGCGGCCCGGCGATCGTCAGCGCGTCGTGGATCGCGGGCGGCGGGCCGGTCACCGCGACATCGACCACCGGCCCGCGCACCGCCGTCACCCGCCCCTGCGAGGGGACAAACGGGCGCGCGGCCGCAAGGGCGGCGCTGGCGATGTCGGGCGTGTCCTGCACCCTGCGGCGCTCCTCTCTCCGGGTCTCGTCGGCGCCGCGCGTCAGAAGCTGATCACCGTGGCGCCCTCGAGGGCGTGGCGCACGAACGCCTCGCGCGCGTATACCAGCGTCAGCCCCTGTTCGGTGAACGCCGCCGCCTTTCCCATGCCGTTGGCGATGTCGATGCAGGTGTGGACGGCGACGCCCTCGGCGATCAGGCCCCTGATCGTGCTGGTGAAAGTCTCTGCGCCCTCGGCGCCCAAAGCGCGCTCCGCCGGGCCGAACAGATACACCTCCAGATCGACGCCGCGCTCCCGCCGCACCTGCCGTATCCGTTCGGCGACATGCGATCCGGTGTTCAGCGAGTCCGTGTCGGCGTGGAAGATGTGGATGACGACCTTCGCGGTCATGGCGGGCGGCTCCCTTGGTTCAGACCAGCATGGTGTAGAGCTTGTAGCCGGTGGTCAGCACGATCAGCGCGCCGAACAGCTGCTTCAGCCGCCCGCCCGGCACATAGAGGCTGGTGATCCGCGCGCCGAGAAAGCCGCCGACGGCGCCCGCCAGCAGCAGCCACACAGCAAGGTTCACGTCGATGGTCGCGGTGCTCATGTGCGGGATGAAGGCCGAGAACGACGGCGGCGTGACCGCCAGCGCGTTGACGCCTGCGGCCTTCTTGGCGGGATAGCCGAGCAGGATCAGCACCGGCATCAGCAGAAACCCCGGCCCGACGCCCAGAAGCCCCGCCAGCACCGAGATCGGGATGGCGAACAGCAGCGCCGCCTTGAGGTTGGGATTGGCCGCGCGTTCCTCGTCCGCCTTGTCCTTGGCGTCGGGCGTCAGCATCCGCACGGCGAGAAAGATCACCGCCGCGAAATAGGCGATCCAGATATAAAGCTGCGGGATGGTCTGCGCGAGCATGGCGCCGACCGGCGCCGCCAGCGTGGTCACCAGCGCCAGCATGATCGCGTCGCGCCAGATCACGTTGCCGCTGCGCGCGAAGCCCAGCATGGCGAACAGCGCCGTCACGCCGTTCAGCAGCAGGGTCAGCGGCTGCACCTGATGCACCAGATCGGGCAGGAACAGCCCCAGAAACGGCACGGCGGCGAAGGCGACGCCCAGTCCGACCATGCCGGAGATCACGGCAAGCACGAACAGACCCGCAGAAAGGCCCCCGATCAGCATGGCGTCGCCTCTGTCCCCCGGCTGCGTTCGTCAGCCGCCCGCGCCGCATCCTGCGACCATCAGTTGCGCAACGCTACCGCCCGCCGCGCGGCGCCGCGTTGACGCGCGTCAAACACCGGCGCCGAAAGCCCCGCCCGCCGCAGACCGCGCCGCTCCGCCGGACCGCTGCGCGCGGATGACGCAGCGGCGCGATCACGATGGACACGCATTAAATAGTCGCCATACGTTTGCAAGGCGGGAAAGCAACCGCAATAAAATCGGGAGGAATACGCAGGATGCGACATTCGATTGCGACCGCGCGCCGTATGCTTGGGTGCGCAGTCTTCGCCGCAGCGGCGACGGTCACGGCAGGCGCCGCATCGGCGCAATCCGACGACCTCGCGAAATATCACGCGATGCTGTCGGATCCGTTCGCCAATCCGGGCTGGTTCGCGGTGGATCGTGGCGAGGTCTTGTGGTCCACGCCGGCCGGGCCGAAGAACGCCACGCTTGAAGACTGCGACCTCGGCCTCGGGCCGGGCGTAGTGGACGGCGCCTATGCGCAGATGCCGCGCTATTTCGCCGACGCCGACCGCGTGATGGACGCGGACACCCGCATCGCCTGGTGCCGCGAGGCGCTGCAGGGCATCCCGTTCGCGCAGTCGGCCAAAACCGCGTTCTCCAAGAAAAACGAATATTCCGAGATGCAGGATCTGACGGCCTATGTCGCCGCGCAGTCCGAAGGCATGCCGCTCGCGCCGCCGATGGCGCACCCCAGGGAGATCGAAGCCGCCGCGATCGGCGAGGCGCTGTTCTATCGGCGCGGCTCGATGCTCGACTATTCCTGCGCCACCTGTCACGGCCACACCGGCGCCCGCATCCGGCTTCAGGAACTCTCCAACCTGACCGAGGCTGACGAGGCCGGCGCGGTGATGGTCACCTGGCCCACCTTCCGCGTCAGCCATGAGACGGTGCGCACCATGCAGCACCGGATGTGGGACTGTCAGTGGCAGATGCGCATGCCCGACATCGCCTTCGGGTCCGAGGCCAGCGTCGCGCTGATAAGCTATCTGACGCGCACGGGCGCAGGGGCCGAGATGGCCTCGCCCGGCCTGAAACGCTGAGCGGGGAGCGCAGGACATGAAGACGGTGATTGCAGCGGCGCTCGCGGCGCTGGCGGTGGCGGCGGGCGCGCAGGCCGATGGTGTTACGCGCGAGAGACTGGACGCCGTGGTGGCGGCGGCGTTCGCCGGCGTGACGCCCGAATTGCAGGGGCGTCTCGTCCAGGACGAGACGATGGCGGTCTGCTCTGAGTATCGCGACAGTCCGCCCGCCGAAGTCGCCGACGCCATTCTCGCGCGGGAAAAGGCCAACATCCGCTATCCTGCGGACGGGGTGCTGATGGGCGATTGGCAGGTCGCGATGAAGGAGGCCAACAACGGCTATGGCTGGCGGATGCGCGACAAGCCCGAGCGGGTGGTCGGCGGAAACTGCTACGCCTGCCATGCGCTGGCGCCCGAGGAAGTGGCCTATGGCAATCTCGGCCCCAGCCTCACCGGATACGGCAAGGGCCGCGACATCGACGACGCGCTGATCAAGGCGACCTACGAGAAGATCTACAACGCGCAGTCGGTGCTGGCGTGCTCGCAGATGCCCCGCTTCGGCGCCACCGGTTTCCTGACGCCGGAGCAGGTGCGCGACTATGTGGCGATGCTGCTGCACCCCGACAGCCCGGTGAACAAGTAGCCGGGCCGCAGCGATGGCCAAAGGCGGCGGCGCAGGCGTGGCGCCGCCGCGCCTTCTTGCGGCGTCGGCCGGCCCCGCCGATCCTTCGCCCTGTCGGGCGGGAATCGCGCACGCGCCGCAGCCAACCGAAACGGCGACGGATGAACGACGCCGGTCACGTCAGGGGAGACATCATGAGACATCTTGCATCTGCGGCGCTCATCGCGCTTGTCGGCGGCGCCGCTGCGGCGGGTGAGGTCAACATCACGCGGGCCATCGCCTCGGTCACGGTCGAGACGCAGGGCGGCGCGGTTGAAATCACCCGCAATCAGGACACGGCGGCGGTGATCGAGGGCGATTTCGCCCGGATCGCAAGGCCGTGCCCGGAATTCTGCATCCAGCCGATGACGCCGGTGGACGGGGTCAGGACGGTCGGCGAACTCGACGTTCTGGCGGCGCTGCAGGATCCGGCGGCGCTGGTGGTGGATGGCCGCGTGCGCCCGGACTGGGAGACCGGAACCATCCCGGGCGCGATCAACATGCCCTATACGGAAATGGCCGACCGGCTGCATGAGCTGGGCTGCGAGCAGGATTTCGACGGCTACCTCTGCGATCCGGAGACCGTGCCCTCGCTGGTGATGTTCTGCAACGGTCCATGGTGCGGCCAGTCGCCGGAAGCGATCCGGCGCATCATCAAGGCCGGCTACCCGGCGGACAAGATCAGCTACTACCGCTGGGGCATGCAGGGATGGCGCATGCTGGGCCTGACGGTGGCCGGCGGATCCTAGGGCGGATCCTGGTCGGGCCTTACGCAGTGCGCGGCGAAGCAACGCGCCTGCGGCATGCGGATGAGCGAGGGGCCTTCCGGTCGCGCGGGCCGGTCGCGCGGGGCGGGGCGTCCGCCCGGCCCCCGCGCCGCGCGTCTGGTCGGCGATGCGGGCCGGAACCGTCAATCAACGGCTCCGGCCCGCGCGCTCTGCGTTCCGCTACAAGATAAAGTCGCCATCCAGGGTGACGGCGGCCGCGTTGCCCACGTTCAGCAACGTGATCGCGCCATGAGCGGCGATGGTGATCAGCGTATGCGCGCCGATGTCCTCGATCACGACCGCCTCCCCGAAAAGGGCGGTGATGTCGATCAGACCCTGGCCGCCGTTCGAAACGCCGGAGCCTGAGATCGTATCATTGCCGGATCCGGGCCCGAATGTTCCGCGACATCGCACTTGAATGCTCGTATTGCCTCATGAACGGATGTTCCTGAAGGTTTAGGCCGTTGCCTCAACCGAATGTTCCCGGTGCGTCGTGGTCTCATCGGTTGGATCTTCGGGTTCGGGTTGGTGGCCCATGGCGCGCGAAGC
>Ga0210024_1001747_pt1 | contig 19305 bp, 11 predicted proteins | sample CryGeymeta201525_FD_183988 | JGI IMG/M metagenome (GOLD analysis project Ga0210024, IMG submission 183988) | Groundwater microbial communities from Crystal Geyser aquifers in Utah, USA - Crystal Geyser metaG 2015-25 (SPAdes) (version 2) | ecosystem: Environmental > Aquatic > Deep subsurface >...
GATCTGAAATCGAAGCTCCCGGAGCCGCGCGAATCCATGAAGGGCCGTTGCCGCCGCCGGGCGCTACCAGGCAACGGCAATCTCCCGCCTGAGTTTTCCACACCGATCCGCGCCGGGAAACAGTCCGGGTGTTCTCACCGTGGAGGGAGATTCCACCTTCGCGGGAGACTCGGTGCTGGAGATCGAGATCGGTCGGCCCGTGCAGCCGGGCAATGTTCCCCACGACATCCTTGTTCAGAACGGAAATATCACACTGGGCGGCACTTTGGATATCCGGCTACTACCCGGCTACGAACCGTATGCGGAATCGGAGCTGGCAAAGACGATTGTCGCCACTAGACCCTTCTCCAATGATTTTGCTGTGGCTGGCACTGATGACACGGGCGAATTCATATTCCTGCCGACTTTCACCGCCTCGCCGCGCGGGGTGGTGACCGGGTCGTTTTCGAATCTCGATGCCGAGGGGCGGGTGCAAACCTCCGACGGTCTGGGTTCGTTTTTGGTCACGATCACGGCTGACGCGGTAACACTTCGAGATTTCCAGTCGAACGCGGAGCCGGAACTCACCCAGGAACTCGCGCTTTCCGATGATGACGGCGATGGCACGCCCTATGTGCTCGAATGGCTTTTCGGGAGCGATCCGGACAAAAGTGATACCACGAAGTTCCTGCATGCCAATGGAGCGATAAGCGGCGCGGAACTCACGGCGCTGATCACCGACCGGACGTTCGAGCCCACCGGCATGTTCATGACGCTCTCCTTCCGCGTGATAAAGGAGCGCGGGGCAGTGATCCTTTCTCCGCAGGCATCGGAGGATCTCGCTTTCGTGGGAAGTCCAAGCGTGGAAGCGGTTTCCCTCGGCGCGGTGGATGACGGGCCGGAATTTGAAATCATGACCTTCGCGCTGGTTGCCACCGGCGATGCCGCTGTTCCCTCGAAGGCGTTCATACGTATGGATGCGGATGTCAGCGGACTTCCCATTACCCCTTTGATCCCTATTCTCCCGCCGGTTTCTCCACCCGTCGTCATTCCCCCTGTTCCTCTTCCTGCCTCCTGAGATATGGGGTCTAAAGGAGGCTCAAAGGGGTCGTGGAAGTGAGTTGTATATGACGCTCTGCTCCTGACCGGGAGATGGGAGGAAGGGAACGGCGGCACCACCACCAACGCCTTCAATCGAAAGCGGCTGTCCCAACCCATCCATTAGCCAAAGAAGAATCTCGCCACAGAAACACAAAGTTCGCTCTATACATCCTAACCAACAACCTAGATGAGAATCGCGCCCGCATTACTAACCGTTCTAATCGCCATTGGACAATGGACTCTTGCTGCATTCCCAGAACCCCGCACGGACGGAAAAGCTTTCGGAGAGAAGTCATTCCTCGTTATTCGCCTTAAATTCGCGGATTCAATCGAGGAGCCGCCCTCCCAGACAGAAATATCGGCATACATGGATCATGCCAACACGAAATTTGAGGAGGTGTCCCAGAATGCCTTTTCGATAACATACACATCAACCACAGAGGTATTCACGTCGACGCGAAACGAATTGGCAATCACCGAAAATCAATACCAAACGGAGGTGATTCCCGAGATAAGAGCTATGGCAGTGGCGGCAGGATATGCGGTAGATTCCTACGATTTTCAAGTTTTTCACAAACCAAGGCGACGAAATATCAGTATCGGCGATGCGTGGGCTTATTTGGATGGAACCACGATGAGCTTAGGAGGCTCGATGACGCCGCCAACATCAGGTGAATCGGGAATAGTGTTACATGAAATGTGCCATTTGCTCGGGCTGCGGCACACGGGGTTTCTACAATCTGATTCCTCAGATCCGCATGGACCAGGGACAGTGCTAGAGTATGGCGAGCGGGACGATGTCATGGGAGCACAGTATCGAGGGCATCCCAATGCAACTTTGAAGTACTACTTGGGTTGGTTGGGCGCAGATGCTGTTACTACAGCTTCGACGAATGGGATATTTCGGGTGTTTCGGCATGACCACGCAAATGCAGCAGGGCCCCGGTTGCTCATCATCGAGAATTCTTCGGGTGATGACTATTACTTGGATTACCGCTATGAACGCTACGAAGGCTCTCCAGATGAAGAAAGTGCAGGAATACGCAAGATTGACGGAAATCGTACAATTCTCCTAGACGCCCATCCGCAGTCTTCAGCTTCGCAGTTTGACAATTATGATGATTTCGGATTTCGTGTTGGGGAATCATTTAATGACTATGGATCGGGTATTAAAGTGGAAATCATCTCTTCTGGCGGCACTTCGCCGAACAAGTACCTCGATGTTGAGGTGACATTTGGTGACTACTCTCTGACAGCCCCCTCCCTATACACATCGCCTGGCTCTACAACCGTGATCGAAGGCGATGTCGGAGCCGTGCTTTCAGTTGTAGGTCTCGGTAGTCAGATTTCTTACCAGTGGTATGAGGGTGCTTCTGGAGACACGTCCACCCCGATCGCAGGCGCAACGTCGAATTCGTTTCTCGTGCCCCCGTTGTCGGCCACCACATCTTATTGGGTACAGCTTACCAATAGTGCTGGCAGCATTGATTCCGCCGATGTTCAGGTAGTGCTGGAAGAGTCGGACCTTCCGATCCACTGGTTGAAGCATTTTTCCACAGTTGGTATCGATACCGGGATCTCGACTGCAGCGTTCACCTTAGATGGGAAAGGCTATTTCGGAGGCGACAATGTTCTAATCTGCTATTCGCTCGATGACGGAAGCGAACTCTGGAGGCACACCGACACACGCTACGGTTCTTTCTATCATCCTGCAATAGACATCGAAGGCAACGTATTTGCCGGGCACTGGGATGGGTCTCTAAATGCGTTCAACGGATCAACAGGAGAGTTGCTTTGGAGCTACAACAAGTCGCCTTGGAATGTGGCAAGAGTTGGATCATGCATCATCGGAGATCTTGTGATCTTCCAACGGGGAATTGAAATCATTGCGGTGGATCGCTCCGATGGCTCAGAGGTTTGGACGGTACAGCATGCATCAGATGCGACGAGACCGTTGACGGATGGCAGAAGTGTATTCTGGGCAGTTCCGTTTTCGTCTCCACCAATGGTAGTATGTGCGGCAGCAGACACTGGGGCCATCAGATGGCAGAGGGAATTTTCTGATTCGACGCTACGAGCCTCAACCTATACAGGTGAGAGTCTAGCTATCGCCGACGACCAAGTTTACGTTGTAACGTCCCGAGCCAACAAAGATCAACTCGTCGCGCTTGATTCATCAAGTGGCGAAGTTGATTGGGAAGGTGCAGAATCGACCTTCAACAGCTCACTGGCTTCACACAAGCCCCCTATCATCGACGCCATCGGTAATGTCTATTGGATCAATGGACTCGGAAACCTCGTTAAGGTTGATCCAGCCACTGGGTCCATCATCTGGACCGTTGGACTCCAAACTGAGGGAAAAGTTCGTGGGAACCTCGTAATGCTTGACGTACAAACAATCGCTGGACTTTTTAAGCGCTATATAGGTGGATCTCCTGAGTTCAATTTTCTAGAGATCGACTTGAACACCCGAAGTGTGAGTAACCGTTGGAAGGTGTCCAAGCGGGAGGATGGCTACACCTACGCTTACACATCCTTGGGACCAGAGGGAAAGGTGTACTTTGGATTCCAACAGCAGGATCAGATGCCTTCATCGCTCTATTCGATACAAAGCAGTAGTCCGGATACTTACACGTCACAATGGGCTGGTTTTCAGGGGAGTATCTTCAACGATGGAAAGGGTATTTTCGCGGGACCAAGCGGCGAGCTGAATCTGACGTTTGCAGCTCCAATGAACGCACAACTGACGTTTTTCGCAACAAGGGCTCACTACGACTACAGCATCCAATTCAGCGAGGATCTCTCCACTTGGACCCCGCTGGTTGGATTCGCTGGAGACGATGACTTGTTTGAATATGAGCACGGCATTCCCCAAGGCACTCCGAAAGGATTCTACAAGGTTGAGAAGACTCTCCCGAGCCCGTAGAGGTAGGAGGCCAAATTAGGTTGGACAATCGGGTTTGCAGGTTGAGCTTTGGTGTATTGACACACGTTTCCAGAAAGCTCACCTTGAAAAAGCACTCAGAGTCGCCGTGATCCTACCGCCATGAAACTTCTTTTCGTCACCATTGCTTTTCTTTCCTTGGCATTTCCCATACGAGCCGATCTCTTTTCCTTCGACTTCCATCGCTTCGGAACCATTGAGGTGTTGACCGATGCTGGTAAAGCGAAGGTTACAGTCTTCGAGCATGGGAAAGCTGGCCATCGCACCATCGTCGATACGCGGCTGACCAAGGATGGTGAATATTTCCACAGTAAGAGTGGCCTCGTTCTTTCGCTGAAGAAGCTTAAGAAAGCAATCAGCAACGACGGCAACCGCCGAATCAACAGTGGAGGCTGGGAATTGGTCGTGACCGGGAAAGGTAAGGATTTCGCCAAAATCCTCAAGGAGGCCCAGCCGGCTTTTGGCAGGAAGGGAACAAAATCCAAGGTGGTTTATTATGGGAGAAAGATTGATAGGTAGTTCAGCAGACCGGTTCCATTCTTTCATCTCAAGGGTCGAGGGTCAGGGTCCCGGAAACCCAAGTTTGGTCTGTGGTCGCTGCTCCGGAAGGACCTGAAATCGCACGGCATTCGAGTCTGGCTCCATTTTACCATTTCTTTGGCTCCGCTATCCGCTAAGGGTCGGAGCGTGTCTGACTTCCCCGACAACACCCGATGGAGGCCGGTTCGTGGTGGGTTGATCAATCTTTTCAAGTATGAGGATCAGGTCTTCCGCTATGAGAACGGACGGCTGTTGCTGAGGGGCGACAATGGCTCGGGCAAGTCGCGGGTGCTGGCGCTTCAACTTCCGTTTTTGCTCGATGGCGAGATCTCTCCCTACCGGGTCGAGCCGGATCGGGACCCGGCGAAACGGATGGAGTGGCATCTGCTGATGGATCGTCACGACCGCCGCCGCGGCTACACTTGGATGGAGTTCGGCAGGCGAGAAGATGGCGCGGAAAGGTATCTCACGATTGGCTGTGGCATGGAGGCTCAGAAAGGAGCGGGAGCACCGAAGCGCTGGTTCTTTGTGACGACGGAGCGGGTCGGCGAGGACTTCGCGCTGAGTCGCGAGCGGGTGCCGCTCGACAAGCGTCAGCTTGCGGGGGTGTTTGAAGAACGTGGAGCTGGGAAGATCTTCGAGCGCAGTGGTGAATACCGGGCAGAGATCGATCGCCATCTTTTTCATCTCGGCGCGAGATACGAACCGCTGATCGAGCTGCTGCTCCAACTCCGGCAGCCGCAGTTGATGCGCGACATGAAGGAGGACCGTTTGTCGGGCGCGCTGAGTGAGGCGCTGCCGCCGGTCGGGGAGAGCCTTCTCATGGAAGTGGCGGAGTCTTTTCAAAGTCTGGATAGCGACCGCCAGAGTTATGAGGCGAACCGGGAGATGTTAGAGAGTGTTGAGTTGTTCCGCGATGGCTATCGGCAGTATCTGGCGGTGGCGGTGCGGCAGTTGGCGGGGGTGCTCAGGTCGGGTCAGAGCCGCTACGAGAGTGCGGCGCGCGAGTTGCGGGAGCTGGACGAGCGCATCGAGGCAAACGAGGTGGCTTTCAAGGAGCATCAGGTGGTGGAGCGTGTGGCTGCCACCCGTCGGGCGGCGGCCGAGCAGCAGGCGGCGACCTTGCGGGATAGTCCGGAGATGCGTGGGAAACGTGATTTGGATGAGGCGCTGAAACGTGCCGAGGAGTGTGAGGGTGATGCGAAGTTGGCAGGCCGCGATCATGAGCAAGCGGAGAAGGATCAGCTTTTGCGGAAGGCGGAACGCGAGGAGGCGGAGGCACTTCAGCGCCGGAAGTCGGAGGAAGTCGCGGTGCTTCATCGGGTGCTTCAGCTCGATCATGAGTTCATCGCGGGGAAGGTGGCGTTCTTCGATTGGGAGCGTGATGAGGTGGACGGGACGCGGGCGCGGATCGGGATGTGGTTGGACAAACTGCGCCGTGACATTGCGCACCTTGAGAAAATCAATGACGAGTTGTTGGAATTGGAGCTGCGTCTGCGGGAAGAGCGGAATCGCGCGGAGGATCGTCGCGGTGAAGTCGAGGATGCGGCGGAGAAATTGCAGGAGTCGGAAGCGGATCTTGCGGCCCTGTTAGATCAGTTTGCGGAGGCGTTTTTCACATGGGAAGAATCGCTTGTGGTTCTCCGCGCCGAGGCATTTCCGCGTGGGGTGGATCGGATGCCAGCCTTGGAGGATTGGCTGGACGGACGTGGCGGATCGTCGCCGATTGATATGGCTTTGGCGGCGGCGCGTGAGCAGGTAGGTCAGGAAATAGCCGACGCGCGTTCGCGCCTTGAAAGTGACAAGGCGGGTTTGGTGGAGGAGCGGGATCGCGTTTCTGAGGAGAAGCGGGATCTCGTGGACGGTCGACAGCCTGAGCCAATCACACCGCCGACACGCGGGGTGCGCCCGGCGGACCGACCGGGTGCGCCTTTCTGGAAGTTGTGCGATTTTCACGAGGGCGTCCCGGCGGCGGAGCGGGCTGGCTGGGAAGCGGCTTTGCAGGCGTCGGGGCTGCTCGATGCGTGGGTGTTTCCTGATGGACGGATGGCGGTTTCGATCGAGGCGGATGATTTTCTTTTTGCGGCGTCGGAGTCTGCCTTGGAACACTCGGCTTCGTTGGCGGCGGTCTTGAAGGCGGATCACGAATCGGTTCGGGCCGTGCTAGAGCGGATCGGCAATCATCAAGGCGTGGGGGCGTGCTGGGTCTCGAAGGAGGGTCGCTGGGCGAATGGTCCGCATGCCGGACATTGGATGAAGGAGGAGGCTGAGTTCCTCGGGCATGCGGCGCGGGAAGAGGCGCGGCTTCGACGGATCGCTGCGCTTGAGTTGGAGCTGGAAGCGCTTTCGAAGAAGCTCGAGGAAGTCGATTCGAAGATCGGAGAAATCGACTCTAACAGAGCTAGGCTGAAAGCGGAATGCGAGTCGATGCCGGCGGTCGCGCCACTTGCGGCGCAGGCGGCGGATGCGGACCAGCAGCGCCTTCGACTTGCCGAGACGCGCAGGCGGCTGAGTGACGCGGAAGGGCGGATGGCGAAGGCGGATGCGCTGGTGCGGGAGTGCGTGGAGAAGCGCCGGGCGGACGCGGCGGACTTTGGTTTGAGTAACTTCGTGGAGCCGGACGCGCTGCGTGGATTTGCCGGGCGAGTTGCGGATTTTTCGCGGAAAGCGGCGGATTTCTGGCCCCGCTGGGAGCATCTCGGGGAATCGCTTGCCGAGCTGGAGCGCGCCCGGCAGCGCGAAGCGCGGGCGGAGGAATTGAGACGGGAGCGGCATGAGCTGGAGGGTCAGAAGATGAAGATGGCGGCCGAGGCGCGGGCGCGGGCGGACACGCTGAATGAGGCGATCGGTGCCAGTGCGCAGGCGATCATGGAGCGGGTGCGGATGGCGGATGAGGCCGCTCGGTCCGAGAAACAGGCTCAGGCAGATGCGGCTGAAAGAGCGAAGCGTTGTGAGATTGAGGCGGCGGCACTGACGGAGAAACAGCGGGAGGCTGGCGAGAAACGCGGCGCCTCAGAGCGCGAACGGGATGAGGCGGTGGGGAGGATGGAACAATTCGTCGAGCGGGGCCTGTTCGCCGAACTCGATCCCGCGCTTCAGCCGGAGCGCGCGGCGTTTTCCACAAGCTCTGCCGTCGATCTGGCGCGACGCCTGGAGCAGGAACTTCGCGAGCACGCGGCGGACGAGGACCGCTGGAACTCGCTTCAGACCAATCTGGATTCCACCTTTGGGGAGCTCTCCGACCAGCTCGGGCGGCACAGCTTGTTGCCCCGGCTCGAATACATCGATGGCGGGCGGGTGCGGGTGATCACCTGCGAGTTTCAGGGAAGCGCGCGGAGCCTGCGAGATCTGAGTGCGGTGCTGACGGCCGAGCTGGCCGAGCGCAAGCGGATCTTCGATGAGCGGGAGCGGGCGGTCATTGAAAATCATCTGATTGGTGAGGCGGCGGGGGAACTTCAGCAAAAGGTCCGCGGTGGTGAGGACTCGGTGAAGCGGATGAATGTCGAGCTTGCCAAGGCGACGACATCGAGCGGCATTCAGCTCAAGTTTTCATGGGAGGAAGCGGACTCTGGTGACGAGCGTTTCCGAGCGGTGCGGCGCTTGTTTCTGAAAGCCGGGGCAACGTGGAGTCAGGCGGAGCGCGACGAGATCGGTGGCTTTCTTCAGGAGCGGATCCGTGCGGCGCGCGAGGCGGATGATACACTTTCATGGCGCGAGCATCTGGGTCAGGCGCTGGATTACCGGGCGTGGCACCAGTTCGTGATCTACCGGCGTCAGGGCAGGGAAGACGGCTGGAAAAGGCTGACGCGAAGGACCTTTGGCACCGGCTCGGGCGGGGAGAAGGCACTGACGCTCACGGTGCCGCAGTTTGCCGCCGCCGCCGCGCACTATGCGAGTGCCGGTCCGTATGCGCCGCGCTTGATTTTGCTGGATGAAGCGTTTGTCGCGATTGATTCGGCGACGCGTGGACGCTTGATGGGTCTGTTAGAGACTTTCGATCTCGATTACGTGATGACCAGCGAGCGGGAGTGGGGGACCTACCCGGAGGTGTCGGGGCTGGCGATCTACCAGCTCGCATCGAGGCCGGGCTTTGATGCGGTCGCGGTGACGCGCTGGGTTTGGAACGGGAGCGATCTTGAGCGCGATCTGAGTGCCAATGAGGAAAACACGGCGCATGTCTGAGCTTGCCGAGCATTTCCGCCACGAATCGCTGGCGTGGCTGGTCGAGCGCTTGGTTCGGCGTGCGGAAAGCGGAAAATCCCTGGTCAGCGGCATTCTGACGCTGGCCGATGCCGATCCGGCACAGCGGCGGGCCATGGATGACTTGCTCGGTCGGCGGAGCACGGACGGCGCGGCGCTTTCGGTGAACTTGGCGCAGCTGGCTTCAAAGCTGGGATTGGATGAAGCGGCAATGCTCGTTCTGTTAGGCGAAGTCCGTGGGCGAGAGGTGGAGAACCTGCGGGCCCGCCGTGAGGGTGCTGCCAAGAGCTGGTCGGCGATCTTTGAAAAATGGGAGAGACATTTCGCGGAGGATGAAGTGGCTCGGGTTTGGCTCGGAGCGCTTCGTGGTGAGGGACTGCTGAAGAGGTTTGCCGGGGGTGATTTAAAAATGGCCGAGGAGTTGTTAGGTCGAGCGAGGCGGATCTTTTCCGGGATGCCGTATCCCGGCGTCCTGTTGGCGACGATTGCCGCGCAGTCGACGGGTGACAGTCACGCGCTCGACCGTGGCAAGCCGCTCGCGACACTCTGCTTCCGCTACCTTTGCCTGAGATACGGGATTTCCAGTCATTCGAATGCGGCGGCGCGACGTGACGCCTGGTTGGCGGCGGGAGTGACGGTCGATGACCTCAGTGCGCCGGTGCTTTGCCTCAATCTGCCGACGCTCGCTGGTTCCGCGCTCGCGCCATGGATCGGATGGCATGTCGAGCGGGGTGAGCCTTTTTATCTGCCGTGGCGGCAGCTTGCGCATTTCGAGGCCGATCCGGCGATGGGTGAGGTGTTCGTGTGCGAGAACCCCGCTGTGGTGAGCGAGGCCGCGGCTCGGCTTGGTCCGGATTCGCGGCCACTGATCTGCATGAATGGACAGCCGACACTGGCGGTGCGGGCTTTGCTGAGGAAGCTGGTGGATGCCGGGATGACGTTGCAGGCGCGGGCGGATTTTGATTGGGCCGGACTGCGAATCCTCAGCACTTTGGGTGAGGCGGTCGAGTTCATGCCGTGGCGCATGGGAGTGGAGGATTACTTTGGCGGCAGCGGAACGCGGCAGCTGACCGGTCGCCCGCATCAACCGTCGTGGGCGGGCGAGCTTGTCGAGGCCATGGCCGAACGACAGATCGCGGTGCATGAGGAGGACTTGATCGAAAACCTCATCAAGGATTTGTCGTGGTAGCGATTGTTGAAAAGGTCGGCAGGCTATGGCGGACTGGCTGTTCAAAAAATGCGAGATACGGTGGTTGCCGGGGACCTTTGAGGGTAGGGTCAGCCGGGTAAGGCCATGTCCCACAAGAATCAACCAGAACTCGACTTGGGTCTCGACCCGTTACCCGAGCCCACCTCGCCTGACCCGACCCCGAAGCTCGATCTCGCCATCAAGGCTAAGTCCTGTAAGAACCTCAGCCCGGCCTAGATCGAATTCAACAAACGCCTCAAAGCACTCGAAAAGGACCGTGCCGCGCATGATCGAAAGCGCGAACGCCTTGAGAAGGACCTCGTGGTCTGTCGCGACGTCCTGATGCCCTTGGTTGAGGATCTCAATCGGACGCGTTTTCAATTTGTCGTTGGTTTGGTCGAGAGTTCGAAGCGCTTGAAGCTCACCAAACGTCGTTGCTTTGTGATCAGCTTGACGAGCTCTTCGCTGACCCGGCTGGTCTCGGCAATGAGGAGCTGGCTGCGCTTGAAGCGATTGCCAAGGAGCGGGGAGTTCTGGGTTCCGAAGACGCAGAGCCTACTCCGGAAGAGCAGGAATACATCAGCGAAGAATTTGAAGAGCTTCGGGCAGTGCTTGAGGCAGTCGCACGCCAAGCTGGAGTCAAACTTGATCTTGACGGGTTGGACCCGAATGGCGACCCGGACGAATTTGCCGAAGAGTTGGAGAAGCGGCTCTCCGCTGCAGGTCCCGATCTTCTCGATGCCACTTTCGGTCCCAGCCCGAAGCCCCGACGCAAGCGCAAGCCCACGAAGGCCGCCCTCGAACGCGAGCGGCGGAAGCAAGAGGTCGAAGCAGCCAAGAAGCGTGACTTCAAGTCGCTCTACAAACAACTCGCCAAGGCCCTCCATCCGGATCTCGAAATCGACCCGGAACTCAGGACTCACAAGGAGGCGTGGATGAAGCGTCTAACCACCGCTCACGCCGCCGGTGATTTGCGCGAGATGCTCGTCATTGAAATGGAATGGCTCGGTGAGGAAGCCGATAACCTTGCCAAGGCCAGCGATGATAAACTGGAAGTGTATGCCTTGGTTCTCAAGGAGCAGGTTACCGAGATCAGGCAACAAACCAGGGACCTCTTTCTTCAACCGGAATTCACGCCGCTGCGCCGTTTCATCAGTCCGTTCGACGACCGCTTCAACGTCAAGGTGATCCGCGATGAACTGACCGCTGAAATGAAAGTGAAGTGAGAACAGATCGCGACACTTGGGAAAGGAGGGGCCGCCGCAAGAAAGGCGATCAATGAATGGTTGGATCTTGGGGTCTTTGATGATTGCCCGTTCTTCCCATTCGGAAAAGATGATCACCTTCACATCGGGATCGGAAAGGCAGTTATCGAGCACGCCGGCAAGTTCCTTCATTTTCGGGCAATCTTCGCAGTCGCGGTTTTTGATGATGGAGGGCGAGTCGCAGATCATCCGCATCATGCCGAGGAAGATCATGAGGAGATCCTGTTCCTTCTTTGTTAGAGGGCGGCGGAGCGATGCCTGGACGAGTTTGCTGACCTGCTGTTTCATTTCGTCATACTCGCCGCGCATGGCGGGGGTGAGTTTGACGAAGTGGTTGCGATCGGTGCGTTCGGGCAGCTCGGTTTCGACGTGATGCTTGCGGCGGCGGAGCAGGACGGGGCGGACGCGCTCGCGCATCTTGGCGAGGTTCTTGTAGTCGGACGGGCGACCTTTTCCGTCGAGCTGATAGAAGTCGCGGTTGAAGCGGAAGAGCGTGACTTCTTGGCAGGCATCTTGCGGGGAGTTTCCACAAGAGATGCGGACGGTCGCGAGGGAAAAGATCGATACCGAAACGCTCGTCGCTTGAGCTACTCTTCGCCGAGCAAATCGGGACGATTCGCGCGGGTGCGGGCGAGGGCTTGCTCTTTTTTCCAAGCGGCGATCTTGGCGTGGTGACCGGAGAGCAAGACGTCGGGCACCGTGAGGCCGCGAAAGTCGGCGGGCTTGGTGTAGGAGGGTGCTTCTAACAGGTTGGGATCGGAAAAGGACTCTTCTACGGAGGAACGTTCATCGCCGAGGGCTCCGGGGAGGAGGCGGACGATGGCATCGGTGACGACGGCGGCAGCGATCGCACCGTTGGTGAGAATGTAGTCGCCGATGGAGAGTTCGAGGTCGACGAGTTCCTCGATGACGCGGTGGTCGACGCCTTCGTAGTGGCCGCAGAGGAGGATCAGGTGGGTTTCAGACGAAAGCTCGCGGGCGGTGGCTTGTTTGAAGACTTTGCCCTGAGGGGTCATCAGGATGACCTTGGTTTCGGGGCGACGGAGTTCAGCGATAGCATCGAAGATCGGGCCGGGGATCATGAGCATGCCCTGGCCGCCACCGCAAAGGGTGTCGTCGGTGCGCTTGTGTTTGTCGGTCGCCCAGTTGCGGATGTTGTGGGCGGCGATGCTGACAATCCCGGCTTCCTGCGCACGTTTGATGATACTTTCGCCAAGCGGGGCGAGCGCGATCTCGGGGAAGATGGTGAGGATGTCGATGTGCATGGTGGCTGGGGGATCATGATCGGGACGGTCATGCCGCTGGTAGGTTAGCCGACGTTCACGGGGATCAGGGCAACGGTGTAGCGGCCGGGCTTGGCATAGGTATGCGGGGCGGTGGTGAGTTCCAGCTCGCGGTCCTTGCGGGTGCGGAAGCTCTGCCACTCGTTCTCGAAAATATACGCGCCGGTCCAGCGCTCCTCGAAGTCGATGAACTCGCCCTGATCGGCGTGGACGACGCCGGGAAGCTCGCCTTCCACGCCCATGGTCTTGGGCTGCTGGATGATCTCGCGGCGGCTTTCGTAGTCGAAATCCACCGCCCAGTAATCGACCCAGTCGGTCCAGTGCTTGGTCAGCGCCTCGCGGGTGACGATGCCCTGCTTGTCCTTGCTGAGTTTGTAGAGCTTGCCGAAATCACAGATGACTTCGCTTTTGCCGGCCTTGAGGTTCTCGGCGAGTTCATCGGCGATGCCTTGGCTGTAGTGGACGGAGAAATCGGTGAGCTTGTCTTTCTTGTCGTAGCGCGGGGTGGCTTCGACGTAAGCGACTTCGGCGAAGCGGACCTGGCCCTTGTCGACGGCGCGTTTGTCGAAGACCTCGGGCGGGATGATTTTCGGCGAGAGGTCGATGCCCTTGGCCTTGGCCTCGGCGAGCACGGCGGGGAAGAGGCCCATCTCGAACTCGAAGGCGAGGATGTCCGCGCGGCTGGCTCCGCGCTTGCGGCACTCGGTGATGACTTCCTCGACGAAAAGGCGGCCGACGGGGAGATTGATCGGGCCGATGACGACCAGGCGTCCGGAAAGCTTGCCGTGGAAGAACGAATCAGAAGAGGGAACCACGGATGAACGCGGATGGACACGGATGTCAGATGAAGAACTGGATTTTTGTTTTCTTAATCCGTGTTCATCCGTGTCCATCCGTGGTTCGACAAAGCTACCCCCGCCGAGTGGTTGGGCCTTGTAGGCGCGGAGGATGAGATCGCGGAATTCCTGTTCCTTGCGGGCGAGGGTCTCGGCCTTCTTTTTGCCGCTGAGGCGTGGGGAAACGTTGAGGTAGGCCTGGCGTTCGTAGCGGCCGAGGTTGAGCACCTTGAAGGCGCGGAAATCGCGGCCCTCCTTCTTGAGTTCCCGCTGCACCTGGATGAGCTGACCTTCCGCTTCCAAATTGGTCATTTTGTCTTTCGTCCACCGCCATGTCCTGACGTGTCCATTCCATTCGTAGGTCAGGTTGGGACGATTCTTATTTTGATTTAAGCAATTGTCCTTTCGATACACTCGCCCGTCTGGATCCTTAAATCGGTATTTTGATTCTACATAGGAATCGTTGAGTGGCTCGTGGAGTTGGTTCCAAACAGGTGAATCAGTTTTCGAGTAGAAGAGGATATAGTCGTGGATCGCAGGGTAGTAATCTCCGTGGCTTCTGGATGAAACACGTTTCCAGATGATTTCGCGTCTGGCATTCGACCACCCAAAGACTTCATCGAGAGCTGCCCGAACCAAGTGGTTAACAGCCGGACCCATGTGAACGTAGATACTGCCCTCGGGATGCATCAGATCTCGCATGAGTATAAATCGCTCATAAACCATCGAAACAAACGAATCCGCTCCCCTTCCCCAAGTATCGCGGTAGGCGATTTGCTCTAAGAGGTTGGGTTCCTTGTGGAAGGTTTCGCCGCCGATTTCGATGTCCATGGAGAAGTCGGCGCCGACGTCGAAGGGGGGATCGATGTAGATGAGCTTGAGGCCGCCGGCGTCCTCAAGCTGGCGGCGGATGGCACCGGCCTTGAGGGAGGAGAGGATGAGCTTGTTGTCGCCCCAGATGAGTTTGTTGGCCCAGCCCTTGATCTGGCGTCCGGTGGTGTCGAGCAGATCCATTTGGGTGGCGGACTGAAGTCCGCGCTCCGTTTCCTTCCGGGGTTCGTCGATGTGTTCGAGGGTCTGGAAGGGGAGGACGGCGGTGCAGACTTCGCGTGTTTTGCCGTTCCAGACGAGTTCGACCTCGCGCTTGTCCTCGAAGAGCAGGAAGCGGTAGCGCTCGGGCAGCGGTTTACCATCCTCGATGAGCTTGATGAGGTCGCGCTTGTCCGTCTCGGAAAGCTCGTAGTGGTCGGCGGTGGGGCGGGGCATGGTGGGTGGGGAAGGGAGAGTATTGCGTCAGCTAATTGCGTCAGGATCGAATGGTTGACGTGATTTGGAATATGTCCAAGTGTTTGATTTTAGGCGTTTTGTGGATAATTGCGTCGGGACTCATGCGCCGGTAATTGCGTCAATGTCAGGATCTTGACGCAATTGCCAGCGGGTGGATCGGCCAGCTCCTGAAAGCTCTACACGTCCTTCGGTGCGTAAATCCTGCAGCATACGGAGGATGGAAGCGCGGGACTGGGCGGGCAGAACTTGTTCGAGTTCGGAGATTTTCGCCTTCAGATCAAGGCGGGACCGGAGATGCTTGAGCAGAAGCTCCTTGTTCGTTTCGTAGTCGAGGCCCTGTTGTCGGGTGTGAGTACCGGGCGTGCCCATGGTCTCGTAAAGGGCGCGGGAGAGGAAGGATCGCCGGCCTTTACCCCGACCTTGGGATTCCACCGCACCTGCTTCGATAAGATATGGAAGCCGGGTTTTCATTTCTGGAGACAAATCCCGTCCGTGAGCGAGGGCGTCGAGGGCGAGGAAGTCGAGTGTCTGGAAATGGGCGAGGGCGTCTTCTCCGAGTTGCTCAATGTAGCGGAGGAAGGCAGGATTCTGGACGGTGCCGGCGAGGGTGAGGAAGACTTCGTGTGCGGCGGAGCGGGAGAAGTCGGGCAGTGGCTTGGTCTGGCGGACTGCTTGCTCGATCATGAGGTTCACGCCTTGGCCGGAGCGCTCGATGAAGCCGCAGCGGTTGAGGGCTTCGGCGAGGCGGCGGTTGCGCGGGTTCTGCTGGTCGGCGATGTTTTCTTCGGTGACGCCGGGTGGGAAGCCGCCGGGGCTGACGATTTCCAAACGCCGCGAGTACTGGCGGATGAAGGTGGAGCCTCCGGCACGGTAGTCGCGGTGGCAGATGGCATTGAGGACGGCCTCGCGGACGGAGGATTCGTCGAAGGTGGGAATGGCGTAGCGGAAGAAGTCCTGCTGATAGCTCTGGCGGTCGTTGCGGAGGTTGATTTTGGTCCAGAGCTGGTCGTGGAAGAGCAGGAAGGGTTCGCGATATTCCTCGCGATCGGCGGCGGGGCCGGCGGCTTCGGCGGAGCGGTATTCGAAGATGACTTCTGCTTGGGCGAGGTAGTGGCTGATGGCAGAGGGCTTTCCGAGGAGGATGAGTGCGGCGTAGGTGATACTCTCGCCATGGATGAGCCCGGCATCGGTGAGCAGTTGCTCGTTGGGCATCGAGGCGAGGCGCGGGTTGCCGGATTTCCTCTGCCAGCGTTTACGGAATTCCTGGACGGCGAGGGATTCGAGATCGCTGAGGCTCGCCTTCGGAACAAGTTCGGCGGTGAAGTCCGGGCCGGTCTCGGCGAAAATGGTCTTGAGTTCGTGGTCGTCGAGGGTGGTCAGCTCATCGCCCGCCCGCTTGAGATAACGGCCGTCATGGTTCCACGCGCAACCGGGGAGTCGGGAGGGAACGTGGATGAGGAGCACGCGTTTTCCATGGTGGTGGATTTCCTCGACCGGGATTCGGTGATTCAAGCGCTGGTGGAGTCCGGCTTCGGTTCGCCCCGGTTCGGAGAAGGCTTGGCTGCCGACGACTTGGCGTGGTCGTTTATCACTGACGCCGAGGATGATGAGGCCGCCGCCTTCGTTAGCCAGCGCGACGCAGTAATCGGTGAGCTTGTCGAAGTCGTAGCGGTTCTTCGCTTCCTTGAACTCGATCCGGGTGCCTTCCGGTTCAGAGAGGTAGCGTTCGAGCTGTTCTGACGTGGTGGGTGGCATCAGTCCTTGTATTCTTTGAAACTGGTGGTGAGGTCGGCGAGGGTTTTGGGGTCGTGTTTCTTGAAGCTGTCCTCATCGACGTAGAGGAAGTCGTAGGTGGTGCCGTTTTCCTCGGCGGCGGTGGCGTCGGCGCACCATTGCTTGAGGCGGGCCATCTTCTGCGGGAGGTCGAGTTCCTCGCGGCCCTTGGTTTCGATGAGCCAGATGGTGCCTGCGGTATCGCGGACGAGGAAGTCGGTGATGTAGTGGGAGAGGTCGCCGTCCTTTTTGACGTAGTCGAGCTTGAAGCCGACGGCGAGGTAGTTCTTGGCGAAGGCCTGGACGTCGGGGGCGGCTTCGAGGAAACCGGCGAAGGCGAGTTCGAGGCCGCCGCTTTTGGCTTCGCCGACGATGCGGTTGAAGACGGATTTCTTCGGCGCGACGAAGGGGCGGTGCTGGGTGCGGAAGGGGCGGGTGCTGCGCAGGCTGATGCGGTCCTCGATGACGGTGGAGCCGGTTTCCTGGATGGTGAGGGCGTTGATGGCGGACTTGAAGCTGTCGAAGAGGAGCTTGCCGACGGCGGGCTCGGAGAGGTTTCGGAGGATGACGGGATCTTCGAGGTGGACGGGTTCGCCTTCGAAGAGGCGGGTGCGCATGAAGTCGCGAACGCAGGGGTAGAGATATTCGTAGCCGCCAACGAGGCGGAGGTCCTTGAGCAGCTGGCGGGCGAAGAAGGAAACGACGGAGCGCCAGTCGGCGGCACCCGTTTCATCGAGCTGGATGGTGTGGTCGTGCTCGTCGTCGAGCATACGCTTGAAGACGATCTCGCGGGTTTCTTCTTCGGTGAATTCCTTGAGCGGGAGTCGGCTGTTAGAAAAGGTGGCGATGTCGAGGTCGGCGAGTTCCTTGAACTCACGCTGGTAGCGGCGGGCGAGACGGGGAAGCGGGATGTCGAGGGCTTCGAGGTCCTTGTAGGGAGAGTCGGTATCGATTTCGACGATGAGGGAATCCTGTGGCGTGGTGCCGGTGCCCATGGGGCGGTGTTCGAGGGTGACGCCTTCCTGCTGGATGGATTCGACGAAGTCCATGAAGGCGGGCGTGCCCATGACGGAGACCGTTTCGCGGACGTCGCTGCCGAAATACATCCGGCGCAGGCCGCGGCCGAGGGTTTGCTCGGGAAGGATGTTCGATTTGGCGGCGTAGGCGCGGAGGCCGCAGATGACGGTGACGTTTTTCACGTCCCAGCCTTCCTTGAGCATGAGGACGGAGACGATGGCCTTGTAGGGAGATTTCCAGGAATCAATTTCGTTCGACTGCTTTCTTAGTAGTTCGAGTTCTTCCTTCTTCTTGCCGGTGGCGGACTCGGAGATGTCGCCGTTGTTTTTGGTGTGGATGACGAGGACTTTGCCTTCGAGCTCGGGGCAGATTTTTTCGAGGTGTGCGCCGACGTCGTCGCAGTTCTTGGTGTCATCGACCATAACGAAAAGGACGGCTTTTTTGCCAAGCTTTTCGTGTTCGGCGTAGCTCTTGCGCCATTCCTCGACGCCGAGTTTCAGGTAATCGTCGTATTTTTCGTGGAAGAGCGAGGACTTGTGTTCGCGGAGCTTCGAGCGGCTGGCGGCGTCGGGAAGGATGGGGTGCTTGACGACGTTCTGGTGGATGGCTTCGACGAGCGGGTAGTCGGAGACGGTCTGGACGAAGATGGAGCCGTTGTTGTGCTTGGGGGTGGCGGTGACGTCGATCTGGAGGGCGAGCTTTCCATCGCGCTGGAGCATCTGGTGGTGGATGTCCTGAATGGACTTGAACCAAGCCATGCGCTCGTCGTGGATGTGGTGGGCTTCGTCGTTGAAGACGGCGAGTTCATCGATTTCGCGGACGATTTCGCCTAGGTCGGTTTTTGAGTCGGTGGTTTTGCCGGTGGGCTTTGGGCCGAAAGCGTCGTCGAGAAAGTAGCTGCGGAGATCGTCGTCTTCGAGCGTAGGTTCGGGTGTTTCACCGAGGAAGACGCGGTGGATGTTAGTGAGGAAGAGGTTTCCGGTGGGCTGGAGAACGCGGACTTCGTCCTGGATGTGGAGGGTGAGCTGGAAGTCGTCGCGCCAGTTGCGGCCGTCGGTGCCGTTGTCTGGGAGGATGGGGTCGTTGAAGAAGATTTTCAGGCCATCGAAGTCGGCGCGGAGGCGGTCGAGGACGATGATGTTAGGCGCGATGAGGAGGAAGTTTCGGGCGAGGGGGGAGTTGGGTTCGTAGAGCTTGTGGAAATAGCACCAGGTGATGAGGAGCGAGAGGACCTTGGTTTTCCCGGCACCGGTGGCGAGTTTGAGGACGTAGCGTGGCCAGTTTTCGGCGAACATGCCGTGGGAGACGGAGCCTGAGGCGTCGAAACGAAGGAGGTCGAATTTGTCGTGGGCATTTTTGACTTCGAAGAGCCAGATGGCGGTTTCGACGGCTTCGCGCTGGGCGAAGTAGTAGGAGAAGGGAGAGAGGGTTCCGTCGGCGTTTTCGAGTAGGTGCTCGGTATCGAACCAGTGTTTGAGAAGAGTCTTGGTGGTGGTTGAGGCTCCTGCGTAGTGGTCGGCGCGCCAGGCGTGGACTTCGGTGCGGACTTTGGCGACGAGGGGAGGAAGGAGTTTTTCGTAGGCGCTGTCGCGAAGGGTCTCGTCGGCGGGGAACCAGCGATGCTCGGGGTGAAGTTCCTCGAAGGGGGAGGAGGGGAATGAGGGGTGGAGTGCCATTTGGTAAAATCAAACTAACGGAACCGTTTTGGATCAGACCAGCCAAGAAGTGCCGACGGATAGCGCCCGGGCACCATTTTGGGATTTCAACGAATCCAGTTCCCTACGCCAAGCGGGGCGAGCGCGATCTCGGGGAAGATGGTGAGGATGTCGATGTGCATGGTGGCTGGGGGATCATGATCGGGACGGTCATGCCGCTGGTAGGTTAGCCGACG
>Ga0210024_1001751_pt1 | contig 19292 bp, 18 predicted proteins | sample CryGeymeta201525_FD_183988 | JGI IMG/M metagenome (GOLD analysis project Ga0210024, IMG submission 183988) | Groundwater microbial communities from Crystal Geyser aquifers in Utah, USA - Crystal Geyser metaG 2015-25 (SPAdes) (version 2) | ecosystem: Environmental > Aquatic > Deep subsurface >...
GAAGCTGCGGGTCAGCTTTCCCGGGAACCGCAGCGCATTTGCGGAACTTCATGCCAAGGCGGACCATGATCCGCCGCGCTTGAGAATCGGACAAACGGATACCCGAGATCGACTCGATTCGCACCGCTCCCTCGCTCGCCGTGGCGACCGGTGTTTCGGAGAAAGACTGCTCGATCTCTTTAAGAAACGTCTCAACGCTACTTGTTGGCCTATAATGCCGATTCTCAAGTAGTCCGGCGAGGCCTTCGTCCCGATAAAGCTTCACATAATTTGTCACGGTATCATTGCTAATATTGAGGGAGCCAGCAATCATCCCATGGGGAACTCCTAATCCATGCATCCGAATTGCCATCAATTTGCGATAAATTCGGGGGTCAATTTCAGGATTGTCGAGTTCATCCGCGATGTCATCCCAGTCTTGATCAGATAGCTCTAATATAATCATCGGAGAGGACTACGGCGCAGCCGGTTTCTATATATCTCACAGGGATTAATATTCCTAAAATATAATGCCGAGGAGTATAGTTGGAACGTAAGCGGGGTCCCAAGCACTGAAGGTTCTGGCCCGTTTATTCCATAGGCGTCATATTTTGGCAAATTATGACACCTATGAATGAATCCGTATTAAAGACCGATTAGATCGGTCGCCTGCGCTACACTCCGGAACAGAAGAAAACCATGGTGGATGCCTACCGGGCCAGCGGCTTGGGACCCCGCTTACGTTGCAACGAGAGGAAACCTGCTTTATTCACACTGCGGGCTGTCACCTCGTGGCCGCGCAACCACCGGACCAATTTCCCGAAATGCGCCTGACAGCGATATTGTCCCTTGGGAGCCTTGCTGGTGGTTGGGCTCGCGTTAGATTCGATCACGAATTCTCCGGTTGCTGTTATGGTAAGTTACTTGACGACCCCGGCCAGCTCCTCGCCCAGATCGACCTCACCGGCGGAATCGTGGCTTTTGAGCCTGTGGTTTTGACTGTACTCTAGGTGGAGAACCCCGGCCTTTGAAGTCGAAGCACTCCCAAGGTAGCCATTCTCATCGCGGTGCGGACGGTTTCAGAAAATCAATCCGGTCATCCCGGTCCAATATCCGTATTCTAGGGTGAAGTGTGGAGAACCGACAGGAAAACGAAAACTCGCAAATGGGTCGGACCGAATGGCTTCAGGAAGCGCGGCGCGGCAACTGGCGTAAGCTCCTCAAGGAATCCACCCGCCACCGCTAATGCCGCCATGAAACCCTCAGTGACAATTGAGCTTCGCTTACCAGACGACCAGTTGCGGGTATTGGCGGAACTGATCGCGCAGAGCGTGGGCGGATCAACGGTTCGTGCGACCTACACCGTAGCTCAAGCCGCGCAGAGAACCGGCCAAAGCGAGAAAACCATCCGCCGACACATTGAGGCGGGGCGGATCGCCCGCGTTCCCCAGATTCACCGAACATTGATTCCGGCAGCGGCGTTGGAGCGGTACATTCACGGGGATACGTAGCGGGGGAGCGTCAGAGCGGCCGGCCAGCCTTTCAAATCAGCTTCTTCGCGCTCTCAAGGCTGTGTGGATCCCGAATGTGGGAATAGGTCTTGATGAGCAATGCGCCGCCGTCCTTGTGGCCTACCCATTTGGCGATCGTCGGAATGTCGACACCCGACTCGATGGCAAAGGTGGCGAAGAAATGGCGCAGATCGTGAAGCCTAAGGTGCGGAACACCCAGGCGGACGCAAGCGTTCGCCAAGGCTATGCGCGGGCTGTGTATCGTGAATATCGGTCCTGTCGCGCCTTCGTGTTTCAGCGGTTCCAGAACCTTCCGGAGCGGCTCGAAAATCGGCAGCCGCCGCTGTGACGCGCCTTTCGTGCCGGGGACGCCGCTGTTGAATGTGATCCACCCATCGCTCACGTCCTCCCATGTCAGGGCTTTGGCCTGGCCGTGGCGGCAGCCCGCATAGGCAAGAAAGCCGACATAGGCGGCCGATTCCTTAGAGGATCTTTTCCTTTGAGAGCCGATCGACTCGATGATGTCGTCGATCAGCTTGCGGGAGGGGATCGTCAGATTCTTGGGAACGATCTTCACCCGCTTGAGTTTTTTTGCCGGATCATCATGGCGGATTCCGCATTCCACGAGAGCCTCCGTAACGCGTTTCGCCATTGAGAGAATGTTGTTCGCCCGCTGCGCGGCGTATTTATCCGCGATCTTTTTCCACCACGCGGTCGCGGCCGTCGCGGTCCACGCTTTCGCGGACGCATCACAGGGCATCGTCTTTCTCAGAATGGCGATGATCGCCTCGTAATACACCACCGTTGGAGGCTCAAGGTGCGCGCCCTGGAGGACACGGTCCGAAACGAGCTGGATGGCATCTCCGAGCGTTTTGACCGTTGTGGTGGTCGTCTCAAGCGCGGCAGAACGCAACGCGGCCAGCTTGTCGTCCCGCTGAAGTTTGGCGGCGCGCAGATTTGCCGCTTCGAGCTTTACGCGAATGACCTTGCCAGCGACTTTCGCGCGCAAGTAATATGCGCCACCGGAATGCCTCACCAGATTCTCGCCCACCTGTTTCCATTCGCCCATGCGCCTAGCATCGAGCACCGGGGGATGGGTGGCAAGATCAAAGGTGGTCAAGATCGGTGGTCAACCGGCGATTTTGGAGGCATTCACGAAATCATAAGTAATTTAACGCCAACAGTTTTGGGGCTGTAGCTCAGCGGTTAGAGCAGGGGACTCATAATCCTTTGGTCGCGGGTTCGAACCCCGCCGGCCCTACTTTCCCAGATGATGGCTTTCCACTGATGACGGTCTGCCGGCTTGCCTGCTTGAAGCCAGAGATGGCCAGAGATGGCGAGAGAGGGAAAAGGAAGACCGCTGTGCCGTCCCAGGCTTGGTGAGCCACGTTCCTGTGTCTCAACAAGCGGGGCGGCCTTCTCGCTTCCGGTCTTCCTGAGAAGGCGTGACCATGGCGAAATAGGCTTAATGCCCCTTAATAAATAGAGTGGTCCGGGCACCTTGCCTGAATGGACGCACACAGCAGTCGGCGGAATCCTATGCCCGGTGCCCTGCTTGGCAAACTATTTGAAGGACTGAATTTTCGCGATCAAAGAGAATTTCGCTTGCACTTGGAAGACTTGCATAAGCGCGCTAGAAACCGGTCGTGAGTTCGTCAGATCCATCCCGTTCGGAACCAATGAAGTATGCCCTTTTGGGCGAGGACCACAGCTCTGATGAGGAGAAACTTGAGAAGTTCACTGGTGAGGTGAACTGGAGCTACTTGCGGCCACACTACCAATCGGGGGTGCTCTTTTTCGTCGATCCCTCGCTGAAGCTGCAGCACGTCGGGGCTGCGATTTCCGCTGATGAAACGGATCTCGTGAAGGTCTGGATGAAGGCGGGGGATATGGTGAAAATTGGCTCGCTTCACGCCGCTCAGTGGGAGGGGACGGAGGCTGTTTTTGAAGCGCTGGTAGTCTCACCTTTCGTGCTCTGCCGCCCGGTAGGCTAAGGTCGAATAGTCGCACGATTGCCTGATTGGCTTCATGCGATTGGGGGCGGGATTCCGATTTTCTTCGATTGTTGTCGCTCTGAACCGGATTCCCTGTCATTTGGCCTTCCGGTTCACGCCTCTGACAAAATCAGGGCATGGAGTGTTGGCGGGCGGATTCAATGGGATCTGGCGCCAATCTGAAACCCGGTTAGCGGGAACAGTCTATGGAGACAAGGTAGTGCGTGAACCACTGTTAAGTTATGAAAATGTATGTAGGAAACCTGTCGTTCCAAACGACGAGCCAAGATCTTCAGGACGTGTTCGCACAGCATGGAGAAGTCACTGATGTGCACCTCCCAACGGATCGCGAAAGCGGTCGTCCACGTGGCTTCGCCTTTGTGACCATGGGTTCCAAGGACGGCATGGAAAGCGCCATCAAGGGGCTCGATGGCACCGATCTCGATGGTCGTAACATCAAGGTCAACGAAGCCCGTCCTCGCGAAGATCGCGGTGGTGGCGGCGGCGGCGGTGGCCGTGGTCGTTACTGATCTCAAAGAAGCTGTTGCTTCGATAGAATTTGTCACAGGCGGTGTCCCGAAAGGGCGCCGCCTTTTTGTTGGACTGGTGAATGCCAGCTATGGCTCGATGGCGACGACCATTATCGTGCTACTTACCATGGAGGCCGCCTCGGTGATCGTGCTGCTCGGCGCTCAGGAGCTCGCCGACCTCCAACAAAGCATTCAGACGCAGACGGCGTGGGATGAGGAGCCGGAGGACTGAAGTTCAGGCTCAATCATGGCTCGTCATTTGGCTTGGGGCAGCGCAGAGTCCGCATCTTCACTTTAACGGAAAGACACACAACCTTGCACACTTTCGAAGAACTTGGCGTTCCCGATGACCTGAACAAAGGAATCGCGGAGCTTGGTATCCTGAAACCGACAGAAATTCAGCAGCGGGCGATTCCTTTCCTGATGAAAGATGGCAGTGACTTCATCGCTCAGGCCCAGACAGGAACCGGCAAGACGGCGGCCTTCGGGCTGCCCTTGCTGTGCAAAATCGATCCGAAAAAGAACGAGATTCAAGGGCTGGTCGTCGCTCCCACGCGCGAACTCGCGAAGCAGATCGGCAAGCAGTTGTTTCGCTTCACCAAGCACGCCGATCACAAGATCTTCGTCGAAGTGCTTTGCGGGGGCGACAACATCGACCGCCAGGCTGCGGCGCTCCAGCGTCCGACGCACATCGTGGTCGCGACGCCCGGGCGCTTGCTCGACCTGATCAAGCGCAAGGCCTTGACCTTGGTTTCCGTGAAGCACCTCGTTCTCGATGAGGCGGACGAGATGCTCAGCATGGGTTTCAAAAAGGAGCTCACGGTGATTTTCGGGCTTACGCGGCAACGCGGCAGCACCTGGCTTTTCTCGGCGACCATTCCCCATGCCATTCATCAGTTGGTGAAAGACTGCATGGGACCGAGCCCTCAGTTGATCAAAGTCGACAAGGCGCACGTGGTGAATCGCGACATCGATCACCAGTTTGCCGTCTGCATGCGGGACGAAAAAACGGACTTCATCGCGAAGTTTCTCAAGCGCCGGACGCAGGAGCGCGGCTTGATATTCTGTCGGACGAAGGAAGGCGCGATCGTCCTTGGCAAGCAGTTGACCAAGCTCGGATTTCCGGTGGCGGTGATGCAGGGCGACCTCACTCAAAAGGAGCGGGATACCGTGATGCGCTCATTCAAGAAGGGGCGTTTCCAATTTCTGATCGCGACGGATGTGGCGGCCCGTGGGATCGATGTCGAGGGCTTGACCTTCGTGATTCACCATCAGCTCCCCGAACAGGTGGAATACTACACTCACCGTAGCGGTCGGACGGCACGGGCGGGGAAAACCGGGATTTCCGTGGTGCTCGTCGAACCTAGGGAAAGGGGAAAGATCGCCCGGCTGGAGAAGGATCTCGGGCTCGACTTTGATCAGATTCACTGAAGATGAGGGTGGAGCTGGCGATTCGGGCGGAGTCACCTCCGCGAAATCGGCCATGTTGCCGCTTGTCGCTGGACGGCAGCGCTGGTGGGGGTTAAATCCGCTGCGACATGGCAAAGAAACCTGTAGTTCTCATCATTCGTGACGGTTGGGGCGTCAATCCCGGCGGCAAAAAGACGGCGAAGAAAGATGGCAACGCGACCCTGCTCGCGAAGACGCCTTTTCACGATGTGATGCTGGAGAAGTATCCGAAGGGCCTTGTCAGCGCCTCCGGTCTTGATGTCGGCCTGCCTGAAGGCCAGATGGGGAACTCCGAAGTGGGCCACCTCAATCTGGGTGCGGGACGCGTGGTTTACCAGGATCTCACTCGCATCAACAAGGCGGTCGAGGATGGCAGCCTTGCCGAGAACAAGACCTTCAAAGCGGCACTCAAAGCGGCGAAGGGGAAGGGCAAGCGTCTTCATCTGATCGGGCTGGTATCGGACGGCGGGGTGCACAGCAGCCAAGAGCATCTTTGTGCGATGGTTGGGATGGCGGCGGACGCGGGGGTGAAGGATATTCTGGTTCATGCCATCACGGATGGGCGCGACACTTCGCCGACGGCTGGTGCGGGATACCTTTCCCATGTCGAGGATGAGATCGCGAAGCACGGGGCACGAATTGCCACCGTAGTCGGTCGGTATTACGCGATGGATCGCGACAAGCGCTGGGAGCGCGTCAAGATTGCCTGGGATGCCATTGTTCACGGTAAGGGGCAGCAGAGCGACCTACTCGCGTCAGAAGCCGTTGCAGAGATGTATGCTCAGGAGAAAACGGACGAGTTTTTGCTGCCGATGATCTTTTGTGATGCCAACAAGCAGCGCATCCGCAGTGGCGACGTGGTGTTGTTCTTCAACTTCCGTGCCGACCGCGCTCGTCAGCTTTCGGAAGTGTTCCTCGCGGAGGGGCCCTTCAAGTCTTTCAAGGCAGGACGCCGACCGAATATCCGCTACGTCACACTTACCGAGTATGATGCGACTTATGATTGCGATGTGATCTTTCCTCCTGAAGAATTGAAGATGGTTCTTGGGGAGGTGGTCTCGAATGCCGGGATGAACCAGCTCCGAATTGCCGAAACCGAGAAATATCCACACGTGACTTATTTCTTCAACGGTGGTGAAGAGAAGAGTTACAAGGGCGAGGATCGGGCGATTGTGCCATCGCCAAAGGATGTCGCGACTTATGATCTCAAGCCGGAGATGAGTGCAGACGAGGTGATGAACATCGTGATCTCACGACTCAAGGACTATAATCTAGTGATTTTGAACTTTGCCAACCCCGACATGGTGGGGCACACCGGCGTGGTCGAGGCGGCGATCAGGGCATGTGAGAAGATTGACGAGGGTGTTTCAAAGATTGTTGAGGAGACTTTGCGACTCGGAGGGAAGCTTCTGATCACTGCGGATCACGGCAATTGTGAATTCATGATCAATGCAGATGGGTCACCTCATACCTCGCACACCACCAATCTCGTGCACGCCATCTACGTGGCCAATAATGCGGACAAGTTCAAGGTGCGCGACGGAATCCTTGCGGACGTGGCTCCGACTTTGCTCGATATGCTCGGTCTCAAGAAGTCTGCTGAGATGACGGGAACCTCGCTTCTGGAGAAAATGTAGAGGAGGACGCTGCGTCTGCGGAATCACCCAGATTGGCTGGGAAAGTATGCTGCTTGGAGCAGGTCTATTGATGATCGGCTCTAGGGGATGTATTCCGCAAACTTTGATAGGTGTCAGCCTGTGATATGTGTCACCTAGCGTTGTGTTTCTCTTCTCTCTTGGTCCATGTCTTTTTCCCTAAAAAAAAGGCGGAGCCCCGAATGAGGCACCGCCCGGTGGATTTGATTCCTTCGAAATTAACGAACGCGGTAGTAACCGTCGGGATTATAGAGGAAGTAAACGTCCTTAGAATTGATGCGCGGGAGATACATCACTGGGCGGCCTTCATCGTCGATGGATTCCTGCAACGCGGTCCGCTGAGCGGCGGCTTTGTCTTTGGCAGCCTGGGCATCCGGATTCATACGGAATGAGGTTTCGTCGATGCCGCTGACGATGTGCTTCACCCAATGAAGCTTCTGGGCTTCGACACCGAATTCGCTCCAGTCACCGCTGGTGGATTGTTCATACATCTTCTTGATGAACTCCTCTTTGCTTAGGCCCATCTTGTCGGCGATTGGGGTGGCGAGGCGTGCCCACCAGCGTTGGCTCTCCTTGAGAAATTCGGCCTGCTGGGTAAGATTCAAACGACCAAAGACCGTCGAACTGATCTGGTGGTGAAGAATGACGGCGTTCGGATAGGCATAGGATTCCTCGGCCAAGGTCGTAATGGCGGCGGCCATCGAAGCGGCGAAGGATTTCACGACGACGTGAATCGGAGCATCGCTTGCCTCCATCACTTTCAAGATTCGGTAACCTGCCATTACGGATCCGCCCGGGCATTCATCAATGACAATGAAGATCGGCTGGTCCGGGTTCTGATTGTTGAAATAATGGATCCTGTCTGTGATGTGGTCGGCGGTATCACCACTGATCGGGCCATTGAGGGCGATCCGGCGATCAGAAATAACAAGCGTTCCATCCGCTTTGAGAGGGTTCTTCAAATACTCAGGCTCGCCGGAAGCATAGTCCTTGCGCTTCTGCCCAGCCTCGATCTGCTGGATCTGGCCTTGGAGCTCGGTGACCTTGATTCCGGCTTCGGCTTGGGCGGACTTGAGCTGATTGGACAGGAGTTCAGCACGTGCCTTTTCCAGCTCGGCCTGACGGGCGATCCGACGGCTTTCCGCTTCAAGTTTGGCGTTCTGTGCCTCCTCATCGACGGCTCTTTCTTGAGCCGCGTAGGCGAGACGTTCCGCCATGAGTTCCTTCTCGATCTTGAGGCGGGAAATCTGAGCGCGGAGTTTAGCGGTCTCCTTCTTGAACTTTTCATCAGCGAGAGAGTTTTCGAGAGCCAGGCGCTCCTGCTCTTTTTTCATCTTTTCCTCTTCCTGCGCGGTGCGATCCTGTGGCTTCTGTTCGGTCTGGGCACTTGTTGATTCCACTTCCGCCTTCGGTGCCTCGATTTCAATAACCGGAGGGGAGGATGAGGAGTTGGCTGAGCCTTCCGGAGCAGCGATGAGACCGCCAGCGAGGCCGACGGAGAGGATTGTCATTCGGGTAACAGTGGACTTGATCATCATGTGGGATACGGGGTGACGGGGTAATTATTTCAGCGGGTGCTTTGTTCAGATTACGGCATTGAAGCGTCAGAAGGAGTTTCGTTTGTCTCTTCTGATTCCCGAAGTTTCTCAAGCTGCTTGCGGTAGCCGAAATACAGCAGGGTGCCGGCGATTACGATGAAGATGAGGGCGGCCCCTCCGAGGAAGATGGCGATCTTTCCTCCGCTCTTCTGGAAGGCGTCGTCGGTCACGACATCCGGGATGGGATCACCGGGGACCCGGGCAAGGACCAGTTTGTTGCCTTCGAGCCCAGCGTAAGTCAATTTCGCCATGACAGGCCCGATTTCGGGATCGTTGAGGCTCTTCTCAAAGATCCGGAGGGTTGAAAAATGCCCCATGAAACCCTCGGCAACCTCCGCCTCAGGGACGTCAAGACGGTCGACCTGCAGGACGAGTTCGCGCTTGGTCAGCATCGGGTGGCCATGGATGGTGCCAATCAGGTAGCGAGGGTCGGCGGTGATCGGACCATTTTCGCCTTCCTTGGCGAGACGGGGGCGGCCGTTGAGCTGGTAGCAAATGTCGATCACGAGGTCGCCGTCGTCGATTGCCCGAACAAGAAAGGACTCCCGCAGCTCTTCGAGCGCCGGAAACATCGCAATGGCGAGATTTATGTCCTTGGCGCTGAGTTCGATCCGGGCTTCTTTTTGGTCGTCGGAAAGATCGCTGCGAAAGACTTCGAGGCGTTCCTGAAGCTCGCGGGCGGGGACTTCTTCAGTTTCGAGCGAGAGCACGGAAAGCGGCTCGGGTGCCTCTTTGGTGAACTTTTCGATTTCGGTCGCTTGCCGGAAGGGCGTCCAAATCGAGAAGCCGATGAGAAAAACGAGCATCAGAACGGCAAGGATCAGAATCGTGCAGCCGGAGAGGGGTGAGCGGGCAGTTGCGGACACGCGGGGAAGCTGGGCATCGAAATCCGAATGATCAATTTTCCAATTCCAAATTATGCCAATTCGGCGCTTGGCAGGGGGGTGGGGGAGTTTTGAATCAAGGGCATGGCGAAGGTGCTGGTGGGACTTTCAGGCGGTGTCGATAGCTCGGCAGCTGCAGCCTTGCTGATTGAGCAGGGGCACGAGGTCACGGGGGCCTTCATGAAGAACTGGGTGAATGCCGAGGGCTTGCCTGGTGATTGTCCGTGGGAGAGCGATCTTGAGGACGCTTTGGCAGTGGCTCGGAAGTTGGGGATCGAGTTCCGGGTCGTTGATCTGATTGATCAATACAAGGAGCGCATCGTCGACTACCTTGTGGAAGGCTACCGCAGCGGGATCACCCCGAATCCCGACGTCTGGTGCAATCGCGAGATGAAGTTCGGGGTCTTCCTCGACTACGCGCTGGAGCAAGGTTTCGAGTCGGTGGCGACGGGTCACTATGCGCGCCGACGGATTCTCAGCAACGGCGAAGCGGCTATTCTTAAGGGAGCGGACCCGAACAAGGATCAAAGCTACTTCCTTGCGATGATGACTCAGCGGCAGGTGAAGCACGCACTGTTTCCTGTGGGTGAAATGCTCAAGCCGGAAGTGCGCGAAGTCGCGCGGCGGCACGACCTGATCACGGCGGGGAAGAAGGACAGCCAGGGGATCTGCTTCATCGGCGAGATCAAGATGCGCGACTTCATTCGCCATTATCTCCCCGACCAACCTGGCGAGATTGTCGACACCTCCGGGAAGGTTCTTGGAAAACATGACGGACTGCATCTTTACACCCTCGGTCAGCGCAAGGGGCATGGGGTGGCGTCTCCTCGGGAGGGCATGGCCTACGTGGTCGTCGGCAAGGATTTGGAAAACCATCGACTGATCGTCGGTTGGGATGAATCCACCACCGAAGGGCTCTACGCGAAACGTTGCAATGTGGGAACGATTTCGACGATTAACGAAAGCTTTGATCACCCGATGAAGGTGGAAGCCCTTCCGCGCTACCGAGCCAAGCCCGAGCCGTGTCGGGTTGAGCCGATGGATGGCGGCATTGAAGTGACTTTCCGAAATTCGCAGCGGGCCCTCGCCATTGGGCAGATCTGCGCCTTTTACGAGGGTGGGAGGCTCTTGGGCGGCGGAGTGTTTCAGGAAATATTGGAGTGAATAGTTCGCCGGCTTCTGTCGTCATAGCCGGGATGAACAAAATTCTCCCGACCCTATTAGGATTGCTCCTTCTGACCTCGGTAATCGTTGCGGAGCCGGTCAAAGAACTCGACCCCAAGTCCGCCGTGAAATTGATCGCCGCGCTCAATGACATGAGCGAGACCCCGATTGCGATCGCCTCAATCGTCGCGGGAACCAAGACGGATGACGAGTTTGAGGCAAGCCACGTGCGCCGCGTTACCTCAATCCACCCGGTGAACGAAAACGGATCCCAAGTCCGCCGCGTCCGCTGCTATGACTTTTTCTGGAACGAGACCTACGGCTGGTTCGTCTATGAGCGGCGTGCTGGCCGTGGTGGTGACGAAGTTTGGATTTGGAGCGAGAACGAGGGGGATCTCGTGATCAAATAAGGAGGTCGGGCATCCCCTTCGCGCTGGGGCTGGTTTTCTTCCGGGGTTTGTCCTTGCTCCCTAGGAGATCATCGGGAGAATCCGCGGCCCCGCAGGCGGGTCCGCTCCTATGAGTCAGTCTTCCACTTTTCAAGAAATCGGCGCTTGGTTCGATCAATACGAGTCCTTCGTGCTGCTCAGCCATGTGCGCCCGGACGGCGATGCGATCGGCTCCCAGATCGCCCTGGGATTCACGCTTGAGGCGGCAGGGAAGAAAGTCCGCCTGATCAATGAAGACGGCCTTCCGGACAATCTGGCATTCATGGCAGGATCGGAGCGTATTGAAACGCCGCCAGCCGAACCGATCGAAACCGATGTGGTGATCGCGCTCGATACCGCAACCAAGCCAAGGCTGGGCGCAAACGTGCTGGCCGCCGTCGGCCACTGCGAGCGCTGGATCAACATCGACCATCACAAGTCGAACCCCGGATACGGCGATCTCAATCACATCGATGACAGCAGCCCGGCCACTGGACAGATTCTTTACCATCTGATCACGGCGCTCGATCTGCCAATGCCCGATGAGACCCGCGATGCGATTTACGTGGCGGTTTCGACGGATACCGGGTCCTTCCAATACCCGGGAACCACGGCGGCGACCTATGAGATAGCTGCGGATCTAACACGTCGTGGATTGGATGTCGGGAAGATCAACTCGCTGACTTACGACAACCACCCGAGGCGTCGCGTCGAGCTGATGCGTGCACTGCTCAATACGCTTGAGGTGAAAGCGGAAGGGCGGCTTGCCCACTGGGAACTCACTTGGGAAACGGTGACTCGTCTTGAGCTGAAGCCTGAGGATAGCGAAGGACTGATCGATATCGTTCGCGCGATCCAAGGCGTGATCGTCGCGGTATTCTTCGAGGAACTGCACGATGGCAAGATCCGCGTTTCGATGCGCTCGAAGGATCGTCGCATCGATGCCTGCAAGGTCTGCATGGAGTTCGGTGGTGGCGGTCACTCGCTGGCGGCGGGCATCCGCATGCCGGGACCGCTTTCCGACGCGAAAGAAAAAGTTTTGGCCGCTGTCGAACGCGAACTGGCGAGCCTTTGATGTAGATGATTATTATGAGTAGACCCAATCCTTCATCCGGCGTTCCCAGTGGCGTGCTTCTGGTGGACAAAGCCCCCGACATGACCTCGCACGACGTGGTTGCCATTGCACGCCGCTCGCTCGGTACCAAAAAGATCGGCCATTGCGGCACGCTCGATCCGATGGCGACGGGCTTGCTGATGCTGGTGATCGAACGAGCCACCAAGATTCAGGATCTGCTGATGAGTGAGGACAAGGAGTATGATGGCACCTTGACGCTGGGGTCGACCACCTCAACTCAGGATCGTCAGGGTGAGGTGCTTGAGGAAAAAGAGGTTGGCGCATATTCGGCGGAAGAGATCGATGCGGCATTCGCTGAATTCACCGGGAATTTCGAGCAGATGCCTCCGATGGTTTCTGCGATCAAAAAGGATGGCGTGCCGCTCTACAAGCTGGCGCGCCAAGGTCAGGAAGTGAAGCGCGATCCTCGTCCAGTGGAAGTGACGAAGTATGAGATCTCTCGTATCGAGCTTCCCGAAGTGGATTTCAAAGTGCTTTGCTCGAAGGGCTTCTACGTGCGGACCTATGCGCACGACATCGGGGCGAAGCTCGGATGCGGGGCTCACCTCAGCGCTTTGCGCCGGGTAAGAAGCGGGCGCTTCGTGCTGGACCGGGCGGTGACCGTCGATGAGTTGAAGAACGGAAGTCGCGAGGAGCTCTTCAAGGCGATGGTGAGTCTGGCCGAGATCTCGCTGATGCGGGGGGCATGAATGCTGAAGCCTCATCCGTCTTGGCAGGCAAGGCGGAGCGAGGCAACATCCTGTCCAGATGAGCGAGAATCCCTATCAGACTCCGACGGTCAGTGAAGTGGCGGCACCAGCAGAGCCACTGAGCGAGGCGGCGCAGATTCGGCAAATGCATCTGCGCCACGAAGCTTCTCTGAGGGGGATGGGGACCCTGTTTTTTCTGGGTGGGGCCATTGGAACTCTGATTGCGGTATCGGTAAGCCTGGACTGGTTTTCGGGTCGAGGGCGGCAGCCTCAAGGTTCTGAGTTCCTTCTGATCTTTCTGTTTATGGGACTCATTCCCGTGCAGTTTTTCACCTGGTGGGGATTGAGGAAACTCAGGCCATGGTCGAAGATTCCGGCCGGAATCATGTCGGGCTTGGGATTGATGGCGCTGGGTTTGGGAACGATCCTCAGCATCTATTTTCTCTACCTGTTATTCTGTGCAAAGGGTCGCTTCGTTCTTTCTCCAGCCTATCAGGAGATCGTCGACCAGACTCCGGGGATGAAATACAAGACGCCGCTTTGGAACTGGATTGTGCTGGGATTGATCGTGCTACTCGTGATCATCGGAGTGGGCTACGCGATGTTTGCTACTGCTTGAGATTGTGCTGAGACTTGATTCCATTGCCAAGCTGAAGGACCTCGGTGCGCCAGTGCATCTGGCGCTTGGGGTCTTTGATGGCGTCCACCTGGGTCATCAGGAAGTGATCGCGCGGGCGGTCGCGGCGGCGCAGGCACAGGGTGGACTGGCGGGGGTGCTGACCTTCGATCCGTATCCGCTGCGCGTGCTCGCCCCGGAAAAAGCGCCAAAGCGTTTGTTGGCGTCGCTCGATCACAAAGCACGCATCCTCGAACCGCTGGGTGTGGATTTTCTCCTGGCTCTTCCTTTCGATGAGGCACGGGCGCAGGTGGCGGCGGAAGATTTCATTCGTGAGCTTATCGAAGCCGGGACGCACACGGTGTCAGCCGGTGAGGACTGGCGTTTCGGTCACGGCAGGGCAGGGGATCGGAATCTGCTCGGTCGCTTGGCCGAGGAATTGGGATTCCGCTTTGAGGCGGTCTCGCCCGTGATGGTTGGAGGGGAACGCATCAGCAGCACGCGGATTCGGCAGGCGATCCGTGATGGAAACTTGCTCGCCGCGCACGAAATGCTGGGCCGGCCCTACACGGTGGCGGGGAAAGTGGTTGAGGGTCGGAGACTTGGCCGTGAGCTTGGATTTCCGACGGCAAATCTCGAGCGGGGCGAACAGCAGTATCCGCCGGATGGTGTCTGGGCGGTCAGGGGGCGGGTCAAAGGGGCACTTCGGGACGGAGTCGCGAATCTTGGGGTGCGACCGACGGTTGACGGTCAGTCCCGGTCGCTGGAGGTTTACTTTTTCGACGAAGTCGGCAATCTCTATGGGGAACTCGTTGAGGTAGAGTTTGTTATTTATCTTCGTGAGGAGCGGAAGTTCGCCAATCTTGAGGAGTTGAAGGCTCAGCTCGGCCGGGATGTGGAGGCCGGATTGCGGCTGCTGCGGGCTGATGTCTGAAAGCGGACACAATTTCGGGATTTTCGGCTTACCCTCCGGCTCAGGCGTCCCTATAAGCCCTTGCAAAACCACATGCTTTCGACCGATTTACCGACCTCCCGTCGATCCCTGAGGGCCGCGCTTCTTGCGCTGGCTCCCCTTTGTGTATTGGCAGCACCTCTCGCCGCGCAAAGCGGTCACTCGGATTTGGCGCAAGCTGAATTGCAACGCCGTTCGGCTGCCGCCTCTGAAGCTCATGAGCTTTTGAAGTCCGGTGACGAGGCTTACAAGGCGGGCCGCTACGATGAGGCAGCCACCGCTTATCGAGGTGCTCTCGACCTTTTGCCTTCAGGGGCTCCTGCGATCGCCGAATTGCGGCGTGAAGCCGTTGAGCGCTACGCTCAGGCTGCGATCGAAGTGGCTCGCAAGCAGCGCCGACTGGGTGATGTGGAGGCGGCGGAAGCGACGATCAATCAGGTGCTGGCCGATGGGGTCGCTCCGAATCATACGGCTGCCACGGAAGCGCTCGAGTGGATCAATGATCCGATTCGCACGAACCCTACAGGAACGAAAGAACACACCCGAGACATCGAGGAAGTCCGCCAATTGCTCTACAGCGCTGAGGGTGCCTTCAACCTCGGTAAGTTCGATCAGGCGAAGATGGTTTATGAGGATGTGTTGAAGGTGGATCCTTACAACACGGCCGCGCGCCGTGGCATGGAACGAGTGGATGTGGCGAAGTCCGACTACTATCGTGCTGCCAGTGATCAGACTCGTGCAGAAATGCTGATGGATGTCGAAGCCGAGTGGGAACTCAAGGTCAATGACATGACCGATGTGACCACCGATTTTGATCCTCTGATCGAGGGAAACCTCGGGGTTAGCATCGCAGCCAAGCTGAAAAATCTCATCATCCCGGTGGTCTATCTTGAGGATGTGACGCTTCAGGAAGCCATGGATTATTTGCGCCAGCAATCGATCGCTCTGGATACCATGGAACCGGACCCAACGCAGAAGGGCATCAACATGGTCCTCGACCTGGGTGCTCCGGATTCAGAGGTCGGGAAAAAGATCCGGGAAATTCGCTTCAACCTCAACCTCCGGAATGTGCCCTTGAATACGGCAATCGATTATGTGGCCGAGGCGACAAGGACGGTGGCAGTGACTCAGCCATACGCCTTGGCCATCCGTCCGGCAGGCTCGGATGCGACCGATATGCTTTTCAAGTCATACCGCGTACCGCCCGATTTCCTGACAGCGGGTGGCTCCGACAGTGGCGGAGGAAACGTGGCCTCCAATGATCCTTTTGCCGAGCCGTCCGACGAGGGCCTGATCGCAAAGAAGCTTTCAGCGCGTGAAATTCTCGAAACCCGTGGGGTGTCGTTCCCGGATGGTGCAACCGCTGTGTTCAACTCTGGAAACAGCACTCTCCGAGTGCGCAACACCGCAGTGAATCATTCGATCGTCGAGCAGATCGTTGAGGCGCTTGCCAATACCGAGCCGACGCACGTGATCGTCGAAATCAAGATGATTAAGACGCAGAAGAAGCGTCTTGAGGAACTCAGCTTCGACTGGTTGCTGGGAGCCTTCAGCTTGGGAGGCCAAGGTATCGTCCCCGGAGTCGCGGGGACTTATCTAACAGGAGGGACCCAGGGGAATGGAGGAAACCTTAGTGATGTGGCGGGTCCCACTCCTCTCAACCCGGCGGACATTTTCAGTAATCCGATCACTGCAGGAAACCGAAGTGGAACGGAAGCGATCGGTGCCGATTCGATTGACGAGTTGATTCTCTCGGGAACCACGGGTGGTGGCCGTGTGGCTGCCCGTGCCCCTGGAGCGCTTTGGGTCAACGGTGTCATCAACAACACCAACCTCACCATGCTGATGCGCGGCCTTGACCAGAAAACAGGAGTCGATCTCGCGGCGGTTCCTTCCGTCGTCACCCGTAGTGGCCAAGCGGCCTCGATCCGCGTGACCAAAGAATTTATTTACCCGACCGAATACGAGCCCCCCGAATTGCCAAACTCGGTTGGCGGTGGGGGAACGGTTGACTTCGCAACTGGCACGGTCACTCCAGATCAGGTTGGTGTCACTCCTGTGACCCCGGCAACGCCCACATCCTTCGAAATGCGGGACACAGGCATCATGATGGACGTGCTCCCAACGGTGAGTCAAAACAAGCAGTACGTCGATATCACGCTTTCTCCAAACATTACGGACTTCGATGGTTTCCTGAACTACGGAAGCCCGATCACGGCCCCGGTTTCCGGCGGAATCGCAGGTCTGGGTGTTCCTGTTTCAGTGGAGGTAACCCCGAACCGCATTTTGATGCCGGTGTTCTCCGTCATGAAGACAGGAACCTCGCTGACCGTTGCCGACGGACAGACGATTGTCATCGGGGGGCTGATGCAGGAAAAGACGCAGAAGGTCGAGGACAAGACTCCCATCCTTGGAGACATTCCTGTGCTTGGTAGGTTGTTCCAGAGCAACGCTTATTCTCCAGTTCAAACGGCCATCGTCTTCTTTGTCAAAGTCACCGTCGTCGATGCCGCTGGTCGTCCTTTCAATCAATAAAGTGGGTTGCGCTTGCACGGCTAGCTTCTCAAGCTCATCCCTATCGCGCTGATGTCAGATTCCGACCAGGAAAAGTATTCGATCGACGAAATGATGGATCGTCTTCGCTCACGTGGCGAAGGTAGCTCAAATGGAGAACCGCAACTGGTGACCCGTGATGACGGCACGCAGGTGATGCGGGTAAGGAAGCGCAAGCGTCGCTCCCGTCAGCCCCACAAGGAGGCCGAGGCCAAGCAGCGCAAACGCAGTCTATTTTTTGCAGCAGGGATCACGGTCTTGGTGGTCGCTTTGGGGCTCGCTGCGGTGGCCTGGGTCTTCTATCTCAACAGCAAGGGGTATCGAGAAGGGCTGGAAAAGAGGATTTCGGCATGGACCGGTGCCGAGGTGAAGACGATGCAATTTCGCTCAACCCCCGTGAGTGTGGGAGCTGCCCGCATTGAACTCAGCTGGCCGGAGGATCAACCGGCTGCAAGCTTGGTGCTCAACGGCGTTCAGGGCGATGTGAAGCTCGCGAGTTATTTTGGCGATCAGCTCAGTGGACAGCAGATCACAGCTGCGAATGGCGGTGAACTCGTTCTCCGCGCGGCATCGCCCGAGCGAGATGCTAGGGCGGGGCTTCCCGAGGGGCTTTGCCCATTCAACTTCTCTTACCGCTCCAAGAACTTCAACGTGAGATTCGGCGAGGCCCAGCATGAAGCGATGGTTCTCAGCGGCTCCGAGGCCTCCTACCAAGTCCCAGACCTTGCACGGGCAAACGGCAATCTCGTTCTCCAAGGCGGCAAGTCCCGAATCATGGATTGGGGCACCTACGCGCTCGAATTTGCATCAATATCGCTTTCCAGTGAGGGCGTGAGGGTTGGTAACATTGAGATGTCGCCGGAAGGAGCTCCCGATGCGGAAGTCCGCTTGCGTGGAGATCAGCTGCCTCCAATTTTGACACGAGGTGGGCAGAGTGAGTTGCGTTTCCAACTCGCGGAAATGCCATCGATGATTCTGTTTGGCGGTGGCTTGGGCTCAATCGTCGATGCGAAATTTGAGAGCCCGGACCATGAGGTCAACACAGGACGGGTTTTCTTCGATGTGACGAAGCCTGATAGTCTTCGGATTGATGCGCCTATCCATGCCACGCTCTCCTCCGTGCTAACACTCAATGGTCTCCAACTCTTCGATGTGCTTGCTCTCGAAGTTGGAAACGAACGTCTCAGCCAAGCACGTTTTGAGACCGAAGCCCGAGTTCAATTCAAGCGGACCTCCAAGGAGACGCGACTCGATCAAATATCGTTGGTTTCGCAGAGCCTAATTAGTATCGAGGGATCCCTCTTGGCGAAAAGGGGAGGCGAACTGGATGGCGTATTGGAGGTCGGTTTACCTGACTCAACCGTTCTAGCAACCGCATCGCGTGCTCTTCCCGCCGTTTTCAATCGTCGTAGTAGTGGGCATCACTGGGCGCGCGTTAAAATTTCCGGCACCACGGCCAAGCCGGTCGATGACATGGCTGAGCAGTTGAGAAGTGCTTTGCGTGGAAGCTCTCCCGCAAACGGTGGCGCAAGTGGCTTGGAGGACGAGTTCCGCGATCTTACGACACCACGATAGCTGGGACTGCATGCCCCGAAGGATTTTCTCTGCCACCTGCTTTGCCTCGCGCTTCGCGGCGTCCAGATCCGTGAAGACCCTGCGCTGGCGCAGTCCGTCCCGGTAGAAGGCAATCGTGTAGCGAGTCTTGCCGCCCATTACCCCGGCGTAGACCGGCACTGAGACGGAATGATGACGGATAACCCGACTTTCGCTGTTAGATTCAAAAATCGCCAAATTTCGCCCATCTGAGGCGCTGGAACCCTTGATTTTACAACATCGGGCCTCGGAAAACGGCTGCGGTGGACACCCACCCCATGGACACGCCCGACCTAACCGGGTTATTCTCCATGCCAGTCGATGTTCCTACGTGCCAACAAACGATTTAAAGACGGCAAAACCCACCGCTACTGGAGTGTGGTGGAAAACCGCCGCGTCGCCGGTGGACGAACGGTTCAGAAAACCCTGCTCTATCTCGGCGAAATCAACGACAGCGACCGCGCCTCCTGGACTCGCGCCATCGAAGCCGTCGATGAACGCGACGAAACCCGCCAGATTCATCTATTCCCAGAGGACCGCACGCCCGACCCCTTACTCAAAC
>Ga0210024_1001754_pt1 | contig 19284 bp, 15 predicted proteins | sample CryGeymeta201525_FD_183988 | JGI IMG/M metagenome (GOLD analysis project Ga0210024, IMG submission 183988) | Groundwater microbial communities from Crystal Geyser aquifers in Utah, USA - Crystal Geyser metaG 2015-25 (SPAdes) (version 2) | ecosystem: Environmental > Aquatic > Deep subsurface >...
CCAGGGTCATCTGCCGACTGACGTCAAGCGCCTCGGTGTGGCGTTCAGCCCAACTGAGAACGGCAATGAGGTCATAAAGGTAAATGGTGCGCTGAGGCTGCTCCTTGACCAGGCGTTGAAGAACAACGATTGCACTGTCAAACCGTCCGGCCCGGGCACTTTCGACCGCCTGGTCGTGCAGCGTTTTCGCATCGACCGTCTGACCTGCAGCACCAATTGCCAATACCAAAGCTACCCCAAACCTTGACAGCGACGTGCCTGACCGAGACACGCGACCCACCCATGACCGATCCACGTCAGCAACCATCCGATAGACGCGTGTTGTCAAACTGCCACAGTCAACGCCGGCGTGGCGATGACGCGACGAATGCGTGTACCCCATAAGCCCAGCAAGCCCAGCGTCAACAAAACAAGCGTCGCCGGCTCGGGTACTTGGTGAAACAAATCTGGCTCGCCAATGATTCGCCATGGCGTTTGTCCTGGTTCTTGCCATGCCAGGTCGATCACACCTGCTTCAAGCCGGTTGGCATAACTCAGGTCGATGCCATAAAAACCTCGACTCAGTTCAAGCCCTTCCAGGCTGTTTTGCCCAAGCAAAGTTTCAAACACCCGACCGGGACTGCCCGCGACGGCTTCATGACCCACACCAAATGCGCCGTTCAGGCCCGACAACGAAAAGCTGAAGACATCGTCCGCGAAAACGCCAAAGTCGTAAAGGCCCTGCTTTGCAACGTACAGAAAACCGGTAAAGACTGCTGCGTAATTTTGCTCATTGGCACACCCTGCAGTATCTTGGGTGCCGACCGTGCAATCGTTGGCGGCGCCAACCGTTGGCGCAAGGACGCGCGCATGATCGGGCTGCCAGGTACCAAAAGCCCCGCTTGCAAACGTATTGTTGTAGATATTGTTGGCGAAGCTCACAGCACCGACCGTTGTGGTGGAACCCGTGACATAACTTGGCCGGGGGTCGGCGGCAATGGCAGCTATGTCTGACGCTGCCCAGATGCCCGTACCCCAGCTTGTGTTTTTGATTGTTTCACCGTTCCATATGGCCTCGCTGAACTTGGCGTCATTTTGAACTTTGTACCAGGTCCCGGCCAGGCCCCCAGCTTCAAGCAGGACGGATGGACTCGAGAACAAAGGTGAAAGCGAAACGGGCGCTGCCTGCACCTGCCCACAAAATGCAACGGCAACAGCAGCTTTTGCGGTCAAAATCGCGGCTTTTAAAAGAAAGTTGTTCATTGGGTTCACCTTTGGCGGAGTTGCAAGTGCGCAAACCAATTTTACGAAGGTCGGTTTACCCAAATGTGTGAACTATGTCACGCTTTGAACCTTTATCTGAATCCAACTCAGGTCCTAAGAGGGCAATGCCCGTAACTTTCATGACTATTTGAGAAAGTGATGCGATGTCCTTGTTAAGCAATCTCGAGCTCCTGCGCCGCGTGCCCATTTTTTCGGCGCTCACCGAGTCTCAGTCAGTCGCATTAGCTGGCGCAGTCACGAAACGGCGTTTCAAACGCGGCGAACTGATTGTCGAGCAAGGAAAACAGAGTCGCACGTTGTTCGTCATTTTGTCTGGCCGAGCCCGCGTCGTCATGATTGATCAGCGCGACCGATCGGTCATTCTGGCGGTGCTTGAGCCCGGTGACTATATCGGCGAAATCAGTCTGTTCGACGGACAAAGCCACTCTGCGAACGTGCAAGCCGAAGTGCAGACCGATGTATTGACGCTCAGCCATACCGAATTCAGGCACTGTCTGGCCAATCATCCGACCATCGCCGATTCAATCATCCAGGGTTTGGCGCAACGATTGCGTCAGGCAAACGAAAAAATAAGCGCGCTGGCGCTGATGAACGTGTATGGCCGGGTGGCCAAGCTGCTTGTGAGTTTCTCTGAACCGGCGGGCGACAAGCAGATGCTGGTTCGACACAAAATATCGCGCCAGGACATCGCCAAAATGGTTGGCGCGACGCGGGAAATGGTCAGTCGTGTGATGCGCGACTTTGAGCACCAGGGGTTTATCAAAACCCTTGATGACGGTTCGATTTCAATCAGGGAACGCCGCTCCAAGCCGCGCTGAAGCTGAACTGCGGCGCCATCATCCCCGTCACAATTTTCAGTAAACTGTTCCCATGAAAACTTACCTTGTCGGCGGTGCGGTGCGCGACGCCCTGCTGGGCCTGCCGGTGATCGACCGCGATTGGGTCGTCGTGGGGGCGACGCCGCAGCAGATGATCGAACAAGGCTTCACCCCGGTCGGCAAAGACTTCCCCGTCTTCTTGCATCCCACCAGCCACGAGGAATACGCGCTGGCACGCCTTGAGCGCAAAACCGCGCCAGGCTACCACGGCTTTGCCATTCACGCCGCGCCCGACGTCACGCTTGAAGACGACCTGGCCCGGCGCGATATCACTATCAATGCGATAGCTAGCAGCGCTTTATCCATCTTGGTTAACGGTCAATTTGATGCCCAACATTTGATTGACCCCTACGGTGGTGTGCACGACCTGCAGGCCAAATTGTTTCGTCATGTCAGTCCGGCGTTTCGCGAAGACCCGGTGCGCATTCTGCGCGTCGCGCGCTTTGCGGCGCGTTTTCCCGATTTCACCGTCGCGCCCGAGACAATGACGCTGATGCTTGAGATGGTCGCCAGTGGCGAGGTCGACCACCTGGTGCCCGAGCGCGTCTGGCAGGAGTTGTCGCGCGGGCTGATGGCCAACAAGCCCTCGCGCATGTTTGCCGTGCTGCGCGACTGCGGCGCGCTGGCGCGACTGCTGCCTGAAGTCGACCGGCTCTGGGGCGTGGCGCAGCGCGCCGATTACCACCCCGAGGTCGACACCGGCGTGCACCTGATGATGGTGCTCGACATGAGCGCACAGCTGCAAGCGAGTCTGCCGGTGCGCTTTGCCTGCCTCGGCCACGACTTGGGCAAGGGCAACACGCCCGCCGACATCCTGCCGCGCCATCTGGGCCACGAGGAGCGCAGTGCCAAGTTGCTGCGCGGTGTGTGCGAGCGCCTGCGTGTGCCGGTGGACTGCCGCGAGCTGGCCGACGTGGTGGCACGCGAACACAGCAACGTTCACCGCAGTGGCGACTTTGCTGCCGCTGCGCTGGTACGGCTGCTCGAACGCTGCGACGCGCTGCGCAAGCCGCAGCGCTTTGCCGACATCACGCTGGCCTGCGAATGCGACGCGCGCGGTCGCCTGTGCTTTGACAGTGCACCCTATCCACAGCGGCAACGGCTCATGGACGTGCTGGCCGTAGTGCAGGCAGTTGAATCAAAAACGATAGCTGCTGACGCAATGGCGACGGGAGCCAGTGGCAAAAAAGTAGGAGAGCTGATGCACCTGGCCAGGGTCAGGGCAGTGGCACAGACGCTGCAAATTGTGGCGTAATGTGTTGTCGGTTGATCCTTTACGGACATTCACAAAGCCATGGCGTCGCGTTGGACCCGACGTGGCGACTGGGCCCGCGCATGAAAACCCCAATTGCAACGCTGGAGTTTCAATCAATAATCAACGAGTAGCCATCGGCTGTCGATGACGCCCTGGCGCCGCATTGAACCCAGTCACCCCCGCGCACTTTATGACGCCACCGCTTGCACCCTCACACCCCATCGCCGACCCGTCAGGCTCTGGCGACCGTGTGACATTGCACGCCGCGCTGGCACATATCAGCCAGGGGGTGGTTGTGCTTGACGCGCAAGAACGGGTTCGCTGGTTCAACCGCAAGACGTGTGAACTGCTCGACCTTCCGTCCTACGTGCTCAGCGGGCAGCCAACCATTCAGGAAGTGACCCGTTGGCAGGAGCAGCGCGGCGACTTTGGCCCGCATGAAAGCTGGCTTGAGGCTGAACTACAACATTACATCCAGCACGTTGCCTTGGGCGGGCATGACGAAAACACAGGGCTTTACCAGCGGGTCACCCATTGCGGACGCACGCTACTGGTCCGCACCGACCCTTTGCCCGGTGGCGGGTCGGTGCGCATTTTTACTGACGTCACGCCGCAGGTGCAACAGCATGTGGCGTATAAAAAACTCAATGCGCTCAGCCAAGAGCTGCAGGCCATTGCGTTGATCGGCGGTTGGGAAGTCAACCTTGATCGCGATGCCATCACCTGGACCGAAGGCACCTACCGCATCTTCGACACCACGCCCAGCGCGTTTACGCCAACGCCACAGTCCACCCGCGCCTTGTTTACCGACGCCGCCCGGGAAACCGTGCGCGCGTCCTACACGGGCAGCAGCCAACCGCCCGAGCAGCATTGTTTTGAAATCGAAATGCTGACCCTCACCGGCCGGCCGATCTGGGTGCTGTCAAAAGGGCATACGACCTGGAGAAATGGCAAAGCCGTTTCGCGCACCGCCATCGTGCAAGACATTACCGAGCGCAAACACAGCGAGGCAGCACTGCGCGACAGTGAGGCGCGCTGGAAACTGGCGCTGGAGAGCACCGGCGACGGCCTGTGGGACCTGAACGTGCAAACCGGCGAGGAATACCTGTCGCCCAACCTGTTGCGGATTTACGGTTACAACGAATCCGAGTTGCCGCGTCTGATGGACGAGCTTGACCGGCTGACGCATCCGGACGACCGGGCCAAAATGTTGCAGGATCGGCAAAAACACTTTGGTGGGCTGACACCGACCTACGTCAACGAACACCGTGTGCAATGCAAAGACGGCAGCTGGAAATGGATTCTGTCGCGTGGCATGGTCATCAGCCGCGACGACCATGGCAAACCACTGCGCATGATTGGCACCCATACCGACATCACCCAGCGCAAGAGCGCCGAGGCGCTGATCTGGGCGCAGGCGCACTTTGACCCGCTCACCGGCCTGCCCAACCGACGCATGCTGCGCGAGCGTCTCGAACAAGAACTCAAAAAATGTCGTCGCGACAGTACCCGCCTGGCGGTGCTGTTCGTCGACCTGGACCACTTCAAGGAGGTCAACGATTCGCTCGGTCACGACCAGGGCGACCTGCTGCTGATCGAAGCTGCGCGACGCATTGCCGAGTGTTTGCGCGAGGTCGATACCGTCGCACGCATGGGCGGCGACGAATTCACCGTGCTGGTGACCGAACTGCACGCCACCGACCCCATCGAAAGCATCTTGCGCAAAATTCTGGAGGCGCTGAGTTCGGCGTTCAGTCTGGCGCACGATCAGGTGTTCGTCTCGGCCAGCATTGGCGTCACCGTATACCCCGACGACGCCATGGGTATTGATGATTTGCTCAAGCAAGCCGACCAGGCGCTCTATGTTGCAAAAAACGCGGGACGCAACCGTTACCATTTCTTTACCCCGGCCTTGCAGGAAGCCACACAACGGCGCGCCCAAATTACGCATGACTTGCGCCTGGCACTGGCCGAGCGACAATTTCGCGTTTTTTTCCAGCCGATCGTCGAACTCGCCAGCGGCATTGTCAGCAAGGCCGAAGCGCTGGTGCGCTGGCAGCACCCCGAGCGTGGTGTGGTCAGCCCGGCGGAATTTATCCCGGTGGCAGAAAGCAGCGGCCTGATCGTGCCACTGGGCGAATGGGTTTTCCAGCAGGCTGCCCATCAGGCACGGCGCTGGCGGGAGACGCTGCACCCGCATTTCCAGATCAGTGTCAACAAATCACCCGCGCAGTTTGAGAATCCCAACGCCGAGAACCGGCCGTGGATCGACCAACTCACGGCGCTGGGGCTCGACGGCGCCAGCATCGTCGTCGAAATCACCGAGGGTCTGCTGCTGTCGACCAGCGATAGTGTGATCGAGCAACTGCTGCGCTTGCGCGACGACGGTATCCAGGTGTCGCTCGACGACTTCGGCACCGGCTATTCATCGCTGGCTTACCTGCAAAAATTTGACATCGACTTCATCAAGATCGACCAGTCGTTTGTCCGCCAGCTGGTCGTCGGCTCCACCGACCTGGCGTTGTGCCGGGCCATCATCGTGATGGCGCACACGCTGGGCATGAAAGTCATTGCCGAAGGCATCGAAACCGCGCAGCAACGTGACTTGCTGGCGCAGGCCGGCTGCGACTATGGCCAGGGCTATCTGTTCTCGCGGCCGGTGCCCGCGAGCGACTTTGAAAGGCTGTTTGATCGACCCTTTGCCGGCTCGGGCTACGGCGACCTGGACGGCTGAACCTGACCACAAAAGGCACAAAGCGCCCAAAGATGGCGAGGCAAAAGTACAAGTTATGGCTGTGCGGGCCCTTGACCTAAACCTCACGTTTCATCGCTGCAAAAACCTGCCAGAACGCCGCCTCCTGCGTGGTGCAGAAGTTGATGCGCATTAGCGTGCTGGGTGCGTGGTTGGCGTGGAACAACGCGCCCGGGGCCAGCAGGTAGCCAACATCAAGCATGCGCTGCGCAAGCTGCTCGGTGTCGACCCCGGTGTCGACCCAGCCGAACAGCCCGGCCGGTGGCGCGGCAAAGCTGCACCCTGCCTCCAGCGCCAGTTGCACACTGCGCGAACGCGCCTGATTCAGCCGGGCGCGTAACTGCTGGGCGTGGCGGCGCAGCTGCCCCTGGTCAATGCACCAGGCCAGCGCTTTCTCAAACAGCGCGGGGGTGGTCAGGGTGCCGAGCAGTTTGGTGTCGAGCAGACGCTCAAACCAGGCCGTGGGGGCCGCCAAAAAACCGACGCGCCAGCCGGGGGCCAGAATTTTGGCGAATCCGCTCACATAAATGCTGCGCTGCAGACCGTCGAGCGCGCACAGCCGGGTGGCGTGGTCGGGCGCCAGGTGGCTGTAGGTGTCGTCCTCCACCACATAAAAATCATGCTGCTGCGCCAGCTGCAACAACCGGTGCGCGCTGGCCGGACTCAAGCAATAACCAGTCGGGTTGTGGAACACGCTGACGCTGACAAACAGCTTGGGCTGGTGCAGTTCGCAGTAGCGCGCCATCACCGCCAGGTCAGGCCCGTCTGGGCCGCGCGGCACCGGCAAAATGCGCATGCCCAGGGCATCGAGGCGGGCAAATTCCACCGCCCAGCCGGGTTCCTCGACCAACACAAAGTCGCCCGGGCGCAACAGGGTGCGGCTGATGATGTCCAGCGCATGGGTCGCGCCCACGGTGGTGATGACTTGCTGCGCGGTGGCGGCAATGCCCAGCGCCTTCAGGCGGCCCGCCAGCGCCTGGCGCAAGGACGCGTCACCTGCGGGCGCGCCGTATTCCAGCGACAGCGCTTGCAGCTGTGCGCCAGAGCAAAAGCGCCGTACCGCCGCGGACATGAACGTGCTGTGCAGCCAGTCCGGCGGAAACGCGCCCATGCCAGGCTGCGGCTGGCCGCTGCTGCTGCGGAACATGCCACGAATCAACGCCGTCGCATCCACTGGCACATGCGCCAGACCTGGGGCTGCGACGGCAGCTTCCGACAAACGATCTGACGCTATTGAATAAATAGCTTCTTGCGCTTGTTTTACCTGGTCTAGCGCCTGATTTCTTATATAAAACCCGCGGTTGCGTTGGGCTTCTACCAGCCCCTGCGCCAGCAAGCGGTCATAGGCCGCCACCACCGTGCTCGGGCTCACGCCCTGCTGCTGGGCACACTGGCGCACCGAAGGCAGGCGTGTGCCGGGGGCCAGCAAGCGGCTGCGGATGCGTTCGGCAAAGCGGCCGGCGAGTTGCTCGGCCAGCGATTGCGAGGCGGCTTTAACCAACATCACGGCTCCTTGTCTCAACATCCATGAACACAGATAGCCCTGCTGCGGCTAACGACCCTGTTCAAGAGGGTCACCCCAGCGCAAGAAATAGGTGCCACCCCTGTAGGGTGGGTTTCAACCCGCCATGGCGGACTGAAGTCCGCCCTACACACCGGCAAGCAGTCAATTCGACCGCACACAGAAAAACGCCCTTTGGCCTTCTCCAACTGTGTCGAATTGGCGTGCAACACAGTTTAAAGATTTGTTCATCAAAGTGTACTGTAAGTGTATTTATTTTCCGGCTACAGTGGATGGCATGAACCGCCCCTTCGCCCCCCAATGAACCCCGCAGAATGGACTGCCTTGCTGCTGCTGTGCACCGCCGTGAGCTTCACGCCGGGGCCCAACACCACGCTGTCGACCGCCCTGGCGGCCAACTTTGGCTTAAGGCGCGCGCTGCGTTTTGTGCTGGCTGTGCCGGTGGGCTGGGGCTTGCTGCTGAGCCTGTGCGCCAGCGGCATCGGGGCGCTGGTGGTGAGCCTGCCGCCCCTGCGCCTGGCGGTCACCGCCAGCGGGGTCGCTTACCTGCTGTGGTTGGCGTACCAGCTGTGGCACGCGCACACCCTGGCACAGGCCAGCAATAGCCAGCTCAACGTGACGTTTTGGCAGGGTGTGATGCTGCAGTTTTTGAACATCAAAGCCTGGATGCTGGCGCTGACGGTGGTGGCCGGTTGGCTGGCCGGGCGCGCCGACATCGGGCCGCGTTTTGCCGTGGTGCTGCCGCTGCTGCTGGCCTTTGCCCTGGCCAGCAACCTCACCTACGCGCTGCTAGGCACGCTGTTGCGGCAATGGCTGGCATATCCGGCGCACGGCGGGCGCAGACTGCGCTGGTTCAACCGCAGCATGGCTGGGGTGCTGTTGGCCACGGCGGTGTGGATGGCCACCCTCTGATCAAGCCATGAAATGGATCGCAGCATCGCACTGTAGGGTCTGTAGGGTCGACTTCAGTCGACCATGGCGGACTAAAGTCCGCCCTACGAAAGCCAAGCCATTTCCCTCATTTCATGCGATACCTATTGGCCTCTAGACCTTATATCTAAAGTGCAAGCAGCTATGAACAACAAAGCAAATAAAATGAAGACCCTGGGTCTGATTGGCGGCATGAGCTGGGAATCGACCGTGCCGTATTACCAGTTGATCAACCAGACGGTGAAAGCGCGCCTGGGTGGCCTGCACTCGGCCAGGATCATTCTGTACAGCGTCGACTTTGCCGAGGTGGAGCACCTGCAAGCCAGCGGCCGGTGGGACGCTGCCGGCGCGCTGCTGGCCGAGGTGGCACGCAAGCTCGAAGCTGCTGGGGCCGACGCGCTGCTGCTGTGCACCAACACCATGCACAAGGTGGCGGGCGCCATCACTGCTGCGGTCAACATCCCCTTGCTGCACATTGCCGACCCAACCGCCCAAGCCATCCAAGAGGCGGGTTACACCACGGTGGGCCTGCTGGGTACGCGCTTCACCATGGAACAGGATTTTTACCGCAGCCGTCTGGAAACCCTTCACGGTTTGACGGTGCTGACCCCGCCTGCACCTGAGCGTGCGCAGGTGCACCAGATCATTTACGACGAACTGTGCCTGGGCGACATCAAGAATGCCTCGCGCCAGGCCTACCTGCGCATCATCGCCCGCCTGCAGGCGCAGGGCGCGCAAGCCATCATCCTGGGCTGCACCGAAATCGCCCTGTTGGTGCAGCCGCAAGATTGCAGCGTGCCGCTGTTTGACACCACAACCCTGCACGCCCGCAGCGCGGCGCTGTGGGCCATGACAGCCAGCCCGGCAAAGGCCGCATGAAGACACCACCACACGCTGTCCGCAACGGGCTGCTGCTGGGGCTGTTGGGTGTGGTGATCTTTGCCCTGACGCTGCCGTTGACCCGCCTGGCCGTGGGCACAGCGGCGACACCCCAAATGTCGGGCGTGTTTGTCTCCAGCGGTCGCGCCACGGTGGCGGCGCTGTTGTCCATCGTCTTTTTATGGCTCACCCACTCACCCCGTCCGCAGCGGGGTGACTGGTTACCGCTGGGCGTGGTCACTCTGGGTGTGGGGCTGGGGTTTCCGATGTTTTCGTCGATCGCCATGCGCCATGTGGAGGCGGTACACGCCAGCGTGATGCTGGGTGTGGTACCGCTGGCCACCGCTTTGGTCGGGGCCTGGCTGCACCGCCAACGACCGTCCGCCGGGTTTTGGCTTTGCGCCGGTTTGGGCTCGGCGCTGGTGGTGGCGTTTGCCGTGTTGCGTTCTGGCCAAAGCGGCTTGACGCTGGCCGGGGCAGATGTGTTGCTGCTGCTGGCCATGGCTTGTGCCGCCGTGGGTTATGGTGTCGGGGCCTTGCTGTCGCAGCGCCTGCGCGCCGACCACGTGATCTGCTGGGCACTGGTCCTTGGTTTACCCTTTAATTTGCCTCTAGCCCTTATGGAATATCCGCAAGCAGCTATCAACTTTAAAGCTTGGCTGGGTTTTTTCTACGTGGCTGTTTTTTCCCAATGGCTGGGCTTTTTTGCCTGGTATAGGGGTTTGGCGCTGGGCGGTACGGTGCGTGTGAGCCAGATGCAATTGCTGCAACCGTTTCTGAGCATGCTGTTTGCCGTGCCCATTCTGGGTGAATCGCTGGACGCCTTGACCCTTGGGTTTGGCCTGGCCGTGATCGCCGTGGTGGCCATGGGCCGCAAGATGCCGGTGCGCAACATCCCATTGCCCTCTTCAATACCCTTTGAAACCAAGACGACTTCACCATGACGGACACCACCCCTACTTCCCCCTGGCACATGGCGCGCCGCGCCGCACGCATGAACCCGTCGGTGATCCGCGAAATACTTAAGGTCACCGAACGCCCCGGCATCATCAGTTTTGCCGGCGGCTTGCCGTCGAGCAAAACCTTTCCGGTGGCCGAGTTTGAGGCGGCCTGCGCCAAGGTCCTGAAAGACGACCCAGCCGGCGCCCTGCAATACGCCGCCAGCGAGGGCTTTGGCCCGCTGCGCGAGCAGGTAGCCGCCATGCTGCCATGGCACGTGGACCCGGCGCAGGTCTTGATCACCACCGGCAGCCAGCAGGGGCTGGATTTGGTGGCCAAGGTGTTGGTGGATGCCGACAGCAAAATTCTGGTCGAATCCCCCACCTACCTGGGCGCGGTCATGGCCTTCACTCCGATGGAGCCGCAGGTGGTGAGCGTGGTCAGTGACGAGCATGGGGTGGTCATCGACGATCTGGCTCAAAAAGCTGCGGACGCACGGTTTTTATACGTGTTGCCGAACTTTCAGAACCCCACCGGCCGCACCATGAGCGAGAGCCGCCGCGCCGCGTTAAGCGCACTGGCAGCAGAATGCGGTCTGCCGCTGATCGAAGACAACCCCTATGGCGACTTGTGGTTCGATGCACCACCGCCCGCGCCCCTGACGGCGCGCAATCCTGAGGGCTGCATTTACCTGGGTTCGTTCTCCAAGGTGTTGGCCCCCGGCTTGCGGCTGGGTTTTGTGGTGGCTCCGAAAGCGGTTTACCCCAAACTGCTGCAAGCCAAGCAAGCGGCCGACCTGCACAGCCCGGGCTTCAACCAGCGCATGATTGCCGAGGTGATGAAAGACGGTTTTCTGGACCGCCACATCCCCACCATCCGCGCCCTGTACAAAGCGCAGCGCGATGCCATGCTGGAGGCGTTGGCACAGCATTTCGGAGCCATGCCCAGCGCAGCCGCAGACCACGCCGCCGGGCTGGACACGCGCCTGACCTGGAACACCCCCGCTGGCGGCATGTTTTTGTGGGCGCGTTTGCCCAGCGGCATGAACGCAGTGGATTTGCTGCCGTTTGCGGTGGTGCAAGGCGTGGCTTTTGTGCCCGGCGCGCCGTTTTACGCCGACCATGGTGATGCGCGCACGCTGCGGCTGAGTTTTGTGACGCCCAGTGTGGACGAGATTCACCGAGGGGTGGCGGCGCTGGCTGTAGCCATGAAAACCTACGCTTTGACGTTGTGATCACCGGCTGGGCTCATATGGTTTCGGGGGCAGGATACTCAAGCGTTGTGTGTTATCCGCGCGTGGTAGCCGGTGGGGGTGTCCCCCTCATACTGGGGTACCAGAAATCGGGGGCCGCCCCCACCGACTACCACGCGAACCTGTTGGATGCGTGCATTGCAGCTTGAATACCAGGGCCCAATGATTGGAAGGCGCAACTGGATTCTGAAACCCGACACGATCAGCAAGGCAGGCCCTCTGGGCGGCTGACGATTTGGCTGCGCCGAAACTTCGTTTTCTGGTACTCCAGCATGAGGAAGCCGCCCAGAGGGTCTGCCTTGCGGGTATGACCACCACCGCCAGAAACAACCTGCAAAATCCCTGACAACCTTGGCTCCATCAAAATGACAACCATGATGAAAAACCGCCCCTTCAAACAAGTCGACGTTTTTACCGACACGCCCTACTTGGGGAACCCTTTGGCCGTGGTGCTGGACGGCAGTGGTTTAAGCACCGAAGAGATGCAGCACTTTGCCGCCTGGACCAATCTATCGGAAACCACGTTTTTACTCCCCCCCACACCTGAAGCCGCCGCCCAAGGTGCCGACTACCAGGTGCGCATCTTCACCACCGCTTATGAAATGCCGTTTGCCGGCCACCCCACGCTGGGCAGTTGCCACGCCTGGCTGCAGGCGGGTGGTCAACCCAAGCATCCTGAATTCGTCGTGCAGCAATGCCCGGTGGGATTGGTGCGCATCCGCCATCATGTCAAACCCCTGGCCTTCGCTGCGCCCGCGCTCAGGCGTCGTCAGCCCAGTGCCGACACCGTGGCCCGCTTGGCCAGTGCCTTGGGGCTCCAGCCCGCGCAGGTGCTGGCGGCGCAATATCTCAACAACGGCCCAGGCCACTTTGGCTTGCTTCTTGACAGTACCCAGGCCGTGCGGCAAGCCCAGCCAGACCCGGTTGCGCTGCGCGCGGCGATGATGGCAGACAACATTAGCGGCATCGGTCTGGCGGCCACCGAGCAGCCGGTAGCGGCCAGCGAACTCATCAAACGCTCCAACCGCGAGGCACGGGCCTTTGCTGGCCGCTCAGGCGCGTCGACGGATGCCCCGCAAGCCCTTCAAAATACGCAAGAAACCCAAGCGCAATTGAGCGTGCGGTTCTTTTTCGATTCCGGTGTGACGGTACTTGAAGACCCGGTCACCGGCAGTTTCAACGCCAGCCTGGCGCAGTGGCTGATGGCCGACGGCCTGGCTCCGCTCAGCTACATCGCTACCCAAGGCACCTGTTTGGACCGCTACGGGCAGGTGCACATCAGCCAGGATGCCAGCGGCCAGGTCTGGGTGGGGGGCGACAGTGTGACTTGCGTGGACGGGGCAGTGCGTTTGTAGCGCCTCATGTGGGATCACCTGGGCGACAGACGCGTTTGTAAGATTTCGCTTACATTTGCGCTCCATGGCAACCCTTTACCTCGTGCGGCACGGACAGGCTTCGTTTGGCGCGGACAACTACGACCAGTTAAGCGACCTTGGCCGACGCCAAAGCCAGCAGTTGGGACGCTATTTCGCTGGCAAATCCATCACCTTTGATGCCGCACTCACCGGCACACTCAAACGCCATACCCAAACGCTTGCGGGCATCGGTGAAGGCATGCAAGCGGCCATCACCGCCACGCCCTGGCCCGGGCTCAATGAATACGATAGCGAAGCGGTGATTGCCGCCGTGCACCCCGAGCCACTGGCGCGCCCGGTCACGCCCGAGTTGTACCGGCATCATTTCAAGTTGCTGCGCATCGGCCTGACGCAATGGATGCTCGGCAAAACCCAGCCAGCCAAGCTGCCTAGCTGGCCAGACTTTCAGCAAGGTGTGGTCGATGTGCTAACGCACATCCGCCAAAGCGGCGCGCAAAACGTGTTGCTGATCTCCAGCGGCGGCCCGATTGCCTGTGCCATCGGCCATGTGCTGGCGACGCCACCCGCGGCCATCGTCGAACTCAACATGCGTCTGCGCAACACGGCGGTCTGCGAGTTTGAATTCACACCCAAACGCGTCGCGCTAATCACCTACAACACGCTGGCGCACCTGGATGCGCCCGAGTTCGCCGACTGGATTACCCACGCTTGAGCCGACGCGCAGCGCTCTGCATGCCGCTGCGGCGCTGGTAACCTCCCGAGGGCGTTGCATTTGTCGTCAGGCAACAAGCTCAAGAGTGCTCAGAAGCGTCCCCCAATCATCGCCGCTGGCGGGCAGCCGGCTACGCTGTGGTGCTGTCATGATTTACGAAAAGGTCAATAACTGCTCTTTTAGTTGTAGCTAATTGCGCAATATAGATAAGGGCTAAACGCCATAATGCATATGAAAGTTCACTTTTGACCATGCCCCTCGCGCCCCATGCCGTCCACCTCCTGCGCACCGAGCGTCTGGCACGTGCTGTCAAACCGTTTCGCGCCCGTGGCGACCCGGCCGAGCGTTGCCCGGGTTGCCGGGTGATGCCCAGTCATTGCATGTGCGCCTTGCGCCCAAATCTGCTCACACACGTTGGCGTGTGCCTGCTGATGGCCGACATCGAACCGCTCAAACCCAGCAACACCGGCTGGCTGATTGCCGACGTGGTGGCCGACACTTTTGCCTACAGTTGGGCACGCACCTGGGTTGACCCACGCCTGCTAGCCCTTCTGTCCGACCCGCAATGGCGGCCTTATGTGGTGTTCCCCGGCGAATTTGTCACGCCGGAGCGGGTGGTAACAAGGTTGCTGCCAGACACGGCCATCAATGGGCAACGCCCCAAGCGTCCGCTGTTTGTGCTGCTGGATGGCACTTGGGCCGAGGCGGGCAAGATGTTTCGCAAGAGCCCCTACCTGAACCATCTGCCTGTGCTCAGTCTGCACCCTGAGCAACTGTCCAACTACCGTCTGCGCCGCTCCAGTCGCAGCGACCACTTTTGCACGTCCGAAGTGGGCGCGTTGTGCCTGGCGTTGGCTGGTGAGGCGCACGCTGCCGCGGTGCTGGACGTTTACCTGGATGTATTCACCGAGCACTACCTGCAGGCCAAAAACCAGCAGTCGCTGGATTGGGACGATGCGGTGCACCAGCGCCTTCGCGGCCTAAGCTGAATCCCGCTGGGCAATCCCCTGGAGGTGTCGGAAGGCGTACAGGGCAGACAAGCCAGACGCAAGTTCATAGAATCGCGGCTTGCGCGAACCCGTCTTGGGCACAACCAATTACCAAGGGAGACTCGTCACATGTTTAGTCGGCCAGGTTCTGAAAGTGGCAAACCAGTCAGCGGCACCCCCCGGTTTGTCAGCCAGTTGACCCGCAAAACTTTTGCCATGGTGCTCGCTGGTGGTCGTGGCAGTCGCCTGCATGAACTGACTGATTGGCGCTGCAAGCCCGCCGTGCCTTTTGGTGGCAAGTTCCGCATCATTGACTTCACGCTGTCCAATTGCGTCAATTCAGGCGTGCGGCGTGTCGGCGTGGCGACGCAATACAAAGCGCAAAGCCTGATCCGGCATCTGCAACAGGGCTGGAGTTATCTCGACGGACGCCTGGGCGAGTTCATCGAAATCATGCCCGCGCAGCAGCAATTGGACGAGTCGCAGTGGTATCAGGGCACCGCCGATGCGGTGTACCAGAACATGCGTGAAATCCGCCACGTTGATCCTGACTATGTGCTGGTGCTTTCAGGCGATCACATTTACCGTATGGACTATGGCCGCTTGCTGGCGGCGCACGTCAAGTGCAATGCTGACCTCTCTGTGGCCTGTTTTGAAGTGCCGCTAAGCGATGCCAAAAGTTTTGGCGTGATGGTGGTCAACGACAAGGGCCGTATTGTGGATTTTGAGGAAAAGCCGGTGAACCCGAAGTCGATACCGAGTCAGCCCGACCGGGCATATGCCAGCATGGGCATTTACGTCTTTAACGCCCGATTTTTGTTTGAGCAGTTGCGTCGTGACGCCGATGACCCCAAGTCAAGTCACGACTTTGGCAAAGACGTGATTCCGCACTGCGTCAAGCGCTATCACTGCTGTGCACAAAATTTCAAGGACAGCTGTGTGCAGGACATCGACAAGCCGGCCTATTGGCGCGATGTCGGCACGCTTGACGCCTATTGGGAAGCCAACATGGACCTGGTGCAGGTGACGCCGCAGCTCAATCTGTACGACGACCGCTGGCCGATCTGGACCTGGCAGCCGCAAAGCCCGCCGGCCAAGTTTATTTTTGACGACGAGGATCGACGTGGAGAGGCCGTCGACTCCATGGTGTCGGGTGGCTGCATCGTCAGTGGTGCCAAGGTGCGCCGTTCCTTGCTGTTTTCGGGGGTCCAGGTACACAGCTACGCCACGGTTGAAGATTCCGTCGTGCTGCCCGGAGTCGACATTGGTCGTCACTGCGTCCTGAAAAAGTGCATCATTGACCGCGACTGCAAACTGCCCGAAGGCACGCAGATTGGCGTTGATGCGGCGCGCGACCGCCAACGTTTTCATGTAACGGCTTCAGGGTTGATGCTGGTGACGCGCTCCATGCTGGGGCAAGATATGGACGTGATCCGGTAACAAGCGCGCACAATGTCCAGCTGTCAGGCACTTTGATTCCAGGCCTTCTGCGGGTAAACTGAAACACACATAGGAGACAACGAATGACTGCACTTGCCCTGACCACTTTCCGCTTCCCTGAAAACACCTGCATCCCACAAGCGCAACCCAAGAGCGCAGTTGGCGTCACACTCGCGTCTCCTGCGCTGGACGTGATGACCGACCTTGCGCAAGTTCGTGCTGCCACCATTGACCCCGAGACCTCGCTGCACAAAGCCGAGCAGGCAATGATTCAGCAGGGGGTGCGCTCGCTCTTCGTGGTGAGTGAATTCCCGTGTGTGGAAGGCCTGGTCACCGCCGTCGACCTGCTGGGTGACAAGCCCATGCGGTTGGTCACCCAGCGCAAAGTGCAGCGTCATGATTTGACGGTCAACGACGTCATGACCCGACTCAGCCATTTGGACGCGCTTGACTACAACGAGCTCAAAGGCGGTACCGTTGGCGAGGTGATCGCCACCTTCAAAAAAGTCGGCGCTGCAACTCACCTGCTGGTAGTGCAGACAGCCACTAGTGAAGGCCCGGCGCGCATTCGCGGCGTGATCTCTATCACCCAGATTGAGCGCCAACTCGGCCGCGCCGTGCTTGAACTCTCACCGCGCCCGTAAACAACTGACACCCGCTCGAAAAAAAGGCCCGTGCCAGCGTCCGCGGCAAGGACCTTTGCATGGGCGCGTCAAGGATTACTTGGCGACCACGCGCACCATTTCCAGGCACTTGTTGGAGTAACCCCATTCGTTGTCGTACCAGGCGACCAGTTTGACAAAGGTGCCATCCAGCGCGATGGAGGCATCGGCGTCAAAGATGCTGGTGCGGGTTTCGCCACGGAAGTCGGTGGCCACCACTTTCTGGTCGGTGTAGCCCAGAATGCCTTTCAAAGCGCTTTCAGACTGGGCCTTGATTTCAGCGCAGATTTCAGCCATGGTGGCGCTGGTGTTGAGCTCGCAGGTCAAGTCGACGACCGACACGTCGCTGGTGGGCACGCGGAAAGACATGCCGGTGAGCTTTTTGTTCAGCGCCGGAATCACCACGCCCACCGCTTTGGCTGCGCCGGTGCTGCTGGGAATGATGTTTTCCAGAATGCCACGGCCGCCGCGCCAGTCTTTGTTGCTCGGGCCGTCCACCGTTTTTTGTGTGGCGGTGGCGGCGTGTACGGTGGTCATCAGGCCGCGCTTGATGCCAAATTTGTCGTTGATCACCTTGGCCAGCGGCGCCAGGCAGTTGGTGGTGCATGATGCGTTGCTGATGATGGCTTGACCGGCGTAGGTCTTGTCGTTGACGCCAAAGACAAACATGGGTGTGTCGTCTTTGGAGGGGGCCGACATGACAACTTTTTTGGCACCCGCATCAATGTGCTTTTGCGCACCCGCCTTGTCCAGAAAGATGCCGGTGGATTCGATCACGATATCGGCACCCACCTCAGCCCATTTCAGGTTGGCCGGATCGCGCTCTTGCGTCAGGCGAATCTTCTTGCCATTGACGATCAGCGTATTGCCTTCCACCGAGACTTCGCCCTTGAAGCGGCCGTGCACGCTGTCAAATTGCAGCATGTAAGCCAGGTAATTGGGTTCCAGCAAATCGTTGATGCCGACGACTTCAATATCGCTGAAATTCTGGATTGCGCTGCGCAACACGTTGCGGCCGATGCGGCCAAAGCCGTTGATACCAATCTTGATGGTCATGAGATTTCCTTAAGGTTAAGACAATAAACGGAACGCGTTATTTTCGCAGCACTTTTTCGACGGTGTCGGCCACGTTCTCGGGCGTGAAACCAAAGTGCTTGAAGAGCACCGGCGCCGGCGCTGACTCACCGTAGGTATCAATCCCAACGACCGCCGCGCAGCCGTACTTCCACCAACCGCCGCTGGCACCCATTTCGACCGCGATGCGCGGCAAACCCACGGGTAAAACCGACGTTTTGTAAGCCGCATTTTGTTGGTCAAAAGTGCTTGTACCCGGCATGGATACAACGCGAACAGCTATTTTTCGGGTAGCAAGAAGTTCTTGCGCCTTGAGCGCGAGCTGCACCTCGGAGCCGGTGGCGATGATGACCGCCTGGACTTTTTTCTTCAGGCCCACTTCACTGGGCTCGGCCAGCACGTAGGCGCCGCGGCTGATGTCGCCCAGACTGTTCTTGGGCGCGTAATTGATGTTCTGGCGACTCAGGATCAAGGCGGTCGGCTTGGTTTTGTTTTGCAGCGCGACCGCCCAGGCCACTGCGGTTTCAGCGGTATCGCCAGGGCGCCAGACGTCCAGGTTGGGGATCAGGCGCAGGCTGGCGGTGTGTTCGATCGACTGGTGCGTCGGGCCGTCTTCGCCCAGGCCAATGCTGTCGTGGGTAAAGACATGAATGACGCGTTGCTTCATCAGTGCGGCCATGCGGATCGCGTTGCGGCTGTAGTCGCTGAAAGTGAGGAAGGTGCCGCCGTAGGGGATGAAACCGCCGTGCAGCGCCACGCCGTTCATGATGGCCGCCATGCCGAATTCGCGCACGCCGTAGCTGATGTGACGCCCGCCGTTGCCCACACCGCTGAGCGAGTCAAAGCGCAGCGACGGCGTGCTCTTCGTGTTGGTCAGGTTCGAGCCGGTCAGGTCGGCCGAGCCGCCGAGCATCTCAGGCAAGGCCGCGGTGAATGCTTCCAGGGCGATTTGCGAGGCCTTGCGACTGGCCACGGTTTCGGCCTTGCTGTGCGCGGCAATCGCCGCGTCGACCGCGACCTGGGCAAAATTTTTGGGCAAATCCCCCTTCATGCGGCGCAGCAACTCTTTGGCCAGCGCCGGGTGCCCCGCCTTGTAGCGGGCAAAGGTGGCATTCCAGGCTTTTTCGGCAGCGGTGCCACGGGCCTTGGCGTCCCAGGCCGCGTAAATGGCTTTGGGGATGGCAAATGGTTTGTGCGGCCAATTCAAGGCCTGGCGCGTGAGTGCAATTTCTTCGACGCCCAGCGGCTCGCCGTGCGCCTTGGCGGTGCCGGCGCGGTTGGGGCTGCCGTGGCCGATATCGGTTTTGCAGATGATGAGGGTGGGGCGGTCGCTGGTGGCCTTCGCCTCGGCGATGGCGTTG
>Ga0210024_1001772_pt1 | contig 19160 bp, 20 predicted proteins | sample CryGeymeta201525_FD_183988 | JGI IMG/M metagenome (GOLD analysis project Ga0210024, IMG submission 183988) | Groundwater microbial communities from Crystal Geyser aquifers in Utah, USA - Crystal Geyser metaG 2015-25 (SPAdes) (version 2) | ecosystem: Environmental > Aquatic > Deep subsurface >...
TGAGGTAGTTCGGGTTTTGACCGATCCAAAATATGTTCAAGAACTATTGCCTAAAGTCCAGGATCCGATTGTCAGGCGTTACTGGACTGACCAAATTGCCCAAACTTCAGACTTTCACAAATCAGAGGTCTTGGACTATATTGTTTCCAAATTCGGCCGTTTTGTCACTAATAAAACCATGAGAAATATCATTGGTCAATCAAAGAGCGCCTTTGATTTTCGTGTCTGTATGGACGAAGGAAAAATTTTACTGATTAATCTATCCAAGGGAAAATTAGGTGAAGAAAACTCGTCATTTTTAGGTTTAGTGTTAATCCCAAAAATACTAGTGGCGGCGATGAGCCGTCAGGAGATTCCCGAAGAAAAGCGCCGCGATTTTTTTCTCTATGTTGATGAGTTTCAAAACTTTGCCACACCGGATTTTGCCACGATTTTAAGCGAGGCAAGAAAGTATCATCTTAATCTGACGGTGGCCAACCAGTTTATCGGCCAGATGGAAGAAGAGGTAAAAAATGCGGTTTTTGGCAATGTTGGTAGTTTGGTCTCTTTTCGGGTTGGTGTGACCGATGCTTCTTATTTACAAAGAGAATATCAGCCGGTTTTTGGCGAGTCAGACTTGATTAATATTGAACGGTTTCATGCCTACATGAAGACGATTGTTGACAATGAGCCGGTTCCTCCATTTTCTATTGATCTTACCAAGGATATGAAAAAGTTTAAGACAGGCGCTAATGATAAGATTTCTCAAGCAATTATTCAGCTTTCCCGATTAAAATTCGGCCGGCCGAGAGAACTGGTGGAGGCGGAGATTAATCAGAGAGCAAGGCTATAGAGAGTTCATAAAGTCCATAAAGTTTATAAAGTCTATAAAGAAAAACCTTTATGACTTTAAGGACTTTACGACTTTATAGACTATGTTAAACACTTATAAGACTATTCTTGTCAACAAAAAACAATTAACCAGTGACGTCTATCTCTTTACCTTCAAATTAATAGATCCTCCTGGACTCAACTTCATTCCCGGCCAATATTTAATTATGAAGGTGCCGAAAAACAAAGAGTTAGTTTCTCGGGCCTATTCAATTGCTTCATCGAATACTATTAGAGACAGTTTTCAGCTGATTATTGAGATTGTTCCCCAAGGTTTAGCTAGTAACTATCTTGTCAATCTAAAAGAAAACGATCAGGCTGTTTTTCAAGGCCCGGCTGGACAGTTTCAATTAAGAAAAAACAATAAAGAAAAGATATTTTTAGTAACAGGGACGGGGATTGCACCGATTTTATCAATGATAAAATCGAATTTTCAATTTTCAATTTTCAATTTTCAATTATTTTGGGGATTAAAAAATTATAAAGATGTTTATCTTTTTGACGAACTAAAATCCTCCTTCACTAAAGCTACGGAGGACAAGCAATTTAATCTCAAAATTTGCCTTTCACGCGAACAAAATCTTGACATGATTCCGGAGCCAGACAGGAAATATTTTGAGCTTGGTCATATTGACGTTGTTTTTAACAAACAATTTAACAATGAAGCAATGAAACAATGGAGCAATTTTGAATTCTATTTGTGCGGAAGAAGAGAAATCGTCGACTCTTTAAAAAACTTTTTAATCTCCAAAAATATTCCCCAAGAAAATATTGTGTTTGAGAAATTCTAACGATTAATGTTTAAATAAACAAATAATCAAATAAGAAAATAAATGATTTAATAAAAAAAATAATTAAATAATTAAATTTATTTATCATTTAACTATTCATTTGTTTATTTCTTTATTTATTTATTTAGACATTTTACTGGCTTCGCTCGAAATACGTTTTTAACAACTCTTTAGCAATTGGTCCGGCGACATCACTTCCTTGGCCGCCTTCTTCAATAAGAATAGTTAAGACAATCTCGGGATTTTCATAAGGGGCAAAGACAGTAATCCACGCATGAGGTTGGCCAGTCTTATCTGGTGTTTCTGCTGTTCCGGTTTTACAAGCGGTTTGGATTTGTTCAATTTTTCCTTTTTCATTTTTAATTTTAAATTCAAATAGTGGCCAACCAGTTCCGCCTGGCGAACAAGCTTCCTTCATTCCTTCACGAACTAGGTTAAGAGTTTTTTGAGAGATTGGTAATTTCTTGCAATTAGGCTTCTCGTCTTTAAGAAGCTTTGGTTGGCAAAGATAACCGTTATTGGCAAAAACCGAGGTTACCATGGCCATCTGCAGAGGAGTAACACCAACATATCCCTGACCAATGGAAAGATTATAAGTATCACCTAAATACCAACGGTCTTTAATAGTCTCTTCTTTCCAGAAAGCCGAAGGAATTAATCCTTCTTCTTCATCAAGGCCAATTCCAGTGGCTTTTCCTAAGCCAAAAATCTCCGCCCATTTTTTTATTTTATTGACACCTGTTTTTTCTCCGGCCTTATAGAAAAATATATCATTGGAGCGCCTAATTGCTTTAACAATATCAACCATTCCCTCGGTTTTTCCGTATTGAAGATAGTACCAGTTACCAAAAGTGAGAGAGCCGGCATGGAGAATGCCAGTATCTTCAATCTGGGTTTTTTCATTAATCGCTCCTTCTTCAAGAGCGGCCGTAGCAATGATTAATTTAAAAAGCGATCCTGGCGGATAAACTCCTTCAGTGGCTCGGTTAAAAAGAGGTTTATTTTTGTCGGAAAAATAATTAGCAATTGTTTCTGCGGGATTAAAAGAGGGAGTCGAGACAAGAACGAGGATTTCCCCTGTTTTTGGCTTAAGAGCAACAACAGCAGCTTTTTTGTCTTTGACAAGATCATAGGCTTTTTTTTGTAGCTCCAAATCAAGTGAGAGTTTAATATTATTACCAGGTTGAGATGGGATAAGATTAACCAGACGCAAAAACTTTCCTTGAGCATCTATCTCAACCAACATCTTTCCTTCAATCCCGCGAAGATCACAGTCAAGCAGTTTTTCCACCCCTTTTTTTCCCACTTTTTCTCCTGGTTTTAATTTATGCTGACAGTTGTCATTTATTAAATCCTGTTGGTCAGCTAACTGTTGATAACCGATAAAAGGAGCGATTATTTCAGGCAGTTGGTAAACTCTGGGTGATTTTATCATCTCAAGGTTTTTTTTCTGAAGATATTTTTCTAAATGCGGAATGTCAGCCGGAGTATTCTTTACTAAAGAAAAGCCTTTCCGATCAAAAATCTCTCCTCGCTCAGGTTCAATAATAATTTCCCGTAATCGATTGTTTTCCGATAAAGTCCAGTAGTAGTTTCCTTTTACAATAGTTAACTGAAATAATCTAATAAAAAAAATCAAGAAGAAAATAAAAATAAAAAAGAGATAAAAAAATAAAAAAAAATTTATTTTCATATGATTAACCAACAAAATATCCTTGACCAAACAGACTGACTAACCAGTAGTTTTCTTTTTTTAGAAAATATAAAGTTAAGGCAAATAAAAGAAAAAATAATCCTTCAGTATAAACCGCGCCGAAAAAGAATGACGTCGGAAAGGTTAATATAAAAAACAACAACCAAAAAAAATTTTCTTTATTTAAAAATTTGTCATTTGAACTTGATTTGAAATTTGAAATTTGAAATTTGAAATTAAAAAGCTTAGAAAACACTAGTAATCCTACTAAAAATGACAGATTTGAAATAACCAGTCCAAATATTAATTCATTACCAAATACGAACGTAAACAATCTGATTAATATCGGATAGAGTGGGAAAAAGGCCTGTTTCCATTGGCCATAGCCTTGATGGGCAATAGAAAGATAATGAATGCTATCAAAGTTAGCAAGAGAATTAAGCCAGTGAGGCAGATGAAAAGAGGCGAGCTGATCTTTATAGGGAAAAAAACCCAGATAAGGAATAAATTTTGGCGTTAAGTAAATAATCAAAAAATCTATTAATCGCCAGATTAAAAAAAATAAGAGGATTTTTTTTATCTGAGACATGAATCAATTATATCAATCCTTTAACCATGATAATAAGGCGCTAGTTTATCATCTTCTTCGTCATCAACCTCAATACTTCTTGATTGGCAGACAGGATCAATAATTAATCTTTTTTTCTTCTTTTTCTTTTTTTCCTCGGATTGACTTTGGTAATCCATATTAAAGACATTATATTACTTTAATTAACTAAAGTGGGAAAGAGAAATTATTTATCTGGGATTTTTTAATAATTAAGTTATAGTATATTATTTTGGTAGAATTAGGTTATAAATACGGAACGTAGCTCAGATGGCTAGAGCGCCAGTATGGGGTACTGGAGGCCAGCGGTTCAAGTCCGCTCGTTCCGACTAGTTAGAGCCTTGAGACAATTAGAACTATTAAGAAACACAAGCAAAGAATATGTCTTATATAGACATTAATTGTAGTTATTGCGGTAAAAGTTTTCAAAAAGAAACGCGTCGATACAATGAAGCGATAAAATTCGGGTGGAATTTTTATTGTTCACTTCAATGTCAATATAAAGCAAGAACAAAACAAAAAGAATTTAATTGTGCTAACCCTTCTTGTAATAAACTAATTAAAAAAAGACCCAAAGAAATATCTTCTTCAAAGAAAGTTTTTTGTTCTTACTCTTGTTCAGCAAAAGTGAACAATCAAATTAGAGAGTTGAAAAGAATAAAAAAACATTGTGCGAATGAAAACTGTGGTAAAGAGATTAAAAGCAGGAATAAATATTGTTCTATTAAATGCCAATGGATTGTAAACGGCGTTAGTGATGAAGAGTATAGGGAAATAATTATTGATAGAATAAAAGGATTCTATAAGGTTAACGGTAGAATCCCTTTTAAACAAGAAATGTGGGGAATACATAAACCAGCAAGAAAAATTTTCGGGACCTGGAATAACGCCATAATTGCCGCCGGATTCAAACCTAATCCAGTCAGATTTGCTAATAAATATATTGCTAATGACGGTCATAAATGTGATTCATTGGCAGAAAAGATAATTGACGATTGGTTGTTCGCAAGAAAAATAAAACATCAGACGAAAATTCTCTATCATAGGAATAGAATGACAGCTGATTTTAAAATAGGCGATACTTATATTGAGTTTTTTGGTTTAAAAGGAGAAATTAAGTCATATGATAGATTGATTAAAGAAAAAGAAAAGCTTTGGAAAGAAAAAGATTTGAAAGTAATCAAAATTTATCCGAACGATTTATTTCCTAAAAATAAACTCGAGCAAGTTTTTGCAAAAATAATTGCAAATTATAAATTATAATAGGAGATTATAAGTAACTAAACTCTATGGGCATCATCATGGGCTTGGCAACGATGACTGGCTGGGGAGTGGCGATATTTTTTGAAGCGATCGCCAACAGGAAGACAAAAAATTTTATCGTTCTTTTCTGGATGGAGCTTTTTGGTTTAATTCTTGGATTATTTTATTTTTTCTACAAGTTTTCCTCTTTTGATTTTTCTCTTATCTACCATTATTTTCCCCAGATTGCTATTATTGCTTTGCTACAAATGTTTGCCTACCTTTCTTTTTATCAGGGTCTAGCCAAAGCTCAGGTGTCTTTAGTTAGTTCAATTGCCGCCTGCTGGGGTCTTTTAACTGCCATTTTGGGAATAATAATTCTTAAAGAAACTTTAAAACTTAATCAAACATTAGCAATTATTTTTATCGTCGTTGGTATCATCTTAGCCTCAGTGAACATCAAGGATTTTATTGCTAATAAAAAAATTAAATTACTGGTCGGAGTCAAAGAAGGATTAATGGCGATGCTTGGTTGGGGAATATCTTTGTTCATGTTGGCATCTTTAACCAAGACAATGGGTTGGTTTTTGCCGGCGATTAGCTTCCGCTTTTTTCTTTTAATATTTCTGTTAGTTTATATGCTTTTGGCAAAAAAAGATTTTGTCGAGAAAAAAGTCAAATTTCCTTTATTGATATTAATTTTGTGCGGTGTCTTTGATATGGGCGCATTTTTTACCTATTCTTTAGGAACATCAGGGTCATACGCTTCAATCGTCGCGCCAATCGGAAGCGCTTATACATTAGTGACAATATTATTAGCCCAGATATTTTTAAAGGAAAAAATCAAAGTTAATCAAGCAATTGGCATTTTAGGAATTTTAGTTGGATTAGTACTAATATCTTTATAACCCTTCCAGACTTCATACATTGGCCCGGCGGCAAAGCCTAAAGAAAAATGCCAGACAATTTCTTCTACAGGAATTGACAGAATTCTTATTCCGCTTAATAAGTCTATTCGCCACCAAACATTAAAGATTCCTTTAAAAATTTGTCCTAAAAAAGCCAGTATCGTAAAAGAAACTAATGACATAATTATTCCTCCAACAATAGCAGGAATAAATAAATCTTTTCTAAAAAAAACAAAAACTAGACCAGCGGCTATTGCTCCAATAGCTGATGCATAAATAATATTAATTTTAAAAGTGGACCAAAATAGAAGAAATATAGCTATTCCTGATAATATTGCTACGACAACTTCCAGTATTCTTGTTTTTTTACTCTCTCGAGAATACGTTTTTAAAACGTCATTGAAAACAAATTCATACAAAGTAGAGGCAATTCCTCCGTAAAAAAAACATAATAAAATATCTTCTAAACCAAGATTAAAACTTGAAAAAGAAAAAATAAATTGAGGATGCCAATATTCACCAAAAAAGATCGGCTCAGTCAAACCAAAAATCGCCACAAAAAAACTCATAAACAACTGTTCTTTTCTGAGATCTGGCCGACGAAGATAGATAAAAAGCCAGATTAAACCAAAAATCAAACAGCCAAAAAGATAAGCAAAACGGAAATCAACCATATATAATATTTAATATGAAACTATTAAATATTTCAATTGAAAAACCGGCGGAAATTAATTTTATTCTGGCCCAGTCGCATTTTATTAAGACGGTAGAGGATTGCTATGAAACTTTGGCTGAGGCAATGCCCGGAATTAAATTTGGTCTGGCTTTTTGTGAAGCATCAGACCCGAAAAAGATCAGAAAAGCCGGGACAGACAAAGAAATGATTAATTTAGCCGTGAAAAACGCCAAAAAAGTCGCTGCTGGCCACTCTTTTTTTATATTTCTTAAAAACGCCTTTCCAATAAATATTCTTAACCGGATAAAAAATCTTTCCGAAGTCGTTAATATTTTCTGTGCCACTGCCAATCCGACCGAAGTTATCGTTGCCGAAACAAAATTAGGCCGTTCAATTCTTGGTGTTGTCGACGGCGAGTCTCCTGCAGGAGTAGAAAATGAAAAAGAGGAAAAAGAGAGAAAAGAATTTTTAAGAAAGATTGGGTATAAAACTTAAGACCAGATTATTGGTCTTGACAAATGACCTGAATTTTAGTAATATAAATTCCATATGAACACAATATCAATTTCAGATCTAAAAATTAATCCTTCAAAAGCAATTAGTTTTGCTTCAGATTACCCGATTGCTATCGAGAACCGAAACAAAGTCAAGGCCTATCTTTTGGGAAAGGATCTTTACGAGAAACTCGTTTCTTATGTCGAACAAATGATTGATAAACAAGTGGTTGAAGAAACCAATTTTAGCCAAGGCCGCGATTTTGAGGCCGTCGCCAAGAAACTTAATATATGAAGATAATTATTTCTCCAAGAGCCGAGAAAGAGCTAAAGAAAATCGCCAAAATCGACCAAATAGCTATCGTAAGAAAGATAAGATTAATCAAAGAATCCACCCTTTCTTTAAATGAAGAGAAGTTATCCGGTTATAAAAATATTTATCGAATGAGAGTCGGCGAATACAGAATTGTTTACCAAAGAACAGTTAATCAAATCTATATAGTTTTAATTGGCCATCGTAAAGACATCTATCGATTAGTTGATCAACTTTTTCGGTAGAATTGTTTTTAAATTATTGATATATTATTAACCTAGTTGGTCGGCTGGCCACTAACCAGTTAATCCAAGTATATCTTACCCAAATCTGTCAGCTTTTTAACCTGATGCCGGTTTTTCCTCATGACGCTGAATACTGTGTTGCCCTCGGAGCTGCTTTATAAACTATAAGAGTTCAGGGTCTTTGACAAAACTGTATTAGACGATGTCATTTCGACTGAAGTGACTCTGAGCGAAGTCGAAGAGGAACGAAATGGAGAAATCTTTTTACAAAGACCTGTGAAAGATTCCTCGACGGAGCCTGTCCTGAGCGTTAGTCGAAGGGCTCGGAATGACAGTTGTGTCAAGAAGAGTGAACTCTTACTATAAACTTAAAAAATTGCTTTTAAGCTATTAATATAATAAAATTTCTCCTTAATGAGAAGACTTTTTGAAGGATGTAGCCGTTCTATCGATTTTACACCACCCAATCGTCAATTATTCCCTTCTGATTATGCAAATAGGATTATGGAATTAACAGCGTTTCCTATTAACGAAAAAGTCCCGGGCTTAGTAAACATTTTAAAAGATCATCATTCAGCGACTTTAATTCATTCTTTTGAAACAACACTAGTGGCCTTAAAATTAGCAAAACAATATGATGTTGATGCTGCGTCTATTAGAACGATTTTTTTAGGAGCACTTTTTCATGATATTGGAAAGATTGGGGTGAGAAAAGATCTATTAGATAGAAAAAGAAAACTAACAGAAGAGGAAAGACAAGAATTATATTCTCACGGATTAGTTGGCTCATTAATTATGAGAGACATCGGACTTGAGGAGATTAGTTGTTTTTGCAGAGAACATCATATTGGTAATACCAGAAATTACAATCATCCTAAAGATCTTTCAAAAAGACATCCTTTAACGGAGTTTATTACCTTAGCTGATTTAATTACGGCGACACTAGACTCAAGAAGACCATACAATAAACATGCTCATGATGTAAAAAGACTATCTAAAGAGGAAATTATTAAAAGAGGACGAAAGCTTATAGAAAAAAAGAAAAAAGCTGGAGTTTTTTCTCAACAATTAGTAAAGGTTTTGTATAATCTTATTGATTCAAACGATATTTTTCCTCCTCCTTACAAGTCAAAAGATGATTTTGATGACTCTGATTTTCAAAGTTTAATAGATCACTTTGGCTTAAGAGATATTTTTAATGCTATTGATTTTTCCGAAGGATTGCCTCAAAATTAATATTTTTTTAGGTAAAATAAACCTATGACAAAGATTAGCAAAGATACAGTCCGAAATTTAGCCAAGTTAGCCAAACTGAATTTAACAGACAGACAGATTGATAAATACAGTCAAGATTTAACTGCGGTTGTAGGCTATATGGAAGAAATAAAAAACATTGATGTTAGTCAAGTTTCTGAAACTTCAAGAGTGACTGAGGAAGAAAATATTTTTAGGGAAGACGAAGTCAAACCGTCTCTATCACAAAAAGAAGCTTTAAAAAATAGCAAAAATACTCATAACGATTATTTTTTAGTCCCGCAAATATTAAAAGAGGATTAATATGTTAATCAATAAATCAATCAAAGAACTTTCCTCATTATTAATGAAAAAAGAAATCAATAGCGTTGATTTAGTTAAAGAATCTTATAATCAAATAGAAAAAATAGATAATAAACTTCACAGTTTTATCACTATTAGAGAAAAAAAAGAAGTTTTAAAGGAAGCAGAAATAAAAGACAAGGAAAGAAAAAACAGCTCATCGATTATTTACGGACTCCCTTTTTCAATAAAAGACGCTTACTGTACGGAAAATATTCGGACAACAGCTGGGAATAAAATTTTAGATGATTTTTTTCCACCTTACAGTGCAGCAGTTTTTAATAAAATAATTGATTCCGGTTCAATTCTAATTGGAAAAAACAATATGGACGCCTGGGGACATGGCGGATCAACGGAAAATACCGATTATCAACCAGCTCATAACCCCTGGGATAAGACGAGAATTCCCGGCGGATCGTCTGGTGGATCAGCTATTGCTATATCAACACGGATGGTTTCATTTGCCATTGGTGAAGATACCGGCGGCTCAATTAGAAATCCGTCAAGCATGTGTAACACTTCAGGATTAAAAGTGACCTATGGTCGGGTTTCTAGACTTGGTAATATCGCCTATGCATCATCCTTAGATTCGGTCGGCCCGATGGCAAAATCTGTCGAAGACTTAAGTTATCTTCTTGAAATAATGTCCGGCGAAGATCATCTTGACTCAACCAGTTCACGGACGGAAGTTATCAAGTATAGCCAGTTACTTGGACAACCAATAAAAGGAAAGATAATCGGACTTCCAAAAGAATTTTTCGGAAAAGGACTTGACCCAAAAATTAAAAAGACAATATTAGAAGCAACAATAATTTTTGAAAGACTGGGGGCAAAGATTAAAGAAGTCAATTTTCCGCATTTTGTTTATGGAGTGTCCATTTATTACTTAATTGCTTTAAGCGAAACAAGCTCTAATTTAAGCCGTTATGATGGCGTCAGGTACGGGGGTCAAAGAGAATTATTTTCTGAAGAAACAAAAAAGAGGATTATTCTTGGCACCTATGCCCTGTCTGCCGGCTATGCAGACAAACTATATAAAAAAGCTCAAAAATTAAGAACGATTCTTATTGAAGAATATGAAAATGCATTAAAAGAGTGTGATGTTTTATTAGCCCCAGTAACTCCGAGTTTACCGGCTAAAATCGGGGAATTGATCAATGATCCGTTAAAAAATATATTAGAAGATCTTTATACCGGAACAATTAATCTCGTTGGCGCTCCAAGTTTGGCAATTCCCGCCGGTTTTGCAAAAGGATTACCGATCGGGATGCAAATTATTGGTAAAAAATTTGCCGAAAAAGAACTTTTACAAATAGGTTATTTATATCAAAGAGAAACCGACTGGCATAAAAGATTGCCACCAGTTATAGAAACCTAAAAATGAAAAAAATTTACATCATATTTTGCGGCGGTACAATCACGATGAAGCGTAATAAATCAGGGGCGTTAGTGCCATTTTATAACGCAAAAGACTTATTAAATTTTGTTCCACAATTAAAACAGCTGGCCGATATTTCCGTTATTCAACTGGCCAATATTGATAGTACCAATATTGAACCTAAATTTTGGACGATTTTAGCAGAAACAATAAAAGAAAATATCGACAAATATGATAGTTTTGTCATTACTCATGGGACCGACACAATGGCTTATTCCGCTTCGGCAATTTCATTTACTTTACACAATATTGATAAGCCGATTATTTTTACCGGGTCGCAAAAACAGGCAACGGATATTGTAAGCGATGCTTCCAATAACTTAATCAACGCGGTAATGGTATCTTCAAAATTGAAATCGGGGATAGTAATTGTTTTTGGGACTAAGATTTTACAAGGAAATCGAGCGACTAAAATTAGCGAATCAACCTTGGATGCTTTTGATAGTCCTATGGTTTTACCTTTAGGAAATATTTCCCTTGAACCGCAGATAACATCATTATATCGACTAAAAACATACAAAAATATTACCTTTAATACAAAATTTGATCCTGACATTGCTGTGATAAAAATAATCCCTGGTTTATCATATAAAAATTTAGACTTTGTTTTTAATGAAAATCTACATGGGCTAATTTTAGAAGGTTTTGGTCCAGGGAATATTCCTAAAATTTTAATTCCTTTTTTAAAGAAGGCAAAAACTAAAGAATTACCGGTGATTATCTTAAGCCAATGTAAAAAAGGAATAACAAAAATGCATTTATATGAAGTGGGACACGCTGCTTTAGATGCAGGAGCTCTTCCAGGCGGAGACATGACAATTGAAGCTGCCTCGACAAAATTAATGTGGATACTTGCTCAAACAAGAGATATTAAAAAAATTAAAAAATTATTCCAAACAAACATTGCTGGAGAAGTAACTATTAAAAATGACAAATGACAAAATTCAAATGACAAATAAAATTCAAAATTCAAATTACAAAGTGATAGTAGGAATGGAAATCCACATCGAATTTAAAACCTTGTCTAAGATGTTCTGCGGCTGCAAAAACGACCCGTTTCATGCGGGAAAACCCAACATCTATACCTGCCCAGTTTGTCTTGGACTGCCTGGCGCGTTGCCCGTAGCCAATAAACGTGCTATTGAATGGACGATAAAGCTGGGGTTGGCGTTGGGATGCAAAATAAACAGCTTGAGTAAATTTGATCGGAAGCATTATTTTTATCCAGACTTACCAAAAGGCTATCAGATTTCCCAGTATGATATGCCGTTTTGCATTAACGGTAAAGTAGAGACCTCATTTGGACCAATTGGTATCACCCGAGTTCATTTGGAGGAAGATACTGGTAAACTGATTCATCAGAAAGTTAACGGCCGTAATGTTTCTTTAATTGATTTTAACCGTTCAGGCGTTCCATTAGTAGAAGTTGTTACAGAGCCTGATATTCACTCGGCGGCCCAAGCCAAAGAGTATGCGAAAAAGCTCCGTCAGATTATTTGCTACCTTGATATTTCCGACTGTGATATGGAAAAGGGAGGAATGAGGCTGGAGGCGAATATATCATTACAAAGTCACCCTCAGGGTGTCCAGAATCAAATAGGACACCCTAAGGGTGACAGTTTGCCAAATTATAAAGTTGAGCTTAAAAATATTAATTCATTCCGTTTCCTAGAACGGGGAATAGAATATGAGGTCGAGAGACAGAAAGAAATTTTGGAATCTGGAAAAACACCGATTCAAGAGACGCGCGGATATAATGCCGAGAAAAATATTACTTTTACCCAGAGGACTAAAGAGGAAGCAGCTGATTATCGATACTTTCCCGATCCGGATTTGCCACCAATTAGAGTTACCCCCTCATGGTTATCAGAGATTAAAAAAGACTTTCCCGAAGATTTTAATCAGAGACTAAATCGTTGGCAGAGAGAATACGGGGTAAAAAGAGAGTTTATTGAACAGCTTTTTGAGACCAGCTCCGAGGCTGACTGGTTTGAAGATTTATTTAGAAAACTAAAAAGCGAAAAACTAGCCATAGGAAAGTTCATTAATCTTTTGATTCACAAAAAAATAAAGACAGTCTTGTTTAAAGACAGTCCTGATAAGATAATTATTGAATACAAAAAAGCTACGGTCGTGGACGATGTAAGCGATGAAGAGCTAATTCCAATAATTAATAAAATATTAAAAACTAATCCGGCTGCAGTTGCCGACTATAAATCAGGTAAAAAGCAGGTAATGAATTTCTTAGTTGGTCAGGTATTGCGTGAGGTAAAGAAAAAAATAGAGTTTAAAAGACTAAAAGCACTCATAATTTCAATGTTTTCGTAGTATATAATTTTCTTATGCCTTTTTCTTTTGTTTTATTTTTATTTTCCCTTGGAGCGATTTTTATTAGCGATATATTACCCGTTGTCAACAATAGTTATAAATTAACTGACTTCATAGTTTTATTTGCTCCTTTTTTCCTTTTCTTTTTGGCAAAAATTGAAGGCAAGAAGTTTTATTTACCGATAAAATCAACAATACTTTATCTTTTATTTATTGTCTTTTCTATAATTTCGGTTTTTTTTGCGATCGATAAAGAAATAGCTCTCAACTACCTATTTATATATATTTCTTGTTATTTTTTCTTTGTTTTTGCTTATAACTATAAAGACTATTTAGATAAGTATTTTAAGAAATTTTTAGTGATAACTTCACTTTTTTTTATTTTATTATTTTCTATCAATTATTTGTTCAAGTTAAATTTGTTTAATGAAGGCGGTAGTCTTTTTTTTAACTATGGACATAATCAAATAGGCAACTTTCTTGTTGTAGGATTCACGCTCGTTTTTCCTAATTTATTATCATTATTATTTCTTATTTTTATTATATTGTCCTATTCTCGCACCGCCTATTTAACCTTGATTCTGATGATATTAATACAGACGTTTAAAAAAAAGCTGGATAAAAAAATTCTTCTCCCCGGCGTTTTTTTTGTTTTAATAACATTAATTTTTTTTATTCTGACGAGCAAAAACATATTATTTACTCAGAATAAAAAAATATTTGGAGTGAGAGATGTTTATTTTTCTTATGCCTTGTCCTCAATAAAAGAAAAACCATTGTTTGGGATTGGCCAGGGCAATTTTTTATCTGCCGTGTCAAAAAGACAAGTTAATTGGAATGAAAACACAACCACAGCCCACAATTTTATTCTAGATATTCTTGCGGAAAACGGAGTTATAGCCGCAATTTTCTTTACTTTATTTTTTATATCTGTTTTTAAAAATAAGCGGAATCATTATTTTTTAGCATTTCTTGTTTTGACGCTAGTATTTATGCTTGATTTTAGCTACCGTTTTAATTTATTTTTAATTTTATGGTTTGTTTTGGCGGGAATTAATTCAGACGAAAAACAGAAAATAATTGATGGAAAAATATTAATTTTTATTATTGTTTTATTTACATTTATTTTCGGTCAGATAAATTTACTAACCAACTATTATTTAAATTCAGACGTGTCAGAAAAATCCCTGATATTTAATCCTTGCAGAAAAGAGATTTTTCGTAAAATTATTGACAATAGAATTAAAGAAGGAAAAATCATAGATGCGAAAAAATACTTAGTTCGTTATGATAAGTTTTTTGGTCAGTCGGCCCGTGTTATTTTAGAAGAAGCTGCTTTTTATGAAAAAATAAACGAATTAAAAAAAACTTTGTCCTTAAGAAATAAAGCATTAAAATTACATCCTCTTGATATGAACAATCTAAGCAAAATTCTTGAATTATTGAAGGATATTAAAGATGAAGAAGAAGGAAAAAGGATTTTTACAGTTTTATTAAAATCGATGAAGCAACATATTATTTACGGCAAAAATACCGATCTTTTCAGAGTGATAGATATTTTTTGTCGAGAAGAAAAATTAGATTGTATTAAATAAGTCTTTTATAAATTCTTTTTAAAGAAAGGTAATGTTTATCAGGAGAAAATTCGTTATATGAGATATTTTTTAGTGTCGGCGGGTTTTTAAATGTTTTGATAATCTTGTTTTGTAAATCATTAAAATCATTATATCTAAAGAAAATTACCCCTTTTTTGTCTTTTATTATTTCTTCAAAAACGGCTGTTTTTGGGACGATAATTAAAGTCCCAAGGCTCAGTGACTCGATTGCTGACAAAGGTAAAACCTCATAGCTTAAGGAAGGAATGACTACTCCCAAAGCCCTTTTAATATAAAAGTTGAGCTGTTCTTTTTTTAGCCAACCTAATATTTTAATATTTCCACATTTTTTATATCTGTCAACAAGATATTTTTCTGGGCCATCACCAATAACAAGTAAATTAATTTTTGGCAGTTTTGAAAAAACCTGAAGTAAAGGAATAATGCCTTTTTCTTGAGAGAAACGGCCGGCAAAAAGAAAATAATTCGATTTTTTTATCGGTTTTACAGATAATTTAATATCAGCAAAATGAAAAATAATCGAGTATTTTTTTATTTTAAAGCGGGCATGTTTGAGATAATAATTATAAGTAAAGCGAGAAGGGAAAATAAAATAATCAACTAAATCATAGACCTTTTTCTTTAAATTAAATAAAATCGACAGGGAAAAAATTAGGGAATAAATCCATGAACGGCTTGGGCTAAAAAATATTCCTTCAGGCCATGAAAGACGGTAGTTATGAATAGTCTGGACAATTGGAATATTATATTTTTTACAAACGTAATAAGCGGCCGGCCCAATTGAGGGGTATAAGTTATGAAAATGGGCAACATCAGGCCTTTCTTTACTGATTAAGCCTGATAATTCTCGGTTAATTTTATTATTAAGATTGAATAGTGATTTAATCGCTTCAACCTTTTTATCTATAGAGATAATATCAGAGCTTTTTTTGGTAAAAGTAATTACCTGACAGCCATTTTTTTTAAGTAGTTTTACCAAAGAATCAAAATAAACATCTTCACCTCCCCGATCTCTATAATAATTGTGAACTAATAAAATCTTCATATCAAAGCCTCCCTAAAACCTCTTAATGCCCAAAACCAGCCGGTGACAAAAATAGTATGACTGGGATTAAATAACATAAAAATAAAAATAGACCAGGAACCGATTATGCAGGCTTTCCCAAATTGTGTCCGCTGGTTTTTATTAGATCTAGTAATCATATTCCAGTCTCCTTTTATGAAGTAAAAAATAAGTAATAAATATGAAATTAGGCCAAAAAGTCCGTTTTCAGCTAAAGTATGAAAAAACACATTATGAGGTGAATTTCTCACTAATTCAGCATAATCTTGCGAGTATTTACTTTGTTTACTAAAAGAATAATTGAATTTAATCAAGTCTTTATTAGAAGAAGAATAATTACCAAGACCAATACCTATAAAGGGAGACGATAAAAAAAGTTCAAAAGATCTTACACCATTATTAATTCTAAATTCAATTGTGCTAACATCTTCTTGTTCATCTTTCAAAGACAATCGATCATAGATATTAAAAGAAAAAAGATTATTGCTGATAAAGATAGCGGAAATTACCGTTATAGTAATAAGAACTATTTTTTTCCAATCAAGTATTTTTTTTAGGTTTTTAACAAAAAAAACAAAACTAAAAAAAACATTAAAAGCTAAGGTGACGGCTCTAATTCTAAAATTAGACAGAATACTTAAAAAAGAGATACTAAGCAGGGATAAAACCGACAAAACGTTCTTTTTCACCTTATTACTATCATTAATAAATACGAAAAAAAATGGAATAAATATTTCAAGATTCAGTCCAATTGAACTTCTGCCTCTTTCAAAATCAGTAATATAAGCGGATAAGACTTCCTTTTGTAATGTATTTTTTATTAAATCAATAAAAAAATGATTAAAAAAAATAAAAACAAACTCCAAGAATATTAGAAATATCCCAAGCCAATAAATAATCAAATTTATTTTTGAAATTCTTTTTATGTTTGCTTTTAAGAAATAAGCGCTCAATATTAATATCAAAATGCCGGAAATAATATTCTGATAGGACTTCAAGAATAAAAGAATATCACCCGCTTTTATAACAGAAATAGATTGGCTAAGAAAGTAAAAGATAATAAGTTTAATCAAAGTTGATTTTTTTGAAAAAATATTTTTTATACCATCAGAATCGAATATATATATTAAAGTAAGTATCAAAAAGATTGATACCTTTGCAAAAGTATGAGTTACGAAAAAAGGACTTGGAATCGGAATAAAATAAAAAGGAGGCAGCTTGATAAAAATTAGAGCCAGCAAAAAAATATTAAATAAAAATTCCATATAAAAATATGTTAGAATTTTAACATATTATGAATCTAAAAAATAAAAAGATTCTTGTTACTGGGGCAGCTTTTATAGGGGCTCACTTAATAAAAAAATTAATTAAAGAAAAAGTATCATCAATTAAAGTTGTCAATTTAACTGACAAACATAAAAAGAATTTAAATTTATTAAATAAATATGTAGATTTTTTTACCGGAGATTTACGCGTTAAAGATGAAGCAGAAAAAAACACCAAAAATATTGATATAGTTTTTCATTTAGCCGCCTCTCACGGCGGCAGGGGGTACGTTGACCTATATCAAGGAAAAACTGCAACAAACTTACTTTTGGACAGTGCTGTTTTTTATGCCTGTCTTAAAAATAGCGTAGAAAAGGTATTTTACGCTTCATCGGGCTGTGTTTATCCAAATTATTTGCAACAAGATCAAAAAAAAACTATTTATTTGAAAGAAGAAGACGTCAAGCCTCCCTATGACGCCGATAATATGTATGGTTGGGCAAAACTGATGGGGGAAATGACTCTTAGATCGTATTACAAAGATTTTGGTTTGAAATCAGCAATAGGGCGCTTTTTTACGGTTTATGGTCCGTTCTCTTCAGAATCTCATGCAATAACAGGAATAATAGCCAAAGTATTTATTAAGCAAGATCCTTTTGAGGTTTGGGGAGATGGAAATCAGATAAGAAATTGGACCTATGTAGATGATATAGTTAACGGAATTTTTTTAGCAGTAAAAAAGATTGATAATGCCGCTTCCATTAACTTAGGAACTCAAGAGAGAATTAGAGTCTTAGAAATGGCCAATGAAATTTTTGATTATACAAATTTTAAGCCTAATACAATTAAATTTGTCAAAAAACCTACAGGACCCCTTAATCGTGTAGCGGATATTAGTTTGGCAAAGAAAATATTAGGATGGTGTCCTCAGGTATCCTTTCCCCAAGGAATAAAAGAAACTGTTGACTGGTATTTTTCTAATAAAAATCTAAAAGATGTTAAGAAAAACATTAATAAATTATTAATAGACGGATGAAAAAATATAAAATTCTCAAGACGACAGTTGATTTTTTGGACTATAAAACCCTTATCAATAAAATTATTACTAATTGCATGAATAATCAAAATTTAACTGTGGCTCCGATTGCCTCCCACCCTGTAGTAGAGTCAATTTTTAGCAAAAAACTACAGACGTCATTAAATAGTTTTAATCTTGTACTTCCTGATGGTCAATCGTTAGTCTGGGCGGTGAATTTTCTTTACAGAAATTCTTTTAAAGAAAGAATTTATGGTCCTGATTTATTATTAAAATTATGCTCCCGCTGTGAAAAAGAAAAAATTAAAACAATTTTTTGTGGTAATCGCACAGATTTAGTCAATAATAAAATTAAAATAAAATATCCGAAATTAAAGACAATAGTCTTACCTGATTTAAATTACAAAAAAGTAAATAATACTGACGTTAATTTATTATCAACAACTTTAAGTAAATATAAGAAATCAATCATCTTTATAGGTATAGGGAGTCCGGCGCAACATTTATTGTTAACAAAGTTAAAGCAAATAGAGAAGCCAATTATTGCCGTCGGGGCAGCCTTTGATTTTATATCCGGGGCAAAAAAACAAGCCCCTGCTTTTTTCCAAAGAGCAGGATTAGAGTGGTTATTTCGCTTAATAAACGAACCCCGAAGACTTTGGAAAAGATATTTGATTTATGCACCATTGTTTATATTCTTGGTTTTTCTGCAAAAGTATAATTTATTAACAAAAAAACATGAAAAAAATAATTAAATACTTTTTAATACCACTATTTATATTTATCATTTTTTTTACCTTTTATAATAATGTGTATAAAAAAATATCAATCACTTATTGGGATGAAGAAGCTTGGTTAGGAAGAGGTTATTTTTTTGAACTATTGATTAAAGGGGATTTTAACAATCCATTATGGGATACCCCATTGGCCTTTGATCAACCGAAACTAACAGAATATATGTATGGAGCGGCTATATAT
>Ga0210024_1001778_pt1 | contig 19140 bp, 16 predicted proteins | sample CryGeymeta201525_FD_183988 | JGI IMG/M metagenome (GOLD analysis project Ga0210024, IMG submission 183988) | Groundwater microbial communities from Crystal Geyser aquifers in Utah, USA - Crystal Geyser metaG 2015-25 (SPAdes) (version 2) | ecosystem: Environmental > Aquatic > Deep subsurface >...
ATTCTTTAAAAAGGTGATGGTTGAATACATTTAACAACATTTAGTTTTTAACTGTTTTATTTTAACAGCATAATTCCGAACTTGCGTTAAGCAAAACTTAAAGATGAAAAAACTTCTCCTGATACTAATGGTTTTTACTTTTCTGGGTTCTTTTGCCCAGCAGGCGGAATTTCATTTACAAGGCCAGGTTGTAGATGTTCAAAAAAATCCGGTTGCTGACGCCCTTATATTTAACGAACGAAGCACTCGCAGAAATGTAAGCGGAAGTAACGGCATTTTCGATATTTGGGTTCAGCCAGGCGATTCTTTAATAATAACACATATTTCTTTCATCAGAAAAGCGGTTACTATTCATCAGTTAATGGTTAACCCGATTGTACAACTCGAACTTGACACGATTAACATCAGGCCGGTAAATGTTTCGGCAAATCAGCGCACAGATTATGAACGGGCATTGACAAATATGAAAAGAATTGAATTCGATTTTCGTCCGTTACCCGATGACGGTTATACAGAAACAGAAAGAATGAATGCGTTAATGCAAACCGAAGACGCAGTGCAACGTGTGGCCGCATCTTCGGTTAGTCTGGTAAGGTTTTCGCCTTCAGAAGAAATTGGAAAATTGATATCGAAACGAAAGAAAAAGAAAGAAGCCCGGCAATTTTCTTCAACAAAAGAAACTGAGCAAGATGAAAACAAATAGAAACACCAAACTAATTTATGCAAAATAAAATAGTCTGATATATTCTTTATGTCTTTGAATTTTCACCATGAAGGCGGCGGAGCCGGGGTTGAAGCCGCTGCTTTTGCCGGCGATTTCATCAAAAGCAACATTGAAGCAGTTGTTAAAGACAGCAAACCTGCTTTTTGCAAAGCTTGTTTTCTGGTTATTTTATGATTGCTTTTTGAATTCTTTGCTGAAGAAGCACTAACTTTTTTAATGTTTTTCATATTTGATGATTTATTACTTCTATTTATTCACTGGTATTTTTTGAGTAAAAGTTCCTCCCTGATTTTTGATGTTCAACAGATAAATTCCTGTTTTAATTTCAGAAGTTGAGATGGTGTTTAACGGAGATTGCTCAAGTTGTACTTCATAAATTTTCTTTCCCAAAAGATCATAAAGTGTAGCAGTGGTTTTACCCTGTACCTGTCCGTTGATGTATATTTTGTGTTTGTCGCTGTAAACAGTGAAATTCTGTTTCAAACCATCTTCCAAAATATTGGTGGCGCTATTGCTGATATGAATGTAGAATCTGCCTTTACCCTGCGTATCTTGTCCTAACAGGGCTGTGTAAACCTGGCCGTCGCTTAACCGTTTAAAGGTATTTGTTAATCTATCTTCAAGTACCAACTGGTAACCTACAGGAATATTTACCATTTCCGATGAGAAAGCAACTATTCCATTATATTTTGAATCGAGCCCCAGTGATATTTCCACATAATTCAACGAGGAAGATGGAAGATACTGAACCCCAAAGTCAACACCATTATCTTCTGCCAGTTGTGAATATAAATCAAATCCATTTTTAAATATTCCTGCATCATAACCGATATCAAGATTGGTTTGCATATCATCATCAAATTTAAATCTTGTCGTACTTTGAAGATCTTCCAACTTTGCAATCAACTTGATTTCGGGTATTGAAACCGATCCATTTTTAAATGCCGCTTCAGGTTGATGAGTTTGCATGTCAGTTGTAAATTGCATTTGAGTAGCGCCGGTTTTGGCTTTTACAAAAAACCCTTGTCCCAATTGCGCATAAAAAGCCGGATCACCCAAATTTACGATTGTATATGCGTTATTATCTTGTTCCCAAACATAAATAGCTGCATAACTCGGGTCGAATTCATTTAAATTAATGTTGATGAAATTGTTGGTTAAATCAGCAGCATCATTAATAAAAATTGCCGATGGATATGGATTTCCAATACAATTCCAGCCACTGCCAGATGTTGTAACAAAAGGTGAAACTGTGCCTTTTACCAACTCGCCTGCAAATACTACAACATCATCAGCATCGGTTCGCAATGAAAATCCCTTTCCACCAGTTAAATTGCCTAATTGAGTACTTGTAAACAATGCATTCCAATTGTTAGAAGCTTCGTCATAATCCATCATCCCTCTGTCATCCGTATTTTTAACAGGAACATTTGTGTTAGTCGTTAAAAATGAGGTAATAGTTTGACCCGATGCAGGAGATGCTACCATGTGCCACTTGTTTCCAATCATAAATCGTTCAATTACAGTAGTACCATTAACAGTTAAATTTTTCTGACCTAAAATAGAACTTGTGCTACCTGCAGTACTTTCCATGAATAAATTATTACATTCAGTTGCGGCAGTTATGGTTGGATAATTGCTCAGACCTCCGGGTATGAATACATTAAAACTGGCATCAGGAACAACGCCTCCATTATCCCAGTTTCCGGCTGTAAACCAATCCTCGTTTTGTAAACCATTCCAGATGGCATTTCCAAAGCTGGTGGTAAAACTTTCAACTCCGCCATAACCTGTACCTGCTGAATTGATTGCGTATGCCTGAACATAATATGTGGTATTTGGTATTAATGATTCTATCAATTCACTAAAAATGCCTGTCCCGGTTCCATTTGTTTCTTTAATAACATCAACTTCACCGATTGTAGGAGTGTTATCTGCCGATGAAAATACAACTCCCCTTTCGGTAACCGAATTGCTGCCACCATTTGTAATATTACCTCCCATTAAAGCCTGGGTTGAAGTAAAGGTTACTACTTCATCTGTTGTAAGTTCCGGGCTTGCAACAATTTTCAAATCAGTAAACGGAATAGCTGAAAGAGACTGATTTGCTTCGGCGTGTAACCAATTATTTACATTTTTAAAATTTACATTCTCAACAAGAAGATTACGCTCTCCGGAGGCAAATTTATATTCTGTTCTGTTTGGATTAGTTGCCGGAAATCCATCCACAACCAAAGCATTCAAATAAACACCTGAAGGATCTTCGATAGCAGGGATAGTACCTCCTGATGCTCCGGCAGCACCTGTAAACAGTACCGCGTAAATATCAATAATACCATTTGTTGGGTCGTTGTCATCGTCATTGTATGCATAAAATGATTCTCCATTTGAACCTGTTGCGAAATCTCCTGATTCTACCATGATGCTTCCAACATCAGCGGAACCGTTACTTCGTGTTAATGAAAAAACATTCGTACCGGTTTCTGTAACCACAATTACATCTCCTGCCGGAATTACACTGGCAGGCGATGTCCACGATAAAACTGACTCTCCGGAACCAAACGTTAATGTTGTATTATTGAACGAGTTGTCGGTAAAATAAATTTTTGTATTTGCAGGAATATCATTTACAGCAACAAATGAAAAACCATCGTTGTCTAAATGATTTAAACCAGAAACAGCAACCATTGGATAATTATTGTTGGTATCGTTGTTGGTAATTGTTCCGGTTTGCGAACTTGGGCTTCCACTAACATAACCAGTTCCCGGACTTACAGTTAATATTATCGTTTCGTTCGTTTCCAAATCTGAATCTGACACCGGAATTACTGTGACCGATGCAGAAGTTGAGCCGTTTGGAATTACCAAAGTTCCTGACGATGCCCCAAAAGTTGCAGCTCCTGTTTGAATATAATCCGCACCCAATGTTGCAGTTCCTCCAACATCAAAATTAATGGTGTATTCACTTGCAGCAACTTCGCTTAAAGTAAAAGTGTATTCCATATTTATTGCTCCATCTTCCAAAACATTTGAAGGAGATATTGAAACCGTAACTGATGGTTCGATGCTTTCAACAAAAGGAACAGTAGAAAGATCCTGATTGGATTGGGCGTGCAACCAATTATTTAAATTGGAAAAGTTAGCATTGGAAACATCAACAACCCGCTTTAAAGGATCATATTCAGTCCTGTTTGGATCAACTGCAGGAAAACCATCAATAAGAATTGAATTTGTATAATAAGTTGTGGGATTTTCTGCTGAAGGAATGCTACCTCCGGGAACTGTTGAATTTCCAGTATAAAGGGCTGAATATATGGCAGAAATACCATTTTTATGATTATCATCAACATCAGCGTAGGCATAAAACGTTTCGCCTGTTGTGGCAAGAGCGAAATCACCTCCAATAAGGGTAATTGTTCCGCAACTGCCACCACCTTCGCAAATCACCGAAAAGGTGTTTGCTGATGTTTCTTTAATGTAAATAACTTCACCTTTAACCACACTCCCCGAAGCCGTCCATTTTAATACAGCTTCATCTCCGGTAAATGTCAAAGTTGAATTATCAAAAGAGTTTTCAGTAAAATAGACTGTAGTTCCATCGCTTAAATTGTCTAATGCAGCAAACGATAAACCATCAGTATCTAAATGCTTTATTCCGGTTAAAGCAACAAGCGGTGCAGTATTGTTAACATCGTCGTTAGTGATTGTACCAGTAGCGTTAATCGGACTTCCAATGATATATCCGGTTCCTGTATTTATGGTAAATAAAACAGTTTCATTTGTTTCAAGATCGGTGTCGTTTGAAGGACTAATTGTAACAGATGCCGTGGAAGAACCATTTGCAATTACCACTGTTCCAGATGTAGTCCCAAAAGTTGCGGCTCCTGTTTGAGTATAGTCTGTGGAAAAAACAGCAGTACCTCCAACCGAAAAGTTTACAGTTACATCGCTGGTTGCTGTTGCGCTAAGTGTAAAAGTATATACCAAATTAGTGACACCATCTTCCAACACAGACGATGGTGATACGGTAACAGAAACACCCGGATCTGCTACTCCAACAAAAGGTGTGATTGAAAGATCTGCATTAGGCTGACTATGCAACCAATTACCAATAATGGTAAAATCAACCGAACCAACATCGACATTTCGCAATGCAGGATTATATTCAACCCTGTTTAGACCTACGTTAACATCACCATCATTTGGGAAACCATGTATTACAATTGCATTTGGGAAATCAGAAACCGGATTCTCATTGGCAGGAATAAGACCTCCATTTTGCGTTGGAGCCTCGCCCGAACCGGTATAAAGCACCGAATAAATTTCAGTAAAACCATTAACAGGATTTTCATCATTGTCTGTGTAGGCATAAAAGCCATCACCATTGGTAGCAATTGCAAAGCCCCCACTTCCGGCAGTTTTAACTGCTGTGCCTGCACCACTGCTACTTGCTACCGTAAACACATTTGTTGAAACTCCTGTCTCTTCAACATATACAACATTACCAGCGTTAATGGCCGATGTAACAGTAAATTTGACCACACTTTCATCCTGATTTAAAAAAGCATCTCCGGCATTATTATATTCGTTTTCAGTAAAATAGACTACCTCTCCAATTGACAGGTTTTCTCTCGCCACAAATGAAAATCCATCCGGAGTTAAATGATTTATTCCTGTTACGACTACTTTTTGTGCAAAAATTGCATGGGCAGAAATCAGTAAATACAAAACAAGTAAAAAAGTAAATTTTTTCATGTTATTATTTTTAGGTAATTAAATAGGGATTTTGCCATCCTGAATAAGGAAGGTCTTTAAATTTATCATACAGCTTATCCTGATTAGATAAATGAATTGTTTTTACAACCGTATTTTTATATTGGGTATCATTAAATATTAACTGCCTGACTTTATTTAACGGTACCTGAGATTCGTTATAAACCGAAAATGTTAATTCTCCACGGGGTGATTCAAAAATCAGAGAATTAACAAAGTCGCCTATTTTTGCCGGTATGTCGCCATTTTTTTCAATACAAATTGAAATGGTTAAACCAGCTTCGTACCCCAATAAACTTATAACATTTGGGGTATCAATATATGAAGCCGAATAACTCGTTTTAAAATTTTTCATTATCGTAGTTTCTTCATCAAAAGCCCAGGTCGATATTGAAAACACGTTATTCATATTGTAATTTTCAGAATTACTATTTTCCTCTGACATTAATGGAGCGACCAAAAATGGGATTTTACCATTTACAGGTGACTTTGAGATAACATCAAATACTTTTTGACCTTCTTTATAACTAAATAACAAGTACACAAAATCGGGATTGGCTTTTTGGATTCCATTTATCATCGTTTCAAACGATTCTGATTTGTAATCCAAAGGACTAACATAAGGATAAACAATGTTGCCACCGTTTTCCGTAAATCCCTTTACAAAACTTTCTGCCAGATGATATCCGCCATCATAAAAAGAAATGGCTAACGCTGCATTTTGACCGAAAGTTTTAGCAGCATAAACACCTGAATAGTAAGCCGATTGCCATAGATTTAATGTATGATGAATTACATACGGATTTATATATTCTTCTTTTAAAATATTACCCCCTAAATCGACGTGAATAAGTGGTTTTTTATAAGCGTTGAAAATGCCTGCCAGCTCCTTCAAATTGAAAATGCCACAAAATGAAATTGTTAAAGTTACATCCTCTTGCAAAATCATTTTTTCAGCAATTTGTAACAAAGATTTACCTGTTGCATTTCCAACGCTTTCAATAAGCAGTTTTGGAATAATTAAATCACCCCCGGATGTTTTAAACGCCAATTTTAATCCGTTTAAGAAATCCATAGCCAGTGTCGGAAACATATCCGACCGGGGCAATAATATTCCAATTTTTAATTCCATTCAGTTCGTTATGATCTTGATGGATAAATTCCTTCCAGCGCAATACAAAAATTCATTCCCAAAAATGGATTACGAATATTTACCGGTTGATTACCACCAACATTGAGTTGATTCACACCAGCGAGAAAAGCGCCTTGGGCAGGAGCCTCGTTAAAAGCCGAAGTATGGCTGGCAATATATTTCGTTGAAATAGATTCTTCTCCGCTTCCAATATTTACCGCTATGGAAACAGCATGATTATGAGATGGCAGTTGGTTTGTTGTTAAAGTAACCGTTTCCTGACCGCCTTTTTGCCCCCATTGAACTGGACTTAATCCAGGCCCTGAGCCAGGGTGTACGATACTTCTTCCCCTAAGATCAGGAAGTGCAAATGTTGTTTGTCCGTCACCGCCAAAAGTTGTACCCAGTAATGAAAAAAGAGCATCGTATTCCGCTATTGACAATAATTGTCCGTTACATTGCGCCCAGCCACGCGGGGCAAAACCAAATCCAAAAGCCTGAATTTGTCCTATATATGGTTCCATAATATTAATTAACTGATTATTTATTTAAACTAAACCGTTAATTGTCACAGGATATTAAACAAGTTTAAAATGACCTGATTTATATTCTGTACATTTTCTAGTTTCTTGAGGGAAAGATTCCCTGCAAAGCAATACATATATAAATACCCAAAAAAGGATTTCTGATATTCACCGGTTGATTACCACCAGCATTTGTTTGATTAACACCTGCCAGAGCAGCGCCCGAAGTAGGAGCCTCGCTAAAAGCATTGGCATGACCGGCCAGATAGGATGTGGAACTTGATTCTTCTCCACTACCCGAATTGACAGCAACGGAAACATTATGATTATGAGAAGGCATGTTATTTCCAGTTAAAGTTATGTTTTCACTACCCGCCCTTTCTCCCTGGGTTATACTACTTAAACCGGGCCCTTGTCCGGGATGTATGATGCTTCTTCCTCTCAGATCAGGAAGTGCAAATGTTACTCGTCCGTCACCGCCATAAGTTGTTCCCAGTAACGAGAAGAGCGCTGTATTTTGCGAAATCGGCAACAACTGTCCGTCACAAAAAGCCCACCCGCGGGGTGCAAAATTAAAACCAAAAGCCTGAATTTGTCCGATAAATGGATCCATAATAATATAATTTAATGGTTGATACTATAATAATTCTGTTTATACAAACAAATAAGGATTGAGAAAACCTGAACGCAAATTCGTATCCAATGGAATAAAGTTATCATCAAATTCACTTATTGAAGTGTATTGTTGTAAAATTTCATTTTCAGGAATATTAATTCCCGACATTTTTGTTTTGCATAAATACACGGGATTATTTACCAGCCCCGATTTTTTGTTCACTGAAATAGAGCCTCCCGGCGAATTGACTTTGCAACTTCTTATTGCATTGGCAAGACGATTTCCTGAAATGTTGCCCTGACATTTTGAAATTGAATCATTTATTATTAAACCGGTTTCATAACCTAAAAAACCAAATTGGTCGGGCTTCTTTGAATACTTCTTTTTGTAAGCTGATACAAAATCCTGATTTTCGCGATTATTCAGATTTTTAGTCCAGGTTTGAAATGAATGAATTCCAAGGGCTGCTTCACCAAGATTAACCATACGATTTTCTTCGCTGGCAAATGAGGTGGTTATCATCGGTAGCGAAAATAGTTGCTGATGTGCTGTTCTGAAAAAATCGTCGGCCAAATTCCCATTCAACAAAACATAAATTCCATTTACCTCTTCCTTTTTAATACTATCCAACGTTTTTGAAAAAAAGTCAATGTCTTTCTCATTTTTCACAAAGGTTTCTGTTATTTTTCCACCTGCCAGTTCCACCCCTTTGTAAAAAGTAAATAACGAATCGTAACCACTGTCATACACCGAAGTTACAACTGCAATGTTTTTACCAAACTTTTCGACAACGTATTTACCTGCTAAAAACGAATTTTGAAAAAGATTTAAGGAGTTAAAAAACAAATAGGGATTATCCTTTGCTTTATTTAATAAATAATTTTCCCCGGCATTTGCAATTAAAGTCGGAATCTGTGCATGTTCCACCAATTCTCCCAATTCTATTGCAACTTCAGAATTTACAAGGCCTAAAAGTATATTAACATTATTCTCAGTAATCAACTGGCCGGCTTTTACTCTTGTAGTTCTGCGAGAGCCATAATTAACCTGTTCGGTAATTAATTCTATTTTATTACCGGATAATCCGTTATGATATGTTGCAAGTCTTAATCCATTTATGAACGAACCGGAATAAAATGGATTTTCGTTTGATTGGGGAAGTAGTACACCAATTTTTACAGCACTTGTTTCCAAGGTTATATCTGCTGCTGAAGAATTAACCGTGTTTAAAACAGAACCTGTTAATCCAACGCCTGCAATTTTTAGAAAATTTCTTCTATTATTCATAATTATTTAAAATCTAACAAATGGAAAACTGTATTTAGTTAAATTTCCTGTAATTTAAGACCTTTATTTCTTAAACAAAAATTTATTTTAAATTATTTGTTACTAATTAGTGTCAAATTTACAAAATCAATCGTTGCAGTGAACCCTTTCTGTTCTGTGTTAATAAGTTTTTGGATTTATGGATTTTAAAGCGGGTGATTTAGTGTTGTTAACATTTGGTTTTAAATATTCCTGCAAATATCCAATTCTGCATTACATAATTTTGAAAAATCTACTGTTATGAACAATTTGGGCGATTTTGGTTTGATAACTTGATATTCAAATACATGGTAATTATCAACTAAGGAGATATTTTTACTCCATGTCGAAAGAGTACCAGGAGTTACATATGGTTATCGCCGCACTCATCCAGAAAGTCGATGAGTTGACACTTGAAAATGCAGAGTTAAAAAAACGTTTGTCCAAATACGAAACCCCCAAAAACAGCAACAACAGTTCCATTCCCCCGTCAAAAGATGAAAACCGCCCCCAGCGCAGGAGCTTACGCGAACAAACGGGGCGCAAGCCCGGTGGGCAAAAAGGAAGGGAAGGCAATACTTTAAAAATGGCTGAAGTTCCCGATACGGTTGAACTGCACATTCCCGGTTATTGCAATTGCTGCAGGGCTGATGTTTCAGCCGTTCCCCATGAATTTGTGGGAAAAAGACAGGTGTTCGACATCCCTCCAATAAAAGTCCATGTAACCGAACACCAGGTGTTCAAAAAACGGTGCAACGCTTGCGGACATGAAACAACAGGCAGTTTTCCCGCACAGGCCAAAGCCCCGGTGAGTTATGGCAACAATATAGAAAGTTTGATAGGCTACCTGCATACCAGGCAATATATCCCGTTTAAACGGATGCAGGAATTTTTCAACCATGTGCTGCATGTTCCAATAAGCGAAGGCGGGATACATTATTTGTTGGGCAAACTGGTAAAAAAAGCCAAACCTGCATACGAAATGATAAAAAACAAATTGGCCCTGGAAAAGGGCGGCTTTATTGGCAGCGATGAAACAGGGATGAAAGTTGGGGGTGACAAATATTGGGCATGGACATGGCAAAATAATGAAGCAACTTTTATCACCATAACAGATAACCGGGCACAAAGGAGCATAACAGAAACCTTTGGTGAAGGGTTTAAAAATGCCGTATTGGTGCATGATTGCTGGAAAAGCCATTTTAACACGCAGGCATTGTCACATCAAATATGCATCGCACATTTGATGCGCGATTTGAACTACCTCACAGAAAGGTACAACCATAAATGGAGCAGGATATGCAAAACACTTTTCAAATCCGCTCTAAGATTGAAAAACCAAATGAGCATTACCGATTATTTTATCCCCCAAACTAAAAGGTACTTGATAGAAAAACGGTTGGACAAGTTGCTGGAATATAGTTTGCCCACCGAACATGAAGAACTTATTTCTTTTCAGAACAGACTGGTCAAATACCGCCAATACTTGCTTACATTCCTTTACCACCAAAAAGTGCCGCCCGACAATAACTCTTCCGAAAGGGCCATCAGAAACATAAAAGTGAAACAAAAAGTGTCGGGACAGTTCAAGTCCCCAAACGGAGCTTTCATTTTTGCCGTACTCAGGTCAGTTACAGATACAGTCCTAAAAAACAAACAAAGCATTATCGGTTCTTTAAATACTATTGCTAATTTGCAAACTGATTAGTAACAAATTAAAAACTAAAATTAAAATTACGATGAAAAAAAGTTTTAGACATTTTCTGGCCGTTATTACTCTTGTTATTGCCGGGGCGTTAGTTACAAATGCACAGGAGGTAGGTATTCGTTTTGGTGGAACCAACAGTCGCGGCGGCGCTGCCATCGACGGAGTTTTTGCAGCAGGTCAGTTTAGCCGTATCCATGCCGATTTAGGCATTTACAAGGGTGGTATAGGTATAGATGCGCTTTGGGATTTTTTGTACAAACCACTTGGTGATGAAGCCTTTAACTGGTATTTGGGAGTTGGTCCTTCAACTTTCCTTGGAGAGGATTTTTGGTTGGGAGTTTCTGGTGAAATAGGGCTTGAGTATCGTTTTACCGGAGCGCCAATTTCATTGGGCATCGACTGGAGACCTACATTTTGGATTCTTGAAGAAACCAGTTTTAGCTCTGGTTCATTTGGCTTGAATGTTCGTTATGTTTTTGGAAATTAGATGTTGCTTATGATATTAAAAAGCGCCTTTCCGGCGCTTTTTTTATGCTCCGGAATGAATCATTTCATTTTATTCCAACCCACCATTCAGAAAAAACCCGGGCAGTGTCATTCATATTCACCAATTCTCCAATCATTGGCGTAATTAATGGCTGATTAAACGATTTATTAAATTCTGTTATCGCTTTTAATGGGGCATCCCAACTGTGGTTTGCCAGCGCAAATTTTGAATTATGCACAGGAAACAACCGCTTTGCTTTTAAATCTTTTGCTGCCTGTAAAACTTCGTTTGGCATCGTATGAATGAATTTCCAGCTTGTGTTGTACTGTCCGTTTTCTAAAATTGCCAGGTCAAACCCGCCAAACTTTTCACCAATTTCAGTAAAGTGTTCATCGTATCCACCATCGCCACCAATAAAAATTCGGTTTGATGGAGTTTGTAAAACAAATGATGCCCAAAGGGTTTGATTTGGCTTAGTTCCACGTCCCGAGAAATGCCTTGCCGGAGTTGTACTTACAGTGAAACCTTCTTCCAGTTTTATCTCATCATACCAGTCGTTTTCAACAATTATTTTCGGGTCGTAGCCCCACCTTTCGAGATGAGCGCCCACGCCCAGCGCGGTAATTACCTGGCCAATTTTTGGCTTCAATTCCGTTATTGTTTTATAATCCAGATGATCCCAATGATCGTGTGTAATAAACAGAAAATCAACTGGCGGAATATCAGCAGGAGCATAAATATCAGTTCCTTTAAACGATTTTATCATAAACGAAAAAGGCGAGGCATTCCCGCAAAAAACCGGGTCAACCAAAAAACGTTTGCCATCGATTTGCATGAAATAGGAGGAGTGGCCAAACCAAACCAATACATTTTTATTTCTGTCCAGATTCAGCAAATCGGTTTTTACTGAAGGAATAACATCAACTGGTCTTCGGTTTTTTGCATTCATAAAATCTTTCATCATTTGCAGAAAACCGCCCTCCCCTGTTAATTGTGGTGTAAAATTCAGATTTTTGAAAGCGCCGTTTTGGTAATTTAGTGAATTTTCAATTCTTGATTTCCGCTCTCCATCAGGTAATTTCCCAAACCTTGGCTGCCGAACAAACAAATTAATTCCAACTATCAGGAATATTGAAATTGCTAAAAATGTTAACATTATCAGTAAAAGTTTTCTTTTCATTATTTTCTGTAAACAACATCAAATAGCTGCAAAAATGCAATACAGCTACAAACATTGATTAGTACAGAAAGTTTTAAGGGAGAGATTTTTATTTTTGAGATTCAATTTCGTTTCTACCGAATCAGACTTCGACTTCGCCCAGTCTGACGGTCACCCTGATCGAAGTCGAAGGGTGTTTATGGTTTCCGATACTTTTAATTAACTTCTTTACTGAACGAAATTATCTTCGATTTTTGAAATATCTACGAAGCAGTACCTTTTTTAAATCGCGCACAATTACCTGGTGGGCAATTATTTCAACCTGGTTGTAATGAGGAAGTTCCCTGGTAGCTTTGGCAATTTCGCGATCGGTAATATCCACCTGATACAGGACAGAAAACAACAAATCGGATTTGCGCCCCAGCAACAGCGAAATCTGGTCAATCAATTGATGGTGTAATTCGTTGTACGCTTGTGATGTATCACCCGAGAAAGTAATTTCGACACCAAACATACCAAAATCCTTCATAATTTGTTCCGCGGTTTCCTGAACAATTTCAGCCCGGGTAAAAAAACCGGAAACGTTATTATTGCTCACCTGCGGAAGATCCATTTTCATTTTTTAAATCAAAGCTATTGAAAAAACGGTTTCATCAAAACCAAATCCAGTTTTTGTAACCAATAATTTCTACTTTTACAGCTTACCAAATCAATTAAATTTTTACATCATGAAATCGTATTTATTTACCATCTTTTTTAGTTTAGTTATGTTCGTTTCAATAGCACAAAAAGCGCCTGCTCCCGGCGAATTCAGCAACCCGACTATTTTTGTGGGTTCTGTGGTTACCGACCTTGTAAAATCGGTCGATTTTTACACCAACATTGTTGGAATGACTAAAACAAGTGAATTCTCGGTTGACGGAGTAAAAGCAAAAGAACTGGGACTTACCGATGGCCGCGCAGTTGACGTAACGGTTTTAAAACTCGAAAACAGCCCGCAAGCCAACGAATGGAAACTGATGAGTTTCGGAACAAAACCGGGCCACAAAAAACCAAAATATCTGCACGATGATACTGGCATGCAATACATTACAATTTTGGTGAACCACTTAAACCCTGTCATTGAAAGAATCGAAAAAAACAACATCAACATTTTGAGTGGAAAACCATCAGAACTGGGTGAAGGCAGATTTTTCGTTCTGGTGCAGGACCCGGACGGAACGTTTATCGAGTTGATTGGGCCAAAGTAGAAGTTAATGAGAGAATGCTAAAATGCCTGCCCGTCCGGTCAGGCGGGCGTGAATGCATGAATGATTTAAAAAGGAATTTTCTAAATTGCAACTTTATTTAGTCCTTTAAACTTTTGATAAACAAAAGTTTAAAGGACTTTCTTATTTGAATTACTGAAATTACATTTTTGATTGAATCAGACTTTTCGTAAATTCGAACAAAATTAGAATTTGTTCAAAAATCAGAAACTCAGAAATGGCAAAAGAAGATAAGAAAAAGGCGGGTTACAGGGAACTGACTATCAAAGAAGAAATATTCAACAGCATCACGCACGGAATTGGAACAATTCTGAGCATTGGCGCACTGGTGATTCTTGTTATTCTGGCTGTAATGAAAGGTAATGCATGGCATGTGGTTAGTTTTACCATTTACGGAAGCACTTTGGTATTGCTCTATTTATCTTCCACTTTGTATCACAGTTTTACAAAGAAAAATCTAAAAAACCTTTTTGCCCGTTTCGATCACGCAGCTATTTTTCTGCTGATTGCCGGAACTTATACACCCTTTCTATTAACTGTTATAAGAGGAACTTTAGGCTGGACACTTTTTGGAATTATCTGGGGAGTTGCAATTGCCGGAGTAGTAATCCGGTCCGTTTATTTAACCCGCTTCAGAAAATTAATGGTTGGGATTTACGTTGCCATGGGTTGGATGTTTGTTGTTGCGGTTGGCCCGATGATTAGAAACCTGCCTCAAGTGAGCATGATTTTCCTTTTGTTAGGCGGAATATTTTATTCCATCGGCGTTGTTTTTTATCTATGGCGTAACCTGAAATACGGCCATGGTATATGGCATTTGTTTGTTCTGGCCGGAAGCATCATGCACTTTTTTGCGGTAGTGTACTCGTTGCAGTAATGCGGGAATTAAAAACTGAAGGACTGAAAAACTGAAGGACAGATTGATGGACTGAATGATAGAAAAATAACGGATTTTGAGTCTTGATACCCGTGTCTATTTCTCTATTTTCCAACCAATGTCCGATGACCAATTACCTGCATCCAATATTCTGCATCGTGCACCCAGCACCCAGCAACTACAATTCAACTTTCGTTTTTCCAGCCAGTTTCATAGTTTTTCCATTCCAAATAAATGTCCCGGTAAGGTTTTCGGGCAATTCAATTTCGCCTTCTATTCCTGAATTTCCTTTTCTTTTTAACTGAAAGGTAATCGTTCCGGCAGGATGTGGCATTTTGCCTTCAATTTGATTTAATGTACCCAAATGTGGTTCAATCGTTACGGTTTTAAAACCGGGTGAAGCGGGTTCAATTCCGGCAACCGTTGCCAGAAAATCGTAATTCGGGCTCGCGCTCCAGGCATGGCAATCGGAACGGGTCGGGTCGGGTTTTTCGGCGAATGTGGTTAATTCCAAACCGAGCATTTCGCGCCACAAACCGAGTGATTCAAGGTAATTATCAGACAAACCGGCAACTTTCATCGCCTGTGTCAGATAAAACCTGAAATACATGGTGGGTTGTATCAGCGATTTATCTTTTTCAAATCGGGTTACAATTGCCTTGATTTCATTATCGGGAACAGCGCCGGTTAACACTGCGAAAATCTGGGAGTGCATACTAAATTCAGTTTTGTCAGGAGTATCGGCAAAATACTTTTTAGTGTTGTCCCAGCAAGTTTCCTTAACCGATTTGATAAGATTTTCAGCAAGTTTTTCATAAAATGCCGCTTTATTTTCATCACCTGCCCAGCGGTGTAAATCGGCTGCATGTTTTGCCGAATAAGCCAAATGCAAACTTAAAATAGTTGATTGTCCGGTACTTCCTCCTTGTGGTACGCCCCCAAATTGAGTTTCATTATTCCAGGGCCATTCAACAGCCCAATCCACGAAATTCCAATAACCTGTTTTTCCCAACAAACCAGTTTCCTTATCAATTTTCGAAATAAAAAAATGGAGCACATTGTCAATTCCATTGATAAACGATTTTACAAAAACCTCGTCATCGCGGTGCATCCAGTAATCGTGCACCATATCAATCCAATACAATGAATATGGCGGAATTACCTGCGGCATCGACGATGGATAGCGGCTCATGGTCAGTCCTTCGCTAAAACGCGAATTTTCAAATTGTTGAATGGAATTCCGCATCAACCGGTCGTCGCCAGAAACATACAGCGAGATGAGCGCCTGAATGCGCGTATCGCCAACATATTGCATCTGCTCGTAATAGGGGCAATCGTAATAAGTTTCACCAGCACAAAGCCGGGCAGTGTGCCATCCCACATTCCAGATATCGGTTAACTGGCTGTCATTACTTTTAAAAACCGCATTTTCCTGAAATGGGTAACCGGTAAATTCGCTTTCAAAACGATTGATGGTCAGCGGCGAATCCTTGGTGGTAACTGTCATTTCGAGGTAACGCCAGGTGCGCAGCCAAAGCGGACGGAACAATCTTTTCTCGCCACCGTCAGGCAAAAAGAAATCAATGTAACCCCTCATTTTTTTGCCCTCAATTTCGTTGCGGTTACCTTTCTTATTTTGCGCATCGAAAAGAGCTTCAGCATATTGCAATTCGATTTTTGCACCTTTCCCACCCGTTACCGCGAGTTCAGGATAAGCGGTGGTCAATTCTCCCTGGTCGAAAAGAATCGCTGCTTTTTTATTGGCAGGAATAACCAACTGACTCTTCCCCGATACAAAATCTTTATCAACATTGATATTTCCCGATCTGCGAATCGAAGTAAAATGTTGCTTTTTGGCTTCCATCAGCGGTATTTCGCGTGGTTCCAAACCCCAGGCAATTCCGGTTCCGGCTTCTTTTGGACGGCCCTGTTCAATGGGTTTTGCATTTTTCCAGACCGAATCATCAAACCCGGGTTTTTCCCAATTCCACGGATATTTAGCTGCATCCACCTCATCGCACGGGCCAACCACAATAAATTGTCCGCCGGTTTTTTCCCTGCTGGCATCGGCTGGTTTGTAGGCATTGTTTTTAATCACTTTCCACGAAGTATTTGTATCCACAATTCTTTCCGTTTCAGTGTTTCCCTGTAAAATAAACGCCGTTTGCAACGAATGTTGCGCCCAGGGTTTTAATCCGGCAAAATTCCAAACCACGGCAGCCAAAGTATTTTCTCCTGTTTTCAGATAAGCGGAAATATCAATACTTTCATAACGCCAGTGCATTAAATCGCCGCGTGCCGGGCCAAAACAAACCAGTTGGCCATTCACAAAAAGCCTGTAACGGTTATCAGCCGAAACGTGAATGATAAACTCTTTTGGAACTTCATTCAGGTTATAATTCTTTCGAAAATGATAAACGCCGTAATCCAACCCTGAATCATCGGGGTATGCAATCCACCGCGCCGACCAGTATTTGGTAAGCAAATCAGGGTTGATTTTAGACTTTGAAAGATTTTCGATTGCAAAAGAGGTTGTGGCAAGTAAAAGGAAAAGACCAAATAAGATTAATTTCATCGGTTTAAATTTTTATTATCAGATACAAAAGTGATTTATTTTTTCGTTTTTCAAGTCTTTACATAGTGTAAAAAGTAGTGGTATTTTAACCTTTGATCCTCCCGGCGAAATTCAGAACGAAATTGATTGGATGATGGTACTGGATGGGAAATGAATCCGGGTGTCGCGAATTCCATCCGCGATTCATTTGAAATCTAAATACGGCAATTGAAAATCGCCGCTCCCAAATCACCATCCACCAGATAGTCCGTTTTCCAGTGCCTTTTTATAATTTTCGAGGTTGAACTCGTACAGAAATGGCGCTTTGTGTGCTCCTCCTTTTTTTGTTTCCGGCAGTTTGGTGAGGATATCAAATGAAAGAACTTTTCGCTGAAAATTTCTCCTGTCAAGTGTTTTGCCCAAAATGGTTTCGTAAAGCGATTGCAGTTCGGGCATGGTGAATTTTTCAGGCATAAGACTGTAACCTATTGGCTGGTAGCTGATTTGCAACCGAAGCGTATTCAGCGCTTTTTGAACAATCAGGTTGTGGTCGAGCATTAACGTTCCAATTTCATCAAGACTCTTCCAAACGGCTTCTTCCGAAAAATAGTCGGGTACCGGAATCACTTTTGTAAAATCAACAAGCGCGTACATCCCAATCGAAATAAACCGTTTCTCAAACCATTCCATATCCGGATGGTCACCCGATTCAATTAAATCTTTCACAGCCGGGTTGGTTTTCGAACGTTTCGGTTCACTGAAAACCCTGAACTGTTTCAGAAAAATTTCACCAACACCGGTCCTTTCATGCAAAACACGCGCGGCTGCTTCTTCCACGGTTTCGTTTAGTTTAACAAATCCACCCGGCAATGCCCATTCATGTGTGTATTTCATTTTAAGCAGCAAAACCTTAAGCTGGTTGTTATGAAAACCGAAAATTACACAGTCGAGCGAAATAGATTCAAGATATTCCGTAGCGTTAAAACCCATATTAAATTCTTTCTTTTCGATCTAAAATATAAATGACAAATTAACCAAATTCTTTTGTCATTTTTTTGATTTCAGGATTAAAAAAACTATTATTGTGTCAAACTAACGCATTAAAAATTAACCTGTAATTCTTCAGTTTATCACGATTAAAAAAACCAGTAAAATGAAACATCAACCGGCAAAAACCATCTTTCTGACAATCGGATTTATTTCCCTGCTTTTCTTTATCCAAAGTTGCGGCCCGAAATGGACAGAAGAAATCAAAGGCGATTTTAACATTGTAACCAATAAAGGCGGACAAACACTTGGATATTCGCCGAAATCGGGGGTGACACTCATCACCAAAAATGGCTTTGCATTTAAGGATTTGAATAAAAACGGAGAAATCGACATTTACGAAGACTGGCGTAAACCTTTGGACGAACGCGCCAAAGACCTGGCTGCAAAAATGACGGTTGAACAGATTGCGGGGCTGATGTTGTACAGCGGGCACCAGGCCCTTCCGGCGCAAGGAGGTCGCAGTCCGTTTGGAGCAACTACCTACAACGGAAAACCTTTTGCAGAAAGTGGCGCGAAAGCCAGCGATTTAAGCGATAATCAGATTAAATTTTTAACCGAAGATAACCTGCGGCATGTGTTGATTACGGTGGTGGAAAGTCCGGAGGTTGCTGCGCAATGGAACAACAACATGCAGGCGCTGTTGGAAGGAATCGGTTTGGGAATACCCGGAAACACGAGTTCCGACCCTCGTCACGGCAGCGATTCGTATGCCGAATACAATGCCGGCGCCGGAGGTAAAATTTCGATGTGGCCCGGAACCCTTGGCATTGCTGCCACTTTCGAACCGATGGTGATGAAACAGTTTGGCGAAATTGCCGCAAAAGAATACCGCGCGCTGGGTATTGCAACTGCGCTCTCACCTCAAATCGACCTGGCAACCGAACCGCGTTGGAGCCGTTTCGACGGAACCATGGGAGAAGACCCTCATTTGGCGGCTGACATGGCCCGCGCTTATGTCGATGG
>Ga0210024_1001781_pt1 | contig 19128 bp, 14 predicted proteins | sample CryGeymeta201525_FD_183988 | JGI IMG/M metagenome (GOLD analysis project Ga0210024, IMG submission 183988) | Groundwater microbial communities from Crystal Geyser aquifers in Utah, USA - Crystal Geyser metaG 2015-25 (SPAdes) (version 2) | ecosystem: Environmental > Aquatic > Deep subsurface >...
GAAGTATTGGACAATAATCTTGTCGATAAAATTTTGGATGAAGTTTTAAAAGAAAATGAGCTGGTATATTATAACTACAGGGAGTTGGTGACTACCCTCCAATTCAAAATTTTAAAAGCAGTTGCCAGTGAAAAAGTGGTCGAAAAACCGTATTCCAACGAATTTATTGGAAAATACAAGTTGAAATCGTCAAGCTCAGTAAAAACTTCAATTGAAATATTGTTAAAAAAGGGAATTCTTGCCCAGGAACAGCAAGGAATCAGAGTTTCCGATTTGTATTTCTCGTTTTGGCTTGCCAAACAATTATAATGTTGTTCGGTACCACTCCGAGCTTTTGCCTACAAAGCGCATTCCCATTACAAAACCTTTAAGTTTGAGCAAATCGTTGCTTTCTAACCAGGCATAACAGTCGTAAGTTTTCCCCGACTTTGGGTCGTAAATTGTACCATTTTCCCATTCTTTATCTTTTGCATCAAAAACAAAACCTTTCAAAATTTGCAACCCAATCAACGAACGGGTTTGCAGTTTAGCATCCGGATTTTTATCGTCAACCGGTGGTTTACCGTTAACATATTTTTCCGGAATCATGTAAACAATGGTTCCAATATACTTTCCATCTTTTTTCTCAACTTTAATTTTTGTGGTTTTCTCATCGTTCCACCAGATTCCAAGAATTTTGTCGGCTTCCTGTGCAATTCCGGCCAGGGAATAAATTCCCAGAAATAAAAGAATAATCAGTTTTTTCATTGTTCTAAGTTTATTTTTTAGCGGATTAAATATATCAATAATTGAATTTGATTCTGTAAATTTCAACTTCTTTTTTCAACAACTACAAAAAGTGAATTATGAAAGTATTTAAACGAATCTTAACAGGTGTTATCATTTTGATTATTCTGGTTTTATTTGCCGGATATTTTCTACTGACCAATATAAAAAAGGTTGCAATTCCTGATTACAACAAAAGTGTTCAGATTTCAGGATTAGCAGGGGAGGTAACCATTTTGCGGGATACGTTTGGAATACCGCATATTTTTGCTGAAAACGAGAAAGATTTGTACCGGGCAGTTGGTTTTGCCATGGCGCAGGATCGGCTTTGGCAAATGGATTTGTTGCGGCGGGTTACTCAAGGCCGTCTTTCTGAAATTTTAGGAAATAAGATGGCCGAAACCGATTTACTAATGCGGGCGCTTCGTATCCAGGAAAAATCGGAAAAAATACTGGCCGGAGCGTCTCCCGAAATTATGGAAGCGTTGAAATCTTTTGCGGAAGGTGTAAACGAATACATCCGTTTTAACCCGCTGTCCCCCGAATTTAAAATTTTAAGTTATCATCCTGAATTCTGGCAACCCGTTCATTCTGTTAATCTTATTGGTTACATGTCGTGGGATTTAACTTCAGGTTGGGACATCGAATTATTATTGCATCAGTTAAAAGAAGTTGTTTCAGAAGATCAGATTCTGGATTTAATTCCTGAAATGAATAATCATAAAACTGCCATTTACCCTGATTTTCATTCACCTGAAATAAAAATTGGTGAAACCATTTTGTCAGCCAGCGTCAATCTTGAAAACCTGGGGGCACAGATTTTTTATGGCAGCAACAACTGGGCAGTTTCAGGCAAAAAAAGCAAAACAGGGAAACCAATACTGGCCAACGATATGCACCTGAAATTGAATTCGCCCGGAATATGGTACCAGGTACACCAAAATATTGAAGGCAAGCTGAATGTAACAGGTCTGGCAGTGCCGGGCCAACCTTTTGTAATTGCCGGGCACAACGATTCCATTGCCTGGGGTTTGACCAACGTGATGGTTGACGACATCGATTTTTATGCAGAAAAACTGAATAAAGATTCAACTCAGTATTTACTCGATGGCGAATGGAAAGATTTACTCATCAAAACCGAAATTATTAAAACCAAAGAGGGTGATGAGATAGAAAAAAATTTAAGGTTTACCCATCGCGGGCCGATTATAAACGATTTTAAATCCGGAGCTGATGTTCCAATTTCTATCCATTGGCTGGGTAACGAAATGAGCAGCGAAATTCGTTCGGTTTTTTTGCTGAACCGGGCAAAAAACTGGACCGATTTCAGAGATGCTGTAAAAACTTTTACCTCGGTGAGCCAGAATATTGTTTATGCCGACGTTGCCGGAAATATTGGTTTGCAGTGTAGCGCCGGTGTTCCAATCCGTGCCGGGAACGGAATTCAGTTTTATCCCGGCGACAGCAGCAAATACGACTGGACTGGTTTGGTGCCTTTCGAAGAATTGCCTTTCGAGTTTAATCCTGAACGCGGGTATGTTTCATCGGCCAACAACAAAACTGTGCCTGATGATTATCCATATTACATCAGTCACTGGTTTCACACTTCTGCCCGGATTGATCGGATTCGCGAAATGCTGGAAGAAAATCCTTTACTGGGTAATGAAGATTTTGAAGCCATGCAACGCGATGTTAAATCGAAAAAAGCGGAACAAATGATTCCTGTTTTTGCAAAAGCAATTAAAAACAAAAACGGGTTAAATGAGATTGAGAAAGAAGCATTTAAAGAACTGGAAGAATGGAATTTTGAACTTACCCGCGAAAGCGTGGCCGCTTCGGTTTTTGAAATTCTTTACAGAAAAGTTTGTGAAAATTTGATAAAAGACGACCTCACTCCCGAAATGTTTACAGCATTATTGGGTCAACGGATTTTACTTGAAAATCTGATAATGAATATTATGCCTGAAAAAACGTCAGAATGGATAGACGACAAATCCACCTCGGAAACCGAAACATTCGACGATATTGTAACTCGTTCGTTTAAAGAAACCGTTGCTGATTTGACCACAGAACAGGGCAAAAACATGGAAGACTGGAAGTGGGGTAAAATTCACACCTTCAAAATTGGCCACCCGCTTGGTGTTGTAAATATTTTGGATAAAGTATTCAATCTGAACAAGGGCCCGTTTGAAGCTCCCGGAAGTTTTCATACTGTAATGCCATTTTCTTATTCATTCAACAATTTGTATAAAGTCTTTGCTGGCGCTTCACAACGGCATATTTTTGATGTGAGTAACTGGGATGCTTCGAAAACCATCATTCCAACCGGGACAAGCGGAATTCCGGCCAGTCCGTTTTACCTCGACCAAACCGAAATGTACCTGAACAACCAGTATCACGCCGACCCGTTCAGCAAAGCAGAGGTTGAAAAAGCGGCTAAATTTAAGATGAAAATTTTGCCAAAATAGTCGGGAGTCCGAAGTCCGGAGTCCGCAGACGGAAGAAATTACTTCGATCACGTGGTTAAAACCTGCGATTTTAGGGAACCGTTCTTTCCCTGATTACACGATACGAATTGAAATCAAAGCTGCAAGCCTTTTTCAGCCATAGAACGGTTCCTTTTTGAAGAAAATCAGAAGTCAGAAGAATTTCTTTCTTTGGTTGACTGACTAAAAAATACCCCAATCAAGAAAACCTTATATTTCTATCTTAAACCTTAGTAACCAATCGTTTATCTAACAATATACCTTATTTACCTTATTTCTACGAAATCAAATGAAACAATTCACTGAATTGATTATTCCTGCAACTTACAACTGTAAATTCATCATTTAAAAATCGGGACACACTGTTAAAAAGGTTAATAAGGTTTGTGTGGGTTTTTTTATCACTTGCTACTAAGGTTAAAAACAGGGAAAAAATAAGGTTAATAAATAACTGATACACAAATTTTTAAATATATCTAAAGATATGATAAAGTGCGATTTAAATAAAAACAACATCTATACTGATTCCTTAAAATATTTAACAGTCCCCACTTTTAATTCCATGGTTGCCTCTTCGTCGCAAACAATAATTCCTCTTGGGTGATTTTGAAGTGCCGAGAGTGTCCATAAATGGTTGATACCTTCCTCTACCACTTTTTGAAGCGCACGGGCTTTTTTGTACCCATTCACAATAATTACCACTTCCCTTGCATCGAGCACGGTTTGAACTCCCACGGTCAGCGCCTGTTTTGGCACTTTGTTGATGTCGTTATCGAAAAAACGGGAATTGGCAACAATGGTATCGTAATTCAGGTTCACCATTCGGGTGCGCGATTTCAGCGACGAACCGGGCACGTTAAAAGCCAGGTGACCGTCAGCTCCCATTCCGCCAAGGAAAAGTTCAATTCCGCCAAACGACTTTATTTTACTTTCAAATTCTTCACATTCTTTGTTTGGATAAAAAGAATTTCCATCCAAAATATGAACATTGTTCCTTTTAATATCTATATGGTCAAAGAAATTTGTGTTCATGAAATTGTGATAGCTTTCAGGATGTTCTTCAGGCAGTCCCAGGTATTCATCCATATTAAAAGTCACCACATTTTTAAACGAAACCTTACCTGAACGGTTCAACTCAACGAGTTTTTTATAAGTACCAACCGGCGACGAACCTGTGGGTAAGCCCAAAACAAAAGGCCTCTTTTCAGTTGGCACAAAATCGTTGATTCTTTTAACAATGTACTCTGCGGTCCAGTTACTGATTTCTTCGTATGTTTTATGAATAATAAGTTTCATCTTTTATGTTTTTTAATTAAAAATAGCGCTTGTTTTAAATACAGTATTCAAATTTTAAAGCATTTTCAATTTTATTTTGACTTTATTTTTTCTCACATTCAAGCATTCAAGCATTCAACATTCACGCATTGTTAACTTCCCACCACCGATTTCTCAAGTTTAAATGCCTCTTCCAGAAACTGTTCAACGCTCAAATCGCGGTGAAAAACCATTCCATGAGTTGCCCGTAACAATGGCGATTCGTTTTGGTAGAAGAAATCTTTGCCCAACAACAACTGAATCTGTTTGTGCTGTTCGAACCAAATCCGCTGTGTTAACTCACTGAATTTTCCATCGAGTTGGTAACTAGGAAACGATGCGTTTACCTGGGTTACATAACATTCGGAAAAAGATTTGTCGAGTGTTGCCAGTGCGTTTAATGAAACCGGAACAATTACCTCCACATCCCATGGATTGTATTTGAACCAAACATTGCGGTAGCCCACAATTCGTAGTTTACTCAAATCTTCTTCCTTGCTCCAGGCCTCTACTGCTTTCGCAATGGCCTGCAAAACTTTGTAATGTGTGTCGGGGCCGCTTCCTTGCGGGTCCATTGCCAAACTGATAATCGTGGGTTTGTATTTTCGGAAATCCTCGAGAATGGGCAAAACATCGCCCTCGAAATTAGTTTGCCCGGTTCCCGATGTTCTTTGGTAAAAACCGAGGCGCAAGTGATGTACATTTTTAACCATGATTCCATAATGGGCCCAAACCAGTTCTTCTTCAAATTCGCGTATCATTCCTTTCAGTTTCTGAATTTTTGGCGGATTTCTACTTCCGTCATAGCTGCGGTTCAGGGTTGAAAGTATTTCGTAAATTACATCGCGAAGTTCTTCTTTCGATTTTATATTCCAGACGGAAACCATTGCCCTTACAGCCCGGTGGCAAACCCCCCTGCGCTTTTCATCGGTATTTTGTGCTGCAATGTTATCCAGATAATGATAAACATCTTTATCCCATTTGTATCTGTAACCATCTTTAAAAAAATCGGGGTAGTTCACCATTTCAATTTTTCCCTGATTGATTAAATCTTTGGTATCATTCATTAAATCATATAAAAAGCGGTTGGTTACGGCAGTAAAACCTGAAGTTAATACCGAAAAATGGAGTTCGTTGCTGGCGTCGCGCGATTGCCGGTTGGTGGCAGGCATTATTCCAAGCATGATATCATCGTGATGAGGGCCGGTATGATAGTACACCTGGTTTACTTCCTTTTCCATTCCCTTGTGCAATTTTGCCAGAATAGAATCAATTACTGACTGAACTGTGTTTTCATTCAAGTTCGGAATTAACCGGCAATATTTATCGGCTTTTAAATCGTCAAGTGCGAGTTTTGGCCCGAATTTGTTTATTTTTTTGCACAAATCAATTACAGCCCTTTCGGTTTTTTGATGGTTCCACTGGCCGCTTTTATAAAAATTATCGATGCTGTCTTCCAATTTAACGGCTGCCCCTTCGGTTAAATAGAAGCGGCTGTTTTCGAGTTTCTGTAACGAGGTTGCGGGCGCAATAACGGTTGGTTTGCTTTCGAGCGCTGTTTTTATGGTATCGGCAATTGCTTCTCCGGCGGCATAAACAATGGCTTTTGCTTTTGGATTGAATCCAACAGTCCCCAGCCCAACTGTAATTACAAGCCGGTTTCTCGAAACTTCAATTCCACCCAAATCAGCAGCCAAAACGGCTTGTGTTTCGAAATTGGTTTTTGTTAAACGGGTTGTCGAGAAATGGTCGGTCCCCTGTGTGTTAAATGCAATATGCCCGTCGGGGCCTATTCCTCCCAGAAAAAATCCGATTCCCCCTTTTTCACGAATGGAATTTTCATAAAGGGTACACCAGTTATCAATTTTAAAAATCGATTCCTGCTGAACTTTTTCCATCGCTGTTTTGGCTTCCCGAAAATGCAATGAAAGGTCGATTTTATAATCCGGGAAAACTTCAAGAAAGTGTTTGTCATCGGCAAGTTTGATATCTTCCGACTTTATCAGCAGCGATTTTTCAGGGTTCAAACCAAAACCTTCGATATAATTTACTTTGGCAAAATTGTACAAACTGTTGTGCTGCTCCGAACTGATAGGGTAGAAATCGCCCATTTGCACAAACTGGAGGTTACTTAAAACGGGTTTCTTTAAACCTGTTAACTGATACTTTTCGATCAATTCCTTTCCCTGTTTATTGTCCCAGTTATCGAGAATGAAGTGAGTGTAGTTTATAAAGTAATGGGCAGTTTTGCTCACAGGCAGACTTACAACCCCGTTTGGATTTTCTGACACCCATTCAAGAAAACTTAAGGCCGAAAGCAATCCGAGTTTTGGAAAACTTTCAACCGTGATAAAAGGCATTTGTGTTGAAATGTTTTTGATTTTGGCATCTTCGAAGAATGCCTTTTCAACTTTTGTGAAATTGATTTCCATATTATCTATTTATTTATTTTGACAATGATAACTTTTCCAAAGCATACGCGGCAACACCCACCGTGCCTGCAATAACACCCAGTTCCGAGAATTTTATTTCGGTGTTGTTGCTGATATCGCGGTTGCAGTAAGTATTAACAGCCTGCTGAATTGGCGCCTGAATAAACTGTTGCGCCTCGGCAACCCGTCCGCCAATGATAATGAGTTCGGGGTCAAAAATCTGTATGAGATAAGCAATTCCCCTTCCCAGCCAAAAACCGGCCTCGGTAAACAACGAAATTGCAAACTGATCGCCCTGATTGGCCGCTTGGATGACTATGGAAATATCAATCTTTTCCAGGTCGTTTTGAACCAGTTCACTAATCAGCGATAATTTTCCGTTTTGAATCCCTTCTTTGGCCATTCGGGAAATGGCCACTGCCGAAACCATGGTTTCCAGACATCCTTGTTTGCCACAGGCGCATAAAACACCATTATCTACAATGGGTAAATGACCGAATTCGCCCGAATAACCTGACTTTCCGGAGTACAGCTTACCATTCACAATGATTCCCAGGCCAAGACCCCAGTCGGCCTGAAGCATCAAAACATTTTTTTTGTTTTTTGCCAGCCCGAAATGCTGTTCGGCAAAAGTCCTCACTTTGGCATCGTGATTAAAAAACACAGGAACACCAAAAATTTTGCGAAGGTCGGCAAATAAATTTGCGTTATTTGGGAAATAGGTTTTGTTTAAACCTTGCTTTAAATTGATTAATCCCGGGAGTTCGATTCCGGCCACAATAATTTTTTGAGCGTTTATTCCACTTTCAGCTACCACTTTACCGAGCATTTCGTTTACCTGGTTAAAAATGGTAATGTCCGACTGCATTTTAATTGGAGAGTAATGCGGACCGCTAACCAAATGGCTATTACTGTTAAAAATGGAGATAATCGTCCGGGCAATGTTAATGGTTATTCCAACCACGTAAAATCCGTCTTTTACCAGTCCGTAAATATTCGGGCGCCGGCCTCCGCTCGAATCACCCCTTCCCAAATCTTCCACCAGGTTTTCGTCAATTAACTCAACCAAAAGACTATTTATTTTGGGAGTACTCAGGTTAATAATTTTCGATAAATCGGAATTAGAAAGAGGACCATTGAAATAGATGGCGCGTATAATTTGTTTTTTTTGGCTAATCTTTTTCGATTCAACCGCAAGACTTTGATTCCCGGTATTTTTAAATAGCTTTTCCATCGTTTTATCTTTGGCGAAGATCAGAATAAATTAATTTTCAAACAAGAATCTTTTTAAATTAATTAAAAAGGTTTGTTCTCATTTAATATCCTTAAACATTTATGTAGAATACTTAACTTTGAAATCATGAAAAATTCAGCAAAATACTCGATATTTATTGTCTGAGAGATTATTTAAAAACGTTGAAATATGAAATCGGTTCAAACATTTGGATTACTTTTTTTTCTGTTTATTATTGAAATTTCGTTTGCCCAATCACGAAGAATTATTCATATCCCAAATATTCCGGGGTACCAGACTTTAAAATGCGATTTTCATACACATACCGTTTTCTCCGATGGAACAGTTTGGCCAACAGTGCGCGTTCAGGAAGCCTGGCAGGAAGGTTTGGATGCCATCTCAATTACCGATCACATTGAATACCGGCCTCACTCGAAAGATATTACAGCCGATCACAACCGCTCCTTCGAAATTGCCGAACCACTGGCAAAGGAGTTGAAAATAATATTGATAAGAGGGGCAGAAATTACACGGAATATGCCGCCCGGACATTTAAACGCCCTTTTCATCCGAAATGCAAATTTGCTCGATCGTGAGAATGTAAACGATGCAATTCGCGAAGCCCGCGACCAGGGCGCCTTTCTGATTTGGAACCATCCGGGTTGGATAGTTCAGCAACCCGACTCAACCGTTTGGTGGTCAGAACATACCAATCTGCTCAAAAATAATATGTTACATGGCATCGAGGTTTTTAACGAATCGTTTTGCCCTGAGGCGCTGGAGTGGGCGATTGAAAAAAAACTGACTATTTTTAGCAATACCGATGAACATGGTCCATCAAATTATTATGATAGTCACAGACCTCTAACTTTGGTCTTTTCTAAAAGTCGCACAAAGGGAGGAATCAGGGAAGCGCTCTTTAACCGGCGCACAGTGGCTTATTTTAATAATTTACTTGTGGGTGATGCCGCTTATTTGAACCCACTATTTTTCGCCTCCATAGAATTTGAAAATGTTCCACTTAAATTAACTAACAAGGAAAACGGGCTGATTTTTGTAAAAAATAACTCCGACATTAATTATGAACTTGAACTTGTGCAGCCCGGAATTGGTTTTGATGTGACGGAAAAATTAAAACTGAAAGCACATCAAATTACAACGGTTGAAATCACTGCCAATTCTGATGAAGTTGCGGCGATGAAAAGTTTGAGGGTCTTTTACGAGGTTAAAAACATGAAAATCAGCAACGATAAAAATCTGGTAATTACTTTTAATTTTCAGAATAATTAAAATTACCCGATGATTCGATTTTTTATCAGATAATAACCCGGAATTCAGATTTATTTTAAATGCAGAAAAAAAGAAATCAAAATACAGCTTCTTCACTTCGGTACTACATATTAACCAACAATGAGGAAATTTCTCCTGGAGTTCATGTTATTTCGTTTACGCGCGATTTTGAATTTTTACCCGGACAGGTAGTGAAAATTGCTATCGATGAAAATCACGCTCCACGCATTTACAGTATATGTAGCGGAAAAGCTGAAAAAGATGTTCGTATTTTATTCAATATTAAAGATGACGGTTTTTTAACTCCAAAACTGGCAGCCATGATTCCTGGAGAAAAAATACTGGTTTCAAAACCTTACGGGAGTTTTCTGGGGTCAAAAGAAAAAGCTTGGTTAATTGCCACTGGCACTGGCATTGCACCTTTTTACAGTATGTTAAAATCAGGATTGGTTCGGCAGAAAAAGTTAATTCACGGAGTGAGAAATTTAAATCAGTTTTATTTTGAAGATGAAATTGAGGAACTGCTCGAAGATAATTATGTACGCTGCTGCTCCGGCGAATCATCGTGCAACACCTATCCCGGAAGGGTAACCGAATATTTGAACGAAATTCAGATTTTGCCGGATGTAAAATACTACATTTGCGGTCAGGCACTGATGGTGGTTGAAGTTCGCGACCTACTTATTCAGAAAGGAATTCAGTTTGAAAATATAATGGCCGAAATTTATTTTTAGTTTTTACAGGATTTCGTAATAATTCAAAATCATTTTCTACTAATTCAAAAAAAAAAACAAATTCTAAAAACTACACAATGAAAAATTCAGGAAGTTTAGTTATTGCAATGATCGTTGCATCAATTTTAAATGTGGCCAATGCGCAATCGGTTAACGAAGTTTTGGATAAACATTTTAAAGCCGTTGGGCAGGAAAAAATCACTAAAATTCAGTCGTATCACATCAAAGCAAAAGTCAGTCAGATGGGTATGGAAATGCCAATGGAAATGAAAATTAAAAAACCTGACATGTTCCTCGTGACCATCGAAATGCAGGGACAAAAAGTGATTCAGGCTTATGATGGCGAAAAGGGATGGATGATAATCCCGATGATGAGCCCTGATCCTCAGCCGCTTGAAGGGGATCAGCTTGCACAGGCCAAACAACAGGTAAACATGGAGGGTGAATTGTATAATTATGCTGAGAAAGGAAGCACAGCGGAACTCATTGGAAAAGTGAATATTGAAGGAAATGAATTGTACAGGGTTAAATTAACTTCAGAAAACGGAGATGTAAAAGATTATTTTATCGACACTAAAACCTATACCATTAACCGGGTAAAAGCAAAGGTTAGCGCACAAGGTCAAACAGTTGATATTGAGCAGATAATGAGTGATTATAAAACTATAGACGGAATTACTATGCCAATGAAGATTGAAACCAAATCGCCAATGGGAACAGGTTCACTTGTAATGGAAGAGGTAAAATATAACGAAAATTTTGATGATGTCATTTTTAAACTACCGGCAAAATAGTTGTTTTATCGCCGCCGGAGATCGTTTCTGAAAGAAGAACGCACACACCGAAAACCAATATATGATTTTGCAGTATCCTGGTACTCAAAAGTGCGGGTTGAAGTACGAATAAAATAGGCCATATCTTTCCATGATCCTCCGCGAATAACTTTACGTTTCATTACCGGGGGATCATCGGTTTTTGCATCATACTGCAGTTCCGGGTTGATGTCGTTAACGGTTTCATAGCCTGCTTCAAAAAAAGCAGTGCTTGTCCATTCAGCAACGTTACCTGCCATATCGTATAATCCAAAAGGATTGGGGTCGAACTCCCCGGCTTTCATGGTTGTTGTTGTTGAAGGGCTATCGGCAACATAATTTCCCCTGAGCGGTTTAAAGTTGGCCACAAAACAACCCATATCATTTCGGGCGTAATAACTTCCCCAGGGGTAAACGCTGTTTTGCAAACCACCTCGCGCAGCCATTTCCCATTCGGTTTCGGTAGGTAGCCTGAAATCGTGTGCCGGAGTTTCATTGGCCCGTGAATTCGAAATTACTTTCAGATTAGTACGCCAGTTGCAAAACGCATTGGCCTGTTTCCAGGTTACACCAATCACCGGATAATCATCAAAAGCCGCATGCGAGAAATATTTCAGGGTTAAAGGTTCATTGTATGAATAGGTGAAATCGCGTATCCAGCTCAGTGTATCGGGGTAAACCGGAACAGATTCGTGCATTAAAAACGAAGCCCGGTTTTCAATTGGCACAATTTCACCATCCCTGTTTTGAACTGTTCCATCGTATTTTTGCGTTTCAAGATTATAACTGTTGCTCCGTTTTGCGGCTTGTTTGTAATCGACCCAGTAATAATCATAAATCAGTTTTCGCGAATCAATTTCTTTGTTAAATGCCAGACGTTCGTGCTCCGGAATATAAAGATCCTCCAAAGCCATCCTTGTTTCACTATCCCTCCAGTTGATTCTTTCTCTCCAGTTAATTACAGGATTATCGAGTGGTACATCGTTGTTATCAACCGTGATTAAGTAATCTGAAAAGGTTTCGCCCAGCAGTTTTCGCGCAATCGAATCGCGCACCCAGAAAACAAACTGCCGGTATTCATTATTGGTAATTTCCGTATCATCCATCCAGAATGCTTCAACTGAAACTGTTTTTGTTGGTGAAAATTCGTTGATTTCATCTTCTGACGGGCCTATATTATAAGAACCACGCTGAATGTACACCATGCCATACGGGGCCGGTTCGAACCACTGTCCTTTATTATCGTTCCGGCCCGGCAGGTAATTATCGGGTTTTTGACATGAACTAAAAAGCAAGCCAAGTACAAGGCCTATGTAAATGTTTGCTTTTTTCATTCGATAAAAATTTAACTTTTTCTTTTTCAGGTGAGTTTTATTAAAAAAAAACCTTATGAAAACATAAGGTTGTAGTTTCATTTTTCACCGGTTAATATTCCCAGAGATCCTGTTCGTAGTCGAATATTTCATCTTCAATACGCTTTGATTCAAGCATGGCATCCTTGCCACTTAAATATGCGCTGATTTCGCGGTTATTATAAACGTTTTCCCTGATTACCACATAGCTGTTGAAAGTTCTTTTGATAAACAAGTCGTCAAAAGACACCTGCTGAGCTGTATTATAAGGATTTAAAACAAGATTGGTTGATAATAAAGGTCTTGCCTCGGGATAATATACCCAAAACAGTTTTTGGCGCTGAACCTGCCCGGTGGCATCGCCTGCCCTGACAAATTCACGAATAGGGCAAATTCCAGTGATGCGTACGTTTAAAGTTGAATTCGATTTGTCGAAATACCATTCTTCTTTAATCATGTATTGTTTAATGTCGTTGGGCCTTATTTCGCCCTGAATGGTTACCATAGTTCGTTCGCCCGTATCAAAATCAATTTTTTCCTCGGTGGTTGCTTCTGCCCCAAATGATGATTTTACCTGCTCAAACGACATAGGAACTTTAAAATCGTCATCTAAACTAGCATCATACGGGGTTATCTGCCCGTTTTCTATGCCATTGAGCAACAATGAAATCAGGTTCATACGGCCATCCATTTCAACAGTAGGATAAAAGAGTGGCAGGTTCATTTTTTCGCGTAAATCAATAATTCGCCACAATTTTTTTGACCAAAATACGTCGGCCTCGCGAACGGAAGGCAGTGGCATTGGTTTTTTCTGAATTATGTCGGTACGTTTGTAAGCACCATTTACAATTTGTGCTTCAGCATGTTTTCCGCTTAAAGTGAGCAAAAAAACGGCTACTACTAAATATGCAATTAACTTTTTCATAATTTTTTTATTTTACTGTAAATGATATTGGAGCAAGGTCTCGTACACTTCCATCGTCACCTATAGCCTTAATTTCACCTATATAAACTTTACTGTTCACATTTACGCTTTTGAATGCGTTTTTCTGCTCTGTTGAAAATCTATTGCCACTTGACGGGTAACGATTTACATATCCCCCTTGTCCTGTAGTTTCAACTGTAAACTGCTGAACTTTATAATTAAAGTCGAAATCAAAATCTTCAAGAACTGCCAAAACTCCGTCTTCAACCTGTAACCTTTCTTTTCGAATATCTCCGCCTGATAATCCGGCAACCTGTGCAACCGGATCGGGAACCCTCTTTACACGCCAGTTGGTGGTGCCAATCAATTTCCTTACTCCATTAATGTTTGCATAAACGCTAACTTTTGTTCGGGTACCCTGTTCGTCCAACTCGGTTGGACGAATAAGCCATTTATCGCCGGACTTGGTGTACTTCCCGTTTGTCATTTCCAATACGAGGTCTTCTTTTGGAATTCCACTTGCAATATCAAAAGGGTTGTCAAGTCCGCGATAAAAAACATTCATTCGGGTTGCCGACATGGTAATACCTGGTTTGGTTACCTGGTATGATTGTTCAAACTTGTAATCTTTGAAAACTCCATCAGGTGTTTTATATTTTATCAAGCCACTCCATTTAAAAACACCGGGTTCGTTGGTTGCAACCTTGTATATAGCTTTTCCATCAGAAACCTCTGCCTGTTTTCCGTTAATAAAGATTTCGGGTTGCTGAGTGGTATCTTCTGCTGCCAAAAAAACTTCAGCTTCGTAGGGTTCACCTTGAAAAACAATATTTGAGTTAGCAATTACCCTTGCACCCAGTTTATTAAATTTAAACGAACCTGCATCAATTTGAGAGTACAGATAGCTAAGCACGTTTGCCTCAGTATTTTTAACGTCAATCTGTATTTTGGAAAGTACGGTCAGGATTGCTGCCAACGGAGTATTCTCAAAATGTACAGACTCCCAGGTCTTTTTATCGCTTACCTTTACTCCGTGGGGGTCAGCCGTTTCCAAAGTACTTAAAATTGTTTGCGTAATATAGTCGTCATTATCACCAAGTAATGCCACCATCTCATTTTTATAAGTAACGATTTTTTCTTTCAGCACTGAGGCATTGCCTTGTTTAATCATAAATTCAGAAGTTCCATTCAAATCGTCTTCTTTTTTTATTTCAAGTGTATCTCCTTTCTCAATAATTAAATTAAATCTTGCCGGGTCGAAAGGATTTTTTTCATTTACTAATTCACTGCCGGAATAATTTACCAGATCTTCCTTTAATTTTGAAATATACAGACTAATTTCTTTTGACTTAATTTTTACTTCATCAGCTTTTTGTTTCCATTCCTGCACTTTTGCCGGATTTTCGGTGTATGCCTGGTCAAATGAAGAATATATCTGTTGGTTCTTGTTTTCCACAGTATTTAAAGTATGCATCAGGCTTGAGTCGATTAACTTGAATGCCTCAAGAACTTCTGCTGAAACATTGAGCGCCAACATTGCTGTCAGCACAATGTACATCATATTTATCATTTTTTGCCTCGGGGTTTCCGGGCAATTTTTTGCACCCATAATCCTGTTCTACAAATTTTACTTTTTATAACTCATTGCTCCCAACATGTTGCCATAGATGGTATTTAATGATTCAAGATGTTTATTCAATTGTTCTGCGTTTTCCTTGTATTTCTTAAGTTCCTCAACCGATGAGGCCAGAATACTGTTCATTGCCATTAAATCTTTGCTAAAATTTTGTGTGGCTTTAAATTGTTCCTCTGTACCTTTTAGTTGTGTTTCAAGTGTTGAATTGAATGTGCCTAGATTTCCGTTCAGTCTTAGCAGATTTGAAGCATATTGTTTCGAACTGTCTTTTATATTTTCAATTTCAGTTGAAACTGAATTTCCTGCACTACTATAGGTGTCAGCCAGTTTTTTGGTAGTATCAGCTAAAACGGCAGTGAATTTTTCGCCGCTTTTGTGCATATTTTCAATTGCACCAATGCCAGTTTCCGAAATTTTTTGTGCCGTTGATGAATATGATTCAATTAAAGAATCGACTGATTTATTAATTGTAACATTCGCTTTATTATTGATTTCAGCCATGTTCCCCATCGATTCAGATGCCGAACTCAGGTTTTTAACATACATATCGGTTGCGAGGGTGGCTGTTGTAATGTCGCTAATTCCCTTTGCGGTATTGCTTAAATTTGTCAATCCTTTCCCAACTTTATCAATCAGTTCGGGAGTTAACTCGTTACTTCCAAATAAATCGTTCAAACCATTTTTACTTTTCTTTCCTAACTGCTCTATGCTTTCGAGTTCATATTCTTCGTTTAATTCAGGATATACTTTACTCCAGTCCGGAATTTCCAGAGGGGGTTCAAAAGCTGATAAAAAGAAAATAAATGCTTCGGTGATAAGACCAATCGCGAGTAATAACCCGGAGTATTTCAGGTGTTCGAGTTTGAACAGCGCTCCAATCATAACAACCGAAGCACCCCATCCATAAACATAACCCATGAATGTTTTCCACCTTTTTGTTTTTATTAGTTCTCCAATATTCATTTCATTTATCAAATTAGGTTAATTAATCATTTAAATTCCTGACCGAAAGTGGAGCGTACACTCCTGAATCCAATATATGATTTGGTTGTATCCTGGTATTCGTAATTACGGGTAGAAACCTGAATAAACGAAGCAATATCTTTCCATGATCCACCTCGCACAACTTTACGTTTCATAACCGGCGGTTCATCGGCTCTTGCATTGTAAGTAAAAGTAGGATTTAAATCGCCAAAGTAATTGTAACCTGCTTCATCGTAGGCGGTTTCTGTCCATTCGGCCACGTTTCCAGCCATATCGTAGATCCCATATTCATTGGGGTCATAACTTCCAACTTTCATTGTGGCAATTCCTCCGTCCTCTACATAATTTCCGCGCAATGGTTTAAAATTGGCCAGAAACACGCCTTTATCATTGCGGGTATAATAACCTCCCCAGGGATACATTGAAAAACCTTTCCCTCCGCGGGCAGCATATTCCCATTCAACTTCGGTTGGTAAACGGTAAGCCTGCAAAGTTGCTTCTCTTTTTGAAGACAAATAATCGTTTTGAATTTTTGTTCTCCAGTTGCAAAATGCCAGTGCCTGTTTCCATGTAACCCCTACTACCGGATAATCATCGAATCCGGGATGCCAGAAATAACGGGTTGCCAGCGGTTCGTTATAAGAATAAGTGAAATCGCGAATCCAGGTTAAAGTATCAGGATAAACATGAACCTGATCCCTCATAATAAATGACGATCGATTTGAAATTGGCACCAGTTCTCCTTCAGCATTATAAACATTTCCCTCGTATTGTTGTGTTTTAAAATTGTAACTGTTGCTGCGTTTGGCGGCCTGGTGCAAATCAATCCACCAATATTCATAAACAAGTTTACGGGCATCCACTTCCTTTTTTCCAAAAAATCTCTCATTTTCAGGAATAAATAAATCTTCCATTGCCATTTGGTAATCCTGGTCTCTCCAGTTAATTTTTTCGCGCCAGTTGATTACCGGGGGATCGATAGGGTTATTATCTCTGTCTTCAGTAATTAAAAACTCAGGAAACTGCTCTCCCAACATTTTACGGGCGATAGAATCTTTTACCCAGTTTACAAACTGGCGATATTCATTGTTGGTAATTTCCGTGTCGTCCATCCAAAATGCCTCCTGCGAAACAGTTTTAGTTGGCACTCCCGCAGTACTTGCATCCTGATCGCTTGGACCAATGTTAAAACTTCCTTTTCTGACAAACACCATCCCATAGGGCTGAGATTCGCGCCATTTTGGTCTGTCCTGTACTCCAATCAACTCACCATTACCCGATTTACTGCATCCGGTAAAAATGAATACACTCCAAAGCACAAAAGCAATTAAAATAAGTTTTTTCATTTGTATTTTATAAAAATCTAATACTCTTATATTTTTGGTTTCGGTTTCGTTCCAAATCTAATGAATAACTTACAAATATTTCGTGTGACCCATATCCATAACGGGATAATGCTGAAGTCACCACATCGAAGGAATAACCAAATCGTAAACCATTTTCCATTTCCATGCCCATTAAGAGTGCAATTGCGTCCTGCACACGATAAGTAATTCCTCCCCAAAATCGTTCATTAAAAACAATATTTGTGTTTAAATCCAACTGCCAACTGGCCAAATCAGATTTAAACAAGAACGAAGGCCTTAACTCAAATAACGGATCGGACAATTTAATATTGTATCCACCCATAAAATAGTAGTGTCGGACCAAAAATGTACTCGCCAAATCGCTGAACTTAATTGACGCCTGGTTGATGTGAGTAACCGAAGCACCAATAAAATACTGATTTGAAGACAGATATAATCCTAATCCCGCATCCAGTGCCATCTGGCTTACTTCTCCCTGTGGAATTGCCGGATCGGAACTTGGTTGCGTATATATTCCCAAATTATCCTCCGGAACTTTCCACTCTCCATTTATGCTTTTATTGTACAGCCCTAACGATAACCCAATCCCAAGTTTTCCAATTCCCAGGGTTTTACTGTATGCATAATTGGCGTTTATCTGTGTATTTTTCTCAAATCCTAGCTCGTCGCTAACAACATTTAAACCAATGCCTCCCGGAGAACCAAATGCGTTTATCGCCGCATCGGCGCTAAAAATCAACGTTTTTGGTGCTCCTTCAAATCCATCCCATTGGTAACGATTTAATATAATACCACTTATGGTACCCTCGGCGCCTGCAAACCCCGGGTTTACTCCCAACTTGTAAAACATGTTGTTTGTAAACTGCGGATCCTGCTGACTAAAGGCTGCTAATTTAACGATAATTAATAAATATAAAAAAGAAAATATTTTTTTCATACTTCTTTTGGCATGCAGCTTAAATGGCCCTTTCAATTTGTGATAAAGAAATAAAAAAATGTGATTTGAAACAAACTTCTGTTACCATAGTATGCAATGAACGTTGGCTTTCGGCCTTTATTTTAAACGATGATCAATTTTTTGCAGATATTTCAACCATAATTCCGGAATTTCATTGTTTGAGGCCTGTGCATATTCCTTTTCAGAACAGGCGATAAGTAACTTTATTTTTTCTGTGGTTTCAATTTCCATCCACCATTGATTAGTTAAAATATTCTTGTAGAATACGATTGGACTATCAATGTTATCAACTTCAACCTGGTACTTTTTATTATTTTGAGACATATCAGGCGTTTCGCTGACACGGTTGATAAATCCTTCCACGAAATACCAGATTATTTGCGCGGCAAGTGCAACAGTTAAATTATTCTGGTCATTTGCGGGTTCAACCTCGAACATTCCAAATACTTTAATCCGGTTGCTTAACCCGGCATATTTTGCCAACTGGCATGCTTCTTCACTTCGCAGACCATTTGGATTTACCTTTGAACTTCCCGGCGCTTCGGAGTTTTTCAATGAAATTATGTCAAACGACAAAAAATCGGTATTCCTTAATACCGGTTCGGCCAAAGCTATGTTTCCAAGTAAACTTCCTAACCGAATATGCTCACTCACGGCTTTCATTTTATCAAAAAATTCCGAAGGCATATAATGATTTTGAAAGCCAATTATATTGAATTGAAAAATCTGCGGTTGGTAAATAAATAACCTTGAAAGATAATTTGAAGAATTGAAAGGCTCTTTAGCTTTTTTCACATCTAAAAAGGCATCAACCGTTGTGAGCGAAAACCAGGGATTTC